>JAESGX010000004.1_pt1 | contig 304590 bp, 298 predicted proteins | sample 9269801 | NCBI WGS metagenome assembly JAESGX01 (sample SAMN16773122, study PRJNA677054) | algae metagenome | isolation source: Pleurocapsa minor GSE-CHR-MK-17-07R and co-occurring heterotrophs from wet... | place: USA: Lower Calf Creek Falls, Grand Staircase Escalante National Monument, UT ... | reverse complement strand
TCAAACCCGTCGCCCCGGCCCTGAAATCGCTCGATCGCGGGGGGCGGGTGATCTATGCCGGAAGCTTCTCCAAATCCGTGTTTCCGGGCCTCCGGCTTGGCTATCTGGTCGGCCCGCCAGGCTTTATTGCCGAAGCGCGGGCCCTGCGCGGGTTGATGCTGAAGCACCCGCCAGGGCATATCCAGCGCACGATGGCCTATTTCCTGGGCCTTGGGCACTATGACGCGCTGGTGAACCGGATGAAGGGCGCCTACCGCCGCCGCCGTCAGGTGATGGCCGAGGCGATTGCCGCCGAAGGGCTGGAGGTCGCGGGGCAGGGCGGTTTTGGCGGCTCAAGCTTCTGGATGCGCGCGCCCGAGGGGGTGGACACCGAGGCGCTTGCCTTGCGGCTGCGGGGGGACGGCGTGCTGATCGAGCCGGGCCGGGCATTCTTCGCGGGCGAAGGGCCGGGGAACTACTACCGGCTGGCCTATTCCTCGATCCCCTTGCCGAAAATCGCCGAAGGGATCGCGCGGATTGGGCGCGCTTTGCGGTGACAGGGCAGTCGCTTGGCGGGCTGCAGGCCTGGGGGGCAGAGGTCCTTGGCCCCATGCCAGGCGGGGCCCGGTCGCGGCTTTGGCGGGTCGACGTGGCGGGGTCCCATTGCGTTGCCCGGCGCGTGGTCGTGGGCGAGCCGTCGCTGCGCTGGCTGCAACGGCTGCAGACTGTGGCACTGGCGCAAGGGATGCAGTTGGCGCCGCTGATGCCGTCCCTAAGTGGGGCGTTGACGGTTGGAGGCTGGACGGTGGAACCCTGGCTGGACGGCCATCGCGGCATGCCTGCCGACCTGGCCACCTTGCGTAGCACCTTGCGAAGGATGCACCGGGCGACACGGGGCTGGCCGCCGCGACCCGGTCTGGTGCCGCGCGTGCCGTTGCGGGTGAAGGTTGTGGCCGCTGAGGTCGCAGCGGTGCATGGCGACGTGCATCCGGGCAACGTGCTGCGGCTGGCGGGCGGTGGCCTTGCGCTGATCGACTGGGAGGAGGCGCGGATTGGCGACACCCGGCTGGACCTTGGTTATCCGCGCGACGCGGCGGGCCGGGCGACCCATGCAGCGGCCGAAGTGGCGGCCTGTTGGCGGGCTGAACCCCAACGGGCGCGGTCGATGGCCCGGCTGCTGAGGGTGCTGCGGTAGGCCGGGTTTTTGTCGGGGCCACTCGTCGATGACTTCGTCACTCCTCGCTGGGGTGCGCCGACGAGGAGACGCAGTCGAACGAGGAGGGTCGGGCTGGACATAGCAGGGCGGGGTAACTGGCCCTAAGGCTCGCTCCACCCCGGCGGTAGGGTGCGTGGACAGGGGCCTTTACGGCCACCTCAGACATGGAGATGCGCGATGAAGATGACGACCGAGGAAGCTTTCGTAAAGGTCCTGCAGATGCACGGGATCGAGCATGCGTTCGGGATCATCGGGTCGGCCTTCATGCCGATCTCGGACATCTTCCCCAAGGCCGGGATCACCTTCTGGGACTGTGCGCATGAAGGCTCGGGCGGGATGATGGCGGACGGGTTCACCCGCGCGTCCGGCAAGATGTGCATGATGATCGCGCAGAACGGCCCCGGCATCACCAACTTCGTGACGGCGGTCAAGACGGCCTACTGGAACCACACGCCGCTGCTGTTGGTCACCCCGCAGGCCGCCAACAAGACCATCGGGATGGGCGGGTTCCAGGAAGTGGAGCAGATGGCCCTTTTCCAGGACATGGTGGCCTATCAGGAAGAAGTGCGCGACCCGGCCCGGGTGGCCGAGGTCCTGAACCGCTGCATCCTGAACGCCAAACGGATGAGCGCGCCGGTCCAGATCAACATGCCGCGCGACTACTGGACTCAAGTCATCGACATCGAGTTGCCGGCCATGGTGGAGTTCGAGCGGCCCGCCGGTGGCGAGGCAGCAATTGCAGCGGCGGCGGAGCTTCTTTCGACGGCGAAATTCCCGGTCATCCTGAACGGCGCGGGCGTGGTTCTGGGCGGCGCGATCCCGGCGAGCATGGCCTTGGCCGAGCGTCTGGATGCCCCGGTCTGCGTCGGCTACCAGCACAATGACGCCTTCCCCGGCAGCCATCCCTTGTTCGCCGGACCCCTGGGTTATAACGGGTCGAAGGCCGCAATGGAGTTGATTTCCGGGGCGGATGTGGTACTCTGTTTGGGTACCCGGCTTAACCCGTTTTCAACGCTTCCGGGATACGCGCTGGACTACTGGCCGAAGACGGCCAAGATCATCCAAGTTGACATCAACCCGGATCGGATCGGGCTGACCAAGAAGGTCACAGTTGGCATTGTCGGCGACGCAAAGAAAGTCGCCGAGGCGGTTTTGGCGCGTCTTGCCTCTACCGCTGGTGACCATGCGCGCAGCGAACGCAAGGCCCGGATTGCCCAAGTGAAGTCGGCTTGGGCGCAGGCGCTTTCCAGCATGGACCATGAGGAAGACGATCCCGGCACCTCATGGAACGACCGCGCTCGCAAAGCCAAGCCCGACTGGATGAGCCCCCGGATGGCCTGGCGCGCGATTCAGTCTGCCCTGCCGCGTGAGGCGATCATTTCCAGCGATATCGGCAACAACTGCGCCATTGGCAACGCTTATCCGACGTTCGAAGAGGGCCGGAAGTATCTGGCGCCGGGTCTGTTCGGTCCATGCGGCTATGGGTTGCCGTCCATTGTGGGCGCGAAGATCGCCTGCCCGGATACGCCCGTGGTGGGCTTTGCGGGTGACGGAGCCTTTGGGATCGCGGTGACCGAACTCACGGCGATTGGCCGGCCGGAGTGGCCCGCGATCACCATGGTCGTCTTCCGCAACTACCAGTGGGGGGCTGAAAAGCGGAACTCCACGCTGTGGTATGATGACAACTTTGTCGGCACCGAACTGGACACCGGGGTCAGCTATGCCGGCATCGCCAAGGCCTGTGGGCTGCAGGGCGTGCAGGCGCGGACCATGGAGGACCTGACGGCTGCCCTGCGGCAGGCGATCACCGACCAGATGGCAGGCAAGACCACGCTGATCGAGGCGCTGATCAACCAGGAGCTGGGCGAGCCCTTCCGCCGCGATGCGATGAAGAAACCGGTGGAGGTGGCGGGGATCTCCAAAGCGGACATGCGGCCGCAGGTCGTCTGATGCCCTTTGACCTTGGCCCGGGCGCGCTGGCCTGGCTTGGCGCGGCCTGCCTGATCGCCGGGTTCGTTCGGGGCTATTCGGGCTTTGGTTTTTCGGCGCTGCTGATTGCGGCCTCAAGCCTTGTGACCAATCCGCTGAACTTCGTCGCCGTCGTGGTCATTCTGGAAACGGTCATGTCGCTTCAAGCCGCAAAGGGCGCAGGGCCGGATGTGGACTGGAAGCGGGTCTGGTGGCTTCTGGGCGGGGCGGCGATTGGCTTGCCCATTGGCCTGTGGATCCTGACCGGCGTCAGCGAGGATACCGCGCGGGCGGTGGTGTCGGGCTATGTCCTTCTGATGTGCGGGGTGCTGCTGGCAGGCTGGCGGCTGCGGGCCGAGGTTGCGGGGCCGGGGAACGGGGTCGCGGGCCTTGTGTCCGGCCTGGCCAACGCACCGGGGATGGGGGGGCTGCCGGTCGCGGCCTTCTTTGCCGCGCAGCCGATGCAGGCGAACGTCTTCCGCGCGACGCTGATCGCCTATTTCCCGCTGCTCGATATCTATTCCGCACCGCTTTACTGGTATGCAGGTCTGGTCAGCTGGGACACGCTTTGGGCCGCACTGATCGCCCTGCCGCTGACCCTTTTGGGCAACTGGCTGGGGGGACGGCACTTCTTTGGCACCGACCCGCAAGAGTTTCGGCGCTTTGCCATCGTCCTTCTGGCGGGGCTGGCGCTTCTGGGTCTGGGGAAGGCGCTGATCTGATGTTGCTGATTGTGAACGCCGGTTCCTCTTCGCTAAAGCTGGCAGTCTATGTCGGGCCGAAACGGGTGGCGCGCGAAGCGGCAGAAGAGATCGGCAGCGATGGTCACGCCGCAGCCTTGGACGGCGCGCTGCGGCGGACGGGCATCCCGGCCTCAGCCTTGCAAGGTGCCGCGCACCGGGTGGTGCATGGCGGGCCAAGGCTGACAGCGGCCTGTCGGATTACGCCGGACATACACGCCGAAATCACCGCAGCCGTGCCACTCGCCCCGCTGCACAACCCCGCAGCTTTGGTGGGAATTCAAGCCGTTGCGCGGCTTTTGCCGGACCTGCCACAATATGCCGTCTTCGACACCGCCTTTCACGCCACGAACCCTGAGGTGGCCACGGCCTATGCACTGCCATCCGACGTGCGGGCGCGGGGCATCCGTCGCTATGGCTTTCATGGGCTAAGCTACGCCGCCGTGGTGCGCATCTTGTCGGCACGCGGGCCCCTGCCGCAGCGGCTTCTGGCATGCCATCTCGGCAACGGCGCCTCGCTTTGTGCGATTGTGAACGGGCGTTCGGTTGCGACCACCATGGGCCATTCCCCGCTGGACGGGCTCACGATGGGCACCCGGACCGGCCAGATCGACGGCAACGCTGTCCTGCGGCTGGTTGAGGATCATGGGCTGGATCGGGCCAAGACCATCCTGAACCGGGAAAGCGGGCTTCTGGGGCTTGGCGGGTCAAGCGACCTGCGCACATTGCATGCCGCAAGGACACCCGAGGCGCGCTTTGCACTGGACCATTTTGCCTATTGGGCCGTGCGGCATGCGGGGTCGATGGTTGCCGCAATGGGCGGCCTTGACGCGGTGGTCTTCATCGGCGGCATCGGTGAGAACGACGCCTGGATGCGGAAGGAAATCCTGTCCGGCCTTGCCTTTCTGGGAGTATCTTCCGACCCCGCCGCCAACGCCCGGAACGAAAGTACCTTGCACGATCCGACATCCCGTGTCGCTATCTGGATTGTGCCGGCCGACGAGGAGCGTCAGATTGCCCTTGAGGCGCAAGCCGTCATCGCCGGGGAGGGCGCATGAACGACCAGCCGAAGATTGACCTCTCGCGACCCGTGTCGGACGAGATTCGTCAGACGACCTGCTACATGTGCGCCTGCCGCTGTGGGATCAACGTGCACCTGAAGTCTGGTTTCGTGACCTACATCGAGGGCAACCGTGACCACCCGATCAACAAGGGCGTCCTCTGCGCCAAGGGGGCAAGCGGGATCATGCAGGTCACCGCACCCAGTCGCCTGAAGGCACCGCTTCGTCGGGTGGGGCCGCGCGGATCAGGGGCTTTCGAGGAGATCTCGTGGGAGGAGGCGCTGTCCACGGCGGTTTCCTGGATGAAACCCCTGCGCGAGACGGCCCCCGAGAAGCTGGCCTTCTTCACTGGCCGCGATCAGTCGCAATCCCTGACTGGCTGGTGGGCGCAGAACTTCGGGACGCCGAACTATGCCGCGCATGGCGGATTCTGCAGCGTCAACATGGCGGCGGGCGGCATCTACACTATCGGCGGGGCGTTCTGGGAATTCGGCCAGCCGGACTGGGAGCGCACCAAGCTGTTCGTCATGTTCGGCGTGGCCGAGGATCATGACAGCAACCCGATCAAGATCGGCTTGGGCAAGCTGAAGGCGCGGGGCGCGCGGGTGATCAGCGTCAACCCGATCCGCACCGGATATTCGGCGGTGGCCGATGACTGGATCGGGATCACTCCGGGCACGGATGGCCTTTTGATCCTGTCCCTGATCCATTGCCTGCTGGAGGCGGGGAAGGTGGACCTCGACTACCTCGCCCAATGGACCAACGCGCCCTTGCTGGTGAATGGGGCTGAGGGGGCGGAAAAGGGGCTCTTTGCCCGCAACGCCGAAAGCCAGCCCTTCGTGATTGACCGCACCTCCGGCAGTCCAGCGCCTTGGGACGGGAAAGGCGTGCAGCCCGACCTTGGGGCCGAATGGCAGGGCAACCGCACGGTCTTCCGCCATATGGTAGAGGAATACCTGAAGCCCGAGTACGCGCCCGAAGCCGTGGCCGCCCGCTGCGGTGTGACGGCAGGCCGCATACGCCAGCTAGCGGCGGAACTGGCCGAGGTGGCGTTTGAGCAGGCGATCACGCTGGACCGGCCATGGACGGACTTTCGGGGAAACGAGCACAAAGACATGCCCGGCCGCCCGGTAAGCTTTCACGCGATGCGGGGGATTTCGGCCCATTCCAACGGCTTTCAGACCGCCCGCGCGCTGCATCTTCTGCAGATCATCCTTGGCGCGGTGGAAACCCCCGGCGGATATCGGCTGAAGCCGCCGTACCCGAAGCCGGTTGAGGCGCATCCAACGCCCCATTTCGTCACCACCCCGGGCAAGCCTCTGACCGGCCCGCATTTGGGCTATGTGCGCGGCCCGGATGACCTGTGTCTTCTGCCCGACGGCTCCCCCGCCAGGATCGACAAGGCCTTCAGCTGGGAGAATCCGTTCTCCGCCCATGGCCTCATGCACATGCTGATCCCGAATGCCCATGCGGGCGATCCGTACCGGATCGACACGCTGTTTCTGTACATGGCCAACATGGCGTGGAATTCGTCCATGAACTCCGCCCGCGTGATGGAGATGCTGACCGAGACCGGAGCGGATGGCGAGTACCTCATCCCCCGGATCATCTATTCCGACGCTTATGCCAGTGAGATGGTGGCCTATGCCGACCTGATCCTGCCGGATACGACCTATCTGGAACGCCACGACTGCATCAGCCTGCTCGACCGCCCGATCAGCGAACCCGATGCTGCAGGCGACGCAATCCGCTGGCCGGTGGTGGAGCCAGACCGTGAGGTGCGGTGTTTCCAGTCGGTTCTCCTCGACCTTGGCGCACGGCTCGGCCTGCCGGGGATGGTGGCCGAAGACGGCAGCCCGAAGTTCAAGGACTATGCCGATTACATCGTGAACCACCAACGTCGCCCCGGGGTGGGGCCGCTGATGGGCTTCCGGGGGGATGGCACGGCCACGGGGCGGGGCGCGCCGAACCCGGATCAGATGCAGCGCTACATCGAGAACGGGGCGTTCCATCAGGCGCATGTGCCGGAAGAAGCGGCGTTCATGAAGCCCTGGAATGCCGCCTATCAGGATTGGGCGGTGAAGTTGGGGCTGTATGAAAGCCCACAGCCCTACCTTTTCAACATCTGGTCCGAACCGATGCGCCGCTTCCAGCTGGCGGCGGAAGGCTTCGGCCCCCGCCAGCCTCCCGACCACCTGCGCGACCGCCTGAAGCAAGCCATGCATCCCCTGCCGATCTGGTACGCGCCGTTCGGTGATGAGGATGCGGCCTTTGGCTACACCGTCCACGCCCTGACGCAACGCCCGATGGACATGTACCACTCCTGGGGAAGCCAGAATGCCTGGCTGCGGCAGATCAGGGGGCGGAACTCTCTGTACCTCCCGACGAAGATCTGGGAGGCGCAGGGGTTTTGTGAAGGCGACTGGGCGCGGGTGTCCTCTCGTGCCGGCGTGATCACCGTGCCGGTCGCACATATGGCCGCGCTGAACGAGAACACCGTCTGGACCTGGAACGCGATCGGCAAGCGCAAGGGCGCCTGGGGCTTGGACGCAGAGGCGCCAGAGGCGACGACGGGGTTTCTTCTGAACCACCTGATCTCGGAACTGCTTCCCGATAAGGGCCACCGTCTGTCGAACTCTGACCCCGTCACTGGACAGGCCGCATGGTTCGACTGCCGGGTGCGGGTGGAACGGGTTGCAGCTGACGATCATGCCCGCGGAACGTCAGAGCCGGGCTTCCCGCAACTGCCAGACCCGCCCCGCGCCGGCGGGGGCCGGGCGCAAAACTTTTCGAAAAGTTTTGCCAAAAGTTTTCGAAAACTTTTGGTGCGGGCGGAGGACGCGCAATGACCGCCTTGCCGGGTGCCACCGAAAAACGCCTTGGGCTGGTGATCGACCTTGATACCTGCGTCGGCTGTCAGGCCTGTGTCACCGCCTGCAAAGGTTGGAACGATCAGGGTGACGGGCTGTCGGATCAGGATGCCTATGGGGCAGACCCCTCGGGCACGTTTCTGAACCGCGTCCATTCCTATCAGGTCAGCGTCCCCGACGCCCCGCCGCAGATCGTGAACTTTCCGCGCTCCTGCCTGCACTGCGAGGACGCGCCCTGCGTCACGGTTTGCCCGACCGGGGCCAGCTACAAGCGGTCCGAAGACGGGATCGTGCTGGTGAACCCCGACAGTTGCATCGGTTGCGGCCTTTGCGCCTGGGCCTGCCCGTATGGCGCGCGGGAAATGGATGCCGACCAGGGCGTGATGAAGAAATGCACGCTGTGCGTTGACCGCATCTACAACGATACTCTGCCCGAGGAGGACCGCGAGCCCGCCTGCGTCCGCACCTGCCCGACGAACGCCCGGCATTTCGGTGACTTTGCCGACCCTGACAGCAAGGTCTCCCGTCTGGTGGCCGAGCGGGGCGGCTATGATCTGATGCCAGACATGGGTACTAAACCCACGAACAAGTACCTCGCCCCCCGCAAGAAAGGCCCTGGCGATGCAAGTCTTCTGGCGCCCCTTCTGGACATCAAGGCTACGGGCGTTGCCGGGTGGCTGGACAAGATGCTGGGGAAACTGCCCGGATGAACCCCGCACCGTCCGTCATCCTGTTTTCCACACTCTCGGGCCTAGGCTTCGGGTTTCTGGCCTTTCTGGGCTTCGGGGTGCTGACGCCCTCGGGCTGGGCGGCGTTCCTTCTGTGGGGGCTGGGCTACGGCTTGGCCGTAGCAGGACTGCTGGCCGCGACCTTTCACCTTGGCAATCCGAAGAACGGGCTGAAGGCCTTCAGCCAATGGCGCACGAGCTGGCTTAGCCGTGAGGCCTGGGCCTCGGTCGGCACCTTGGCGCTGCTGGCACCGGTGGCCCTGTCGGACTGGCTGGGGCTTGGGTTGCCGCGTGCCTTCGGCTGGCTGGGGGCGGCACTGGCGCTGGGCACGGTGTTCACCACGGGGATGATCTATGCCCAGATCAAGGCCGTGCCGCGTTGGCACCACTGGCTGACGCCCGTGATGTTCCTGACCTTCGCCGTGGCGGGCGGGGCACTTCTGGCAGGGTCGGCGCTGGCACCCCTGGCTCTGGTGGCGGCGGGTGGGGTGCTTCTGGCCCTTTGGCGCACCGGCGACGGGGCCTTCGCGCGGGCTGGGCAGACCATGGGCACGGCCACGGGGCTGGACCGGCTCGGCACGCCTTGGATCTTTGAACCTGCGCATACGGCGGGCAATTATCTGCTACGTGAAATGATCTACGTCGTCGGGCGCAAGCACGCACAGAAACTGCGGTGGATCGCACTGACCCTTGCGTCGCTTCTTCCTGCTTTGGTGCTTCTGTTGCCGTTAGGCTGGCCTGGGGTGGCGCTGGCCGCTGTCCTTCACCTTGCGGGGACGCTTGCCGCCCGCTGGCTGTTCTTTGCCGAAGCCGAGCATGTCGTGGGCCTTTACTACGGCGCGCGGGGGTGATCCCTTGGGCCAATGAGCCCGTTCAAACGCTATGACATCCGCGGCCGCCTGGGGATTGACCTGGATGAGGCCGTCGCCCACCGCATCGCCCGCGCCTTCGCCACGGTGACCGGGGCAGGGGCGGTGGTGCTGGCGCGGGACAGCCGCGATAGCTCCCCCAGCTTGGCCGATGCGGTGGCGGCGGGCCTGATGGCCCAAGGCGTGCGCGTCTTGGACCTTGGAATGGCCGGGACCGAGGAGATGTATTTCGCCACCGCCCATCTGGGGGCTGGGGGCGGGATCATGGTCACCGCCTCGCACAATCCCAAGGATTACAACGGGATGAAGCTGGTCGGCCCCGGTGCTGTTCCCTTGGATGACGCGGCCTTCGCCCGGGTGAAGACGCTTTCCGCCACCGACCCCGACCGCTTGCCGGGCGGCAGCCATGAGGATGCCAGCGCCACGCGCGCGGCCTATGTGGCGCATGTGGCGGCGCTGGTGGGGCCGGTCGGCCCGCTGCGGGTGCTGGTCAACGCAGGCAATGGGGCGGCAGGGCCAACGCTCGATGCGCTGGCCGAAGAGCTGGCCAAGAACGGGGCTCAACTGGACCTCGTCCGCATGCATCACGCGCCGGACGGGGCCTTCCCCAACGGCATCCCCAACCCGCTGCTTCCGGAAAATCGGCCCCAGACCGAAGCCGCCCTCCGCGCCGCCGGTGTGGACATGGGTGTCGCCTTCGACGGCGATTTCGACCGCTGTTTCCTGTTCGACGGGCAGGGCGGGTTCCTGGATGGCGAGCATGTCGTGGCCCTTCTTGCCCGCGCGCAACTTGCGCTGCATCCGGGGGCGGCCATCGTGCATGACCCCCGCGTGATCTGGGCGGTGGAAGATGCTGTCCGCCAAGGTGGCGGGCGGTCGGTCCTGGCCCCGACTGGGCATGTCTTCCTCAAGGCCGCGATGCGCGAAACGGGGGCTGTCTACGGGGGGGAACTGTCCGCCCACCACTACTTTCGCGATTTCATGGCCTGCGATTCCGGCATGATGCCCTGGCTGCTGGTCGCCGGGCTGATCACCCGCACGGGCCGCAGCCTTGCCGATCTGGCGATGGCGCTCCGGCGAGATTTTCCGTCATCGGGTGAGATCAACTTCACTGTGCCCGACACCGCCGCGATGGTGGCACGGGTCCGCACTGCGCTGGCGCCGCGTGCCCGGGTCGAAGACTGGACGGATGGCCTGTCGCTTAATTTCGGCGATTGGCGGCTGAACCTGCGGGCGTCGAACACCGAACCGCTCCTCCGCCTGAACGTCGAGGCGCGGGGCGATCCGGGGCTGGTGGCTGAAGGTGTGGCAAAGGTGCGGACCCTGATCGCAGGTTAATTCACGCGCTGCCGCTTTCTTGGGCGGCTTGCCCGGAAAGCGTGCTGGCAAGGGCCATCTGCCACCCGGCGCTTGGGCCATGATCGGGGCATCATTGTCATCGCCTGTCCAGCGGGCCGAAAGTCCCGCTCAGGGGGCCAAATGATCGCATTCCATCCGATCGAGACGATGCAGCGCGCCAAGGGTGAAGCCCTGGTGACGCTTGACGCGGATCGTCTGGTCCGTCTGCGCACCGAAGGCTCGGCCAAGGCGATCCTGCCCGAAGGGGCGCGGGGGCGTGAGGTGGTGTTTCTCAACACCTCCGGCGGGCTGACCTCAGGCGATCACCTTCGCTTCGGGCTGGAAATGGCGGGCCGCGCAGTGGCGACGACCCAGACGGCAGAGCGCGCTTACAAGGCGACCGGTACGCCGGCGCGGATGGACGTGCGCCTTAACGTGGGGCCGGGCGGCTGGCTGGACTGGCTGCCGCAAGAGACCATCCTTTTCGACCGCGCTGCCCTTGACCGCCGCACGGTGATCGATCTTGCCCCTGGTGCAGGCTGCCTGGCGCTTGAGGCCGTGGTCTTGGGCCGTGCCGCTATGGGCGAAACAGTGCGGGACCTGCGCTTTCGCGACCGGCGTGAGATCAGGGTTGACGGCCAGCCCTTCTGGATTGACCCCTTGGCGCTGGACGCCCCAGCCATGGCGGGCAGTGCCACGCTACAAGGCGCGCGCGCCTTCGCCAGCATCGTGATGACGGGTGAGGCCCCGCTTGACCCCCTGCGCGCCGTTCTGGATGAGCCTGGCGTGACCGGTGCCGCGAGCGCTTTTGCGGGCCGGACAGTGCTGCGCTTGTTGGCCGCTGACGGTTGGCCGCTCCGCCGCCAGATCATCCGCATCCTTCACATCCTGCGTCAGGGCCGCCCCCTGCCACGCGTCTGGCAAGTATAGAGACCAAGATGAACCTGACCCCGCGAGAGAAAGACAAGCTTCTGATCAGCCTGGCCGCCATGGTCGCGCGCGGCCGCCTTGCGCGGGGCGTGAAGCTGAACCACCCCGAAGCCATTGCGCTGATCACCGATTTCGTCGTCGAAGGTGCCCGTGACGGGCGGTCCGTGGCCGATCTGATGGAGGCAGGCGCCCATGTCATCACCGCCGATCAATGCATGGATGGCATCCCGTCCATGATCCACTCGGTTCAGGTCGAGGCGACCTTTCCCGACGGCACCAAGCTTGTCACCGTTCACCACCCCATCCGCTGAGGTACGCCCATGTCCCGCTTGACGCTTCTTGTCCTGCCGCTCCTCGCCACCCCGGCCCTCGCGCATGAAGGCCTGCACCACCACCCCCACGGGATCGAGTTCGGCTGGCTTTCGGCGGCGCTCATCGGTTCGATTGTCGGCGGGGGCCTTGTCTTTGCAGCACTCCGGCGGCGCAAATGATCCCCGGTGAAGTGTTCCCCGCCGCTGGCACGCTGACGCTGAACGAGGGCGCCGAAGTGACAGTGCTGATGGTCGCCAACACCGGTGACAGGCCGGTGCAGGTGGGCAGCCACTACCATTTCGCCGAAACCAACCCCGGCCTCTCGTTTGACCGCACGGCCGCCCATGGCAAGCGGCTCGACATCGCGGCGGGCACGGCGGTTCGGTTCGAGCCGGGCCAGACCCGCGAAGTGCGGCTGGTGCCGCTGTCTGGCGGTCGGGTCGTGTACGGCTTCAACCAAAAGGTGATGGGACCCTTGGGATGACGCTTGACGCAAGGGTAAGGCAGGCGGACGCTGGTCAGACCATCAACAGGGGAGACTGACCGATGTGTGACACCTGCCTGATCGAAAACATCAAGTCCGATATGCTGTCGCGCCGTTCGCTGTTCACCGGCGCGGCTGCAACCACCGCTGCCGTTCTGGCCGCAGGATTGACCACCGCCAAACCCGCACTCGCGCAGTCGGCGGGCAAGGTCGTGGACCTGACCCATGCCTACGACGGGGCCTTTCCAACCTTCGACGGCAATCCGGGCATCCTTTATGAGCCTGCCGTGAAATTCGAAGGCAACGGCTACCAGCTTTGGAAGCTGACGATTTTCGAACACACCGGGACGCATATCGACGCGCCCTTGCACTTCACCGCCGACGGCACCTCGGTCGCCGACCTTGCACCGGATCAGTTGGTCTGCCCGCTATGTGTGATCGACCTGACCGCCAAGGCCGCTGAGGACCCGAACGCGATGGTGGAGCCTGCCGATATCGAGGCTTGGGTGTCCGCCAATGGCGAGATTCCGGCTGGGTCCTGCGTTGCGATGAACTCCGGCTGGTCCGCCAAAGTTGCCGACCCGTCGTTCCGGAACACGCCGGACGGCAAGCTTGCCTTCCCCGGCTTCTCCAAGGCGGCGACGGACATGCTGGCAGGGCTGAACGTGGCCAGCATCGGCGTGGATACCCTGTCGCTTGACCCCGGCAACTCTGCCGATTTCGCGGTGCATTTCAGCTGGCTGCCCGGTGGCCGCTTCGGGATCGAGAATATGGCCAACCTTGACCAGTTGCCCGCGGCTGGCGCGACCGTCTTCATCGGCGCGCCGAAGCACAAGACCGGCACCGGCGGCCCGGCCCGCGTGATGGCGGTGGTCTAGATGGCGACGGTTCGCCTGCTGAGTGATGAGGAGGCGGGGGCCGACGCCCTCGCCACCTTCGACGACATCCGCGCCAAGCGGCAGACGGATTACGTGAACAACTTCTGGCGGGCTTTGGCGCATGACCCGGCGCTTCTCAAAGCCACGTGGGAGCGGCTGCAAACCGTGATGGCCCCCGGCGCCTTGGAACCGATGGTCAAGGAGATGGTTTACCTTGCGGTCTCTGTCGCGAATGGCTGCACCTACTGCGTCCATTCCCATACGGCAGCGGCGAAATCAAAGGGCATGACCGAGGCGCAGCACGGCGAACTTCTGGCCGTCATCGCGATGGCAAGCCAGACAAACGCCTTGGTGACCGCGCTTGGCGTGCCCGTGGACGAAAGGTTCATGGCGTGAAGAAATACATGATGACCCCGGCCGAGATGATGGCGCTTTCCCTGCGCAATTCCCGCATGATGTCCGAGGCGGGGATGATCGTCTCGATGCGGATGCTGGGGATGGCGGGGATGTGGCGGGTCAACCCCGCTGAAAACGCCCGGATGGTCGAAGAAAAGCTTGCCGCCGTCACCGATGGGGCGATGGCCGCCACCCGTGCGGCGCTGCGCGGAGCCAAGGCCACAACCATTGCCGAAGCCGCGATGAAACCGGTCCGCCGGACCACTGCCGCCAACGTCAAGCGCCTGGCCAAACTTGGCCCCGGCAAGCCCACCTGACCGAAAGCCCTCTACCGGAGACTCCGATGCCCGCCACGATTTCCCGCAAGACTTATGCCGACATGTACGGCCCCACAGTGGGCGATCGGTTGCGCCTTGGGGACACCGAGCTGATCATCGAGGTGGAGCGGGATTTGATCGCCGAACGCAGTTCCGGCGGAGCGAACGCGCTGCGCTATGGGGATGAGGTGAAGTTCGGCGGCGGCAAGGTGATCCGTGACGGGATGGGGCAAAGCCAGCTGACCCGGGCCGAAGGGGCGATGGATACGGTCATCACCAACGCGCTGATCGTGGACTGGACGGGGATCGTCAAGGCCGACGTGGGCCTGCGCGACGGGCGAATCGCCAAGATCGGCAAGGCCGGGAACCCGGATACGCAGCCGGGGGTCGACGTCATCATCGGCCCGGGGACCGAGATCATCGCGGGTGAGGGCCGTATCCTGACGGCGGGGGGGATGGACGCCCATATCCACTTCATCGCCCCGCAACAGATTGATGATGCTTTGCATTCCGGAATCACCACCATGCTCGGCGGTGGAACCGGCCCCGCGCATGGCACGCTTGCCACCACCTGCACGCCGGGCCCCTGGCACCTGATGCGGATGATGCAGGCGGCGGATGCCTTTCCGATGAACCTCGCCTTTGCGGGGAAGGGCAACGCCTCCCTACCCGCCGCGTTGGAGGAACAGGTGCGCGCTGGGGCCTCCTCCCTCAAGCTGCACGAAGACTGGGGCACCACCCCCGGCGCCATCGACTGCTGCCTGACGGTGGCCGATGCGATGGACGTGCAGGTGATGATCCACACCGACACGCTGAACGAATCCGGCTTTGTGGAAAACACGCTGAAGGCCATCGCCGGCCGCACGATCCACGCCTTCCACACGGAAGGTGCTGGCGGCGGGCATGCGCCAGATATCATCAAGGTCGTGGGGTCGCAGAACATCCTGCCGTCCTCCACCAACCCGACGATGCCCTACACGATCAACACCATTGAAGAACACCTCGACATGCTGATGGTCTGCCACCACCTTGACCGCCGCGTGCCCGAGGATGTGGCCTTTGCTGAAAGCCGCATCCGGCGCGAGACGATTGCGGCCGAGGATATCCTGCATGATCTTGGTGCGTTCTCGGTCATCTCTTCTGACAGCCAAGCCATGGGCCGGGTGGGTGAGGTGATCACTCGCACCTGGCAGACCGCGCACAAGATGAAGGTCCAGCGCGGACGGCTGGAGGGGGAGGCTGGAGACAACGACAACCTACGCGTCAAGCGCTATGTCGCGAAGTATACGATCAACCCGGCCATCGCGCATGGGGTGTCGCGGCACATCGGATCCATCGAAGAAGGCAAGCGCGCCGATCTCGTCCTGTGGTCGCCGGCGTTCTTTGGGGCCAAGCCGGAAATGGTGCTGATTGGTGGCTGCATCGTCGTGGCGCAGATGGGTGACCCCAACGCTTCGATCCCAACGCCGCAACCGGTGCATACTCGCCCGATGTTCGGCGCCTATGGCGGCAGCGTCACCCGCAACGCGGTGACCTTTGTCTCGAAAGCGGGGCTGGAGGCTGACATCAAGGGCGCTTACGGGCTGGCCAAGGACACAATAGCGGTCGAAGGCACGCGCGGTCTGGCCAAGCGGGACATGAAACTGAACTTCGCCACCCCCCACATCGAGGTGGACCCTGAAACCTATGAAGTGCGGGCGGATGGTGTCCTTCTGACCTGCGAACCCGCGCGGGAGTTGCCGCTTGCGCAGCGCTATTTCCTGTATTGACCCCTCAGGCATGTGCCGGGGTAAAGAGCTTGACCCGCGGCACCGACCAGGCCGGGCGAAAGACAGGCACTTTCGGAAAGGCATGCTCCAACGAGGCAAGGGTCCGTTCGCGGCGCTTCAGAAGGGCGATTTCCTCACGGATCGCCTCAAGCTCTTCCGCAAGCACAAGACGGGGTTTGGTCATTACGGTCCTCCTTTGTTCTCTGCCTCCAGACTGCCGCTGATTCCTGAAAACTTCGCTAAGAGGGTCCGATGACCACGCTGACCATTGCCGTCGCCCAGACCCTGCACCGCGCCGGACAGTGGCCGCGCCTAGCCACCGCGCGAGTCGTGCTGGGCTATGACGAACGGTTCCTGCGCCGCAAGCGACTTGTCACTGCCTCGGGCGAAGGGTTCATGGTCGATCTGACGGAGACGACCAACCTGCTGGCGGGCGACGCGTTTGAGTTGTCCGATGGCCGACTGGTCGAGATTGCGGCAGCTGAAGAGGCGGTGCTGGTCATCAAGGGTGACCTCGTGCGCCTCGCCTGGCACATCGGCAACCGCCACACCCCCTGCCAGATCGAGGCCGACCGCCTGGTGATCCGCGCCGACCATGTGCTTGCCGACATGCTGCGCGGCCTTGGTGCGTCCGTGACTGAGGCCCGCGCGCCCTTTACCCCGGAAGGCGGCGCCTATGGGTTGGGCCGCACGATGGGCCATGCGCACTGATCTTCTGACGCTGGTCCAGTGGCTGTCCCCGGCGTTTCCGACCGGGGGCTATGCCTATTCGCACGGGCTCGAGGCGGTGATGGCCGAGGGTGAGCGGACGGCAACAGGCCTGCAGGGCTGGATCGATGGGGTCTTGCGGCATGGGTCCGGGCAGGCGGATGCGGTGTTGCTGGCCTGCGCCTTGCGGGGTGAGGACCCCTCCACGCTCGACGCCGTGGCGCGGGCGATGGCAGGATCACGGGAGCGGCTGAGCGAGACGGTGGAGCAGGGGGCGGCCTTCGCCCGCACCGTCTCGGCGCTGACCGGGCGCGACCTTTCCCCCCGCGCGCTGCCGGTGGCGGTGGGGGAGGCGGCCTTGCCGCTGAACCTGCCCTCGGAGGAGGTGATTGCCGTCTACCTGCACGCCTTTGCGGCAAACCTCGTGGCAGTTGCCACGCGCTTTGCCCCCTTGGGGCAGACCGAGGGGCAGAAGATGCTGGCGGCGTTGCACCCTGTCATCCATGCGGTGGCTGGGGCGGCAGTCGGGGCCGAAGTTGGGGCCATCGGCACAGCCGCTTTCGGGGCGGAGATGGCGGCGATGCGGCATGAAGTACTGGACGTAAGGATATTCAAGACATGAAAAACGGGCCGTTGAAGGTGGGGATCGGCGGGCCGGTCGGCGTGGGCAAGACCAGCTTGACCGAGGCCTTGTGTCGGGCGCTGGCGGGGCGCTGCTCGATGGCGGTGATCACCAATGACATCTACACCCGCGAGGATGCCGAATACCTGATGCGGGCGCAGGTGCTGCCCTTGGACCGCATCCGGGGCGTGGAGACCGGGGGGTGCCCGCACACGGCGATCCGCGAGGATGCGTCGATCAACCTGGCTGCCGTGGCTGATCTGCGACTGGTGCATCCGGATCTGGACCTGATCCTGATCGAAAGCGGGGGGGACAATCTGGCGGCGACGTTCAGCCCGGAACTGGCAGACTTGTCGATCTATGTGATCGACACGGCGGCGGGGCAGGACATTCCGCGGAAGCGGGGCCCGGGGGTGACGCGGTCCGACCTTTTGGTGGTCAACAAGACCGACCTTGCCCCGCATGTAGGGGTGGACCTTGACCTTCTGGAAGCGGACACTCGGCGGGCGCGGGCCGGGCGGCCCTATGTGATGGCGCGGGTCCGGCAGGGGGTGGGGGTTGCCGAGGTGGTGGCGTTTCTGGAGACGGAAGGCGGGTTGGTCTTGCGGGGGTAAGGACGTGTCCCGGGCAGGGACGTGGGGGCGGGACAAGCAAAAACAATGGCTTGCCTGCGGGTTTTAAGGATCTGTAAGGATTTCACTGGCAGGGGCGTGACGGGCAAATCCGCTGGTGGGAGCCTTCGCCCTCCCAAAGGAGGATGGTGGTGAACCGGAAAAGCGGGTTGGCGCTGCAGGCCTAGAGGGTGAGGTTGTTGACCTCGGCGCTGGTCGTCTTGCCGGGGAGTTACCGTGCTGGACGGCATAGGCCCTGCCGAAGGAGGAGGAGGATGAACCGGGAGATCGGGCTAGCGCTGCAGGCCTGGGGTGTGGTTTTGTTGACCTCGGCGTTGGTCGTCTTGCCAGGGAGTTACCGTGCTGGACGGCATAGGCCCTGCCGAAGGAGGAGAATGATGAACCGGGAGATCGGGCTGGCACTGCAGGCCTGGGGGGTCGGGTTGTTGACCTCGGCGCTGGTCGTCTTGCCGGGAATGACGGTGCTGGACGGCATCTTCACCGACCCTTTCTTCGAGACGCTGCTGCCGCGCATCCTGGCGTTTTTCGGGATGATGCTGCCGGGCGCATTGATGACCTTCACGATCGGCGTCGTGTTGAGCCTGCCGTTCTTTCTTTTGGGGCTGCTGACCGCTTTGGTGTTTCGGCGGCAGATCGCTCGGCATCCTGTGGTCTTTGCCGGGCTTGCCCCGCTGGTCACGGTCACCCTCGTCTCTGCCATTACAGTGGCGACTCGAGATCCGAGGCCCGTTGGCATGCTTCCGGCACTGCAGGATGCGCTTGGCGTGGCGTTGCGCGGCGACAGTTGGATTTTTGCTTTGCCAGTTGCGGCCGGGAGCTTTTTCTTCTGCCTGCGTCTGGCGCGGCTGGAGCGTTCCGGGGATCACACAAGCGGGGTGTGACCGGAAGGGCTGAGGGCGTGCCCGGTCCCACGGTTGCCAAATTGAGCGCATTCCGCGCATTCCTTTTCAGCAGCCTCTGGCCTTGCGGCCAACCGGCTGCAGCGGCGGGGTTTTCCACCCCGCACCCCGGAGAGTATTTGGGAAAATGGCAAACCCGGGCCGGTCAAGGCGGAAGGTGGGGCTGGCGGTCCGGCGTTGCGGTTGGGTTAGGATTGGCCCGGCACGCGGTCCAGCGTTTAAGGCCGACAGGCAAGTGGCGAGGCCATTCGGCGTGGACCGGGCAAAGACGAATGGTCTTCGGCAGGGGACAGTGCGTTTGGCCGTGAATGGGGGGATCGTCAGACCAAGATCGCGGACGTGTCAGCAGCACAGACAAAGGAAAACCCCCGGCCGCAATGCGACCGGGGGCTTGGTTGGATGTCAGCCTATCGACCGGATCAGTTGGTCGCGGGTGCAGCTTCAGTGGCGGCACCTTCGGCCGGAGCGGCAGCGCCATCAGCGGCCGCCGGGGCCGGCGACAGCGAGCCGATGAAGGCCCAGAGGTTGGCGGCATCTTCCGGCTTTTTCAGCTTGAACGCCATCTTGGACTTGGCCTTGTCGTCGCCAAGCTTGGCCTTCAGATACTTGGCCGGGTCCTGAACATATTCGACGAAGTTGGCTTCGTCCCAGACCTGACCAGCAGCACCGACCGCAACAATGGATTCCCCGTATTTGAACTCAGGGTAGCTGCCGACAACGCGACCTGGCAGGCCGTAGAGGTTCGGGCCGGTCTTGGCGTTCTTGCCGGCAAGCACTTCGCCGGCCTCGTTGGCGACAACGTGGCAGGTCTGGCACTGGTTGAAGACTTTGGCCCCGGCTTCGATGTCTTGCGCGAAAGCTGGCGCTGCAAGGCTGGCGAGGGCAAGGGCGGTAAGGGTAAGACGCATGGAATCCTCCGGGGTTTCTCTGCGGTGTATACTGTCGTCCACGCGCCGTTTGGCAAGGCCCCGCTTGCGCAATTTCACGCGACTGCGTGGGAAATCGCGCAGCGGGTCCACAGAGAGTTGAGCGCGGTGACCAGTTTGTCGATGTCAGCCTCGGTGTGATGGGGGCCGGGGGTCAGGCGCAAACGCTCGGTACCCTTGGGGACGGTGGGGTAGTTGATCGGCTGCACATAGATGCCCCAGTCGGCCATCAGGATGTCGCTGATCATCCGGCACTTCACCGGATCGCCGATCATCACCGGGATGATGTGGCTTTCATTGGCCAGATGCGGGATTCCCGCGCGGTCAAGGCGTCGGCGGAGGAGGGCCACATTGGCCCGTTGCGCGGCCCGCTCCTCGGCGCTGGTTTTCAGGTGGCGGATCGAGGCAGTGGCGGCGGCGGCCACCGACGGCGGGATGGCGGTGGTGAAGATGAACCCGCTGGCAAAGCTGCGGATGAAGTCCACCAGCGCGGTGGAGCCGGTGATGTAGCCGCCCATGCAGCCGAAGGCCTTGCCGAGCGTGCCTTCGATCACGTCGATCCGGTGGGCGAGGCCGCGCTCTTCTGTCACACCGCCACCGTGGGCGCCGTACATGCCGACGGCGTGCACTTCGTCGATGTACGAGAGGGCGCCATGGGCTTCGCAAACCTCGACGATCTCACGGATCGGGGCGATGTCGCCGTCCATTGAATAGACGGATTCAAACGCCACGATCTTGGGCCGGTCGCCGACGGACTTCAGCTTGCGGTCAAGGTCGCGCCAGTCGTTGTGCTTCCAGAGCGCCTTGTCGGCGCGGGAGTGGCGGATGCCTTCGATCATGCTGGCATGGTTGCCTTCGTCCGACAGGATCACAGCACCAGGAATGCGGCTGCCAAGGGTGGAGAGGGCGGCCCAGTTCGACACATATCCGCTGGTGAAGAGAAGGGCCGCGTCCTTGCCGTGGAGGTCAGCCAGTTCCAGTTCAAGCGCGCGGTGCTGGATCGTATTGCCGCTGATGTTGCGGGTGCCGCCCGCACCTGCGCCACAGGCCTGGGTGGTCTGGACCATGGCGTTGATCACATCCGCATGCTGTCCCATGCCGAGGTAGTCGTTTGAGCACCAGACCGTCACCTCATCCACCGTGTCGCCGTGGCGGTTGGCGCGGGGGAAAGCGCCGGTCTTGCGTTCGATATCGGCGAAGGTGCGGTAGTTGCCTTCGGATTTCAGCGCGTCAAGCTGGCTTTGGAAATGGCTGGCGAAGTCCATGGGGATCACTTTCTGGTCGCAAGACCGGGATGAGCGGTCAGTTTGGGGTCATGGGCGACGGCGGCTTCGGGAAGCATCCAGCGCCAGAGCTTCTGGTCGGGCAAGGGCAGCACCATGAACCAGTGTTCAAGCAGTGCCAGCAGGGTGATGGCGGCAAGGAGGGTATGTCCCGCCTGCGCGGCATCGGTCGGGGCGGTGACGGCACGCTCCAGCCAGCAGGCGGCGGCGAAGGTGAGGAGCGTGACCGAAATCGGGAAGAGCCAGTTCATCCGGGCATTGCGGAAGTGGCTGGCGAGGTGGGTGAGCGGCAGGGGCAGAAACTCGGTGTTGATGCGGGGCACGCCGAAGAAAAGGTTCAGCTTGGCCGAGGCGCGGGCAAAGAAGAGGACCGCGAAGGTGTAGAGGCCGAAGGGATTGGCGGTAGCCCAAGCCGCATAGGCAAGAAGGGCGAGGGCGGCGATCAAGGCGGCCTCATGCCAGAGGATGGTCAGCGTGGCCTGGGAAAAGCGGTCCCAGCCGCGGGCGTTGGGCGTGGCGGGGGCGGTGTTCGGGCCGGTGATGATGCCGGAGAGGAACGCAAGCTCGATCCAGCCCCAAAGGGCGAGGGCCGACAGGAAGGCCGCGTAGGTGGCGGGGACGGTAGCGTCATCCAGCGTCACGCCAAGGCCGTAGACCCCGCCCAGCAGCAGGGGCAGGCCCCAGAGGACGGACATCAGATGCGCGTGCCCCCCGGCCCGGTCGGCATGGCGGACGCGCCACAGGATGGCCCCGGTAGAGAACCACCAGACGAACAGCGCCAGAAGCGAGGCGATCCAAGGATTGGTCATGTGCGGCCCCCCCCGAAGAGGGGACCGCACCGGCGGGTGGGACGCGCCCATCCCCCCCGCCTACCCGCTGCCGGAACAGCGGTATGGGTAATCTCGGTCAATACGTCGGCTCCAGCCGCACGGAGGCGGGCAGGGCGTGGCGTTTGGCCGGAATGGTGTAGAGCCTGGCGAAGGTGAAGGCCGCTTTCGCGCCCGCAGCCCAGCCTTTCAGCTTGCCCGCGACGCCGCCCTGCCGCTTGGCTGCATCCATCGCGATGAACGCACGGTTCATGCGCTCAAGGTTCGGGATCCAGCGCGGGTGGTCGATGTCGAGCTCGATCGGGAAGATCTGGCGGGCGATGGTCGAGGTCTTGCGGAACACCTCCTGGTCGTACCAGCTGATTTCCACGCCGAGGGCTTTGTGGAACTCTGGCCGGGCATGGTCGCGGACCCACATGGTGGAATAGACGGCGGTCAGGAAGAACTTGATCCAAAGCTTGTTGGTGAAGCTTTCCGTCAGTTTCGGATCGGTCTTCATCAGAAGCGCAAAGGCCTCGCCATGGCTGAACTCGTCGTTGCACCATTCGCGGAACCACTTGAAGATCGGATGGAACCGCTGTTCGGGATGCGCCTCAAGGTGGCGGAAGATCGTGATGTAGCGGGCGTAGCCGATCTTTTCCGAGAGATACGTGGCGTAGTAGATGAACTTCGGCCGGAAGTAGGTGTACTTCTTGGCCTTGGTCAGGAAGCCAAGGTTCACCGCAACCCCCGCCTCACGCAGGGCATCGTTGATGAAGCCGGCGTGGCGGGCTTCATCGCGGGCCATGTAGTTGAAAAGCTCGCAGATGTCGGCATTGGTGCCGCGGCGCTTCATCTCCTTGTAAAGGACACAGCCGGAGAATTCGGCGGTGCAGGAGCTGACCAGAAAGTCGATGAATTCGCGCTTCAGGGGCGGGTCCATGCCGTCCCAGTCGACCTTGTCCCAGGCGTCGGTCTTCTTGAAGTGGCCCTTGTTCGGGTCGGACTTCATCTGGGCGATCAGCTTGTCCCATTCCGCGCGCACCGGGGTGACGTCGATCTTGTCCATCTCGTCAAAGTCGGTGGTGTAGAAGCGCGGGTTCAGAAGCGTGGTTTCCGTGGCCATCGCCTGGGTGTCCATCGGCGCCATCCCGGCGGCGACTTCGGCGCCAGAGTCGGGGTACAGGTCCATGGGTGTTGCGTTCATAGCTTGATCTCCTCAGAGAAAGAGAACTCGCACAGTTCCATGAAGTCGAAATCGCCAGTCAGGCGGGTCCAATGGCGTTCCAACCAGTTTGCGCGGGTGATGGTGGCGGTGCGGTCTTCGACGATGACCTCGCCGTAGGCGGCCAGCACGGGTGCGCCATGCACCAGCACCTCATCGCCGGGATAGACGACCGCGCCGTTGTTGAAGCGGACGTGGGCGTGCAGGCTTTCGAAACGGTGGCTGACCTCGACGGTGCAGGGCACCTTTTCCTTGGTTCGCGTGAAAAGTCCCATGATCGTGGTTCCCTATTTCTGATCCAGAAGCCGTTCGAACGCGGCTTTGTTGTCGCCCCCAAAAGCGTAGAGCTCGGCGCTCCACCCGGTTTCGGGGTCTTCGGCCACAAGACGGCCATTGGCATATTCGACGATCCGCACGGGCAGGGTCTGGTCGACCTTGTGCTTGCGCCGTTCGGTGAAGATGCCCGACTGGATGACAGTGATAAAGCCACCATGTGGCAGGTCGAGAAGAACGCTGCCATCGGTATTGCGCACGATGACGGCCTGGGCAGACAGGCCCTCCATCACGATCCACTTTTCGCGGACCACTTCGGCGGGCTGGGGTTGGGACACCGGCTCGCGTCCGGTGACGACGGCGAAGGTGGTGATGGCCAGAGTGGCCAGCGCCAGGGCAAACATGCCGCGCAAAAGCATCCGGGGCACAAGTTCAGGGTCGCGGCTGCGGTAGCCGGGTTCGTGGATGAGGGTCGGACGATTGGTCATGATTTACCCCCCTTACTCGGCTGCGACGGGTGCAAAACTTGCACTCCGCGCGACTTGGGGTTGGGACACACGTGCCTCGGCGGCATCCGCGAACAAGCGGGCGATGCGTGCGGCATCGGGGATCGACCGGAGCGCGGGCTGCGTTTTCGCCCAGAAGCCCGGGCGCAGGTGCGGCCAGGCGACAAGGACGGAAATCCGCGTCTCGCCCAGGGTGTCAAAGGCGATGGTGCCGGTGCCGTCACGGCGCAGGTCAAGGTTGGCCGCGCCGATCTGGACGAAGGGCAGGTTGAAGCTGACCGGCAGCGCCGCCCCGATCCGCAAGACGACGCGCGCGGTGGTCAGGGTGTATGTCGTGGCGCGGGCCTGTGCCCAGGCCAGCCCATAGACGATGCCAATGCCAAGCGCGGCCAGCATCACATAGGGCAGGCCCATGGCGAAGGCCAAGGCAAGGCCACCGTCGGCAAAGCCGGACGCGGCACGCCAGAGCACGACGATGGCGAAATAGACGGCGATCCAGCGGATCTTGTAGGCGTCACGGGCAAGGGCCCAAGCGTCGGGGCGTCCCTGCCAGAGGATCAGTTCACCTTGCGGGGGCCGTTCCGGCAGGCCGGGCAAGGGATCGAAAGCGAAGTCATCATGGCCTGACATTCTCAGACCCTCCATGTTGATGTGAAAGGCGGGGCCCGGGCGCGGGCCCTCGCCTGTCAGAGGTTTACATCCCGCGCTTGCGCTTGGGGGCGTCGTACATCCAGCCCGAGGCGACATAGGCCGAGATCTTGTCTTCCTCGAGTTTGGTCACTTCGGTGGCCGACCGGGTGGTCGGGATGCCGGCAAAGCTGTCTGAGGCCAGGAAGTTCACCCGCACGCGGTCGTCCCAGATCCGGGCCAGCGTCAGCGGCACCAGCCGCTTGCCGCCCGAGTTCAGTTCAACCTCGATGTAGCGGATCAGCTGTTCCGGGGCATCGACCCAGACGTCAGAGACGCGGCCGACAACCTCAAGGTCGCAGGCCTGAACCGGCAGACCGCGCGGGTCACGTCCGGCGGTGACCATGAAGCCCTCCAGCCGCGACATCGGCACGAGCTTGTTGTGGCTGTGGCCATCCAGTTCCGGCTCATCGCGCCGCGGCACCCAGGAGGCGGGGCCGACGCCATCGGCCATCGGGTTGCCGGTGGGCGCATGCGGGAAGCCTTCCGACATCGAGGTGCGGGCAAGGGCAAGATCACCCCGGCGGTGCGCGGCCTCGTTATCGGCGGAAGGCACGACGACGTCGCCCTTGCCATGCGGCAGGCGGAAGGTCTTGGGCTTGGGCACCGGGAAGGGGCCCTGGTTCGGGGCTTTCAGCCCGTCCTCAGTTTCCAGCGGATAGCCTTCCCGCATGTTTTCGGTCTGCAGGTAGTAAATCAGCAGGGCGAAGAAGCCCCAGAACAGCCAGATCGACAAGCTGGCAAGGTCGAAGTTGCCGAAGAAGTTGACACCTACCATTGCGGTATCCTCCGTGGGTTAGGTGGGAAATTCGACGATGCCGAAGCGGTCGTCAGTGGTGGGTTTGGGCACGAGCGGGGCGACCCGGACAAGCGGTCCGAGCGCGACGAGGGTCAGGAACAGAAGGCCGATCTCGGCGTGGTAGACGAAGGTGTAGCCAAGGGTCGGGTCGGTCAGGGCGGGGCCAAGGGCGCCGCTTTCGGCCAGGTGGCCGGTGATGTCGCGGATGGCACCGCCAAGGAAGATCGCAAGGCCCGCTGCGGTGGCCTGTGCCGCCCCCCAGGCGCCAAGGGCAAGGCCTGCGCCCGCACCGGTGGTCTTCAGCGCCATGGCGGCGGTCAGGGTCGAGACGGCGAAGAGCCCCGCCCCAAAGCCGATGATCGTGGCACCCAGATAGAAGAGCGGCGCGCTTTCCAGTGGCCCCGCGAAGATCACCGCGCTAAAGGCGGCGATGCCCGCAAGGATGCCACGTGCGGCGATGCGGAAGGGATCGCGCCCCTCGCTTAGCCAGCGGGCGGCCAGGATGAAGCCAATCAGCGCGCCAAAGGCGTAGGCGGCGGTCAGAAGTGTGGTCCTGCTGACCGACAGGCCCAGAACCTCGCCGCCATAGGGCTCGAGCAGCACGTCCTGCATGTTGAAGGCCAGCGTGCCCAGCACCACCACGGCCAGCAGCCGCCCGGCAGTGCCGCCGGACATGAGGTCAGCCCAGGCGTCGCGGAACTTGGGGCGCGGGGCCGCACGTTCTTCACGCGTCATCGGGCGGACCTTTTCCTGCTTCCACAGGGCGATCAGGTTCAGGATCAGGGTCGCGGCGCCACAGCCCTGCACCACGCGGACCAACGTGATCGGGTCATAGTCGCGCAAAAGCCAGCCAACGATGACGGCCGACACGCCCATACCGAGGAGGAACATGACATACAGAAGCGCCACCACCCGGGGCCGCGTCTCGTCATCCGCCCGGTCCGACGCAAGCGCCAGACCCGCGGTCTGGGTCATGTGGAGGCCGATCCCGGTCATCAGGAACGCCAGCGCCGCCAGAACCTCGCCGGCCCAGGCGGGCCCGTGGATCTGGTCGCCGGAAAGGACGATCAGCGCAAACGGCATGATCGCAAGCCCACCCATTTGCCACAGCGAGCCGAACCACAGGTAAGGCACCCGCTTCCAGCCGATGGCAGAGCGGTGCGTGTCCGACCGGTGGCCAAGCAGTGCGCGGAAGGGCGCGACCAGCACCGGAATGGCGATCATCAGCGCCACCACGATGGCGGGAACGCTCAATTCCACGATCATCACCCGGTTCAGCGTGCCCAGCAGCAGCACCGTTGCCATGCCGACCGACACCTGAAACAGCGACAGGCGCAGCAGTTGGCGCAGCGGCAGCCCTTCCGAGGCCGCATCCGCGAAAGGCAACCAAGACGCATCCAGCGCCTTGATATGCTTTTTCCGCAGGATCATGGCCGGTACTCCATGCATTCCGAAATGTAGAAGCCCCGCGAGACACGGCCGATCTTGGCAAGCCCCGGGCCAGTCGCGCGGCCAAGGTCCTTCAGCGAATGCGGGATCATCACGGGTGACCGGTCAGAGCGGGGGAAGAGCTTGCCCGCGTTCCACATCACCATCAGCAGGGGCGTGCGCGGAGCGACCGTGAACACCACCGCACCGGCGCGCTGGCCGAGGGCCTTCAAGGTGCGGGCAATGTCGGTTGCGTCGTAGTAGATCAGGCTGTCCATCGCCATGACGAAATCGAACCGCCCAAGGGCCGGGTCCGTCATGTCACCGGCGTGAAAGCTGGCTTGTGGGCGCAGGGCTTCTGGCAGGCGGTCCCGCGCGATCTTGACCAGCTTCGGGCTGATGTCAGCGGCCATCACGGTCGCGCCGCGCAAAGTCAGTTCTTCCGTCATCGCCCCGGTGCCGCAGCCGGCATCAAGGACCCGCGCGCCGCGCAGATCTTCGGGCAGGCGCGACAGCATGAGCGCACGCATCTTGTCGCGGCCTTCCCGCACGGTCTGGCGGATACGGCTGACCGGCGCGTCCGAGGTCAGCCGCTCCCACGTCTTGGTCGCGGTGCCGTCGAAGTAGCTTTCGACCCGGTCACGCGTTGTGGCGTAGTTGGGCATCAATCGAACCCCAGAAGTTCAAAGATCTCACGATCCGGCAGCGACTCGGGGAAGCTTTCCGGCAGGCTGACCGATTTCCACAGGGCGTCCGCCAGGCGGATGTATTCGGCGCGGGCCATGACGATGTCCTGTTCGTCATCCATGGCAAATAGGGTCTTCTTCTTCAGGCGGCTGCGGCGGATCGCGTCAATGTCCGGCATATGGGCCAGACGGTTGAAGCCGACCTTGCTGCAGTAGCGGTCAATCTCATCCGTGTTTTTGCTGCGGTTGGCCACACATCCAGCAAGGCGTACCTTATAGTTTGAGGATTTGGCCTGCACCGCCGCGATGATCCGGTTCATCGCATAGATGCTGTCAAAGTCGTTGGCGGTGACGATCAGCGCGCGGTCGGCATGCTGCAGGGGGGCCGCAAAGCCACCACAGACCACGTCGCCGAGGACGTCGAAGATCACGACATCGGTGTCATCCAGCATGTGGTGCTGCTTCAGCAGTTTCACCGTCTGGCCCACGACATAACCACCGCAGCCAGTGCCGGCCGGCGGTCCGCCCGCCTCGACGCATTTCACGCCACCATAGCCGATGGTCACGAAATCCTCGGGCCGCAACTCCTCGGCATGGAAATCGACCTCTTTCAGGATGTCGATCACCGTTGGCTGCAGCTTGCCCGTCAGGGTGAAGGTGCTGTCATGCTTCGGGTCGCACCCGATCTGCAGCACGCGCTTGCCCATCGTGGCGAAGGCGGCAGACAGGTTCGACGAGGTCGTCGATTTCCCGATCCCGCCCTTGCCGTAGACCGAAAACACCTTCGCGCCTTCGATCTTCTGCGACGGGTCAAGATGCACCTGCACCGAGCCGTCTCCGTCCATGCCGCGCAGGCTGGGAATTTCGTCACGTGGGCTCATGGCTTTGCGCCTTTCATTCTGGTGCAAGTATCCCGGGTAGCGCGCTGGTTTCGCCACTGGTTCAAGAAACCAGTGTGCTGGGGGCAGCGCCCCGGTCCGGTGGTTCCGATTGTCCAATCATTGGTCATTCGGCAGCGATCCCTTCCATCCGGTCTTCCAGCTCATCCGCCGCACGTTGCAAAGCGGCGAGGGTTGCTGCATCCGGGGTCCAGTAGGCACGGTCCGAGGCTTCGAGAAGCCGGGTCGCCATCCGGCTTGAAGCTTCGGGGTTGAGGTCGGCCAGACGTTTGCGCATTGCATCGTCGAGCACGAAGGTTTCCGACAGACGCTGGTAGACCCAGGGGTCGACATGGCCGGTGGTGGCCGACCAGCCCATGGTGTTGGTCACATGGCTTTCGATCAGCCGCACGCCTTCGGCCCCGTGGCGCAGCAGGCCTTCGTAGAACTTCGGGTTCAGCGTGCGCGACCGGCTTTCCAGTGCAATCTGGTCTTTCAGCGTGCGCACCTGACCGCCACCGCGGGTCTGGTCGCCGATGTAGACCGGGGTCTCAACGCTACCGCCATGCGCGCGGCGGACGGCACGGGCCACCCCGCCCAGCGTGTCAAAGTAGTGGTCGACCGAGGTGACACCCAACTCCACCGATTCCAGGTTCTGGTAGGCGAGGTCCACGTCGCCAAGCGCCTGTTGCAGGAGTTTAGCCTGCCTCACCGGCTTGCCATTGACGCCGTAGGCAAAGCTTTTCCGCGCCTCATAGGCATCGGCGAGTTCATCTTCCTCGCCAAAGGCGGAGGAGCCAACGAGCGTGTTGACGTTGGCGCCGTAAGCCCCTTCGGCGTTGGAGAAGACGCGGAGGGCGGCGGTTTCAAGGTCCACCCCCATCGACGCTGCATAGGCGAGCGAATGGGCCCGGATAAAGTTCTGCGCCAAAGGCTCATCCGCGCTGGCAGCTTTGAAGGCGGCTTCGGCCAGCATGCGGGTCTGTAGGGGCAGAAGGTCGCGGAAGATGCCGGAAAGCGTCATCACCACGTCGATCCTTGGGCGGCCAAGTTCGGCCAGCGGGATCAGGTCGGCACCGCAGAGGCGACCGTAGTGGTCAAAACGGGGCCGTGCGCCCATCAGGGCAAGGGCCTGAGCGATAGGGCCGCCGTCCGACTTGATGTTGTCCGACCCCCAAAGCACCAGCGCCACCGATTGCGGCAGGGTCGGGTGAGCGTCCAGCAGGCGCTGCGCCTGGGCCGCGCCATCGGCCAGCGCGAAGGCTGTGGGCATCCGGAAGGGGTCGAACGCGTGGATGTTGCGGCCCGTGGGCAGGATCGCGGGGCTGCGGATCAGATCGCCCCCCGGCACAGGCGCGATGTAGCGGGCGGACAGGGCGCGCAGAAGGCCCGGGATTTCCGTATCTTGCGCCATATGGCGGGCGGCCTCGGCGCGGGATTCCTCGGGGATCAACGACAGCAGTTCCGCCATTGCCGCCGCGTCGGGAGTGCGGCCAAGGACGTGGAGGCCGTCGGTGATGAGAGCGCCTTCGGTTTCGAGAAGCTTCAGCCACAGCGTATCGATGTCGCCCTTCAGGTCCACGGCCTTCGCCTGCTCCATCGCCAGGGCGGCAAGGTCGGCGTAGTCGTTGGCGTCAACGTCTGTCGCCCGGAGGCGGGTGAGGGTGTCCTTGAGGTCCACAAGCCCTTTGTAAAGTCCGGCGCGGGCGAGAGGCGGCGTCAGGTGCGTCACCGTGACGGCGTTCGAACGGCGCTTGGCAAGCGTCGCCTCGGACGGGTTGTTCGCGGCGTAAAGATAGACGTTCGGCAGATTGCCGATCAGCCGATCGGGCCAGCATTGCGCGCCGACACCGGCTTGCTTACCCGGCATGAACTCCAGGGCGCCATGCATCCCGAAGTGGAGAAGGACATCGGCATCGAAATCTTCGCGGATCCAGCGGTAGAAAGTGGTGAAGGCATGGGTCGGCGCGAAGCCCTTCTCGAACAGAAGGCGCATCGGGTCGCCCTCATAGCCAAAGACAGGCTGGAGGCCGACGAAGACATTGCCGAACTGGCAGCCCAGCACATGCACCCCGCGCCCGTCGGTCTGGTGGCGGCCGGGGGCGGGGCCCCAGGCGGCCTCGACTTCGGCAAGCCATGGGGTCTTGGCGACAATCTCGGCGGCGGGGACGGTGGTGTGGACGTTTGCGGGCTGGCCATGGCGGGCGGCGTTGCCTTTCAGGACCGCCTCACGCAGGGCTTCGACGCTGTCCGGCGGTGTCAGGTCGTAGCCGTCAGCCTTCAGGGCGTGCATCGTGTTGAAAAGGCTTTCGAACACGCCAAGGTAGGCGGCGGTGCCCGCAGCACCCGCATTCGGCGGAAAGCCGTAAAGGACAATCGCCAGCTTGCGCGTGGCAGTTGCCGACCGGTGCAGGCGGGCCAGTCGCGCGACCTTATCCGCCAGAGCCTCGATCCGTTCGGGGCAGGGCGACATCGCGCGGGTCTCAGCGGCCTCAACCGTCGCAGGCTTGCAGTTGCGGCCACAGCCGTTGCAGCCTTCAGGGTCGTGGCGACCGGCGAATACGGTGGGGTTCGTCGCGCCGTCGATCTCGGGGAGCGCGATCAGCATGGTGGTCTCCACCGGGCCGAGGCCACCAGAGGCGGCTTGCCACTGCCGCAAGCTCTGGAACTCCAGCGGATGCGCCGCGACGTAGGGCACGTCGAGTGCCGTCAGCGCGGCCACAGCCGCCGGGCTGTCGTTGTAGGCGGGGCCGCCGACAAGCGAGAAGCCCGTCAGCGAGACCATCGCGTCAACACGGCCGTTGAAGTAGGCGTCAATCGCGGGACGGCCATCAAGGCCCCCGGCAAAGGCGGGTAGGACGGCGATTCCCTTCGCCTCAAACGCCTTGATGACGGCGTCATAATGCCCGGTATCGGCAGCCAGGATGTAGCTGCGCAGCATCAAAAGGCCGACAGTGGCAGTTGCCCCCTTCGGACGCGGCATGTCGCGGACGTCGGTGGTGATCCGGCCCTTCAGCGTAGGGTGATAGAGCCCGACGTCCGGATAATCGACCGGAGCGGCGGCGGATGCACCTTTCCAGCTGTGCTTGGTGGCATAGCGGCCGACCAGAAAGCGGACCATCGCCTCCAGATTATCGTCCGACGCACCCAGCCAGTATTGCATCGACAGGAACCAAGCGCGCATGTCCTGCGCCTTGCCGGGAATCCAGCGCAGGATCTTCGGCAACCGCCGCAGCATCGCCATCTGCTTTTGCCCCGAGCCTGAGCCAGGCGCTTTCGTCCCGCGCAGCTTTTTCAGCAAGGCCATCGCGCCGGAGGCGGGCTTGGACATGTCCAGATCGCCCATCTTGGTCAGCTTGACGATCTGCGGATCGGCGATGACGCCGACGAAGGCATCAAGCCGGTCACGCACCTGAAGAAGGTCGGGCAGGATGGCGGTGATGTGCTCTTCGATGAAAAGAAGGTTCGCCACCACGATATCTGCCCCGGCCACGGCAGCCTTGGCACGGGCGAGGGCAGCGGGGTTTTCGGCCCATTCGGCGGCCGCGTGAACGGAAACTTCGATCCCCGGAAAATCCTTCGACAGACGCGGTGCGATGCGGGCGGCGGGGCCTGCGGCATGGGCGTCAAGCGTCAGGATCACAAAGCGGTAGGACGGCGCGCGCGCGGCCCGTTTCGGGGCCGCGGCGGCGACTGCAGCCTCGATATGGCGATCATCGCGCATAATGGGCCTTTGCTTCGTAAAGGGTGTCGATGCTGATCGCCGTCACGCCCTTGTCGGCTGCGAATTTCTCGGTGTTCCGTTTCGCCTTGCCGCGTACGAAGAAGGGGATCTTCTTCAGCTCGCGTTCCGCATCGGCCAGCCAGATCACTTCGCCCGTCACGGGTTCCGGTTCTGGCGTATTCATACTGGCCGAAATATCCCCGCCGGAGGCTTCCACAGGGGCCACGGGAGCCTCGGGCCGCGCACTTGCCTTGGCACCATGGTGGCTGGGACCAGCGGCATCGTGGAATTCGAAATCCTCGCGGAACATGGTCAGAAGGTGCTCTTCCAGACCCATCACCAGCGGGTGAACCCAGGTGTCGAAGATCACATTCGCGCCCTCAAAGCCCATCTGCGGGCTGTAGCGGGCGGGGAAGTCCTGCACATGGACCGGCGCAGAGATCACGGCGCAGGGGATGCCCAGACGCTTGGCGATGTGACGCTCCATCTGCGTGCCGAGGATCAATTCGGGCTGCAGGCGTGCAATCTCGGCCTCGACCTCAAGATAGTCGTCGGTGATCAGCGCCTCGATCCCGTAGGTCTTGGCGGCTGCACGCACCGGGCGGGCCTGTTCGCGGTTGTAGCAGCCAAGGCCGACAACCTCGAACCCGATCTCCTTGGCGGCGATACGGGCTGCGGCGATGGCGTGGGTGCCGTCACCGAAGATGTAGACGCGCTTGCCGGTCAGGTAGGTGCTGTCCACCGATGCTGCGTACCAGGGCTGGCGCAGGCCGGTCTCGGCGGGCAGGGGCAGGCCGGTGATCGTGGCAACTTCGGCCAGGAAATCACGGGTGGCGTGCGTACCGATGGGGACGACACGGGTAAAGGGCTGGTTCAGCGCCTTTTCCAGATGCCGCGCGGCGGTCTCAGCCGTTTCGGGGTACATCAGCACGTTGAAGTGGGCGGCCCCGAGGCGGGCGATGTCGGCGGGGGTGGCGTCCAAGGGGGCGCAGACGTTGACGGTGATCCCCATGGTGGCCAGAAGGCGGGTCAGTTCTGTGACGTCATCGCGGTGACGGAACCCAAGGGCTGTCGGGCCGATCAGGTTGCAGGTGACGCTTTCGGTGCGTTCCATCGGCTTGGCCAAGGCCTTGACGATCTGGAAGAACGTCTCATCCGCGCCGAAGTTTTCCTTGCGGCTGTAAGACGGCAGGTCCAGCGGGATCACTGGGATCGGCAGGTTCAACGCCTCGGCCAGACCGCCAGGGTCGTCCTGGATCAACTCGGCGGTGCAGGAGGCCCCGACGATCATCGCTTGCGGCTGGAAGCGGGTGAAGGCGTCGCGGGCGGCGTCCTTGAAGAGGTTTGCGGTGTCAGCGCCAAGGTCGCGGGCCTGGAAGGTGGTGTAAGTGACCGGCGGGCGGTGGTTGCGCCGTTCGATCATCGTGAACAGAAGGTCGGCATAGGTATCGCCCTGAGGGGCGTGAAGGACGTAGTGCAGGCCCTTCATCGCCGTCGCGACACGCATCGCGCCGACATGGGGCGGGCCTTCATATGTCCAGAGCGTCAGCTTCATTCCGCAGCCTCCGGCGTCAGCAGGGCATGGCGGCGGATGGGCCGGGCGAAAAGCCCTGCCAGATCAGCGGCTTGTTCGTAGAAGTGGACCGGGGTGAAGACAAGCTCGATCGCCCATTTGGTCGTCAGCCCCTCAGCCTCCAACGGGTTTGCGAGGCCAAGGCCGCAGACGGTCAGGTCAGCACGCGCGGCGCGGGCGCGGTCAAGCTGGAGTTCGACGTCTTGGCCTTCCGAGATGGTCGGCCCATGCGGGAGGAGCGCGAGTTCCGGGGCCATCAGTTCGCGGTGCAGGTAAGGGGTGCCAACCTCAACCGGGATCATGCCGCATTCGCGGGCCAGGAAGCGGGCGAGGGGGATTTCGAGCTGGCTGTCGGGGAAGAAGAAGATCGACTTGCCGCGCAGGGTTTCGGCGACGGCGGCGACGGACTTCTGCGCCCGCGCGCGAGGGGCGGCAAGGACGGCGTCAACTTTCGCCCGGTCCAGGCCAAGGGCGTCAGCGACCGCGTGGAACCAGAGGGTGGAGCCTTCTTCGCCAAACGGGAAAGGGGCAGAGATGTGTTGCGCGCCACGCTTGATCAGGGCGGCGTGGGTGGCCCCCAGGAAGGGCTGCACCAGGATGAAACGGGTGTTCGGGCCGACGGCAGGCAGTTCGGTGGAGCGGCGGGCGGGCAGGGTGCGGACGGGGCCTGCGCCCATCGCGGCGAGCAGCGACAACATCTGGTCTTCCACCACATCCGGCAGCGCGCCGACGACGAGGAGCTCCGCCGCATCGGTTGCCGGCAGTGCGGGGACCATCGCCTCAAGGCAGGCGTCTTCGCCTTCGGTGAACGTCGTCTCAATCCCCGAGCCGGAAAAGTTCAGCACCCGCACGTTCGGCGCATGGATGCCATCCAGACGCTCAGCGGCGCGGGCGAGGTCGATCTTGATGACCTCGGACGGGCAAGAGCCGACAAGGAACAGCTGCTTGATGTCGGGGCGGCGGGAGAGGAGGCGGGCAACCTCCCGGTCAAGCTCCATATTGGCATCGGCAAGGCCCGCCAGATCCTTCTCTTCGAGAATCGCCGTGCCGAACCGCGGTTCGGCGAAGATCATCACACCAGCGGCGGCTTGCAGAAGGTGCGCGCAGGTGCGGCTGCCGACGACCAGGAAGAACGCGTCCTGCATCTTCCTGTGCAACCAGATGATGCCGGTCAGGCCGCAGAACACCTCACGCTGGCCGCGCTCTTTTAGGACGGGGGTGTCGGTGCAGCTGCGGAATGGGGTATCAAGGCTCATGCTGCTACCCCGCGTTCAGAGGCCTGATCCAGCCGCGCCATGCGCAGCTTCCACAGGAATTGACCGGCATTGATGACGTAGGTCGCATAGGCGGCCAGCGTCACGAACATCAGTTGATGCGGCGTCATCGAGCCGGTCCACAGCGCCCAAAGATACAATGTATGCAAGGCGATGACGGCGAAACTGAACACGTCTTCCCAGAAGAAGGCGGGGGCGAAAAGGTATTGGCCGAAGACCTCTTTCTCCCAGATCGCGCCGGTGACCATGATCAGGTAAAGGAACCCGGTCTTCACCAGGATCGAAATGGTCGCAGCCGTGTAACCGTCACCCGTCCACAGAAAGCGCAGCACCAGAACCAGCGACACGGCGAAGGCCAGAAACTGCGCCGGGGCCAGGATGCCCTGCACCAAAGTCCAGCGCGAGGCGTCGCGCCGGGCGCGCTGTTCGGCGGTGTAAAGCCGGGCGCCCGTGCTGGCCTGCAAGCTTGTGGTTTGGGTCATCTGCATCGAGCTTACGTCATCCCCAAGGTGCTGTTACAAGCTTTGAACTGTCGCCAAGACTAGACAGGTCAGCGGAAGTGTCAACCAAAACTTACACACCGCTGCGCCAATGCTGTGCAAAGTTTTTTGGCAGCCTGCCGCTGAGAAAACCTTGAAACGCTGCGATTTTCAGCGATTTCGGCGGCGAATGGCGCAAGCTGGCGTGCCTTTCCATGGTGAGTGTCAATTTGCTTTGACATTACCTTAGCCATGGCGGAAAGTGACCGAAACGCTGCGCTGGATTACCCCTGCGCGGCCCTGGACCGAACCCCGGCAATCACGCCGGGCGCGGTCCGGTTGGAGTGGCGGAATGCGCGACAGCCAGCACGGCGGGCCCATGGGGCGCAGCACGGACGATTTGTCCGCTCTGGCGCGTACCGTGGTCGCGCGGTTGGTCGCGCGGGGCGGGCGTGTCATGCGCGCCACCGACCCCGACCTGGTACAAGCCATCGCGCGCGCTGTCGGATCGGGCGACCCTGCGCTTTACGAAGCGCTTCGCCCCGACTTGCGCCGGGCACGGATCGGAGACATTGATCTTGTTGACAGCTATTTCCCCGCCGTGGCCCGCCAACTGGGCTGCGACTGGGCCGAAGACCGCTCTGGCTGGGCCGAGGTGACAATCGGCATGGCGCGGTTGCAGTCGCTTGTCCACCAGATTGGCCTCGATTGGGATGGCAGCACGGCCGCAGACGCGGAATCGGTGCTGGTGATCCTGCCCGAGGGTGAGCAGCACAGTTTTGGCGTGCAGGTCATGGCCGGGCAATTGCGCCGGCAGGGCGTGTCCGTCCATTTGCAGATCGGACCCCGACCCGCCGCATTGCGAAGCCTGGTGCAGGAACGCCATTATGACTGCGCGCTGATCTCGGTTGGCAGTGAGGACCGTCTTGACGCCAGCCGAAAGCTTGTCAAAACGCTCAAGGACGGCTCGAATGGCCGGCTTTGGGTTGCGATAGGGGGGGCAGTGCTGGAGCGCGGGGCAGATGTTCTTGGCCTGACGGGCGCCGATATTGCCACCAATGACCCGGTCGAAGCGCTGGGTGCGGCGGCACTTGCTGGTTCCCGGCATAGCCCGGCAGAGGTTGGAATGGTGGAGGCGACCGAAAGACGGTTGGCGGCAACGTGACCACGGACGGACGTCACCTGCTAAGCTCGGGCAAGCTGCCATCGCTGGCGCCTGAACTTATGACCGAGATCCTCAGCACGGCCGCGGACATCACCCTGATGGTGGCCCCAAGCCTGCGCATCGTCTCGGTGCTGGTGAACCCGTCGCACCGGGCCTTTGGCCAGTTGACCGACTGGGAAGGGATGCAGCTTCCCGACATCCTTTCGGAAGAAAGCCAGCGCAAGCTGACGCTGCGGCTGGCCGATCTTGACGGCGGGCGGCGTGGGCTGTCGGTCGAACTCAACCACGCTTCGCAGCAAAGCTGGGATTTCCCGGTGCGATATTCGATGCACCGGATGGGGCCGGATGGCTCGCTTCTGATGCTGGGCCGCGATCTGCGCCCCCTGGCTGAGGTGCAGCAGCAACTGGTCACCGCGCAGCTGGCGCTGGAGCGTGACTATGAAGCGCAGCGCGAGTTGGACACCCGCTACCGCGTTCTGATGGAGATGACGCGCGACCCGGTGATGCTGGTGTCGATGTCCTCGGGCAAGATCACCGACCTCAACCCCGCGGCCGCAGGCTTGCTGGGCGGCACGCGGCCTGAACTGATCGGCACCGCTGTCGCGCAGGAATTCGATGGTCGCCGCCGGGGTGAGTTTCTGGAAGCCCTGTCCAACATGGCCACCGCCGAAGCCACCGCTCCGGTCGAAGTGACTGCACGGCGGTCGCAGCGTCGGGTGCTGGTGACGCCGAAACTCTTCCGTGCCGCTGGTGAGCGCATCCTTTTGTGCCTGATCGACCCTGCCGAACGCGCGCCCCATGCGTCCGACGAGCTGGGGGAAAACCTGCAGCGTCTGTACCATGAAGGCGTTGACGGGATCGTCTTTGCTGACGCTGATGGGGTCATCCGCGCTGCGAACGAGGCGTTCCTGAACCTGACTGACGCAAGCGGCATTGCCGCCGTCAGGGGCCGGTCGATCGCCGACTATCTGGTGCGGGGCCAGGTGGACCTGCGGGTGCTGATGGACAACGTCAAGCGCACCGGCCAGATCCGCCTTTACGCCACGCGCCTGACGACCGATTTCTCGGGCCAGATCGCCGTCGAACTGTCGGCCAGCTGGCTGAACGACCGGCCCAATCCGGTGCTTGTGCTGGTGATCCGCGATGCCAGCCGTGCTGAAACCCTGCGCCGCGCCAACGGTGGGATGCCGGACGAAGGCTCGCGTTCCGTGATGGAGCTGGTGGGGTCTTCGACGCTGAAGGACATCGTGGCCGAGACGACCGACGTGATCGAGAAGATGTGCATCGAGACCGCGCTGGAACTGACGCGGAACAACCGCGTCGCGGCGGCGGATATGCTGGGCCTGTCGCGCCAGTCGCTTTACGTCAAGCTGCGCAAATACGGCATCCTGAACCGCGACGGCGAATAGTCCGGCTTTACGCCCGTTTGACCTAAATCAATGAGAATCTGCGGCACGCCTGTCAACCTGGATTGACACAGGGAGAGCCGCCATGCGCATCGTCTTCGTCCATCCCAACTACCACTCCGGCGGGGCCGAGATTGCGGGAAACTGGCCGCCGGCCTGGGTGGCCTATCTGGCAGGTGCCCTGAAGGCCAAGGGCTTTGACGACATCCATTTCATCGACGCGATGACGATGCATGTCAGTGATGAAGACCTTCGTGCAAGGCTGGTGGAGCTGCAGCCCGACATTATCGGTGTCACCTCGATCACCCCGTCGATCTATGTCGCCGAAGCGGTGCTGAAGCTGGCGGCCGACTGTGTCCCGAACGCAGTCCGCGTTCTTGGCGGGGTGCATGCGACCTTCATGTATCGGCAGGTTCTGTCCGAGGCGCCCTGGATCGACGTCATCGTGCGCGGTGAGGGCGAAGAGATCATGCTCGCCCTTGCCGAAGCCGTCCGCGATGGTGAGTGGCCGGCGAACCGCCGCCAGATCAAGGGCCTCGCCTTCCTTGACGGGACCGAGATTGTGGCGACCCAAGCCGCCCCCACCGTAAAGGACCTAGACAGCATCCGCCCCGACTGGACGCTGATAGACTGGCCACATTACATCTACATTCCCCTTGGTATGAAGGTCGCGATCCCTAACATGGCGCGGGGTTGCCCCTTCACCTGCAGCTTCTGCAGCCAGTGGAAGTTCTGGCGCGACTACCGCGTGCGCGACCCGAAAAAGGTGGCGGATGAGATTGAGGATCTGGTGACGAACCACGGTGTCGGGTTCTTCATTCTGGCCGACGAGGAACCCACCATCAACAAGAAGAAGTTCGTCGAATTCTGCCAAGAGCTGATCGACCGCGGCCTGAATGAGCGCGTCAAGTGGGGGATCAACACCCGTGTGACGGATATCTACCGCGACCGCGACCTGTTGAAATTCTACCGCAAGGCGGGCCTCGTGCATGTCTCCCTTGGCACCGAAGCGGCGGCGCAGTTGAAGCTAGATCTCTTCAACAAGGAGACGAAAGTCGGGGAGAACAAGGAGGCGATCCGCCTGCTGCGTGAGGCCGATATCTTCACCGAGGCGCAGTTCATCGTGGGTCTGGACAACGAGACGCCGGAGACGCTGGAAGAGACCTTCAAGATGGCCTGGGACTGGCAGCCCGATCTTGCCAACTGGTCGATGTACACGCCCTGGCCCTTCACGCCGCTCTTCCAAGAGATCAAGGAGCAGGTCGAAGTCTTTGATTTTTCAAAGTATAACTTCGTTACCCCGATCATGAAGCCCGCTGCGATGACGCGGGGGGAACTTCTGGATGGCGTCATGAAGAACTACCGCCGGTTCTACATGCGAAAGGCGCTGTTCCACTATCCCTGGCGCGGGACGGGGTTCCGCAGGCGCTATCTTCTCGGGTGCCTCAAGGCCTTCCTCAAGGCCGGGGTCGGGCGCACCTTCTATGACCTTGGCAAGGCGGGCTACTGGGGGCCGCAGACCAAGGGGCAGGTTGATTTCCATTTTGACGAGACGCGCACGATTGCCGAGGCGCAGATGGCCGATTGGGACGCCGCAGCCGACCGCGCGGCCAAGCACAGGGAGCGGCAGGCAGCCGTCCGCGCCCAGATGAAGGACCGCGCCAAGGATCGCGCAGTGCCGGACCTGACCCCGATGGCCTGCGGCGGAAGCCGTGAGCAGATGCAGGAACCGGCGGAGTAGATGGACGGCGGCTTACCCCCGCTGAATGACGGCGCGCGGATCGGGCCGAACGCGATTCTGCAGCTGGTGGCGGTGCTGGACAACCAGCTTGGCCAAGCTGCGCGCAACCGGGTGATGCATGCGGCGGGGCAGGTTGTCCCGCCCCCCGATGCGGGGATGTGGCCGGAGGCCGCCTGCCGCGCCGTGCATCTGACGGTCTACCGTGATCTGCCCGACCGGGCCGAAACCCTGATGGCCCTCGCCGGAACTGCCACCGCCGATTACATCCTGTCGCACCGCATCCCCGGCCCAGCCAAGGCTCTGATCCGGGCCTTGCCGTCACCCTTTGGCGCAAGGCTTTTGACCGCCGCGATCACCCGCCATGCCTGGACCTTCGCCGGATCGGGCCGCTTTGCGGTGACCGCGCATTGCCCACTGACGGTGGAGATTGCCGACAACCCCCTGACCCCCGGCGCGGGGCGTCCCTGCCACTGGCATGCGGCCGTATTCACCCGTCTGTACCGGGTGCTGGTCTGGCCCTCGGCGCTCGTCGAGGCGACCGAAGACTGCCGCATAAGCCGCTTTGTGATTCGCCCGCGCTAACCCCCGCTCATCGTGCCCCTATGGGGCCTCTTCGCTACCGCCAACGAGGGCCGACCGCAGGGAAGGACGAGCGGCCCCGATTTACAGCACCCCCCGATTTACCGCGCCCTGCGACAAAGCAATGCTTGCTTGAGCAGCAACTGTAATGTTTAATTGACACATGACTGTCAGCTCCATCATCCCCGCCCGTCAATATCCTGAACCGCGCGCGATGCTGCGGCTGATCAAACCGATCACCTGGTTCCCGCCGATCTGGGCCTATCTCTGCGGTGCCATCTCCTCGGGCATCCCGCTTGGCGCGAACTGGCAGACCGTGGTTCTGGGCATGGTCCTGGCCGGCCCGATCGTCTGCGGGATGAGCCAGGCCGCCAATGACTGGTGCGACCGGCATGTCGATGCGGTGAACGAACCCGACCGGCCGATCCCCTCGGGCCGCATCCCCGGCCGCTGGGGCCTTTGGATTGCGCTGGCGATGACGGGGCTGAGTCTGGCCGTTGGCTGGCTGCTTGGGCCCTGGGGTTTCGGGGCCACCGTGGTTGGCGTGATCGCCGCCTGGGCATACTCGGCCGAGCCGATCCGTCTGAAACGCTCTGGCTGGTGGGGGCCGGGCCTTGTGGGCCTGTCTTACGAGGGCCTGCCCTGGTTCACGGGTGCTGCCGTCTTGCTGAGCGCCGCCCCACGGTTTGAAGTGGTCGTCATCGCCGGCCTTTACGCCTTTGGCGCGCATGGCATCATGACGCTGAACGATTTCAAGGCCCTGGAGGGGGATCGCCAGCACGGCGTGCGCTCGCTTCCTGTGGTGCTTGGCCCCGAGGTTGCCGCCAAGATTGCCTGCACGGTGATGGGCATGGCACAGGCCCTGGTCATTTGCTTCCTTCTGGTGCTGGACAAGCCCTGGCATGCGCTTGCGGTTACCGGACTTCTGGCCGCCCAGATCATGGCGATGCGGGTGTTGTTCCGTGACCCCAAGGGCAAGGCGCCGTGGTATAATGGCACTGGAGTTGTCCTTTACGTCGCCGGCATGATGGTTACCGCCTTTGCGCTGCGGGGGCTGGCATGACGCTGTCCTGGACCCAGATTGCGCGGCTGGGTCTGGTGCAACTGTGCCTTGGGGCGGTTGTGGTGCTGACCACCTCCACGCTCAACCGGCTGATGTCGGTCGAACTGGCGCTGCCGGCGATGCTGTCTGGCGCGCTGGTCGCCTTGCATTCCTTTGTGCAGATCACCCGGCCCAGCTGGGGGTTCTGGTCTGACGCCCAAGGCAACCGCACGCGGTTCATCATTGGCGGGATGGCGATTCTCTCCTCTGGCGCGTTCCTCGCTTCGCTCATGGTGGCGATGGGTGTTGCAGGGCAGGGCTGGGGGCTGGCTGTTTCGGTTCTTGCCTACGTGCTGATCGGGCTTGGGGCCGGGGCATCTGGCACCTCGCTGTTGGCGCTTCTGGCCAGCGGCTGCGCGCCGCAACGGCGGGCGGCGGCGGCGACGATCACCTGGCTGATGATGATCTTCGGGATCGCCGTCAGCTCTGGCATCATTGGCGCTCTCCTTGACCCCTATTCGCCCCAGCGCCTGATGGTCATCGTGGCCGTCGTCACCGTGGGCGCTGTGGCCCTGACCACTGCCGCCATCTGGGGGATCGAGCGAAAGGTCATCCCGACCCGTCTGCCTGATGAGACCCCGCTCCTGCAGGGCCTGGCCGAGGTCTGGTCCGAAACCCGCACCCGGGTTTTCACCCTGTTCATCTTCCTGTCGATGACCGCCTTCTTCCTGCAGGAACTGATCCTTGAGCCTTATGCGGGCCTTGTCTTCGCCTATACGCCCGGCCAATCGACCAGTCTGTCGGGCGCACAGCATGGCGGCATGTTTGTCGGCATGCTGGCCGTTGGCATTGCGGTGTCGTTCCTGAAGATCGGCACGCTGCGGATCTGGGTCACGGCGGGCTGTGTCGGGTCGGCCGTGATGCTGGCGCTGATCGCGGCGCTGGGGCAGCTGGGCATCGGGTTCTTGACCCCTGCCGTCACGGTGCTGGGCGTCTTTTCGGGCATGTTCGCCATCGCCTCCATCGGCGCGATGATGCAATTGGCCGGTGAGGGGCGTTCGGGCCGTGAAGGCACACGCATGGGCGTCTGGGGGGCATCCCAAGCGATTGCGCAAGGCCTTGGCGGGTTCGCCGGGGCGGCGCTGGTCGATGTCCTGCGCGTCTCGGGCGATACGGCGGATGCCTTCGGCCTCGTCTTCGCGGCCGAGGCGGTTCTGTTTCTTGCGGCAGGCCTGATGGCCTGGCGGATCATCGATGGCGGACGCCTTCGCGCCCGCACCCCCCACCTTGTTCCGGGAGAATGACCATGACTTATGATGTGTTCGTGGTGGGCGGTGGACCGTCCGGGGCGACGGCGGCCGAGGATCTTGCCCGCGACGGCAAGCGCGTGGCGATGCTGGACCGCGATGGCCGGATCAAGCCCTGTGGTGGCGCGATCCCGCCGCGTGCCATCCAGGATTTTGCGATCCCCGATGATCTGATTGTCGCCCGCGTGAACACCGCGCGCATGATCTCGCCCACGGGCCGGTCGGTCGATATCCATATCGAGAACGGCTATGTCGGCATGGTGGATCGTGAGCACTTTGACGAATTCTTGCGGGTTCGTGCGGCGAAAGCAGGGGCGGAGCGGCTGACCGGCACTTACCTCAGGATCGAACGCGACACTGCCGGCACCCATGTCGTCTGGCGCGACAAGGCCAGCGGCGAAGAACGTCGCAGTCTGACCAAGTTGATCATCGGCGCTGACGGTGCGCGGTCGGTGGTCGCACGGGATGAGGTTCCGGGCGGCGACACCATCCCGTATGTCATCGCCTACCATGAGATCATCAAGGCGCCCGAGGCCATGGCCGCCGCCAATGCCGACTATGACCCCGGCCGTTGTGATGTGATCTATGACGGGCGGATTTCCCCCGATTTCTACGGTTGGGTGTTCCCGCATGGCGCGCAAGCCAGCGTTGGCATGGGCACCGGCATCGATGGCGTGAACCTGAAGGAAGCCACGGCGGCGCTGCGCGCCTCGGCTGGCCTGACGGGCTGCGAAACCATCCGCCGCGAAGGCGCGCCGATCCCGCTGAAGCCTTTGGACACGTGGGACAATGGCCGCGACGTGGTGCTGGCCGGTGATGCCGCCGGGGTGGTGGCACCTTCGTCGGGTGAGGGGATTTACTACGCCATGTTGGGCGGACGGGTCGCCGCGACAGCCGCGCAGGCCTGCCTTGCCTCGGGCAAGGTCAAGGACCTGAAGCTGGCCCGCAAGCTGTTCATGAAGGACAACAAGACCGTGTTCAAAGTCTTGCGGTCGATGCAGGACGCCTATTACAAGTCCGACGATCGGCGCGAACGCTTTGTCAGCCTGTGCCATGACATCGACGTGCAGAAGCTGACGTTTGAGGCTTACATGAACAAGAAACTCGTCGCCGCACGGCCGCTCGCGCATCTGAAGATCGGGGTGAAGAACGTGGCGCATCTGATGGGCTGGGTGAAGCCCGGCTGGGTCTGACGATGGACGGCAGCCTTGAGGAAATGATCCCCGCCTGGGTGGATGGTCGCTTGCAACCCCTTGGGAAGCTTGAGGTTCACCAGCGCGGATTGCGGCACAAGGCGGTGTCGGTCTTCGTGCTGGATGGCCCGCGGGTCTTGATCCAGCAGCGCGCGGCGGGCAAGTATCACACGCCGGGCCTCTGGGCGAACACCTGCTGCACCCACCCTCGCTGGGAAGAAGATCCCGCCACCTGCGCGGTGCGCCGCTTGCGGGAGGAGCTGGGGATCACCGGCCTTTACCCCGCTTTCGCAGGCCGGGTGGAGTACCGCGCCGATGTAGGCAGCGGGCTGATCGAACATGAGCTGGTCGACATCTTCGTTGCCGAAGCCCCCGCTGGCCTGCGGGTCGATCCGAACCCGTCCGAGGTGCAAGCCGTCCGCTGGGTGGACCTTTACGACCTTTCCGCCGAGGTGCTGCGGACGCCTGAGCAGTTCACGCCCTGGCTGCGGATCTACCTGACCGAGCACATGGACCGTATCTTCGGCGCAATGGCGGGAAGCCTTCGTTAGGCGTCGGGCACCAAGTTCCTTCGAAGGAATTTGGCAAAAGTTTTCGAAAACTGTTGCTCTTGGCCCGGACGGTCAGCGCGCCAGCCAGCCGGTGATGGCTTGCACAACGGCTTCGGCGTGGTCCTCATGCGCCAGATGCCCCAATTCCGGCAGTTCAAGATAGTCCGCCCGTGGCAGCATCACTGCCGCCTGACGTGAGACTTTTGGCGGGACCACGCGGTCCCCCGCCGTCGCCAGCAGCAGCGTCTGCACCGTCAGCTGCGGTGCCCGTGCCATCAGCCGGTCAATCCGCCACTGCGCCATCATGCCCAGCGTGCCATCGACATGATCGGCCTTGCGCACCAGTGTCAGATATTGCTCGACCCCCTCAGCGTCGAGCGGGGAGCCGGTGTTTGCCAAAAGGCTGCGCACCTTGGCTTCCGTCCCCCACAACCGGCTGACGACCGAAGGCACAAAGGGCGTGACCGACAGCGCCCGCGCCAGAAGCGGGAACAAAAACCCCGCCGCTCCGTCAAACTGCCCCAGCGCCGCGTTGATCCCGACCACGGCCCGCAAGGGGATGAGGGTGGACAGCTGCAAGGCCAGCGCCGCCCCTGCGGAATGGCCAATCACCACCTCGGGCCGCCAGCCTTCTTGCGAAAGGAGGGTGGCAAGGTCTTCGGCCATCGGCTCGATCCCAAAGCGGGTGCGGCTACCGGTGCGTGTGAACCCCTGACCTGGCAGGTCCGGCACAATGCAGCGCCAGCCGCTCAGGGCCGCGATCAGGTGGCGGAAGGAATGGCCAGAGGCGCCCGCGCCATGCAGCAGCAGAACCGTTGGACCAGAGCCATGGTCGATCACGCACCAGTCATGCGGGCGGGCGCGGACTTGTCGCGCCTCGGCCCGGAAGGGCCAGTCGGGGGGCAAGGTGTTCGGCATCTAGCCAGCTTGCATCGGCACCAGCGCCGCCTCAAGGGCTGAAGACAGGCGTTCGGCGGTGGCACGAGGCAGGGGCAGGTAGGCAGCCCCCAGGGTTGCAGACAGCGCGCGAAGGCCGTCTTGCGGGCGGGTGGCGGTGTCGATCACCACGCCGGGGAATCCCGCCCTTGCCCATGCTTTGGCCGCGACCTCCGTCTCGGCTTCCGCCCGCGCGCGGCCCGGTGTGCCATCGAGCGCAATGTTCGCCCGCCCGTCGGTCAGCAGCGCCAGCACCGGCGTCAGGCCCTTAGCGCGGGCGCGGACCGCAGTTTCCTGCGCCATCTGTAGGGCAGCAGCAAGCGGTGTGCCCCCGCCCCCAGGCAGCCCGGCCAGCCTGCGTTTGGTCTGCACCAAGGACCGGGTCGGCGGCAGGATCAGTTCGGCCCCCGCCCCGCGAAAGGCGATCAGTGCCACGTGGTCCCGCCTTGCATAGGCGCGGGCGAGCAGCAACTCCACCGCCCCTTTCGCCTCGGCAAGTCGGGCAAGTGCTGCGGAACCCGAGGCATCGACGGCGAAGATCAGAACGCGTTCGTTGCGCTCCTGATACCGCCTGATCCGCAGGTCTGCGGGGCGGATGTGGACCAGCCGCTCTTGCAGCGCAGTCTTGCGGCGCAGGCCTTGCCATGGGGCCGCCGCGCGCAAGGTGGCGATCAGATCCAGCCGCAGGCCTGCCGAGGGCCGACCGGGCCGCGCCGCAAGGGGCCGCCCGTGGCTGTGGCCCGGCCGCGCCTCACCCGAACCCGTCGCCCCGCCTGTGGCGCGGGCGGCGCGGGCGATGGCGAGGCGGTCGAGAAGTGCCTCAGGCAGAGCGGCGCGGACGGCTTCCAGGACCAGCTCTTCGGGAATATCGCCGGGGTCGGGGCGGTCTTCGCCGTCACCGTCGCTTTCATTATCGTTGTCCGGTTCGGGGGCGGGCGGGGGCGCGTCGTCTGACGCCTGCGGCCAGCGCGTGGCGCGGTGGGCGAAGACGAGTTCGGCGGCTGTCGTCACATCCTCGGCCCGGACCCCGGCATGGCCGCGCAGGGCCGCGAGCACCCGTGCCAACCGCAAGGCAAGCAGGGGCGCACGCAAGCTGTCGATGCCAAGGCTGACCGCCACGCCGGCCAAAGTGACCGCCGCTTTCGGCGGCACCCGCAGCCGCAGGAAGCGCGCGCGGGCCTCGATGATCTGGGCTTGGTCAAGGGCCAAGGGCAGCGCCTCGGCCAAAGGGATATCTTCCAGCGACAGGAAAAGGGCGAGGCGATCAGCCAGGGCGGTGGGCAGGGCTTCCTCCGCCTCCGCGCCCTCGTCCAGCGCCACAAGGCAGTGCTTCGGGGCATCCAGTGCCTGCGCGAGCCGCGCCGCCAAGCCTGCGGGGCAGCGTTCCGCCATGGTCAGGATCAAAGCGGACGGTTCGGCCAACAGCCCCAGGGTGCGCACCTGCCGCCCTTCGGCCAGGGTCGCGGTCAGGTCCAACCCGCCAAACAGCGCCTCATCGCCAAGCGAGGGGTGCAGGCGGCGCAGCGGTAAGGGGAGCGCGGGCAGGGCCGCCAGAACCGCCTCGCGCACCGGGCCAGAGCGTGCCCGCAGCCACAGCCCGCCAAGCCCCGCCGGATCGACCGTCAGCGCCATCAATGCCAGTCGCACCCTGTCCCAGGAGGGCGAGGTGACGACAGGATCGGCGATGGCGGACATCTCGGTCAGGGCAAGACCTCCGCCAGCGTCCGGCCCACACGGGCGGCGGAGCCTGCCTCATCCAGGGGGTCACGACGCAGGCGGTGCGACAGGGCCATCGGGGCCACCCGGCGCAGATGGGTGCGGCGGACGGTGGTGTCGCCCTCGAACGCGGCCAAAGCGCGGGCGGTACGCAGAAGCGTCAACTCGCCCCGCAAGCCATCAGAGCCGAGGGCCAGACACAGGGCCGCGCAGTCATGCAGCACGACGCCGGGGGTCTTCAGCTTCGGCAAGGCTTCTCGTGCGGCCAGAATCTGATTGCGCAGGCCCGCATCCATCACACGCCAGGTCTTCATGAACTTGTCATACTGGTTCTCATAAGCATCGCGGCGGCGGATCACCTCAACCCGCGTCTCGATATCCCGGGGGCTGGTCACTTCCACCGACAGCCCGAACCGGTCCAGAAGCTGCGGGCGCAATTCGCCCTCTTCGGGGTTGCCTGACCCGACCAGCACGAACCGCGCCGGGTGGCGGATCGAGAGACCCTCCCGCTCCACCACGTTTTCTCCGGACTGGGCGACGTCGAGGAGGAGGTCCACGATGTGATCCTCAAGCAGGTTCACCTCGTCGATGTACAGATACCCCCGGTTCGCGCGGGCCAGAAGGCCGGGCTCAAACGCCTTTTCCCCGCGTGTCAGGGCGCGTTCGATGTCCAAAGCGCCGACCACCCGGTCTTCGGTCACGCCAAGCGGCAGGTCGACCACGGGCGTAGGCTTGGTGATGATCCGGTCCGTCACCCCTTGCGCCCAATCGGGGGAAAGGTCGCGGCGCGGGGCGTTGATCGGGCAGCCCTCAACCGCCTCGATCGGAGGCAGCAGGGCCGCCAAGGCGCGCACGGCGGTGGATTTGCCGGTGCCACGGTCGCCGAAGACCAAGACCCCGCCAATGCCGGGGTCGATCGCGGTCAGGATCATCGCGGACTTCATGTCCTCTTGCCCGACGATGGCCGAGAACGGGAAGGGCTGGCGCGGTGCGTTGGACTTGGTCATCGAAGGCCTCATTCGGCAGGGGTCGGGGGTGACCAAGGACAGGTCGCAGTATCGGGGCTGAGAGCGGGCGCTGCAACAGCCAAGGCAGTGGCAAAGCCATCGTCAGCAGTGCCGGTCCGACGCGGTTGGATGCCCGCCAAAAGCGGCGCGCCGTTCCAGCGGCCTTCGGCACCGAGCACGCGAAAGCGGGCGTAGAGCTCATCGGTGAACCAGCCCTCGGCGCGCACCGCCTGGATCGCGCGGCCGTGCGGGCCGTCGCCCCGGGCGAAACGGGCCATGCTGGCGGTGTCGGGCCAGATGGAGAAGGTGATCTGGTGCAAGAGGGGAACCTCGCCGATGCCGATCTTGAAGAGCACATTCGGGTCGGCCCCGATCACGGCGGAGATGTCGGGCACCCGTTTCCAGAACCGCAAGGCGCGGCCGGGTTTCACACTGGCGCGGGTCAGAACGGCCAGCGGGCCTTCGGGATCGGCGGGGTGGGTTTCGGGCACGAATGGGTTGACCCCGGCCCAGGACCCACGCGCCGACAGGGGGGACATGTAGACATTGCACGCCTCAGTGGCATGGGCGCGCCAGCGCTGCCAGACCGGGCTTTGCGCGATCTGCCTGCGCGCCGTCGCCTCATCCGGCCAGGCGGCGAGGATCGCCCAGACGCCCCAATTCGGTTTCGGGGTAAAGCCTTCGCCGGTGCCTGAACCGCACAGCTTCCAGAACATCAGATGCGGCTCACGGCCTAGGGACAGGCGCGCCAAAGCCATTTGCCCGATGACCCACAACTTTGGGCCCAGACCCTCAAATCGGAAAAGGCTTAGGGTGGCGGTGGGCATGGCTGGTCCAGTGTAACGCTACGCTTACACTCTACCGCAAAACCGCTGCACGAAAAGAGGCTGTTTTGCCGCATGAACTGCAGAGTTGTAAATCTGGATAGACACTCTATCATCCGTTTCCATGAACACAGCGCATCTGATCCGACCCCGCCCCAGCACCCAGCCCGGCCAAGGCGAGGCGCTGGTGATCGGCGCCGGTCTTGGCGGGCTTGCCACCGCCATGCGCCTTGGCGCCAAGGGCTGGCGCGTCACCGTGGTTGACCGGCTGGACCGCCCCGGCGGGCGCGGATCGTCGATCACCGATCAGGGCCACCGCTTTGACCTTGGCCCGACGATCATCACCGTGCCGCAGATTCTGCGTGACCTCTGGGCCACCTGCGGGCGGGATTTCCACAAGGACGTGGACCTGCGCCCGATGGACCCGTTCTACGAGATTCGCTTCGACGACGGCCAGCGCTTTACCATGCGCACCGGTCAGGCCGCGATGGAGGCGGAGGTTGCCCGTGTGTCCCCGTCAGACCTGCCGGGCTTTCAACGGTTCCTGAAAGACGCAAAGGCGCGCTACAGCTTTGGGTTCGAAGACCTGGGCCGCCGCCCGATGCACAAGCTTTGGGATCTGATCAAGGTTTTGCCGACCTTCGCGCTGATGCGGGCGGACAAATCCGTCCACTCCCACGCTGCCGCGCGCGTGAAAGACCCGCATCTGCGTTTTGCGCTGTCGTTCCACCCGCTTTTCATCGGGGGCGACCCGTTCCGCGTGACCAGCATGTATTCCCTCGTCAGCCATCTTGAGGCGTCGTTCGGCGTTCATTACGCGATGGGCGGGGTGCAGGCGATTGCCGATGCGATGGTCGGCGTGATCGAAGGGCAGGGCGGTCGGGTCATCCTTGGAACCGAGGTGGATGAGATCACGGTCACCCAAGGCCGCGCATCCGGTGCCACGCTGAAGGACGGCCGCAAACTGGACGCCGAGGTTGTGGTGTCGAACGCCGACCCGGGTTTTACCTACGGCCAGCTGCTTCGCAACCACGTCAAACGCCGCTGGACCGACAAGCGCATGGCCCGCTCACGCTGGTCGATGGGGCTTTTCGTCTGGTACTTCGGCACCAAGGGCACGCGAGAGATGTGGCCGGACGCCGGTCACCATACCATCGTTGTCGGCCCACGCTACAAGGACCATATCCGCGACATCTTCCGTTCTGGCACCCTGGCCCGCGACATGAGCCTTTATGTCCACCGCCCCACGGTCACCGACCCCTCCGCCGCCCCGGCCGGGGATGACACCTTCTACGTCCTTAGCCCCGTTCCCCACCTTGGCCACAACGCCGCCAACTGGGCGGAGGAGACGGACAGCTACCGCAACCGCATGGCCGATATCCTGGACAAGCGCCTGATCCCCGGCTTTCGCGACAAGATCAGCGCCGAGGTGACTTTCACGCCCGAAACCTTCCGCGACCGCTATCTGTCGCCCTTCGGCGCTGGCTTCTCGCTGGAACCGCGCATCCTGCAATCGGCCTATTTCCGGCCCCACAACGTGTCGGAAGAACTGCCCGGCCTTTACCTCTGCGGCGCGGGCACCCACCCCGGCGCGGGCGTGCCGGGGGTGATCGGCACAGCCGAGATCACCGCAGGCCTGATCCCCGCGCCATCGGTGCGGGTCACGGACGCGGTCCTACCGATGGCTGCCGAATGATCGCCCCCGCTGACCTCGACGCCTGCCGCGCTGCGATCCGGACGGGGTCGCTGTCGTTCCATGCCGCCTCACGCCTGCTGCCGTCGAAGGTGCGTGATCCGGCCCTGGCGCTTTATGCCTTCTGCCGTCTGGCCGATGATGCGGTGGACGAAGGCCATGACAAGACCGCTGCCGTCCTGCGCCTGCGCGACCGGTTGGACCGCGTCTATGATGGCCGGCCGTTCAACTCTCCCGCCGACCGCGCCTTTGCCGGGGTGGTTGAGGGGTTCCAGATGCCCCGCGCCTTGCCGGATGCGCTGCTGGAAGGCATGGCCTGGGACGCAACGGGTCGCCGCTATGATGATCTTTCCGGCGTCCTCGCCTATTCCGCCCGGGTCGCGGCTGCGGTCGGGGCGATGATGTGCGTCCTGATGCGGGTGCGCGATGCCGATGCCTTGGCCCGCGCCTGCGACCTTGGCCTTGCGATGCAACTGACCAACATCGCCCGTGACGTCGGCGAGGACGCCCGTGCGGGCCGGCTTTACCTGCCGGTCGACTGGCTGACCGCCGCTGGAGTCGACCCCGAGGCGTTCCTTGCCACCCCCGCCGCTACCCCCGCCATTCGGCTGGCCATCGCCCAGCTCTTGGCCGAGGCGGACCGTCTTTACCAACGGTCCGAGGCGGGTGTTGCCGCCCTTCCGCTGGGCTGTCGTCCCGGCATCCTTGCCGCAAGGATGATCTATGCCGGGATCGGCCAAGCGGTCAGGCGCAACAATCATGACAGTATCACCACCCGCGCCCGCACTGGTCGTGGCCGGAAAGTCGGCTGGCTGGGGATGTCTATGCTGAAGGCAGGCGGCACAGCGGTCCTGCCGCGCCCCGCCGTTCTGCACGCCCCACCGGTTGCCGAGGTGGCGTTCCTGGTCCAAGCCGCTGCCCAGAAATCACCCTCGCGGGGCAGAAGTGATGCGCTGCTGGGCGTTTTGGCTCAGCTTGAGGCGCGCGATCGTGGTCTTTCTGCCTGAGCCGCTGCCAACGGCGTTGTGACGGGCGGCAATTCGACCTATCTGCCGTGGCAGGGGGTGCCGATCATGGATTACGGCCTGTTCTTCGTCTATCTCATTGCCTGTGGCGCTGCAGCCGCCACGGGGGCGCTTTTTCCCACCGGCCCTTGGTATGTGGCGCTGAAAAAGCCGGTCTGGACCCCGCCGAACTGGATGTTCCCGGTGGCGTGGATGTCCCTGTACCTCTTGATGTCAGCCGCTGCCGCGCGCGCCTCGATGTTTGAGGGGGCGGCGGTTGGGCTTGCGCTTTGGTCGGTACAGATCGCTTTCAACACGCTCTGGACGCCGGTGTTCTTCGGGTTGAAGCGGATGCGGGCGGCGCTGGTGCCGATGGCGGGGCTTTGGTTGTCGGTCACGGCCACCTGTGTCGCGTTCTTCGCGGTCGACTTCTGGGCTGGCCTCATGTTCGTGCCCTATGTGGTCTGGGTTACCGTGGCCGGGGCCTTGAATCTGGCCTTGGTGCGGCTGAACCCGGCTGAGGCGCGGGGGCCGGTGACAGCGTAACGCGGGTGTCCCGGGCAGGGACACTTCGCGAATGACGCGGAATCAACGGCTTAGTCGGCCGCTTCATCTTTCGTTAGTCTTTGAAGGTCCAGCCGGGTCGCCTTGGCACGCGCACAGCGATCATCGGTTTCAGCCAGGGTTGTCGGTAGCGGACAAGGTCCAGCGCTTCATGCACGCCTGTTGTCACCTCGCCGTCGATCTTCGTCTGCACAAGGCTGCGGGAATAGAAGGGCGCGTCCAACAGGCTCATCTGCTGGCTGGGGGCGAAGCCGGGATCGGCCCGCGTCTCGCGCCGGACGGCCCAGAGGCTGCGGCGGAAGGGGGTGACGGGGGGTGGTTCAATTTCTACCACCGTCCCATCGCGCCGCACCTCAACCCCGAGGGCGAGAGTGGTGCCATCCCTGCGGGTGGCATCGTAGAAACAGACGGTCCGGTCCTTCAGGGGAAAGCGGCCCCAGGTCCAGAACCGGAAATCAGCCTCCAGCGCCGCGGTCCCGAAGTTCGCGTCCCAATAGCCGTGGCCTTCCCAGGCATGGCCTTGGCTGAGGTCCACCTTGATCCGGGCGATGGGGGCAAAGGGCCGCCAGGTGTGGCTGGCATCCGGGGTCAGCCGCGCCTCGACATTGGTCAGCGCTTCGGGCGTCAGCGTGATCGTGCCTTGGACGCGGCTGACCATGGGAAGCGAGGAAATCTCGTTCACCTCAACCACCAGCTCACGCCCGTTCCAATGCATGGCCGACGGGCCGATCTGCAACCGGTCCGGGGTTTGCCGCAGGGCGGGTTTGCCCCGGTCGGTCATCGTGAACCGCCCGCCGGGGCCGTAGGTGGCGACGTTCAGGCATACGTGGTTCTGCGGGCTTTTGCGGCCCGACCAGCGATACCAGGGCGAAAAGACCGACCCGATGAACCCGATCACCGAGACGGCGCGCGTCCCGTCGTCCGAGACCCCGTCAAGGTACCACCAGGCATAGCCGTCGGCTGCCACATGGATGCCGAAGTCAGGCCCTGCAGCACTGCCGCTGCCGCGTGCTTGCCGGAGAGCGCCGCCATCGGCACCCCAGCCCCCGGATGCGCCCCGCCCCCCGCCAGATAGAGGCCGGGCAGCGCCGTCCGGGCCTGCGGCCGGGCGAAGGCTGCGAAGGTTCCCTCCGGACTGCGCCCGTAGATCGAGCCCATGGACCCCGGAAAGAGCCGCCCCAGCATCGCCGGCGTGGTCAGCGCTTCGGGTCCCGGATCGGGCGAAAAGCGCAGTCCCATCTGGCGCAGGCGGTGAAAGGTGCGGGCGTGGCATTCGGCAAAATCCTTCGGATGGTCGGGGCGGCCCGGGGGGGCGTTGACGATGATCTCGAACCGTTCGGGGCCAGTCGGGACCTGCCCCGCCGCGCGATCTTCGGCGCAAATGTAGAGGGTGGGGGCTTCGGGCATATCGCCTTTGCCAAGGGGGCCGAATTCGGCCTTCGGGTTGGCGGAGAAAAAGACGTTGTGATGGATCAGGTCTTTGGCCACGGGTCCTTCGGCGGTTGCCGCAAAGGACCAGACCCAGGCAGACAGGCTGCGCGGTTGGGTGGCGCTGGGGGGGACGCAATCTTCAAGGCCGGTGCCCAGATGCCCGGCGGCAAGGGCTGCCGGGTCGCCGGCAAAGACGCAAGCCGCGCAAGGCAGGGTGGAACCGTCGTGCAACTGCACCCCCGTCACCCGCCCGCCTTGCCGCACGATCCGCTGGGCAGGCGTGGCAAGCCGCAGGTCCACCCCCAGCCGCTGCGCCAGATCCGCCAGCGCCACGGCAAGGCGGTGCATCCCGCCTTGAACGGCCCAGACCCCCTCAGCCTCGGCCCGCCAGATCAGGGCGAGGACGCCTGGGGCATGCGTGGGCCTGCCGCCGACATAGGTGGCATAGCGGGCGAAAAGCTGGACAAGGCGCGGGTCGCGGAATTGGCGGCCGAGAAGGCCCGCCAGCGACAGGCCGGGAATCAGCGCCCGCCAGATGGCGGGGCGGGCAAGGGTGGCGCGCAGGATTGCGGCAAGGTTGGGCTTTGGGGCCTGCATGACAGGGCCATCAAAGGCCTGATGCAGGCCTTGGGCCAGGCGGTCAAAGCGGCGAAAAGCCTGGCCGTCGCGCGCGCCCGCGAAGTCGGTGATGGCGGCGGTGTCGGCGTCAGGATCGCCGGTCAGGTCAAGATGGCTGCCATCGTCCCACCAATGCCGGGCGAGGATGGATTGCGGCAAGAGGGTCAAGTGATCCTCCAACCTCTCCCCCGCGAGGGCGAAAAGGTCATCGAAGACCTGCCGCAGGGTAAGGACCGTTGGCCCCGCATCGACCGGCCCGGCGGCCGAGGGCAGGGTGCGCATCTTGCCGCCGGGGGTGGCCGCCGCTTCGACCAGCGTGACCGCGCAACCGGCAGCCGCAAGCCGGATGGCAGCGGCAAGGCCCCCCATCCCGGCTCCGATCACGACGACGCTTCTGGCGTGGCTTTCCATTTCGGCAGTCTACCCAAGGCCTCACAGTTGTAAACAGATGCGAACAGTGTGGTGTAAGTTTTAGTTTACATAGGGCCGCGCCAGTGCAAGATTACCGTCATGGTGCCGCGTATGGCCCGACGACCGGGGTCCCCGGCGCTGATCGAGGTGCAAGATGCAGCTATCCGTCCGAATCGAAGCCGCCGTGACCGATGCGATCCAACTTGCCAGCGGTGGCTTCGCCCGTCCGGACCAGGTGCCGCAACGCCTTGCCGCAGCGCTTGACCATGCCACGATGGCGGGTGGCGCGCGGATCAGGCCGACGATCCTTTTGTCGGTCGCAATGGCCTGTGGCGATGACCGACCGCAGCTTTCCGATGCAGCCGCAGCAGCGCTGGAGATGATCCATTGCGCGAGCCTTGTGCATGACGACCTGCCGGCGTTCGACAATGCCGATACACGGCGCGGGCGCCCTTCCGTTCACCGCGCGCATGGCGAGCCTTTGGCGATCCTGGCGGGGGACAGCCTGATTGTGCTCGCGTTTGAGCTTCTGGCGCGGGCCGCGGGCGATCAGCCGTTGCGGGCCTTGCGGCTGGTGCAATCCCTGGCACAGCGCACCGGGATGCCTGGCGGGATCTGCGCGGGGCAGGGGTGGGAGTCAGAGCCGACGGTCAACCTGTCCGCCTATCACCGCGCGAAGACCGGAGCGCTTTTCATTGCCGCCACCCAGATGGGCGCTGTTGCTGCGGGGCAAGAGCCGGAACCCTGGGAAGAGCTAGGCGCCCGGATTGGCGAGGCGTTCCAGGTGGCCGATGACCTGAAGGATGCGCTTTTGACCGAGGTTGAGACCGGCAAACCCGCTGGGCAGGACGCGGCCCATGGTCGCCCGAATGCCGTGCATCTGATGGGCGTGCAGGGTGCGGTGCGGCATCTGAAGGATATCCTCGGCGGGGCCATCGCCTCGATCCCGTCCTGCCCGGGTGAGGCGCAGTTGGCCGGTCTGGTGCGCGCCTATGCCGAGAAAATGACCCCCGTCGATCTGGGCGCACAGCGCGTGCGGGCGACGGGCGCGAAATGACGGAAACCGGCCTTGGCCAAGGGCTGCCGCGCAAGGCGGCGGGTCCGGGCTGGGCGGCGAAACTGGCGCTGAGCCCGTGGTTTCACCGGGTCTGCGCGCGTGTGCCGGGATTGCGCCAGATCGCGCGGGCGGAAGGCGAGGCGCTGTTCGAGGTCGTCTCGGGCTTCGTGCGCAGCCAGTGCTTGCTGGCGCTGGTGGAATTGCGCGTGCTGCACCGGTTGGCAGAGGCGCCGGAAACCACCGCAAGGCTGGCGCAGTTGTCCGGGGTTCCGGCGGAGCGGATGGCAGTTCTGTGCCAGGCCGGGGCGGCGCTGAAACTCCTGTCCCGGAAGGGCGACCTCTGGCGGCTGACCGCGCGTGGGGCGGCGTTCCTGACCGTTCCTGGGCTGGAGGCGATGGTGCGTCATCACCCGGTCCTTTACCGCGACCTGACTGATCCCGTGGCGTTCTTCCGGGGCGAAACCCAGCCCGAGTTGGCCGGCTTCTGGCCCTATGTCTTTGGTGCTGGCGGGGCGGCTGACCCGGCCCTCGCGGCACGTTATTCCGATCTTATGGCCGACAGTCAGGGACTTGTGGCCGAAGACACGCTGCGGCTGGTTGATTTTCGCGGCATCGCGCACCTGATGGATGTGGGCGGTGGCACCGGCGCTTTCCTTGCTGCCGTTGGCCGCGCGCATCCGGCGATGCGGCGGACGCTTTTCGATCTGCCCGCCGTGGTCGCAGGCGCGCGCGCCCGGCTTGGGCCTGAGGTGACGATTCTTCCCGGCAGCTTTCGCGATCAAACCCTGCCGAAGGGCGCCGATGCGATCAGCCTGATCCGTGTCCTCTACGACCATTCCGACGCCACCGTCGCGGCCCTTCTGGCCAATGTTCGTGAGGCGCTGCCGCCGGGCGGGCGGGTGATCGTGTCCGAGCCGATGTCGGGCGGTGCCCGGCCGGACCCGGCGACGGATGTGTACTTCACCGTTTACACCCTTGCGATGCAGACCGGGCGGACCCGATCAGGCGCTGAGATTGCGACCCTGCTGCAGCAGGCCGGATTCACCGCGATTTCCCAGGCCCGCAGTCTGCGGCCCTTTGTGACATCGGCCCTGTCGGCCACGGCGCCTGCAGATTCACCGGGCAAACTGTCTAATTAAATTGACACTAGAGAATGTCAGGTTAAACTTACAACATAGGCTGAGAGGGACTATGGGGTCCCATTGTCGCAGCCGGGGGAACGCAGCAGTGCAAACGACAGCCGTTATCTTGCAAGGGGCCAGAGAGCTTGGGTTGGAAACCCTCGGTCTTGTCGCGCCCGGTCCGCAAGACCTGGTTGTCGAGGTTCGACACTCCGGCATTTCCACCGGGACGGAAAAACTGTTCTGGTCCGGCACGATGCCGCCCTTTCCTGGTATGGGCTATCCGCTGGTCCCCGGCTATGAAGCCGCGGGTGAGGTGGTTGAGGCCGGGGCTGACACGGGATTCCGTGTCGGTGAGATGGTCTTCGTGCCCGGCGCCAATTGCTTTACCGGCAATGTGAAGGGCCTTTTCGGCGGCGCATCGCGGCATCTGGTCACCAAGGCCGCCCGCGTTGCCCGGATTGATGCGGGCATGGGGGCCGAAGGCGCGCTTCTGGCTCTTGCTGCCACCGCCCGCCATGCGCTGGCTGGCTTCAACACCGCCTTGCCGGATTTGATTGTGGGTCACGGGACTCTTGGCCGCCTGCTGGCCCGCCTGACTTTGGCCGCTGGCGCGCCTGCGCCGACGGTATGGGAGACCAATCCCGAACGCCGGACCGGTGCCGTCGGTTACAGCGTCATCGCCCCGGAAGACGACCCGCGCCGCGACTATCGCGCGATCTACGATGCCTCGGGGGCCAAGGCGTTGATTGACCAGCTGGTCATGCGCCTGGCCAAAGGGGGCGAGATCGTTTTGGCCGGGTTCTACACCGAGCCCGTCGCCTTCGCTTTCCCGCCCGCCTTCATGAAAGAGGCGCGCATCCGTATCGCTGCAGAATGGGCCCCCGAAGACCTGACCGCCACTCGGTCCTTGATCGAAAGTGGGGCCTTGTCGCTTGAGGGCCTGATTACCCACCGCCGCCCCGCTGCCGCTGCCGCCGAGGCGTACGAGACCGCCTTCACGGATGCGGCCTGTCTGAAAATGATCCTCGACTGGAGTGCCCGCGCATGAACGACGTTCCGAACCTCAAGGATTTCGCCAACCGCTTGCGCGATGAGGCCCATGAAGAGCCGACGCTGGAGATCCCTCAGGATCCGCCGTCGAAGAAAACCCAGATCATCGCGATCTATGGCAAGGGCGGGATCGGGAAATCCTTCACGCTGGCCAACCTCAGCCACATGATGGCCGAGATGGGCAAGCGCGTGCTCTTGATCGGCTGCGATCCGAAGTCGGACACCACCTCGCTGCTGTTCGGAGGCAAGGCCTGCCCGACGATTATCGAGACCTCGACCCGCAAGAAGCTGGCGGGGGAAGAGGTCAAGATCGGCGACGTCTGCTTCAAGCGCGGCGGAGTCTTCGCGATGGAGCTGGGCGGGCCAGAAGTTGGTCGGGGCTGTGGCGGGCGTGGGATCATTCACGGCTTTGAGCTTCTGGAAAAGCTGGGGTTCCATGACTGGGACTTCGACTATGTGCTGCTCGACTTCCTGGGCGACGTGGTCTGCGGCGGGTTCGGTCTGCCGATCGCCCGCGACATGGCGCAGAAGGTGATCCTTGTCGCCTCGAACGACCTGCAAAGCTTGTATGTGGCCAACAACGTGTGTTCAGCGGTGGAATACTTCCGCAAGCTGGGTGGCAATGTCGGCATCGCGGGGCTGGTTATCAACAAGGATGACGGCACGGGCGAGGCGGCTGCTTTCGCCGATGCCGTGGGCATCCCGGTGCTGGCCGCCATCCCGCAGGACGACGATCTGCGCAAGAAATCCGCGAATTATCAGATCGTTGGTTCGTACGAAAGCCAGTGGGGCCCGATGTTCGAATCCCTCGGGATCGCTGTCGCCGAAGCGCCGCCGGTCAAGCCGAAACCGCTGTCGCAGGACGGTCTTCTTGGCCTCTTCAGTGCCGAAGCAACGGGGGCCGACTTTGTGCTGACCCCGGCGACGGACGCTGACATGCGCGGCAAGAACGCGGTCGTGAAGCCCTCGCTGGAAGTGGTGTATGACAATGTGTGATCTCGAAGCCCTTGCCCGCCTTGAAGCCGCGCTGAAAGCGCTGGAAGCCCGGAAGGTCAGCAAATGACCGAGGGCCTTCGCCATACTTTGGTTGCCGCCCCGCTGACGGGGGGCGCAAGTCCTGCCGCCGGGGGTGACGCCCAGGGGTTGGCAGACGGCATGGGCTGCCATTCCGGGGCGACCCAGATGGAAGCGGCCGCGCGGGCGGCAGGGAATTCGGAACTCCTCGACGGTTATGCGAAGGATTACCCGCAAGGCCCGCATGATAAACCACAATCCATGTGCCCGGCCTTCGGCTCGCTCCGTGTGGGTCTGCGGATGCGGCGGGTGGCGACGGTGCTGTCAGGCAGCGCTTGCTGCGTCTATGGACTGACGTTTGTAAGCCACTTTTACGGGGCCCGCCGGTCTGTGGGTTATGTGCCCTTCAATTCGGAAAGCCTGGTGACCGGCAAGCTTTTCGAAGATATCCGCGACGCGGTGCACGAGCTGGCCGATCCGGATCGCTACGATGCCGTGGTGGTGACAAACCTTTGCGTGCCAACAGCTTCCGGGGTTCCGTTGAAGTTGCTGCCGTCTGAGATCAACGGCGTCCGAATCGTCGGGATCGACGTGCCAGGCTTTGGCGTGCCGACCCACGCCGAGGCCAAGGATGTGCTGGCCGGGGCGATGCTGAAATACGCCCGTGAGGAAATTCTGGCCGGTCCGGTCGCTGCACCCGCGCAAGGGCGGTCTGACCGTCCGACAGTGGCCCTGCTGGGCGAGATGTTCCCCGCCGACCCGATGATGATCGGCGCGATGCTCGCTCCGATGGGTCTGGCTACTGGTCCAGTGGTGCCCTGCCGCGAATGGCGCGAGCTTTACGCGGCGCTGGATTGTGGGGTCGTGGCGGCTATCCACCCGTTCTACACGGCGGCGATCCGTGAGTTTCAGGCGGCTGGGCGGGCTGTGGTTGGCAGTGCCCCGGTTGGGTATGACGGCACGATGGGCTGGTTGAAGGCCATTGGCGAAGCTTATGGGGTTGCTGCCGAAAAGGTGGCTGCCGCGCAGAACGCTTTCGGGCCTGCGATCAAGGGAGCCTTGGCGGCCACGCCGATCAAAGGGCGGATCACGCTGAGCGGTTACGAAGGCAGCGAGCTTCTGGTTGCGCGCCTGTTGATCGAAAGCGGCGCGGATGTGCCTTATGTCGGCACCGCTTGCGCGCGCAACGAATGGTCGGCGGCGGACCGGGAGTGGCTGGAGGCCAAGGGCGTGGCGATCAAGTTCCGCGCGAGCCTGGAGGATGATCTGGCGGCGATGGAAGGCTTCAAGCCTGACCTTGCCATCGGGACAACTCCACTGGTCCAGAAGGCAAAAGCACTGGCGATTCCATCGCTTTACTTCACGAACCTCATCTCGGCCCGGCCCCTGATGGGGCCTGCGGGTGCGGGGTCGCTGGCGCAGGTGATCAACGCGGCCATCGCGGGCAAGGACCGGATGGAAGGGATGAAGGAGTTCTTCGCCGGTGTGGGCGAAGGCGATACGTCAGGCATCTGGGAAGGAAGCCCCAACCTGCGCCCCGATTTCCGGGCGATCCATCAGAAGAAACTCGACAAGGCCGCGAAAGCCGCCAAGGCCGAGGAGATGATCTGATGTTGATCCAGGATCATGATCGGGCGGGCGGCTACTGGGGGGCGATCTATGCCTTCTGTGCGGTCAAGGGCCTGCAGGTCGTCATCGACGGCCCGGTCGGGTGTGAGAATCTGCCGGTGACCTCGGTCCTGCACTACACCGACGCGCTGCCGCCGCATGAGTTGCCGATCGTTGTGACGGGTCTGGGCGAGGGCGAAATGACCTCCGGGACCGAAGAGTCGATGGCGCGGGCGTGGAAGACGCTCGACCCGGCGCTGCCAGCGGTGGTGGTCACGGGAAGCATCGCCGAGATGATCGGGGGCGGGGTTACGCCGCAGGGCACCAACATCCAGCGCTTCCTGCCGCGCACCATCGACGAAGATCAGTGGCAGTGCGCGGACCGCGCGATGACCTGGATCTTCACCGAATTCGGGATGACCAAGGGCCGCATGCCGCCCGAAAAGGCGCGTGAGCCGCAGGACAAGCCGCGCGTCAATATTCTGGGGCCGATGTACGGCACGTTCAACATGCCCTCGGACCTGCACGAGATCCGTCGTCTGGTCGAAGGCATCGGGGCCGAGGTCAACATGGTGATGCCGCTTGGCGCGCACCTGGCCGAGATGCGGAACCTGGTGAACGCCGACGCCAACATCGTGATGTACCGCGAGTTTGGCCGGGGTCTGGCGGAGGTGCTGGGCAAGCCCTACCTGCAGGCCCCTATCGGGCTTGAGAGCACCACGAAATTCCTGCGCCAGCTGGGCGAGATGCTGGGTCTGGACCCAGAGCCTTTCATCGCCAAGGAAAAGCATTCAACGCTGAAGCCCCTTTGGGACCTTTGGCGGTCAGTCACGCAGGACTTCTTTGCGACGGCCAGCTTCGCCATTGTCGCGAACGAGACCTACACGCGCGGCATCCGCAACTATCTGGAAACCGACCTTGGCCTGCCTTGCGCGCTGGCCGTGGCGCGGGTGGCCGGGACCAAGACGAACAATGAGGCCGTCCGTGCGGGCCTGCGCCAGCACCGGCCGCTGATCATCATGGGGTCGATCAACGAAAAGATGTATCTGGCCGAGATGAAGGGCGGGCACGGGCCTGCGCCAAGCTTCATCCCGGCAAGCTTTCCCGGCGCCGCGATCCGCCGCGCCACGGGCACGCCTTTCATGGGTTACGCCGGGGCGGTTTACCTGCTGCAAGAGGTTTGCAACGGCCTTTTCGACGCGCTGTTCCACATCCTGCCGCTGGGCACGGACATGGACAGCACCGCCGCCACCCCTACCACGCTGCGCCGTGACTTCCCCTGGGATGTCGATGCGCAGGCCGAGCTGGACCGGATCGTGTCCGAGCATCCCATCCTGACGCGGATTTCCGCGGCCCGGACCCTGCGCGACGCGGCGGAGAAATCCGCCCTCGACCAGGGGGCCGAGCGGGTGGTCTTCGAATTCGTCGCGGCCCTGAGCACCTCGCGCAGCGCTGCGGCCCAAAAGACAAACAAGGGAGAGGGCCAATGAGTGATCACACTGCTGGCGATCATCACGACAGCCACGGCGCAAGCCATGGTCACCGCACGCCACGGGCCGAATTCTACGTCTATTTCACGCTGATCTTCCTGGTGGCGATCCCCTTCGCCGCCGTGGCCTGGGCCTTCGCCCTGATCCGCGACCGTCATCTGCCGGTGCATGGGCCGCTCGCCCGCGCCTGGCGGGAAGCCGGGGCCATCACCCCGGCGATCTTCCGGCCCTAAGGCCGCCGAAATTCACGCTTCGAGCCGCTACGGCGCGAGGAGTGCACTCTGCCGGATCCGGACCCCGGCAGCTCGATCCTCTGGTGGCCTGTGCGCCCACGCCCTCCAGAACTGTCATTCACCGTATCCCCATGGGGGTGCGGAGAAACTCGGGAAGGCATGCCGCCAACCCGTGAACCCAGCCGCAGGGTATGCGGCGTCAGTCTACCCCTTCGGAGGATAACATGGCTGATAAAACCGACCTGAGTTTCACAGGTCTTACTGACGAGCAGGCGCAAGAGTTGCACTCCGTCTACATGAGCGGGCTCGTGCTCTTCACGATCGTAGCCGTTGTCGCTCATTTTGCGGTGTTCATCTGGCGCCCGTGGTTCTGAGGAGGAACAAGACATGTCCAAGTTCTACAAAATCTGGCTGATCTTCGACCCCCGCAGGGTCTTCGTCGCGCAGGGCGTCTTCCTGTTCCTGCTGGCCGCGATGATCCACCTCGTGCTCCTGAGCACGCCTGGCTACAACTGGCTTGAAGAAGCCGGGGCCCGTGCGCTTGCCGCACAAGGCGTTGTCGCGACCGAGTAGGCCTACGGCCATCGTTGTGGGCGGCGGTCTGACCGCCGCCGCCCGCGACACTTATAGGGACAGTCACCTTCCGGCCGGCCAAGCGTCTCGCGCCCGATGCAAGCCCCGGATTTAGCGGAGAAAGAAGCATGGCACTGCTCAGCTTCGAACGAAAATATCGCGTGCCTGGTGGCACGTTGGTCGGCGGGAACCTGTTCGATTTCTGGGTGGGTCCCTTCTATGTCGGCTTCTTTGGCGTCACGACCTTCTTCTTTGCGGCCCTGGGCACGATCCTGATCTTTTACGGGACTGCGCTGGAAGGGGTCTGGAATCCATGGCTGATCTCGATCGATCCGCCAGCGGTGGAATACGGGCTGTCGTTCGCGCCGCTGCGTGAAGGCGGGCTTTGGCAGCTGGTCACGATGTGCGCGACCTGCGCTTTCGTCAGCTGGATGCTGCGCGAGGTTGAGATCTGCCGCAAACTGGGGATGGGCTACCACGTGCCCTTCGCCTTTGGCGTGGCGATCTTCGCCTATCTGACGCTGGTCGTGATCCGGCCGGTGCTGATGGGGGCCTGGGGCTATGCCTTCCCTTACGGCATCTGGACACACCTCGATTGGGTGTCGAACACGGGCTACACTTACGGCAACTTCCACTACAACCCGGCGCACATGATTGCGGTGACGTTCTTCTTCACCAATGCGCTGGCGCTGGCTCTGCATGGCGCGCTGATCCTGTCGGCTGCCAACCCTGAGAAGGGCAAGGAAATGCGGACGCCGGAACATGAAGACACGTTCTTCCGCGATTTCATCGGCTATTCGGTCGGCACGCTGGGCATCCACCGCCTGGGCCTTCTCTTGGCGCTGAACGCGGGCTTCTGGAGCGCGGTCTGCATCGTGATCTCGGGCACCATCTGGTTCGACCAGTGGGTCGTCTGGTGGGATTGGTGGCTGCAGCTGCCGTGGTGGGCTGACATTGCGGGAGGCGTAAATGGCTGAGTATCAGAACATCTTCAACCAGGTGCAGGTTCGCGGCGCCCCCGAAATGGGGATGGTCGAGGGCGTGGACCTGGCCAGCCGGGGCCGGGGGGCGACGTTCTCCACGCTTGCCGGCTGGTTCGGCAACGCCCAGCTTGGGCCCGTCTATCTGGGCACGATGGGGGTCGTTTCGCTGTTCGCCGGGGCCGTGTGGTTCTTCATGGTAGGGGCGTGGTTCTGGGATCAGGCGGGTTACAACCCGGCGGTCTTCCTGCGCGACCTGTTCTGGCTGTCGCTTGACCCGCCAGCGCCGGAATACGGCCTGCGCATCCCGCCGATGGCGGAAGGCGGCTACTTCCTGATCGCGTCGTTCTTCCTGCTGGTCAGCGTGCTGGCCTGGTGGGTCCGCAGCTACCTTCGGGCGCAAGCCCTTGGGATGGGCAAGCACGTGTGCTGGGCCTTTGCCAGCGCGATCTGGTTGTTCCTGGTCCTCGGCCTTTTCCGGCCCATCCTGATGGGTTCGTGGAGCGAGGCGGTGCCCTACGGCATCTTCACGCACCTCGACTGGACCAACAACTTCAGCCTGACCTACGGCAACCTGTTCTATAACCCCTTCCATGCACTGAGCATTGTCTTCCTCTACGGGTCGGCCCTGCTCTTTGCGATGCACGGGGCGACGATCCTGGCCGTCAGCCGCTTTGGGGGCGACCGGGAGCTTGAGCAGATCGCCGACCGGGGCACTGCCTCGGAACGTGCGGCCCTGTTCTGGCGCTGGACCATGGGGTTCAATGCCACGATGGAGGGGATTCACCGCTGGGCCTGGTGGTTCGCGATCCTGGTGACGCTGACTGGCGGCATTGGCATCCTGCTGACCGGCACCGTTGTGGACAACTGGTATGTCTGGGCACAGGACCACGGCTACGCGCCGCTGGATTGAGGAGAGCGAAATGTCTGACGACAACTATTTCTCGCTGACGCGCCGGGCGCAGCTGACGTCCTGGATTGCGGGGCAGATGCTGCGCGGCGCGGGCTGGGCAGCGGCGGTGGTGGTAGGATTTGGCCTGGTCCTTGCAGTGATGGCCTATCTCGGGACCTGGCTGCCGGCGGAAAGCCGTGACACGCCAGATCCAAACACCTGGGACACCGAAGACCGCGGTGAGCCCTGAACCTTCTTCGGGGGGCGGGATCACACCCGCCCCCCGCATTCCATCCGGGCACTTGCCGGCCCGGATCCGGGGCGCACGACCATGAGCCCGGTTCCCTTCCTGTTGGCGACAGGGACCTGGTGCCGTGTGGGTCACCTCCACACGGCACTTTTTTCCCAAGAAGGAGGCGCAAGATGACCCAAGACAGCCGCACCCCCACCCTGGACCGCGTGGCCTGTCCAGCCGACCTCAAACGTCTGAACGACGCCGAGCTTGGCACCCTTGCCCATGAACTGCGCCAGGAGACGATTGAGACGGTCAGCCGCACCGGCGGGCATCTGGGGTCATCGCTTGGGGTCGTGGAACTGACGGTCGCGATCCATGCGGTCTTCACCACGCCCTTTGACAAGCTGATCTGGGACGTGGGCCACCAGTGCTATCCGCACAAGATCATTACCGGCCGACGTGATGCGATGGGCACCTTGCGCCAGAAGGGTGGCCTTTCGGGCTTCACCAAACGGTCAGAAAGCGACTACGACCCGTTCGGGGCGGCGCATTCCTCCACTTCGATTTCTGCAGCGCTTGGCTTTGCCATGGGTCGGCAGATGGGGATGCCGGTCGGCGACACCATCGCCGTCATCGGGGATGGCGCGATCACGGCGGGCATGGCCTATGAGGCGATGAACCATGCCGGGCACCTGAAGGAACGGCTGTTCGTCATCCTGAACGACAACGATATGTCGATTGCCCCCCCGGTGGGCGCGATGTCGACCTATCTGAACGGCATTGCCGAAAAAGGCCCGCTCGCGATGCTGCGCGCGGCGGCGGAAGGGATCGAGTCCGCGCTGCCCGGTCCGGTCCGTGACGGTGCGCGCCGCGCACGGGCGTTGGTCACCGGCATGCCGGGCGGCGGCACCCTGTTCGAGGAATTCGGCTTTGAATACATCGGCCCTATTGACGGGCATGACATGGGTCAGCTGCTGGCTACGTTGCGGGCGGCAAAGGCGCGTGCCTCGGGTCCGGTGCTGATCCATTGCGTGACGGTCAAGGGCAAGGGCTATGCCCCTGCGGAAGGCGCGGATGACAAATACCACGGCGTGGCGAAGTTTGACGTCGCGACCGGCGCGCAGGTCAAATCCAAGTCGAACGCGCCCAGCTATACTCAGGTCTTTGGCGAGCGGCTGACCCAGATGGCTGCGCGCGATCCACGGATCGTGGCGATCACGGCGGCGATGCCGGGCGGCACGGGCCTTGACGTGATGGCCAAGCGCTTTCCGGCGCGGGTGTTCGATGTGGGGATTGCCGAACAGCATGGGGTGACCTTTGCGGCGGGCCTTGCAGCATCTGGCATGCGGCCCTTCTGCGCGATCTATTCCAGTTTCCTGCAGCGCGGCTATGACCAGATCGTGCATGACGTGGCCTTGCAGAACCTGCCTGTGCGCTTTGCCATCGACCGCGCAGGGCTGGTGGGTCAGGACGGGGCAACCCATGCCGGGGCTTTTGACATCGGGTTCCTCGCCAGCCTGCCCAACATGACCGTGATGGCCGCTGGCGATGAGGCAGAGCTTGTCCACATGATGGCCACAGCTGCTGCGCATGACAAAGGGCCGATTGCCTTCCGCTATCCGCGCGGCGAAGGGGCTGGGGTCGAGATGCCGGCTGAAGGCGTGCCGTTAGAGATTGGCAAGGGCCGGATTGTCCGCGAAGGCGGGACGCTGGCGATCCTGTCCTTCGGCGCGCATCTGTCCGAGGCGCTGCTGGCTGCCGACCTGCTGGCCGAGGAGGGGATAGCGGTTACAGTGGCCGATGCCCGCTTTGCCAAGCCACTGGATACCGCGCTGATTGACCTTCTGATCGCCGAGCATGGCGCGCTGGTGACGGTTGAGCAGGGGGCGCAAGGTGGCTTTGGCGCGCAGGTGCTGCACTACCTTGCAGGCTCTGGCGGGCTGGACCGTGGGCGGCTGATCCGCACGCTGACGCTGCCCGACACCTTCATCGATCAAGCAAGCCCCGCCCAGATGTATGCCGAGGCCGGTCTGACCGCCGCTGACATTGCCGCCACGTTGCGTGGGCTGGCGGCCAAGCTGGCGCAAAAGCCGGTTCCCTTGGCGCGGCCCAAGGTGATCTGACGCTTGATTTTTCAGCGGCGGTGCGGTCAGGTTGCCCATAGGGTGGCTTGAGGTATTGTCATGTGGGATTTCAGCGTTTTCAAGGCTTTGGGACTTATGGCGCAGACGGCGCCTTTCGTGATCTTCCGCGCGGTGGTCTATTTTGCCATCACCGCGGCGCTGATCATCGTCACCGGCACCGGTGCCGGGGTCGGGTATGGCGTCGGCATGATGGGGGATGCGGACTTTCAGACCACCAGCACCTTTTGGGGTGGGGCAGCGGGCTTTGGTCTGACGGCGGGGGTGATCTTCTTCTTCCGCGACTACATTCTGTATCTGGTGAAGGCCGGGCACATCGCGGTGATGGTGGAGCTTCTGGACGGCAAGCCGGTGCCGGGCGGGCAGGGGCAGATCGCCTATGCCAAGGGCGTGGTGACGGAACGCTTCGGCCAATCCTCGGCCCTGTTCGCGCTGGACCAGCTGATCAAGGGGGTGATCAACGTGGTCACCGGGTTGATGGAGGGGCTGTTGTCCATCCTCCCGATCCCTGGGCTTGACCGGCTGATGGGGGCGGTCCGTGCCTATCTGCGGCTGGCTGTGGGGCTGGTGGATGAGGTGATCCTTGGCCACGCGATCCGCACCCGCTCTGAGAACGCGTGGGAGGCGGCGCATGACGGGTTGGTCCTTTACGCGCAGAACGGTAGGGCGATGCTGGTCAACGCCGCCTGGCTGACGCTGATCACCTGGGTGCTCGCTGCGCTGGTGTTCCTTCTGATGCTGGCCCCGGCGGCTGCGGTGGTCTACCTGATGCCGGGTGAAAGCAGTGCGGGCATGTTCGTCTTCGCCATCGTCTTCGCCTGGGCCGTAAAGGCCGCGCTGATCGAACCCTTTGCGGTGGCCTGCATGCTGCAGGTGTTCTTCAAGGTCACCGAGGGGCAGGAACCCAATGCCGAATGGCGCGGGCGGTTGACGCAAGCCTCGGACAAGTTCCGCAAGCTGGGGGAAAGGGCGGTGGGCTGGCGCCCGACCCGTGCCCCAAGTGCGGCGCAGGAAAGCTGAAGGCGGCGGCACGCTTGCACATGCAGGCGTTTCCGGACGGGCAAATCCATGAAATTGCTTTGATCGCCCGTTGCGACGCCCCAGGTTCTATGGCAAGACTGCAGGAAGGCCAACAAGACCGATGAGTTCAGAATGAGCGACTTTGCCAGCCGCCGCGTGATGATGGTGGACACGCAGGTCCGCCCTTCGGACGTGACCAAATTCCCGATCATTGACGCGATGCTGTCCGTCCCGCGCGAGCTTTACGTGCCCTACGCCCGGCGTGAGGCGGCCTATGTCGGCGAAAACCTTGAGATTGGCACCGGCCGGGTGATGCTTGAGGCGCGGACGCTGGCCAAGCTGCTTGATGCGCTGGATATTCAACCCGATGAGCTGGTGTTGGATCTGGGCTGCGGGCTGGGTTATTCGGCGGCCGTGATCGCCAGGCTGGCAGATACGGTGGTCGCGGTTGAGGAAGACTCGACCCTGGCCGGCGAAGCGCAACGGCTGCTCTCGGAAGAAGGCGTGGACAATGCACTGGTCATCGCCGGTCCGCTGGCCCTTGGGGCGGCAAAGCATGCGCCCTATGACGTGGTGACCGTGCAAGGGGCTGTTGAAACCATTCCGGACGCGATCATGTCCCAGATCAAGGACGGCGGTCGGATTGGGGCGGTGTTTATGAGCGGGGCGCTTGGTACGGCCATGGTGGGCTTCAAGACCGAGGGCGGCATCAGCTGGCGTTCGGTGTTCAACGCCACGGCCCCGGTGCTGGATGGTTTTCGCAAGGCGCGCAGCTTCACCCTTTAGGGCAAAGCGCGCCCTGTCCGGCCCGGGTTTGACCCGTCCGGACCTTCGGATTTGGATCGCCCGCACCCTGTGTGCGGGTTTTTGAAAGGCAAATGTCATGCGCGCTTGGTGTCGGGCGATGGTGGTGGCGGTGGCCGGGGTTGTTGCGGCCCCGATGGCTGGGGCTGAAACCCTGACCGACGCGCTGATCGCGGCCTATCGAAACTCAAACCTTCTGGACCAGAACCGCGCTGTTCTGCGGGCGGCCGATGAAGATGTGGCGCTGGCCGTGTCAACGTTGCGGCCGGTGGTGGCCTTTGCGGGGCAGGCCGGATGGCGTCGGGCTGAGATCGACACCCTCGCCGGGCCGGATGTGTCCGAGGGGCTGAGCTCTTCGCTGACGCTGAGCGCGGACATGACGCTGCTGGACTTCGGCCGCAACCGTCTGGGCATCGAGATTGCCCGCGAAAGCGTGCTGGCAACCCGGCAGGCGCTGGTCGAGGTGGAGCAGCAGGTGCTGCTGGGCGCAGTGTCGGCCTATGTCGATGTGCGGCTGGCGCAAGAGGTTGTGGCGCTGCGGCAAAGCAACCTGCGCCTGATCACCCAGGAACTGCGCGCGGCCGAAGCCCGGTTCGATGTCGGTGAAACGACGCGGACTGATGTCGCAATCGCGCAGGCGCGGCTGGCAGCGTCACGGTCAGCGCTGGCGACGGCTGAGGGCAATCTGATGATCGCCCGCGAATCCTACAAGGCGGCAACCGGGGCCTATCCGGGGCGTCTGGCGGCACTGCCAAAGCTGCCGGCACTGCCGCGCAGCCTGGAAGACGCGCAAAACGTGGCGCGGTCGACCCATCCGCTTATTTTGCAGGCACAGCGCCTGGTGACGATTGCCGACCTGCAGGTCGACCTTGCCAAGGCGGCGACGAAGCCGACGGTGGGGGCCGGGGCCTCGATCGGGATCGATCAGGATGGCAATGGCACGCAGACTTTCGGGCTGAACCTGAACCAGACGATCTATGCCGGGGGCCGCCTCTCGGCCCTGTTGCGGCAGGCGCTGGCGGGCAAGGACCGGTCGCGCGCCTCACTGCAGCAGACTGCTGTCAACATCTTGCAGAACGTGGGCGTCGCTTGGGCAAATCTTGCGGTTTCGGCCGCGTCGATCCAGGCGTCGGATGAACAGATCCGCGCCGCGCAGACCGCGTTCGATGGGGTTCGGGAAGAGGCCGCCGCCGGTGCGCGCACCACGCTGGACGTGCTGGACGCCGAGCAGGAACTGCTGGATGCCCGCAACGCGCGCCTTCAGGCCGAAGCACAGCGCTACGTCGGCGTCTATCAGGTCTTGTCCACCATGGGGCTTCTGACGGTCGATCACCTGCAGCTGGGCATCGCCACTTATGACCCCGAGGCCTATTTCGACGCGGTCAAGAAAGCGCCGGCACATTCGGTTCAGGGCAAAAAGCTGGACCGTATCCTTGACAAGATCGGCGACTGAGGTCGTCGGGGCCGTCATTGCCAAAAAATTCGTTGCTCCGCTTGGGGTTGGCGGGTTAGGCTCTGGCCGGGGAATGCGCGTGCGATAACGGAAGGCGCAGATGTCAGAGGCACTAGGTAAAAATGGCATCGAGGACGTTCTGTCCTCGGTTCGGCGTCTGGTTTCGCCGGATGCGCGGCCGCGCGTCGTTTCGCGGGAACTTCGGCTGGACAAGCTGATGCTGACCCCTTCACTGCAGGTCACGCCCGAAGCGCCACGCGCCGACACGCTGGTCCTGACCGACCGCGCGGTTGACGTCGATGAAGGACCGGTCGGGTTGTCATCTGATCCGGCGCAAGACACCGCCGTGCCGGATGACGTGCCGCCGGCGGTCGCCGACGCGGCGGAAGTCGATGTTGCTGCGGCAGACGCTGATTTGCCTGTGGCCGAACCGCTTGCCGATGCCGCACCCGACGTTGCGCTGCACGTGGTAGAAGGGGAATGGGAAGACGCCTTCTGGAGCGAGCCGGAACAGGCGTTGGCCGAAATCGCCCTGGGCGCCGAAGAGGCCGAGGTTGTGGCCGCCGACCCCGAGCCCTGGGCGCAGGAGGAAGGCGCCTGGCCCGAAGCTGAGCCTGCCGCCGCGGCCGCAAAATCACCGCTGATGGAAGGGCTGGAAGGTCTGACCGACGCCGACGGTAATCCGGTGACCGTACTGGACGAAGCCGCGTTGAACGAGATCGTCCGCGCCTTGATCCGCGAAGAGTTGCAGGGCGTGCTGGGCGAGCGGATCACGCAGAATGTCCGCAAGCTGGTTCGCGCCGAGATCAACCGCGCCCTGACCGCCAGGTCTTTGGACTGACGTCCGCACCCTGACCAAAACCATTTGCCAGAAATGACAACGCGCCCCGGAAGGGCGCGTTTTTCGTTGGGTGGATCGTTCGGATCAGGCCGCTTCGGCGGTCTCGGACTCAAGCGCGTGGCGGCGTTCCGATTCCTCGCGGCTGAGCGCGACCGAGGTGCGGACGCCTTTGGAGACAAACTCCATCAGGCCCTTCACGACGCGTTCGTTCGGGTCGATGCCTGCGCAAGACAGCACTTCACGGCCATCGCGCGACCGGGCCCAGCGGGCGATCTGGTCAGGGCCGTTGCCGTATTTCTTGTCATCAGCAATGGCATCATCCAGTGCAGCCAGAACAACGGCGGCAAAAAGTTTGCGTGCGCGCTGGCCCTGCTCGAAGTTGAATGCTGTGCTGTCGATGGTATCCAGCATCGGACGTTCCTTTTTTCTTGCTCTTGTCTTTCGCGGTGTTCGTGGTTTGTAACGATTTGAACACGATTCGGGGGGTCAGCTTTCACATAACCGCTATGCGTTGGGCGCATGGCTGAGACCGGAGGCTACTGTATCTAGTCGTCTTGCCGGGCAACCACAGGCCAGATATAGGAGCCGTTCAGGCTTTTTCAACCATTTCACGAAGGCTCCGTGCGCCCCATGCCCAAGATCAACGGTAACGAAATCCGCCCCGGAACCATCGTCGAACATGACGGGGGGCTTTGGGCCTCGGTGAAGGTCAACCACGTCAAGCCTGGCAAAGGCGGCGCCTTTGCGCAGGTGGAGCTGAAGAACCTGCGCGATGGGCGCAAGTTGAACGAACGCTTCCGGTCGGAAGACAAGGTGGAGCAGGTCGAGCTTGAGATGAAGGACCAGCAGTTTCTGTATGAAACCGATGGGCGCCTGGTGTTCATGGACAATGAGACATATGAGCAGATCGAGCTTGACGCCGAATTGCTGGGCGACCGGCGGCCCTTCCTGCAGGACGGGATGACCGTGTCGGTGCAGTACTTCGGGGAAGAGCCGCTGAACGTGACCATCCCGCAGAAGGTGACCTGCAAGGTGGTGGAGACGGAGCCGGTGCAGAACGGCCAGACCGCCAGCAAATCCTACAAGCCGGCCGTTCTGGACAATGGCGTGCGGATCATGGTGCCGCCCTTCATCAACGTCGATGAGATGATCATCGTCCACACCGAGTTGATGGAATACAGTGAGCGCGCCTAAACCAGCGCGCCGCTGACCAGCCCAACCACCAGAACGACGGTGAATACCCCCTCGATCCCGTGCGGGATCAGGGCAAACCAGGCGCTGCGGTAGCGGCGGGCGGGCAGGGTCCATAGCATCGTTGACAGCACGATTGCGGGAATCGTCAGCGGCCGGATCAGGTGGTATGTGCCGAACAGGACAGCATTGGCCACCCAGTCCCAACGCCCGAAGGCGCCTTGCATCCGGGGCAACAGCACGCCGCGGAACAAAAGCTCCTCTCCCAATGCATAGTTGAAAAGGGCAGAGACAAGCGCCATCGGGATCAGCCACCAGGCGCCGACGAATTGCGGTTGTGCAAGCTCGGCCAGGTCCGGCGCCGGGACCAGCGCCAGCGCAGGCGCGATCCACAAAAGCGGGGCGGCCAGAAGATCGGCCAGGCCCGTCACCTCGATCAGGGCGCTGCCAGCGATGACGGGCACGACCCACCACAGCAGGCGCAACCGGCGGGCGCCGGTGACGGGATCGCGGGGGGCTTGCAACCAGATGCGACCGGCCCAGCCGGTCTGACGCGCTGCACTTGCTTCGGCCCGCAAGAGAAGAACCGACAGCACGAACTGCCAGGCCATGCCCAGGATCATCAGTCCCCAGATCGCGATGCCGAGGTGAAGCCCGGCTCCCTCAGCCAAAGCCGGAGCCACCCAGAAGGCCAGGATCGGCATCGGCAGGGCCACGGCCAGCCAGACAAGGAGGATCTTGGTCAGGCTGTATTGCGGCAGGGCGCCGGGGGCTTGCATGGGACTGCTTTCGATGAGGGCTGGGACCCCGATACCCGGCTTGCTGTCGGGCCGTCAGGCGGGGATTCCCGACCCCGTGTCAGTCTTGCAACCAGCGCAAGGTTGCGGGGCCGGCGGTCAGGGCGGCGTCGGCCCGGTCAAAGCGCAGATAGGCGATGGCCTGCCCGCCGCTTTGGGTGAAGAGGAGCCCAGCCGGTTTGCCGTCGGCCAGGATTTCGGTGCCGGTCGGGGCGTGTCTGTCGATGGCCACCCGGGCAAGGCCTTTGCGCAGCTCGGTCTTGTGTTTCATCCGGGCGGTCACTTCCTGTCCGACATAGCAGCCCTTGCGGAAATCGACGCCGTGGAGGCGCTCAAAGCCGGCCTCAAGGATGTAGCTGTCGTCCGGGATCAGCTCGACCCCGCTTTCGGGAATGAGATGGGCCACGCGAATGGCGTCCCAGTCGATTGCCGGGGGGCCGCCTTCATCGCCATAGGCGCGCCAGCCAAGGGCCGGGTGGCGGGGGTCGGGCAGTGCGCCTTTGGGCGGTGAGCCAAGCCCGCGCTGGACGTGGAGTGCATACGGCGCAATCTGCACATCGGCGCGCAGGCGGTACATCGTGAGCCGGCGCAGCGTGGCGGGGGCGAGGGGCGTCGCGATGTCGATCAGCAGTTGGCCCGCGCTGCGGACGACGAAAAAGTCAGCCAGATACTTGCCCTGCGGGGTCAGAAGGGCGCACCAGACGATGCCATCAGCCCCTTCAAGCGGGCGCAGGTCGTTCGAGACGAGGCCCTGCAGGAAGGTCAGCGCATCGGCGCCGGTCAGGGACCAGAGGGTGCGGTCGGGGGCGGCTTCGCCTTTGGATGCGGTGGTCATGGCCAGATACTAAGCCTGCGACGCGCCCAGTGAAAGGTCACTCACGCAGCTGTGCCTGATGGAGTTGCGCGTAAATGCCGCCTTTGGCGATCAGCACGTCATGGCGGCCCTCTTCGACCACACGACCCTGATCGAGGACAAGGATCTTGTCGGCCCCTTTCACGGTGGACAGGCGGTGCGCGATCACCAGCGTCGTCCGCCCGGTTTGCGCGCGGGCAAGGGCTGCGGACACGGCGGCTTCGGTCCTTGTATCAAGGGCCGAGGTCGCCTCATCCAGCAGCAAGACCGGAGCATCGGCCAGCAGCGCGCGGGCAATGGCAATGCGCTGGCGCTGGCCGCCCGAAAGGCCCGACCCACGCGGCCCGGCGGGGGTTTCAAGGCCAAGGGGCAGGGGGTTGGTGAAGCCCGAAACCTCAGCATCATCAAGGGCTGCAGTCAGGCGGGCCGGGTCCACATCGGTGCGGCCCAGAAGCATGTTTTCGCGCAGCGTCTCATCAAACAGGGCCGCGTCCTGGCTGACCGAGGCCAGAAGCGAGCGTTGGTCATAAAGGCTAAGCTCACGCACATCAACGCCGCCGATAAGGATACGGCCCGACTGTGGCTCAATCAGCGCCGAGATCAGCTGGAAGACCGTGGATTTGCCTGCACCCGAACTGCCGACAAGGGCGGTGACCTTGCCAGCGTCAGCCGTGAAGGAAAGCCCGTTCAGGACCGGACGGTCAGGGTAAGTGAAGACCACCCCCTCAAACCGGATTTCCGGCGCGCCGGGGGCGGGGTGGGCGCGGCTGACGGCAAGGCGGTTGCCCGAGGGCTGCGCGTCCATCAGGGTGAAGACCCGCTCCAGGCTCGCTTCCGCGACCTGCCAGAGACCGGCAAGATCGCCAAGGCGGCGGATCGGCTGGAAGGTCAGCGCCATGGCGGTGAAGAAGGCCATGAATTCGCCGGTGGTGCGGGTACCCTCAGCCACCTCACGCCCGCCGAGCATCAGGACGGCGAAAAAGCCGACCCCTGTCACCACATCCACCAGCCCCGGCATGGCGGCGCGGCCAAGGGCGGATTTGACCTCGGCCCGGATGATACGGTTGATGATCGTCTGGAAGCGCGAGGATTGGTAATCCTCCATCCGGTTCAGCTTGACCGCCTGAATGCCGTGGAAAATCTCATCCAGCCGTGTGGCGCGCAGGCCCGACTGTTCGCGCATGTGCAGCGTTTTGCGCCGGATATAGCGCGCAAGGCCAAGGGCGGGCAGCAAGAGAAGTGGAGTGCCAACCATCGCGGCGGCGGTCCATGTCACGTCAATCGATAAGGCGACGACGAACAGGCCCAAAAGCGCCACCAGATCACGCCCCACCCCGGCGACCACCATCGTGGCCGCCCCTTGGGCTGCCATCGTGTCCCCCTGCACCCGGTCAATCAGCTGGCCGGGTGAGTTTTCCTGAAAGAAACTGGCGTCCAGCGTCAGAAGATGGCGGACAAGGTCGACCTGCATCTGCCCGGCCGCCGTCTGATTGACCTTGGTCATCAGCCAGCGGTTCAGGACGGACGTGGTCGCCCGCAAGACGAACAGCCCGAGGATCGCCAGCCCCACCCAGATCAGCGCATCCCCGCCGCCAGGGGCAAAGACCTGATCGAACAAGGGCTCGATCATGTAGCTGAGAAGGCCAAGCGTTGACCCTTCGATCGCCATCAGAAGGAAGGCCAGACCAAGAAGCCCGACATGCGGCCGCAGGTAGCTGCGCCAGAAACGCTGGAACAGCTCGCGGCTTTGGTAGGGGCGGGTGGGCTGCAAGGGGCAGGGGCCTTTCGGGGGTCTTCGCGGCGGTGTAGCTGGAATGGCGGCCCTTCTCAAGCCGGGGTGCGGTAAGCTGCCATCGGGCGGCGGATTGACGGCACCGGCTTGCAGGCCTAGCCATGTCGCTCAAGTGAAGGAGACACGCATGAGCCTTGCCCACGGTCGCCCCTACCTGGCCATTCCCGGCCCCTCTGTCATCCCGGACCGTGTGCTGCGCGCAATGCACCGGGGGTCGCCCAACATCTATGAGGGGCAGCTGATCGATATGGTCGCAAGCCTGTGGCCCGATCTGCGGATGGTGGCAGGGACCACGGGCCATGTAGCGATGTATATCGGCAATGGTCATGCGGGGTGGGAGGCGGCGAATGCCAACCTTTTCAGCCGGGGCGACAAGGCTTTGGTGCTGGCGGTGGGGCAGTTTGGCCTCAGCTGGGCCAATTCGGCCCGCGCTATGGGGATCGAGGTTGAGGTCCTGGATTTCGGCAAGTCGACCCCGGTGGACATGGGCCGGGTTGAGGCGGCGTTGCGCGCGGATACCGGGCACAAGATCAAGGCGGTGCTGACCACGCATGTCGATACGGCGAGTTCGATCAAGACCGACATCCCGGCCTTGCGGGCGACGATGGATGCGGCGGGGCATCCGGCCCTGTTGGCGGTCGACTGCATCGCGAGCCTTGGCTGTGATGAGTTCCGGATGGATGACTGGGGCGTCGATGTGATGGTCGCCGCCTGCCAGAAGGGGTTGATGACGCCGCCGGGCATGGCCTTCGTCTGGTTCTCGGAAGCCGCGCGGCAGCGCTGCGCGGGGTCGGACCTTGCCACGCCCTACTGGGCCTGGGGGCCGCGGGCCGAACCGGTGGAGTTCTGGCAGATCTGGGACGGCACCGCCCCCACCAGCCACCTGTACGGGTTGCGTGAGGCGCTGGACATGCTGCGCGAGGAAGGCATGCCGCAGGTCTGGCAGCGCCACCATACGCTGGCGGGTGCGGTCTGGGCCGCGTTTGACGCCTGGTCTGCGGGCAACCCGGCCATCGGGATGAACGTCGCCAATGCGGGGGATCGCGGCTGGTCGGTCACCGCCGCCCGCTTTGGTGCGCCCCATGCCACGCGGTTGCGCGAATGGTGCGAGCACAAGGCCGGGGTCACGCTTGGCATCGGGCTTGGCATGGCACCATCGACCGACCCCGCCTATCACGGCTTTCTGCGGGTGGCACATATGGGCCATGTGAACGCCCACATGACCCTTGGTGCGCTGGCGGTGATGGAGGCGGGGATGGTTGCCCTTGGCATCCCACATGGGGCCGGGGCGCTGGCTGCCGCTACGCAGGTGGTGGCAAAGGGGGCCTGATGGGCTGGTTCCAGACGCGGGAAGTGGCGTCTGGCGTCTTTGTCACGCTGGAACCCGCCGTGGCCGAGATGTTCCGCGCGGCCATGGTCACCGTCCGAGGCTGCGACCGGGATCTGCAGTTCGATTTCGGCTGTGGCCTCTCACCCTTGCGCCCGGCGCTGCCTTTGGCAGGAGGTCCGGTGGTGGCGGTGGCCAGCCACGCGCATGTGGACCACATCGGCGGGTTGCATGAATTCACTGACCGTCTGGGCCACGCGGCCGAGGCAGCGGGTTTTGCGGGCCTGCCGGGGGTGGAGACCTTTGCCGAGGAGTTTCGGGGTTGGCCCGACCTTGTGTCATACCCGCCCGCGCCGGGGTGGAGCCTAGCCGATTGGCACCTGAACCCCGCACCCCTGACCGGCACCTTGGCGGAGGGCGACCGGATCGACCTTGGCGACCGGCAGTTCACTGTCCTGCATCTGCCCGGTCATTCGCCGGGCGGGATCGGCCTTCTGGATGAGGGGGACGGGCTGTTCCTGTCAGGCGATGCGATCTATGACGATGATATTCTTGATGACCTGCCTGGGGCGTCGATCCGCGACTATGTGAGGACGATGGACCGCTTGCGCCAGCTGGACTGCCGTCTGGTCATCGGCGGCCACGGGCCAGAGATGACCCGCGCCCGGATAGTTGCGATTGCCGAAGACTACCTCCGCAAGCGCGGCTGACCCTTAGCCGCCGTTCGCAGCCAGCCAGTCGGTCATCCACTTGATCTCGGCCTCTTGCGCGGCGATCACACCTTCGGCGAATTTGCGCACTTCGGGATCGGCGCCATGCTCCAGCACGATCCGCGCCATGTCCACCGCGCCCTGATGATGCGGGATCATGCCCCGGACGAAATCGACATCCGCATTGCCGGTAAATTCGATCGCCATGCCTTTGTGCATTGCGTCATTCGCCGCCATGAACGCCTGCGAGGCGGGGCCCATGTCGCCCATCATCGTGTGGCCCTCATGGCCGGTTGTCGCCTCTTGGGCCATGGCAGGAAGGGCAAGGGCCAGGCAAGCGACCAGGATCGGGGTAAGGCGGGGCATTGGCATCTCCATTGAAGGGTCTGCCTGTTACCTGAACCTTCGCTTTGGTCCTGGGAAGTCATTTCCCCGTGAAGCTGCCACTTTGCCGGGCACTGTGCGGGGCTGAGGCACCTCATGTGCGCCTTCGGCCCTGTCCCGGGGCTTTTCGTCGGGGGTGGGGGGCGCTATGGTGACGCCAATGGGAAACCAGGGGACAAGCGTGGGCAGCGTGGCAAGACAGGGCAGACGCCCGGTGGTGGGGATCATCGGGAACAGCTACATGATGAACGACCACTACCCGGTGCATTCCGGCGGCACGATGAATTCCGTCGCAGTGGCCGAGGTGGCGGGCTGCCTGCCGCTGATCATTCCGTCCGACCCGCGCCTTGTGTCGGTCGATGACCTTTTGGACTTGTGCGACGGGTTTCTTCTGACCGGCGGCCGCCCGAACGTGCACCCCAGCGAATATGGCGAAGATGAAACCCCTGCGCATGGCTGCTTTGACCGCTGCCGCGATGCGATCACCCTGCCCCTGATCCGGGCATGCGTTGACCGGGGCCAGCCTTTCCTGGGGATCTGCCGCGGCTTTCAAGAGGTGAACGTGGCCCTTGGCGGCACGCTTTACCCCGAAATCCGCGATCTGCCGGGCCGGATGAACCACCGCATGCCGCCGAACGGCACGCTTGAGGAGCAGTTCGCCCTGCGCCACCCGGTCAGCTTTTCCGACGGCGGCCCGTTCCATCGCCTGATGGGCGCGCGGGAGGTGATGACCAACACTCTGCACGGTCAGGGCATTGCCCGCGCGGCCCCGCGTGTGGTGGTTGACGGTGTCGCCCCCGACGGCACGCCTGAAGCGATCTATGTCGACGGTGCGCCGGGCTTTACCTTGGCCGTGCAGTGGCACCCGGAATGGAACGCGGCCAATGACCCGGTGTCGCGCCCGCTGTTTCAGGCCTTTGGGGCTGCCGTCGCTGCCTGGGCCAACCGCAGCGCCGCAGTTGGCGACCGTTCTAAAGCGGGCGCAGTTTCAGCCGGGTGATCCGGTTCTCGCGGCGAGAGACGACCTCGAACCGGAAGCCGTGGAAGCTGAAGACCTGGCCTTCGTTCGGGATCATCTGCGCTTCGTGGATCACAAGGCCCGCGATGGTGTTCGCCTCATCATCGGGCAGGCGAAAGTCGGTCGCGCGGTTCAGGTCGCGGATCGTCATCGCGCCGTCGATCAGATAGGCCCCATCCTCGGTCCGGCTGAGGTGTGAGTCTTTCAACACCACGTCGAATTCATCGGTGATGTCGCCGACGATTTCCTCAAGGATGTCCTCCAGCGTGATCAGCCCCTGGAGCGTGCCGTATTCATCGACGACCAGCGCGAAATGGGTGCGGCGGGCGAGAAACTCACGCATCTGTTCGTCAAGGCTGGTGGTGTCGGGGATGAAGTAGGGCTTCATCGCCACCTTCACGATATCAAGGTTCTCGATCCCCGCGACCGAGCCTTCGTCGCCCCGCACCAGACGGTCCACTTCGCGCAACAGGTCCTTCGCGTGCACCACGCCCAGGATGTTGTCATCGCTATCGCGAAAGATCGGCAGGCGGGTATGGGGTGAGGCAAGGACGCGGGTGATGATCTCTCCGGGCGGAAGGTCGGCGTCGATCATCTCGATCTGCCGACGGTGGCGCATGATCTCGTCCACGGTGCGGTGGCTGAGGTCCAGCGCGCCCAAAAGGCGGTCCCGGTCTTCCTTTTCCACCGCGCCTTCAGAATGGCCAAGTGCGATGGCCCCGGCGATTTCTTCGCGCAGGGCCAGCATCTCGCCCCCGGGGTTCGGGCGCACGCCGCAGAGGTAGAGAAGGCCCCGCACAAGCGTGCGCACCAGCGAGACGATCGGCGTGAAGACAAAGATCAGCACCCGGATTATCGGCGCCACGCGGGTGGCCACGGGCTCGGGGTAGGTGATGGCAAGCGTCTTCGGCATCACCTCGCCAAAGATCAGCACAAGCGCGGTCATCACGACGGTCGCCAGTGCCACGCCACTGTCGCCGAACATTCGCGTCAGCAGTGCGGTTGCCAACGAGGCCGACAGGATGTTGACGATGTTGTTGCCCAACAGCAGCGCGCCAATCATCCGCTCACGGTCTTCGGTGACCTTCATTGCGCTGGCCGCGCCGCGTGTGCCCTTGTCGGCCTGCGCTTTCAACTTTGACCTCGAAGACGCGGTCAGCGCTGTTTCGGACCCCGAAAAGAAAGCCGACATGACCAAAAGCCCCAGAATGGCGGCGGCCGTCAGCCAGAAGGCGGTGTCAAGCACGGCGGAAGCTGTAGTGTCCATTGCGGGTCTCTGGTCCTTCGGGATCAGGCTTTTCGGGCCACTTCGGTTTTGGCAAGCGGATGATGGGTCAGAACCAGAGTCCTGAGGTGTTCGTCAAGCACATGGGTGTAGATTTCCGTGGTGGCGACGTCGGCATGGCCCAGCAGCGTCTGGATCACTCTGAGGTCCGCCCCGCCCGCCAGAAGATGCGTGGCAAAGGCATGGCGCAGGACATGGGGCGTCACGCGGGCAGGGGACAGCCCCGCCAGAACCGCGATATCCTTCAGCATCAGATGGAAATGCTGCCGGGTCATGTGGCCGTCGCGCCCGTCGCCGGGGAACAGGAACTTCGACGCTGGCCGCCCCGCTAGACGGGCGGCGGTGTCCTCAGCGTCGCGGCAGGCCAGCCAGTCGGTCAGCGCGGTCCGGGCCGGGGCGGAAAGGGGCACCATCCGCTCCTTGTCGCCCTTGCCGCGCACCAGGATCATCCGGGGATTGCCGCGCACTGCGGCGATGGGCAAACCGACAAGCTCACTTACCCGCAGGCCGGCGGCGTAGAGCAGTTCCAGAAGGGCTGCGTTGCGCAGACGGTCAGCGGGACTGCGGCCCTTGGTGCGGGCGGCGTCGATCAGACGCGTCACTTCGTCCACGGTCAGGGTCTTGGGCAGGCTTGGCGCGCGGCCGGGGCCTGCGATCCGCAAGCCGGGGTTGTCGGCGCGCCAGCCCTCTTCAACGGCAAACCGGAACAACTGGCGGATCGCGGACAGACGGCGTGCGCGGGTGGCCTTGGACAGGCCCTGCGCGTCGCAATGGATCAGATAATCCTCAACCGTGTCGCGGCCCGCATTCGTCAGCGTGCTGCCATGGCCGGTCAGCCAATCGGCGAAATCCACCAGATCACGGCCATAGGCCAACTGGGTATTGCGCGCGGCCCCGGCATCGGCGCTGCGGGCGTCCAGAAAGGTGGAAATCCAGCGGCTGGCGTCGGGGTCGGGCACCGCCTAGCCCCTGCGTTCCAGGATCATCAGCTCCAGCGCGGTGCGCCGCGCCATGCTGTCGAGGCCCACCATCCGCATCAGCGACAGCCCCTCGGTCACCCCGCGCAGATCGCCCTGCACGCCGCGGCCGATGTTGTCGATGGCGACGATGATCGCTTCCCCCGTCCGGTCGCCATCCAGCAGCGCCTGCGCCTCAGCCGATGGCGCAGGCATCCGGAACGCGGCGGCAATGGCACGGCCGAGGCTGTCGGGTGGAACGATTCCGGTCAGATCGCCGCGCGCAAGGCCCGCAAGGAAGGTTTCTTCTGCGTCAGCAGGGGTATGACGGCTGGCGGCTGCCTCAAGGTAGGGGGACAGAAGCCCCACCCGAAACGCTATGGCCGCGGCTTCACCGGTCAGGGGCAGATCAATCAGCGCCTTGCCGAAAAGGACCGCAAAGGGCACCTCAAGCTCGGCCTCCTGCATCTTGGCCCAAACCTCGGGCAAGGCCTTACCGATCTTTGCCGCATCGCCGGAAGCGAGAGCCGCTTCAAACTTCTGGAACGCCGCCGCCCGGTCCCAGACCCCACCGGAAGCGGCAGGGTTGCGTTCGGTGTATAGCCCGAGGATCACGTTCGGCGGCAGGGTGCCGCCCCGGGTCAGGCGTTCCGCCGCCTCGATCTGGGCCTTCCAGCCGGCCTTTGGCCCGATCTCGGCGTAGGAAAAGGCGACGGGCAGGCCTTCGGTGGGCAAGGGCTCGCCAATCGCTTCGAACATCTTCCAGTCTAGTGGCGTGACCGGGCTTGGGGCAGGGGGCGGCGCCTCGCCCTCGAAAAGGTCGGGGTCAAGGAAGCGGGCCAGAAGCGCGGCCTGATCGGGGGTTATCTGGCCCAAAGCCTCGGAGGTGTGCAGCGTCAGGGCGGCGGTGTCCCAATCGCCCTGCCGCGCCTGGCAGAAGATGCGGGCGGGCACCGTGGGGGCCAGATGCGGGGTGGCAGCCATCGCTTCGCAAGCGCGGTCCTCAGCCCCGGTCAGAAGGGCCACGTCAAAGCTGCGACGGAACATGTCGGGCGTGGTCGCACCCGCAGCCTCGATCAAGGCGGCGGCCTGTTCCAGCGCGCCAAGCGCCAGCAGCTTGTCAATCCGCACTTGCAAGAGGTCTCCCCGCCCGCCCGCATCAACCGGGGCCTCGACCTCAGCCAGGAGGATGGTCAGGAACAGCTGGCGCAGGGCGGGCAGCGCATCATCGGTATGGCCAACCAGCCGCGCCGAAATCTCGGCCGTAAGCCCCTGGCCCCAAAGGTTGCGCGGCAGACCCGACACGGCCGGCGGGATCAGCCCAACCGCATCAGGCGACGGGCCGTCCAGCGCCGTTGTCGCCACCGGCTGCGGCAGCGCGCCGCCCTGACCGGTGACCGGAGGCTCATCAATCGCCATGGCGACGCCGCCGGTATCCTGCGCGGCGGGCGTGGCTACCGATTGCGACAACCAGTCGATTGCCGAAAGGGGTCCACCCCCCTCTTGCGCGGCAAGCGGAGCCGTCCCCGCAAGCAATACCAAAAGACCCGCCGTCTTAATCCGCATTCAGCACCACAGGCTTTGTCACCTCATCCTGGACCGGTGAAAGATCGCCCAGATAGGCATAGCCTGCCAAGCCAATGAATCCGACTATCACCAGCAGAACCAGCGCTTTGATGACCCGACCCATGGCATTGCCCTTCCTCGACTTTTGCGTGGGGCGGCTTGATCCGCCCTACTTTTCTTGCCGCCCGGGTGGCCCAATAGGTCCCCAGAGCGGGTGTGATGCACAATCTATATAGCATTCCGCAAGACTTCACGCCATTCAGGGGGGAATATTTCCCGCGTGCCATCGGCAAGGTCATGCGGGCCCGGGCAGATGGACGCAATGGCACAGTTGACGAAAACCGTGGTCATGGTCGGAATGATGGGGGCGGGCAAGACCGCCGTCGGCACCGCGCTTGCGCGGCTTCTGGCGGTCGATTTCCGTGATTCCGATGAAGAAATCACCCGCGCCGCCAACCGCAGCATCGCCGAGATCTTCGAACGCGATGGCGAACCCTTCTTTCGCGCGCGTGAAACCGAGGTGATCGCCCGCCTGCTGCGCGGCAGCCCTTGCGTGCTGTCCACCGGCGGCGGGGCCTTCCTGTCGGCGGCGAATCGCGCATTGATCCATGATGTTGGCGTGTCCGTCTGGCTGCGCGCCGACCTTGATCTTCTTTGGCAGCGCGTCCGTCACAAGACCACCCGCCCCCTGTTGCGCACCGCAAACCCGCGCGAGACCCTGCGCGCACTTTACGACGCCCGCCTTCCCTTCTATGCCGAGGCCGATCTGGCCGTGGACAGCGCCGCCGACCTCTCGGTGGAAGACATGGCCATTAGGGTGCGTGAAGCCTTGCGCACCCGCCCGGATGTGCTGGAAGGGTAAGCGATGAACCATGTGGAAGTCGACCTCGGGACCCGGTCCTATGAGGTGCGGATCGGCGCGGGCCTGATTGGCCGCGCGGGCGCCGAAATCGCCCCCCTTCTGCGGCGCAAGCGGGTGGCCATCGTCACCGATGAAACCGTGGCCGCTGCCCATCTGCCAGCCCTGACGGCGGCTTTGCAGGCCGAGGGCATCGTCTCTTCGTCTTTGGCCCTGCCTGCGGGCGAGGGCACGAAGGGTTGGGAAAACCTCGCCCGCTGCACGGAATGGCTGCTGGAAGAAAAGGTTGAGCGGCGCGATATCGTGCTGGCCCTTGGCGGCGGAGTGATCGGCGATCTTGTTGGCTTCTCATCAGCCATCCTGCGGCGCGGCATGCGCTTTGTGCAACTGCCGACCACGCTTCTGGCGCAGGTCGACAGTTCGGTCGGTGGCAAGACCGGGATCAACACGGCGCAAGGCAAGAACCTGGTTGGTGCCTTCCATCAGCCCAGTCTGGTGCTGGCCGATATCGGCGTCTTGGACACCTTGCCCGACCGTGACCTCCTTTCGGGCTATGGCGAGGTGGTGAAATACGGCCTTCTGGGCGACGCCGCCTTCTTCGACTGGCTGGAAGTCCACGGCCCCGCCCTGCGCCATGGTGACAAGGCCGCCCGGCTGCAGGCTGTGACCCGATCGGTTGAGATGAAGGCCGGGATCGTGTCGCGCGACGAGACGGAAGAAGGCGAACGCGCGCTCTTGAATCTGGGCCACACCTTCTGCCATGCGCTTGAAAAGGCGACTGGATATTCCGACCGGCTGCTCCACGGCGAAGGTGTCGCCATCGGCTGCGCTCTGGCGTTTGAGCTTTCATCGCGCCTCGGCCTGTGCAGCCAGGAAGACCCCAGCCGCGTGCGCGCCCATCTGCGGGCTATGGGGATGAAGGTGGACCTGGCCGATATCCCGGGCGATCTGCCGGGGGCCGAGGCGCTGGTGGCCCTGATGGGGCAGGACAAGAAGGTGATCGACGGGCGCCTGCGCTTTATCTTGGCGCGGGGGATCGGGCAGGCCTTCGTGGCCGAGGATGTACCGGGTGACGCCGTCCTGAGGCTGCTGCAGGACGCGCTGGCCACCCGCTAACGCCCCAGAAACTCCAGCACCGGGGCCAGACTGACCTCTGGTGCCTCTTCCTGCGGCACATGGCCCAGGGTCGGCAGCACGACCAGCCGCGCATCGGGCAGGTTCGCAAGGTAATCCTGCGCATTGGCGACGGGGATCATTGCATCCTTCTCTCCCCACAGCAGCAGGACCGGCACTGTGATGCGCTGCAGGAAGGGTTCCGGCGGGACCAGCACGGTCTGGCGCATCCGGTCCAGCATCGCCTGCCGATTGCCGGGGGCCAGAAGAAGCGCATGGTAGCGTTCGACCACCGCATCGCTTAGGCCAACGGGGTCGGCATAAGCCGCTGCAATGTTCGGCCGCAGCGCCCATTTCGGCAGGGCGTATTTCATCGCCTCCAGAATGACAGGCACCGCAGGGGGCTTGCCATAGTCAAAGCCGGGGCTGGCATAGCCATCGGGCGAGATCAGCACCAATCCTTCCACCCGGTCAGGATGTACAGCCGCAAAGCGCCAGGCCAGCCGCCCGCCGATGGAGTTGCCCACCACAGTCGCGCGCGCGACACCAAGATGGTCCAGCACCGCCAAAAGCTGGGCCACACCACGCTCATCACTGTAATCGCGCTGCGGATCCGGCCCCGACAGCCCTGCGCCCGGCATGTCATAGCGGATCACGCGGTGGGTGGTGGCCAGACCTTCGGCCCATCCGTCAAAGGTGTGCAGGCTGGAGCCAACGCCGTGCAGGAGGACGATGGCTGGGCCATCCCGCGGTCCTTCATCCCGCAGGTGCAACCGAACGCCTGCGATATCGACCAGGTCGCCGGGCGCGCGCAGGTACGCCGCCTCAAGCGCTGCGCGGGGGCGGTCTGGGGTGTAAAGCCAACCTGCGAGCGCGAGCAAGAGGAGCGCAAGGATCGAGAATCCCCAGATCATCTTTCGTTTCACAAGCGCCTCCCTGCCATTGGCAAAGGTCTAGCGCATCGGGCGGTGAAAGCCAGCAAGGGCCTGGAACGACAGCTTGTAGACCTGGCCGGTTGTGGGGCCATCGATGCAGAGTTTCGGCTTCTGTAGCGTCCGTGGACCTGAGCGGTTGCCTTTCCAGCTGGAACAGTGAGCAGCGCGCCATGTAAGCCCCGTTTGTCAACTGGGCCTAGAACTGAGAATGAAGACCCAGGTTGGCTTCGACCGCTTTAGTATCATATTGCGCGATGTTTGATCGGGTGCGGGTCCCGGTCACATTGAACACCGGCGAAAACCCCAGGACGCTGATACTGTCAAGCCGCAGGCTCAGGCCGAGGCTGGCGATGCGGTCATCGCGCCGCCCTTCAAGGTCGAGGACGAAATCGTCAAAGTCTTTGGCCCCAAGACCGAGGGTCACAGTTGGCACAGCCCCAAAGACGCGCCAATTGGGGGTCATGCTTGCGCTTGCATACGCCTCTTGGAAGGATTCTGAGTTCAGAAACGACCGCGTTTCTCGCGCCTGCAGGGTGAACCGCCAAATGCCGCCTTGCGCTGTCTGCAAGGCCACGGCGGCGCTTGCTTCGACCACCTTGGCATCCGCGCGCGCCGTGCTCTGACTCTCTTGGTCTTCAAAGCTGACCCCAATCCCCAGCTGACCGCGCCGCAAAAGAAAGTCTTGCCTCGCTGAGACTTTGCGATAGCGGTACCAAGGCTCTCTGCCAGATTCTACACGCCCGAGACTGAGCGAAACGGATGTCGGACCCAACCCGTCCCGCAGCAGCCACTGATGGCGCAGGGCAAGATCGCCGTTGACATAAGCGTAGTCACTGCCTGACGCCTCCGGAGCCGCTGCCCGCGATTCCGACGACAATTGATAAGTGCGCCCGTAGAGATACAGGCTCAAACTTGTTCGGTGCCTTGGCCCGCTCGCCAAACGATAGGCGAGATCGATGTAACCGGACGCCTCGGTGCCCGACAACGGGCGGCGGTCAGCGGGTAATGGAAAGCGCACCGGTAGTCCTTCTGGCGTCAAGATTCCTTCAAACGTCAAGTATTCCTGGGTGGTCCCATCATTGACATTGTTGGACGGGGTCACGTTGAACCCGAAGTTCAATGTCAGCGGACTGGCATCTCTGGTGTATTGAAAGACCTCACGCAACGCCGCCAGCTCGGCATCGGTCTTTGCATGTCGAAAGGCGCGCCGCAGCCACCATTGCGCTGCCATCGGACGGCCATCCTCCAGCCGCATCAGAGCAATCGAAAACAACCTTTGGTAGTGCGGACTTGACGCGCTGTCCTGCGCGCTGAGCGGCCCCAGCCCGAGCCAGACCACAGCCAAAACGCCACAGATTCCTGCGCGCAAGGCCCTTTGACACTTTCGAAATCCTGTAGACATCCTGACCTTCGCTGAATAACCTTTCAATAACATCTGGAATCGTTAACGCAACTGAAAGGAGATCGTATGCGAGTTTTCCTTGCCATCGCCGCACTTGTGATCTTGCCTGCCTGTGGCGGGGGGTCTGGCGGATCCTCCTCTGGCACCGGCCCAATTCTGCTGCCGCCGCCCCCAAGTACTGTAGAAAACAACACCTTTGCCGGGCTGCTGAACGGCGTGCGCGTCAACAATGGTGCCGGCACCGTTGCCTATGACTCGCGCCTTGGCGTCGCCGCGCAGTCGCACGCGAATGACATGGTGGCGGAGGGTTTCTTTTCGCACACGGGGTCAAACGGGTCCAACGTGGGCCAACGGGCAACGGCAGCAGGATACAATTGGACGTTGATCGGCGAAAACATCGCCCGGGGTCAGCAGAGTCAGCAAGAGGTCTTGACCGACTGGACCAACTCGTCAGGTCACCACGCCAACAACATCAATCCGGGCTACCAAGATTTCGGCATCGCCAAAGCGGGCAGCGGAAATAATCTGCACTGGGTGCTTGTTCTTGGCCGCGATTGAAAACTGATCCGCGAAAAGCCTGACGGCACACCCCCGTTTGCGGCGTCCGCGCTCCGCTGGCACAAAAGATCGCGACAGTCCCGGCGACTTCGGCAGATCGTGGCGGTGGGTATACCTCTTGATAACTGGCTCAAGGGCCGTGCGGCTGTCGTCCGGGCGGCACTTTAGATCGGTCGTCGCTGCCTTGCGTATTCTGATGTCCAATTATGTTGGCATTGCTCATTGAACCCTGATGGAAGATGCTCATCTTGAGGCCGGTAACTATTGAGATCGTCAGATGGACTTCCTGCTTGCCGACAATCTGAAACCCTTTTCGGTTCTGGCCGGTTTCATTGTCGTTTTGTTGATCGTCGAGGTCGGCCTGATGCTGGTCGGGCTGTCCAGCAACATTGAAACCGATGGCGCTGCAGACGGTCTGGACGCGGGTCCGGATGTTGATGGAAGTTTCGGCCATGAAAGCGCGATCTATGATGCCGAAGTGCTGACGCCTGACGAGATTGCAAGACTGGATGTGCCGCTGAGCAGACCACAGCCCTATCCACGGCCCACCCCGTCTGTGGGCTTGCGTCTGGTGCGGTCGTTGGGCTTTGGTCGCAGCCCACTTCTGGTCTGGTTGACCTCGATGGCAGCGGGAATCGCGGCCTGCGGCTTTGCCCTGCAGCTGACACTTCAGGCCATGTCAGGGTTCATGCTGTCTGGCAACACCGCTTTGCTTGCTGTGGTTGTTCCCGGCCTGCTTCTCGGCGGGCGCATTGCCGCATTAATGTCACGGCTCATACCCTCGTTCGAGTCACACGCTATTTCGGGCGAGACGTACAATGGGCGCTTCGGTCAGGTCGTCATCGGTGTAGCCACGCGCGGCGAGCCTGCCCAGGTGCGGTGGCGCGACATGTATGGCACCACTCACAGTCTGATGGCCGAACCCTTGCGTGACAATGACTCTATCGCTGCGGGCACCGACGTCTTGATCGTCAAGACAAGGGATCGACAGCCGCGTATCGTTTCTCTCAGCGCAAGCTGACCCTCCACCACTTCTGCCGAAAGGATTAGCCTTGGAATATCTTGCTCTTCTTGTCCCCGGAGCTGTCGTGTTGCTGGCACTTTTCGTGCTGGGCTTCATGATGGTGCGGCTCTATCGGCGATCCACCCAGGAAATGGCGCTGGTGCGGACCGGTGCGGGTGGGTTGAAAGTGGTCATGGGCGGCGGGATCATTGTTCTGCCCGGCCTGCATGACCTTTTGCGCGTCAACATGAAGACGATGACCATCACCGTTGATGGGGGCGACGGGTTGATCACCAAGGACAGCCGCCGCGTCGATGCTGCCGCACAGTTCTTCATCCGTGTAGCCCCGAACACGGATGCCATCGCGCGCGCCGCGCAGTCGCTTGGCCAGAACACGAATGACCTGAACGCCATCCGCAGCCTGCTTGAAGGCAAGGTGCAGGACACCATGCGCGCGATCACCGCCGGGATGGACCTGATCGAGCTGCACCAGTCTCGCGCCAGCTTTGTGCAGAAGGTTCAGCAGACCCTGAACAACGACCTCAGCCCCAACGGTCTTGAGCTGGAAAGTGTCGCGCTGACCAAGCTCGATGAAACACCGATCAGCAAGCTGGATGAGAACAACACCTTCGACGTGACCGGCATGCGCGTGCGGTCCGCCATCGTTTCCGAGCAGAAGAAGCAACGCGTCGTCATCGAGGAAGATGCAGCGCTGGAAATTGCCCGCACCCAACAGTCCAACCGTATCCATAAGCTCGACGTGGAACGTGTCGAGGCAGAGGCGACCCAGGCCCAGCTCATCGCAGTCTCGGAGCTGGAAGCAAAAGCCGCCCGCGAGCAGGCCCGTATTGCCGAAGAAACCGAGCGCCTGCGCGAAGTTGCCCGGATCGAACGCGAACGCGGTGTCCGCACCGCCCAGATTGAACAGGACCGCGCGCTTCAGATCGCCAGTCAGGAATCTGCCGCAAGCGTTGCCTTGCAGTCGGAGAAGCAAAGCCGCGCCGAGGCGCAGGCGGCGCTTGCACGTGCTGAAGCCATCACTGCTGAGGAAGCCATCAACACGGCCCGCCTGACGGCAATTGCCGAGCGTGAAAAGAACATCGAAATCATTGACGCCGAAAAGGAGGCCGAGAAAGCAGCCACCTCTGTTCGCGTCCGCGCGCGGGTGGAACGGGAAGCGGCCGAAGACCAGGCCCTCGCCATCATCGCCCGAGCCAAGGCTGAAGCAGATTCGATCAAGATCGCGGCAGCGGCCGAGCGGGAAAAGGGCGAGGCCGAAGCCTCAACCATCCGTGCCAAGGTGGACGCCGAGAATTCGCTTTCTCCTGACGTGATGAGTTTCAAGTTGCGCCTCGCCAAGATCGAAGCCTTGCCTGCAATTATCCGCGAGATGGTGGAACCCGCGCGCCATATCCAGTCCTTCCGCATCAATCAGATCACCGGAATGTCAGGGAACGCCCCATCGACAGGGTCCGGAGGCGGGGAAGCTGCAGCGGATGGTATTGTTGATCAGGTCATGACCGGCATGCAGCGCAACGCTGTCGCAATGCCGATCCTGACGGCCTTGGGCAAAGAGGTCGGAATTGACTTCAGCAAAGGCATGGACGGTATAGCCGCGTCGGTTTCCGAAGTGTCGGACGAGACCAAGAAGTCCTGAACACACAAAGACTGGCTGCAAGGCCAGTCTACCACTTCCGGGAATTGGATAAATGTCTCAAGCGACCCGGCGCAGTTGCGGGAACATGACCTTCATCCAGCTGCGCCGTTGATTGCGGCACCTGTCGGCATTGCTGTTGTTGCGAAAAGCTTTATCGAAGGTTGCTGCGCACGCGGCAGTGGCGCACCAGGTCGGGCGAGCGTCGTCAGAGGTGGTCTAGAACAGCAGCTTGTAGACATTGCCATTGGTATCGGTCGCGCGGCCGGTGCCGCTGGCGGTGCCTGACCCGATGATGAAGGTGCCCTGCACGCGCGTCCCATCGGCGCAGACGGCGTAGATCTCGCCATCATTCACGCCCGCGACGGTTTCGCTTTCCGACCCAAGCTCGCCCCCGGTCTTCTTCCAGGTCAGCGTCAGGCCCTGCGTCCGCGACACGGTCTTGGGCGTAAGCGAGGACCACGTCCCCTCACACCGGCCACGCTCGGGCAGGCGGAAGGTCAGCGGGCCCGAAGTGCCTTTGACGTTGCTTGCCTTCGCCTCGATCACCAGGGTCGGATCGGCGCGCGAGATTTCCCCTTCCAGCGGGTAGAACTGCATGCTGGTCGTATCCGCACCGCAGGCGGTCACGAAGATCAGGGCAGCGGCGGCAAGGGGGCGTAGGCTCACGTCACTGGACCTTTCTGTCACACGCGGAATGTGGGGGAAGGTTGGCTGGGGCGCTAGGATTCGAACCTAGGTATGTCGGTACCAAAAACCGATGCCTTACCACTTGGCGACGCCCCAACCGTGCGGCGGTTATTAGCGGGTGGTCCCGGGGGGTGCAAGGGGGCTGACGCGAATTTTCACCGCTTGTCCGGGGCGGGCCACGCCGCTAGGCAGAGGGGATGCAATGGGACGCAATCATCCTTGGGGCCGGGGCCGCCGGCATGATGGCCGCGATCGAGGCCGGGCGTCGCGGCCGCCGCGTGTTGGTCATCGACCACGCCAAGGCGCCGGGTGAAAAGATCCGCATTTCGGGCGGCGGGCGGTGCAACTTCACCAACCTTGGGATCGCCCCGGACCGGTTCCTGTCGCAAAATCCGCGCTTTGCGCTGTCGGCGCTGAAGCGCTTCACCCAGTGGGATTTCATCGCCCGGATGGATGCGGCCGGGATCAAATGGCACGAAAAGACCCTTGGGCAGCTTTTCTGTGACGGCTCGGCCCGCGAGGTGGTGGACATGCTGGTCCAGGACATGGACCGCGCCGGGGTGACGCTGTGGCTGGGCTGCGCCTTGGGCGAGGTGCGGAAGGAGGCGGTGGGTTTCACCGTTGAGACCGCCCGGGGGCCACAAACTGCGGCGTCAGTCGTGGTCGCGACGGGGGGCAAGTCGATCCCGAAGATGGGGGCGACGGGCTATGGCTATCAGGTGGCGCAGGCCTTTGGTCTGCCGCTGGTGGAGACGCGGCCTGCGCTGGTGCCCCTGACGTTTGCGGAACAGGAACTGGCCTGGATGACCCCTCTTGCCGGGGTTGCCGCGCCGGCGCGGGTGGCCTGCGGGCGGCAGGGGTTTGAGGAGGCGGTGCTCTTCACCCACCGGGGGATGTCGGGTCCGGCGGTCCTGCAGATCTCCAGCTACTGGCGTGAGGGGGCGGGGATCGTGCTTGACCTGATGCCCGGCCGAGATGTCGGGGCCGACCTGCGGGCCGCAAAGGCTGCGCAGGGCAAGGTTGCCTTGCGGACGGTGCTGGGGCGCTGGTTGCCGGAGCGGCTGGCCCGGCATCTGGAAGCCGCGGCCGGGGTGACCGGGGCGATGGCTGAGTTGTCTGGTGCCACGCTGGACCGGGTGGCGGGCCGCGTGCAGGACTGGCGGCTGGTGCCGGTGGGGTCTGAAGGCTACCGCACCGCCGAGGTCACGCTGGGGGGTGTTGATGCCGCCGTTTTGGACGGGCGCACGATGGAGGCCAAAGGGGTACCGGGGTTGTATTTCATCGGCGAGGTGGTGGACGTGACCGGCTGGCTGGGGGGGTACAACTTCCAGTGGGCCTGGTCGAGCGGTTGGGCGGCGGGGCAGGTGATCTGACGGCATGTCCCGGGCAGGGACAGGGCACCTGCCCAAGCGATTCCAAGGGGTTGACCGCGCAAGTTCAGGAAATGTTAAGACTTCCTCAAGGAGGTCTCGACCGGCGCCGGCCTGAAGATTTCCCGATTTCCGAGCTTCAGACGGCAAGAAGGTATTCGCGTCTGACGTGGTTTGACTGGGCCTGCAATCCCCGGACCGCCTTTGCTCAAATGGGGGAAAGCGGGGTTGTCCGCCTTAGGCCGAGGGCAGGGCTGCAATCACGCGGACCTCGACCACGGCCCCTTCGCGGCGGAGACCCGCTACCTCAACGGCGGTCCAGGCGGGGTAGGGTGGACGAAGATAGGTCGACCGCACGGTACAAAACAGATCGAAGTGATCGCGCAAGCCGACATGGTAACTGGTCATTTCCACAATCGCGTCGTGACCAAGCCCGGCTTCCTGCAGCACGGCCCCGATCTTTTCGAAGACCTGATGAAACTGCACCTCAAGCGTGGCGGGCATTGCGCCGTCCGGTCCGCTGCCCGTCACACCGCTCAGAAACACATGGCTGCCCGAGAGGATGCCCGGTGAAAGCTTCAACTGATCGGCCACAGCCTGGGAGCGCGGAGGGAAAAGGGGTTTGCCTGTCACTTGATCCGCTCCCTGCCGCTTTGGCGCGTCGGATTTGTCAACAGTCACCCTAGACCCGCAAGGGATCGGCCTTGGCCAAGCGGTCAAAGGCCATCAGGCTGGCGATCAGCGCAGGCATTTGCGACAGGGGGATCATGTTCGGCCCGTCGCTGGGGGCGGTATCGGGGGCTTCGTGCGTCTCGATGAACACCCCCGCGATGCCAAGGGACACAGCTGCGCGGGCCATCACCGGCGCAAACTCGCGCTGCCCGCCGGAGGAATTGCCCTGACCGCCGGGCTGCTGCACCGAATGGGTCGCGTCCATGATGACGGGATAGCCGGTGCGTGCCATGATCGGCAGGCTGCGCATGTCAGCGACCAGAGTGTTGTAGCCAAAGCTTGCGCCGCGTTCGGTCAGAAGGATGCGGTCATTTCCGGTGCTGGCGACCTTTTGCGCCACGTTCGCCATGTCCCAAGGGGCGAGGAACTGGCCCTTCTTGATGTTCACCACCGCACCGGTTTCCCCGGCGGCGATCAGAAGGTCGGTCTGCCGGCAAAGGAAAGCGGGGATCTGGATCACATCAACCACCGATGCCGCCGCCTGTGCCTGGGCAATGTCATGAACGTCGGTCAGGACCGGCAGCCCCATAGCGCGGATCGCTTGCAGGACCTTAAGCCCCGCCTCCATCCCCAGACCGCGCTTGCCCGAAAGCGAGGTGCGGTTGGCCTTGTCATAGCTGGCCTTGAAGACGTACTGCGCGCCCGCTGCGGCGCAAGCCTCGGCCATGGTGCCAGCGATCATCTGGGCGTGGTCCAGGCTTTCCAGCTGGCACGGGCCGGCAATGACCAGAAGCGGGCGGTCATTGCCGACGGTCAAACCGCCAATCTTCACGTCAGTCATGCTTTGCGTCGCCTTAGGCAGAGACCTGTTCCCGCAGGATTGCGGCGGTCATCGAGACCATGAGGTAAATGCCAAGGAGGATCAACAGGGTGACCAGCGTGTTCTCGAACGCGCGCGGATAAGCAGCCTCATCCGGCGGGGTCGGGGTGACCGAGATTGACAGATAGCGGGTCTGACGGTTCGCCTCGACCCGTGAGGTTTCCATCGACTGCAACGCCTGGGCCAAGATCAGCTGGCGGGTCTGCAGATCGGCCTGGGCGACCAGAAGGTCACCCTGCACCTGGGCCAGGCTGGTGCCTTCAACGCCGCTTTCGGTCATCCGGCTGCGCAGGGTGGCGATCTCTTCCTCAAGCGTGGCGATGCGGCGGATCAGCGGTTCCATCCGGGCAGCGTTCGGGGTCGTGTTCGCCTGCATCTGGGCCAGCGACAGACGGTCTTGCGTCAACTGCGCCTCAAGCGTCCCGATCTGCGACGTGATCAGCGTCACTTCGGTTTCAGATGACAGGATCTTGAACTTTTCCTGCAGCTCTATCAGGCGGCGTTGCGAGGCGGCCAGATTGGTCTGCGCGTCATCGTAGCCGACCTGGGCATCCTTCATCTGATCGGCGCGCAGGCGCTGGGTAAGATGGTCAACCTGTTCTTCGGCATAGGAAATCAGCTGCTTGGCCCAGGCGGCAGCAAGCTCTGGGTCCGCGGCCATCACCTCAAGCCGGACAAGGCCTTCGGACGGGTCATAAGAGATGCGGACGAATTCGCGGTAGACGCTGTAGGCGTCCTCCATCGTGGCATCAGGCTCAAGCCGCTGGAGGGGATCGAACACCTCAGACTTGAAGTGGTCGCGAAAACCAAGGTCTGCTTCCAGCCGCAGCATCGCATCGCGCGATTGCAGATAGCCCTGCACCGCAATGCTGTCTTGCGAGGTGGCCAGACCCATGCCGGAGAACAGGCCCGAAAGCCCTCCGCCACCGCCGCCGCCAGCGGGGCCGGCCTGCTGGATGACGAATTCCGACTTCGTGGCGTAGATCGGGGTGGCGACACGGTAGTAATACCAGCCGGCGAAGAGCGTGGGCAGCAGGACAAACACAAACACCCGCGCGAAAAGGAGCGCCAGCTTGCGGCGGCGGCGGCGGGCAATTTCCAGCTGCATGCGCTGGATTTCGGCGGCTTGGTTGACCTCAGCCCGCTGTTCGGTCGACGGCATGGCGATCGGCTTTGTCCGCTGCGGCAACTGGGCCTGGTCGCCGGGCAAGCGGGCCAGGGCGCGGCTGGGTTCAGCGCTGGAAACCGGGCCGGGGTTTTCCGGGGCTTGGGCGGGAGCGGCGGTGCCGGGCAAGACAACCTCAAGCAGGGAAGAGCGGGCGAAGGGGTTGATCCCGACGCGGCGCAGTTGCAGGACAGCATCAAGATCAGAGCGGACAGGCAGCTTGTGCTGCTGGGCAAGCAGGCGGGCGCGGCGCAGCTGGCGGCCGGTCAGCCCTTCGGCGGCGATGGCGGCAAGGGCCTGGTCATCAGCCTCAGGCCCAAGCGGGCCGGGCAGGGCGCGGGGTTCGCTTTGCGGGGCCGGGCTGCGGAAATCCTGGTTGCCAAAGCCGTCATCGGCGGTGGCGAAGGGCATGTCGTCGCCTGCCGCCGGGGGCGGGGCGGGCCGTTCGACACGGCGCAGGAAGAAGCGGGCGGCCTTCGGTCTAGTAGTCATAAAGACGTTTTGCCTCTTCCAGGGTTTCGAACTGGTAAAGCCGACCGTTTTTCAGCACCGCGGCCGACCGGCAGAACTTTTGCAGGGTCTGCGCCGAGTGCGAGACGATGACAACGGTGGAGTTTTTCAGCCGCTCTTTCAGGATGTTGCCAGCCTTGCGGTTGAATTCGACATCGGTGGTGGCAGGCATGCCTTCGTCGATCAGATAAATGTCAAACTCGATCGACAACAGCAGCGCGAACGAGAAGCGCGACCGCATGCCCGAGGAATAGGTGGCCATTGGCATCTCAAAATACTCGCCAAGGCCGCAGACCCAGCGGCAGAAGCTTTCGACATAATCGGGGTCAAGGCTGTAGAGGCGGGCGATGTAGCGGCAGTTTTCGTGGGCCGAAAGCTTGTTGTTGACCCCGCCCATGAAGCCCAGCGGAAAGGACACGCGTGAGGTTTTGCGGATCACGCCTTCGTCGGGCTTTTCGAGGCCGGCCATCATGTTGATCAGCGTGGTCTTGCCCGCGCCGTTTTCCGCCAGGATGCCGAGGGAGTTGCCGAGATCGACCCGGAACGAAGCCCGGTCCAGGATGACTTTGCGCTGTTTGCCGGTCCAGAACGACTTGGAGACACCCTGAAATTCAATCATCTTCGCCCCCTTCCGGCGATGCAGTCACGCAGAGCTGACCCGGGGCCAGACCCCACGGCGAACCAAAGACGGGACGCCCGAACCCAGAACCACGGCCAAGCGTCCAGACCCTGATCTTGCTTCGATTTACGGCTTCAAGGGTTAACATCCGGTTTGTGTCGTTAAAAGGGCCGAGGCGCGGTATCGGCGGGGTTTGGGGGCGGCCGGCGGCGGGTGAAGACCAGGGCCAAGGCCCCGGCCAGCAGGCTGAGCGCTAGGCCCAGACGCGCGGCCTCTTGCATCGCGCCACCCGGCAGGGCGCTGTCCAGGGCAAGGACCGGCACGGTGAAGCCCATTGCCATGATCGCGGCGATCGTCAGCACGTCGCGCACCCCGACCCCGGGCGGCAGTCGCAGTCCAAGTATGGCCGCAAGGCCCAGACCGATCACCACCATCCCCAAGGGCCGCCCCAGCCAAAGACCTGCCAGCACGCTAAGGGTGGTCGGCGCGAAGGCGGCAAGGTCCACGCCGCCGCGCGTCAGGCCGAAAAGGAAGAGGATGATCGTCAGCGGCCAGACCAGACTGTGCGCCAGCCGGTTGAGGGGGTCATGCAAAAGCTGTTCCACCTCGGCGAAGAGGCCGAAGCTGCGGTCGGCATGGGCGATGGCGGGAATGATCGGCAACAGCCCCAAGGCCCCCGGCAGCCCGGCCGCCACCACTCCAACCCAGGAGAGGGCCCCGGCCACTGCATAGGGCCAAAGCTGCAGCCGCGCCCGCCTGTCGCGTTCCGGCGCACCAGCGGCTGGCGCGCGGCCGAAAAGCGCCCAGACCGCCACCCCTGCCGCCAAGGGCAGCAGCAGCCAGCCCGGGCGCAGCACGTCAAACGGCTGGGTCAGCCCCAGGATCAGCAGCGCCAGAATGTCGGTGGAAATGGTCAGCAGAAGGAGGAGATGCAAAGCCGGATGCCCTGGCCCGAAGACCCGCCGCCCGACCAGAAAACACAAGACCACATCGCTGCCCAAGGGAACCTGCCAGCCGGTGGCGCGACTGGCTTCCTCAGCCGTCTCGAACAGGGCTGCGGTCAGGGTCCAGAGACCGGCCGCCCCAACCAACCCGCCAATGGTCAGCCCAAGCGGCAAGATCGCCTGACGTCCCGCAAGAGCGCCGCGTTCCAGGATCAGCGCCTCCCACAGCTCTTTGCCGATGAAGAAGAACAAAAGCGCCATCAGGCCTTCGGCAATCACGCCGAAGGGTGTCAGGCTGACCGGCAGCGGTGCGATCCAGAGCGGCAATGAAAGGTCGAAAAGTCGCCATTCGATGCTGTCGTAATAGCTGGCTGGGGCGAGGTTGACCCAAAGCGTGGCCAAGATCGCCCCGCCCAGCAGGGCGTGGGCAAAACGGGTGACGAAGGGCGACACGCGATACATCGGGCACAGGGACCATGGCCCCGGAGGCGGGGCGCTGACCTCCATTTGACCGGGTTTTGCGCCTGTCGCAATCGGGAATACGCGTGGTTTGTTCCCCGTCGGCGGATGGACTGATGTCCGGCGCGCAACTGGCAAAGAGAAGGTGCGACCCGGGCAATGGGGGTTGCCGACAAAGGGGGGCTGCGGCACGGTTCGACGATGGGATTGGTCGAGGATATTCAGGCCTGCCGCTTGTGTGCCGCGCGCTTTGCGGCGACGGCCACGGCGCATGCGCCCCGCCCGGTGGTGTGGTTTCGCCCAGGCGCACAACTGCTGATCGCAGGGCAAGCGCCAGGCGCGCGGGTGCATGACAGCGGGCGGCCGTTCACAGACCGCTCCGGCGACCGGCTGCGCAGTTGGACGGGGCTGTCTGAGGCCGAGTTCTATGATCTGGGCCGGGTGGCGATTGTGCCGATGGCGTTCTGCTTTCCGGGCTATGACGCGAAGGGCGCTGATCTGCCGCCACCCGCCATCTGTGCTGCCACGTGGCGCATGCCGGTGCTGGATGCGCTGGGCACGGTGCCGCTGACGCTCTTGGTCGGGGGGGCAGCGATCCGCTGGCATCTGGGGCTGCGCGATGTGACGGCGGCTGTGGCGGAGTGGCGCGGCTTTGCGATGCGGGGGGTGTTCCCCTTGCCGCATCCCTCGTGGCGGAATACGGGGTGGCTGAAGCGCAATCCGTGGTTTGAGGCTGAACTGCTGCCGGTTTTGCGGATGCGCGTGCGCGAGGTGATGGATGTCTGACGTGGTGACCCTTCTGGATGCAGCGCATGCCGCCGTGTCGGCCGACCCCGAGAACGAGGCGCTACGCCTGCGGTTCTATGAACGGCTGGCCGATGGCGAGATGATCCTTCTCTTGGAGCGTGAAGTGGCGGGCTCCAAGGTCGAGCCGCGGGTCTTCGACATCGAAGGCGGGCCGGTGGTGCTGGTCTTTGACCGTGAGGACCGGCTGGCGGCCTTTACCGGCGGCATCGCGCCCTATGCGGCCCTGCCGGGGCGGGTGATCGCGGGGATGCTGAAAGGGCAGGGGATCGGGTTGGGCGTGAACCTTGGGGTGGCGCCGTCCTCGATGCTCTTGCCGGCCGAAGCGATGGACTGGCTGGCCATGGCGCTGGATGGCGGTCCGGAGACGGCGGAAGCGGTGCCTGAGCGGTTCGTGAAGCCGTCGGTGCCCGAGGTGGTTATCAGCGGGCTGGACGCAAAGCTGGCCAAGGCCGGCGGGCTGGCGCAGGCGGCGGTGCTGGCCGGCGTGGTCTATCAGGGCGGACGGCGGGGCCACATGCTGGCCTTTGTCGGAGCGCTGCCGGGGGCAGAAGCGGCACTTGCCGGTGCGGTGCGCGAGGCGCTGGTCTTTTCGGGACTTGAGGCTGGGGAACTGGACGTGGCTTTCCTGGACGCTGGCGACGCGGCGGTTGCAGCGATGGGGCGGGTCGGCCTGCGCTTTGATCTGCCGGTGCCGGAAGCGCCCGAGGGACCGGCTGCCCCTGGCATGGATCCCGCGCGCCCGCCGAAACTGCGGTAATCAAGCGGAGCGGCGTGCCGCCGCGCGCCTTTTCCCCTCGCCACGGGCGAGGGGGTGCCTTCGGCGAGAGTATTTGGCAAAAGAGCAAGGCGTTTTGATGGGGTATATAGATACCGTTTCCGCAAGACGTTGATTTGATAAGGTTTTATGTTTGGTGGCGGGCTTGACGTGGATGGGGGCTTCGGCGATAAGCCCCCATCCGAATTCGAGGGGTCCTTCCCCCTTGCCATCTTTACGGGACACGTCCGATGAAAACCTTCACCGCTACTCCGGCGGACATCGAGAAGAAGTGGATCCTGATCGACGCCGAGGGCGTTGTTCTGGGCCGCCTTGCCACGATCGTCGCCAATATCCTGCGCGGCAAGAACAAGCCGACCTTCACCCCCCACATGGACATGGGTGACAACGTCATCATCATCAACGCCGACAAGGTGCAGATGACCGGCAACAAGCGCAACGACAAGGTCTACTACTGGCACACCGGCCACCCGGGCGGCATCAAGCAGCGCACGGCCAAGCAGGTGCTGGAAGGCAACCACCCCGAGCGTGTGGTCGTCAAGGCTGTCGAACGCATGATCACCCGCAACCGGCTTGGCCGCGTGCAGATGACCAACCTGCGCGTCTATGCAGGGGAAGCCCATCCGCATGAAGCCCAGCAGCCGACCGTTCTGGACGTCAAGGTCCTGAACCCGAAGAACACCCGGAGCGCGTGATCATGGCCGATATCAAATCTCTCGATGACCTGAAGTCGGCTGTCGGTTCGGCGCCCGCTGCAGTGGAAGCCGCCCCGCGCGTGCCCGTCCGTGACAAGCTGGGCCGCAGCTATGCGACCGGCAAGCGCAAGAACGCGGTGGCCCGCGTCTGGGTCAAGCCGGGTTCCGGCAAGGTTGTGGTCAACGGCAAGGAAATGGCGGTCTACTTCGCCCGTCCCGTGCTGCAGATGATCCTGAAGCAGCCCTTCACGGTTGCCAATGTCGAAGGCCAGTTCGATGTCTTCGCAACGGTCGCCGGTGGTGGCCTTTCGGGCCAGGCTGGCGCTGTGAAGCACGGCATCTCGAAGGCGCTGCAGCTTTACGAGCCCTCGCTTCGTCCGGCGCTGAAGACCGCAGGCTTCCTGACCCGCGACAGCCGCGTGGTGGAACGCAAGAAGTACGGCAAGCCGAAGGCGCGCAAGAGCTTCCAGTTCTCCAAGCGCTGATCCGCGTCATATCTTTGGAAAGGCCCGCCCGATTGGCGGGCCTTTTTCATGCGCCATATCAAGATCAAGGACCGCCTCATGCAGCCCAACACTGGCTATCGAGCCGAGATTGACGGACTGCGGGCCGTAGCGGTGCTGGCCATCCTGTTGCACCATGCCGGCGTGGCCGGATTGCCCGGTGGCTATCTGGGCGTCGACATCTTCTTTGTCATCAGCGGTTTTGTCATCACCCGGCTGATCCGGGCCGAGATGGCGGCGGGCCAGTTCAGCTTTGCCGGCTTCTACCGCCGGCGTGCGCGGCGCATCTTGCCGGCGCTGGCGGTTCTGCTGCTGGTCTGTCTGCCGCTGGGCTGGTTCCTGATGTCACCGCGGCAGCTGCCCGAGTTTCTGGAAACCAGCATCGGCGCGGCATTGATGGTGCCAAATGTCGTGCTCTGGGGGCAGATCGGCTACTTCGCGCAAGACGCGGCCACCCGCCCCTTGCTGCACCTTTGGAGCCTTGGCGTCGAAGAGCAGTTCTATCTTCTCTTTCCGCTGCTCATGTGGGCGCTCTGGCGTGGCGGAGCCAGTGACCGTGCCACGCGCTGGGCGCTGCGCGGTCTGGGGCTGATCAGTCTGGGCATCGCTGCCTGGGCGGTGGTCATGGCGCCAAGTGCTGGCTTTTTTCTGCTGCCCTCTCGCATCTGGGAGCTGACGATGGGCGCGGGGGCGGCGCTGACCGTATGGTCTCCGGGTCTGCGGGCGCGCCAGATTTGGTCGGTGGTGGGAGTGGCGCTGATTGCCGGGTCCTTCCTGCTTTACGGGCCAAGAAGCCCGGGCCCGGCGACGATACCGCCGGTGCTGGGGACGGCCCTGTGCCTGATGCTGGCGCGGGGCGATACCTGGGTTGGCCGTGGGCTGGCCTGGCGGCCCTTGGTGGCTGTGGGGCTGATCAGCTATGGCACCTATCTTTGGCACTGGCCGCTCTTGGTCTTTGTGCGGATCACCTTGGCGGAAGATCCGGCATTGATCTGGCGACTGGCACTCATGACGGTGGCGCTGGGTCTGGGCTGGGCCAGCTGGCGCTTTGTTGAACAGCCTTTCCGGCGCAGCGCGCGGCCACTTTGGCCAAGGGCCGGGGCAGGCACCGGGCTTGCAACGATGGCGGGCATCGCGCTTTTGGCTGGGGCCGCCCTCTGGGCCGAAGGGCGCGGCTTGCGCCAGATGACATGGCCCGGATTCCAGCCCGATGAGCTTTCTGCCCTGAATGCGCGCCGCGCTGTCCTTGTCCGCGATGGCATCTGCCATCTTACCGACAACACAATGGACGGGGATGAATTCCGTGCGGGCTGGAATTGCCTGGGCCAGCCGGTTGATGGCGCGCAGCACTGGCCGGTCGGGGTCTTCGGCGACAGCATCGCTGCCGATCTTTCCATGATTCTGCGCGAGACGGGCCGCAGCCCGATGCAGATGACTGGCTGGGGATGTTCGATCGTGCCGTCGCGGATGCGGCCCGAGTGCCGCGCCATGGCTGACGATTTCATCGCGGCCGCCAAGTCCGAGGGGGTTGAGGTCGTGATGCTGGCAAACCTCTGGCAGCGAGGGGAATGGCAAGAGGCCTCGCTGCAAGAACTGGTCGCGTTCTGGACGGGCCATTTTGAACAGGTGGTTCTGGTTGGACCCTTGCCAGACTTTGTCGGGCTGGAAGAACGCATACTGCGGTTGGACAAGGCCACCTTGGCCGCTCTGCAGCCCTCGTTTGACGCCAGCCAGCAGTTTCTGGCGACGATGGCGACGATCGACGCCCCGGGTGTGACGGTGATCGATCCGGTGCCGTTCTACTGTGCGGATCGGCCCGGTTGCAGCGTGCTGAGCGAGGGCGTGCCCTTGTCGACCGACGCCTGGGGACACGTCAGCCCGCATGGCGCGGCGATCTATGCCCGTGGGCTGGAAGCGTCTGGGGTCTTGGAGAAGATCCTGCCCTGAAAGCGGTTGAACAAAAAAAACGGGCCGGGAAATCCCGGCCCAGTCAGGGGTAAGAACAAAGCTGGAGTTGTCAGGGCTGCCAGAAGGGTTTGGCGGCTTCCTGGGCGGCGTCTTCGGGGGCAATTCCGATGTCGCGCAAGATGTGGCTGTCCAGCCGGGCCAGAAGCGCGCGGTCGCGGCGGCGGGCCAGGGCAGCGGAAACTGTTGCAAACAGGCGCGTCACCGGGTTTTCGATGCGGCGCAGGGGAAGGGTCTTGGTTTGAAGGGGCATGTCACCCTCCTCTGATTTGTATTGATACAATAACGGCTATCTGGTACGCACAATGTAGCAATACCGTGCAATGAGTCGCCAGAGGATTATTGTGACTGATACAACTTGGGCGCCTGATCTGACTCAATTCCCCGGACCGAAGTATCTGGGCCTGTCGCGCGCCCTGCGGGATGCGATCCGGAATGGCGATCTGCCGGCAAACTCGCAATTGCCGACAGTGCGCGATCTGGCCTGGCGGCTGCATCTGACACCAGGAACCGTGGCGCGGGCCTATCAATTGGCCACGCAAGAGGGGCTTTTGGCGGCAACCGTGGGGCGGGGAACCTTTGTGGCGGCACAAACCCCGCGCCTTGGCCCGACGCAGGCATTGTATACCGAACGTGTCACGGGCGGCGCGACCGGTCTGGTTGACCTGCGCCCGCCGCAGGTGCCCGAGGTGGGGCAGGCGCAAGCGTTCCGGGCGGCCTTGCTGCAAATGGCGGGGCAAACGGACGCGGGCTGGCTGGACTATACCAGCCAGATGGGCGAGGCGGCCTTGCGGGCCGAGATCGTGACCTGGATGGGCGACCGCATCCTTGGCCCGATCGGCCCCGAAGATGTGGCTTTGACCCATGGCGGACAGAACGCGATATCGCTGATCTTCGATTGCTGCTTGCGCGGCGAACGCCCCGTCGTCTTGATCGAGGAACTGGCCTATCCCGGCTTTCGCTACGCCGCCCGCGCTGCCCGGGCCGAAGTGGTGCCGGTGGAGTTGGACGATGAAGGCATCGTCCCGCAAGCGCTTGAGGCCGCGTGCCGGCGGCACGGGGCGCAGGTCCTGTGCCTGACGACCGAGGCGCAGAACCCCACGACAGGGCGGATGCCGGTGAAGCGGCGGCAGGAAATTGCAGACATCGCAAGGCGCTATGACCTGCAGGTGCTGGAAGACGACTGCTATTCCGTGGCTGAGACCGACATTCCATCTTTGCGCGCGCTGGCGCCGGAGCGGGTGTGGCTGGTGGGCTCGGTGTCCAAGACCATCTCGGCCGCCTTGCGCTTTGGCTATGTGATCTGCCCGGCGGGCATGGGCGAGGCGGGGCGGCTGACCGCGCAGCACGGGTTCTTTGCCCTGTCGCGCCCCGTGGCGGACCTGATGCTGCATCTTTTCCGCTCCGGCGCTGCCGCGACGATCAAGGCGCGGGTGCAGGGAGAGTTTGCCGAGCGTCTGCAGGTGCTGGTGAACCTTTTGGGCGCCTACGATCTGGGCTGGCAGCCCGGTGTGCCGTTCGTCTGGCTGCGCATGCCTTTGGGCTGGCGGGCGTCGACCTTCGTGCGGATGGCCGAAGCGCGGGGCGTGCTGGTCCGGTCCGCCGACGAATACGCTTTGGTGCATGGCCGCGCGCCGAATGCGGTGCGGATCGCGATTGCCGGGAACCTTCCCCGTGAGGGCTTCGAGGCGGCGATGCGGGTGCTGGCCGACCTTCTTGCGCGGCCGCCTTCGGACCTGTCGGTCTGACGCGGGATTCCCTACCTGTTGCAAATGGGACTCGATCACGCGGATTTGCCGTAATCGACAGTTGACCGAAGGCCCTGACCTGACGGAAGATTCCACCCAGAGCAGAAAAACAAGAGAGCCCGAAAAATGGGACTGCAATCCACCTTTCACGCGCCACATGGTGGCGCGGATTTCCTTGGTTGGCGCAAGACGCGGGCCGGGGGCACCGAGATTGTCTATGACGACGGCGTGACGCGGCGGATGATCTGGCGCGTGGCCACCGATGACCCGTCCGAGGCCCGCATCTCGGAAGCGCTGCGCGTGGCCGTGGGGTCCTTGCGCGTGGTGCCGACGCTGTATGACGAGTTGAAAAAGCGGGCAATCGCCATCGAACGCATCGGCGGATGACGCGGACGGCTGGGTGACCTGCCGTTGCCTCCCCGCTTCGGGGTTGCTTTTCGCTGTCGATGATGCCCCTCTTGCCTAAAGGCGCGGAACCCGGATAGTTTTGATCAAACGACAAGACGGGTGCCGCGCCGACAGTCCCGGAACAGGGACGGGGCCGCAGGGGGTGTAGGGGACAAGATGGCACAAATTCCGAGTGCGGAGGCCAGGGCTGGTCTAAAGCTGATCAGTCCGACCGCAATCTACGTGATCCTCCTCTTGGCGGTGCCGCTGGCGACCGTGCTGGTCTATTCCATCCTGACCGGGTCGCGGGGCAGCGTGTCACTTCCCATCACCGGCGAGAATTACGCCGAGCTTTGGTCAAAGCCGGTCTACGGCTACATCATGCTGAAATCGCTGCTGGTGGCGCTGACCGTGACCTTCATCACGGTGATGCTCGCCTATCCGGTGGCCTATTTCGTCAGCTTTCACGTCAAGCCGGAACGCAAAAGCCTGTGGCTGTTCCTCATCACCATCCCGTTCTGGACCAGCTACATCATCCGCGTCAGCCTGTGGTTCGTGATCCTTGGCTATGACGGGGTGGTGGACAGCACGCTCATGTCGCTGGGCTTCATGGACACGCAGCTGAACATCGCCAGCTATTCGATCCTGTCGATCATCATCGTGCTGGCCCATGCATACGCGCCCTTTGCGGTGCTTCCGATCTTCGTCAGCCTGGAAAAGGTGGACCGCAGCCTGCTTGAGGCGGGTCAGGACCTTGGCGAATCCCGCTGGGTCACGTTCCTGCGCGTGACGCTGCCGCTGTCGATGCCGGGCGTGATCGCTGCGGCGCTGATCGTGTTCATCCCGACGGTGGGTGACTACGTGACGCCGGAGCTGGTGGGTGACGGCAAGGAGCCGATGATCGCCAACCTGATCGAGACGCAGCTTCTGAAGCTCGCCAACTTCGCCCAAGGCTCGGCCTTCGCCGTCGCCTCGATGCTGATGGTGGGGATTGTCAGCGTGGTGTTCGTCGTTCTGAACCGTCGCTTCATCGGGGGGCAGAAATGAAGAACGCGCCCTTCCTGCGCAGCTACACGCTGTTCTACCTTTTGTTCCTTTACGGCCCGATCCTGTTGCTGCCGGTCTTTGCCTTCAACGACAGCCGGGTCGTGGCCTTCCCGCTGCAAGGCTTTACCACGCAGTGGTTTGGCGAGATGGCTGCCGACCAGAACCTGCGCAATGCCGCGAAAAACAGCCTGATCATCGCGCTGTCGGTCGCCTCGATTTCCACCATTCTTGGGATATTCGCTGCCCGCGCGTCGGTTCGCTACCGGTTTCCGGGCAAGGGGCCGATCCTGGGCATGGTCATGTTGCCCTTGGTCCTGCCCGAGATGATCGTCGCCATGGCCTTGCTGGTGGTGCTGTTGTCGGTGGGCATTCCTTTGTCCCTGTTCACGGTGATCCTGGGCCAAGTGCTGATCTGCACGCCCTTCGCGGTGGCGATCCTGACCTCGGCCTTCCAGTCCCTGGACCGGTCGCTGGAAGAGGCGGCGCTGGATCTGGGGGAAACCCCGCTGTCGACCTTCCGGCTGATCGTGCTGCCCTTGGTGATGCCGGGGATCATGGCCAGCTTCCTGATCTGCTTCACCATCTCGTTCGACGAATTCATCATCGCGAACTTCCTCGGCTCCGGCCAGCCGATCCTGTCGGTATATATCTTCGGCCAGTTCCGTTTCCCCGCCAAGGTGCCATCCATGCTGGCGCTGGGGACGGTGCTGGTCCTGTTCTCGATCATCCTGCTTGGCTTTGCCGAGTACATGCGCCGCCGTGGCATCGCCAAGGCGGGTGGCAAAGATTCCGGAGGCTTCCTGTGACCGCAAGCGACGACCGCCCAACGATGATCGAATTCAAGGACGTCCATAAGTATTATGGCGACTATCACGCCCTGCGCGGGATCAACGGCACGATCAAGGCGGGGGAGTTCTTCTCGCTTCTCGGGCCCTCAGGCTGCGGCAAGACCACGCTTCTGCGCACGATTGCGGGGTTTGAGGATATCTCCTCGGGCGTGGTGATGATCGACGGCAAGTCGATGGCGGGGGTGCCGGCCAACGTGCGGCCGACGAACATGGTGTTCCAAAGCTACGCGATCTTCCCGCATATGAGTGTCGCCGAAAACGTGGGCTTCGGTCTGCGCAAGGACCCGCGGTCCGCGAGCGAAAAGGCCAAGGCCGTGGCCGAAGCGCTGGAGATGGTGGGTCTAAAAGGCTATGGCGCGCGGGCGGCCCATGCGCTGTCGGGCGGGCAGCGGCAACGGGTGGCCTTGGCGCGGGCGCTGATCCTGAAGCCGAAGGTGCTGCTCCTGGATGAACCGCTTAGCGCCCTCGACAAGAAGATGCGCGAACATATGCAGGTCGAACTGATCAAGCTGCAGCGTCAGGTGGGCATCACTTTCATTCTGGTGACGCATGACCAGGAAGAAGCGCTGGTCATGTCCGACCGTATCGCCGTGATGTTCGAAGGCGAGATTGCGCAGCTGGCCGACCCCGAGACGCTGTATCGTCGCCCGGCGACGAAGAAGGTCGCGGATTTCATCGGGACGATGAACTTCATTCCAGCCACCATCTTGTCGGAAGCTGGTGACAAGGTTGAAATCGACGCGAAGGGTCTGGGCCGAGTGGCGATCGACATCGCGCAAGCCCCCTCGGCTGCTGGGGAAACCCCTGTGGTCGGCCTGCGGCCTGAGACGCTGACCCTTCTCTACGACGATCAGAAGGCCAGCGAGCGTGAGACGGATGGCGTGATTGACGAGGTGATCTACTTCGGCGACATGACCTATTATGACGTCTATCTGGGTGGCACGGATGTCGAAGTGCGCCTGTCCATGCGCAACGTCCCCGGCCGCCCGGTCCTCGACGTGGGCACCAAAGTCCGCGTCGCATGGAGTCCGAGCGCATTGGTCCTGTTCCGCTAGGGGCCGCCGATTTCTTCAAAGAAATCGGACCGGAGTTTTCGAAAACTCCGGTTCCACCGGGCGGAAATGGGTTAACGGTTTCTGACCGGTTCTCGGCAACCACTTGATTTCAAGGCAATATGTCTGATGTCCCATCCCGGGACATCCTGCCTCAACGGTCGGGCGAGATCAGCCCCAGCCCGCGCAGATAGATCCCGATGCCGGTCTCCAACAGGTCCTCCGGTGCCCAGGGTTGCGGGCCGCCGTTGCCGCGCAGGAACAGCTCTACCACCCCATGCGACACCGCCCAGACATGGGCCGAAATCATGCTGGCCGGGGGCCGCCGTTCAATCGGCAGGGCCTGCGACAGATGGGTCGCCGCGCGGTCCATCGTAGCCCGGGCTTTCGATGAGACATGGGCGAGGTCCGGGTGCTGGCCCGGCTGCAACCCGCTTTCGAACATCGCCTGATAGTGCCCCGGATACTTGCGGGCAAAGGCCAAGTAGGCGCGCCCCGTTGCCTCGAACGCGGCAAGGGGGGTGGGGCGGCCTTCGTCATAGGCGTATTCCAGAAGGGCCGCGAAGATGTCAAAGCCCTGGCGCGCGACCTCGGCCAGAAGGTCATCGCGCCCGGCGAAGTGGCGGTAGACGGCGGCGGGGGTCACATCGGCGGCCTTCGCGGCCTCGGACAGGGTAAAGCCCTGCGGGCCCTTGTCGGCGATCAGGGCAAGTGCTGCCTCGACCAGGGCCTGGCGCAGGTTGCCGTGGTGATAGCCGCGCTTCACGTCAGTCCTTCGGCCGCAGGGCCGGGCCGCCGCAAATCTTGGCGTCGATCTTGCCGATGGCCTTGGCATCCTTGCCGGCATAGTCAACCGCGCCCAGAAGGGTCTGGATCGCCGCGATCCGCGCGCGCTTCTTGTCGTCGGACAGGATCACCGTCCAGGGCGCGTGCTTGAAGCTGGTCGTCTTCATCGTCTCATCAATGGCGGCGCAGTAATCGTCCCACTTGGCCAGCCCGTCGACGTCGATCTGGCTGAGCTTCCATTGCTTCAGCAAATCGCCTTCGCGGTCGAGGAAGCGTTTCAGCTGTTCGGCGCGGCCGACCTCAAGCCAGATCTTCAGGAAAATGATCCCTTCATCCGCGATCATCTGTTCGAATTCAGGCAGTTGGCGGAAGAACTTCGCGCGCTGGTCCGGGGTGCAGAAGCCGAAGACATGTTCAATCATCGCGCGGTTATACCAGCTGCGGTCATAGAGCGCGATTTCGCCCTTGGCAGGGAACCAGTCGACGTAGCGCTGGAAATACCACTGCTGGCTTTCCCGTTCCGTCGGTTTGGGCAGGGCCACGACCGTCGCCTGACGCGGGTTCATGTTTTCGGTCACGGCCTTGATCACGCCGCCCTTGCCCGCAGCATCGCGGCCTTCGAAGATCACGATCACACGCTTGCCGGTGGCCTTGATCGCGGCCTGCATCTTTGCCAACTCGATCTGCAGCGCCTCCATCTGGGCGTCGTAATCCTTGCCCTTCATCTCCTCCCGGTAGGGGTAGGAGGCGGTCATGATCTCGTCCTTGCCGGCCTTCTCAATGGCCTTGCGCACCGCTGCAGGAGCACCTTCGCGGAAGTAGCGGCTGATGGCGCCGTCGAATGGCAGGTTCATGGTCATCCCTCCGGGTTTGGCGCCAGTATGGCGATTGGGCCGGTCAGCGCAATGCAGCGCGGTCGATTGCGTCGATCACGGTCTGGCTGTGGCCGTGGTGCGGCATGTGGCCGGCCCCGTCGATCACAGTGAGCGTGACGTTGGGCAGAAGCTTCGACAGCGGGCCAGAGTGGATGGAAAGGGGCACGATGGTGTCAGCGGTGCCGTGAATCAGCTCCACCGGCAGGGTCAGTCCGGGGTAGCGCGGTTCCATCGTGACGAGTTCGGCGCGCAGGGCGTTCACCTGCGCGGTGTTGGCGGCAAGGGTCTGGCGGCGCAGGGTCAAGGCGGTGCCAAGATAGGCCTCATACCCCGGCGGCACCGGATCGGGCGCGAAGACCGCGGTTGTTGCGGCGCGGACATACCCTTCCGGCACGAAGGCCGAGGCGAGGGGGACAGCCAGCGCCCGCCCCAGGGCGGTTGAGGTCACGCGATACCAGGGGTCCAGTGTCCCGGGCCAGGGCAGGGACGGGCTGCCGACGAGGACGAGCGCGCTCGGGCCGCCATCCAGCGCCCAGGCCAGCGCAACAGCCCCGCCGTAGCTTTGGCCCAGAACGATGGGATCGGTCACCCCAAGCTCTGCCACCGCAGCCTTGATCGCCTGCGCTTGCGCCAGAAGGCTGACCTCTGGCTGTGGGTCGGAATGGCCAAGGCCGGGGCGGTCGACCACCGTCACCCGGTAGCGGTCCGTCAGCTGGTCGCGGAGCGCAAAGGTCAGGTCGCGCAGGCTGCCGCTGGCGCCGTGGATCATCACGAGGTCCGGCCCGCTGCCCGACATCTCATAGTGCAGGCGGAGGCCATCTACGGTGACGAACTGGCCCGAGGGCGGGAAAGCCTTCTCTGCCGCCGCCTCACGCGCCGAGGCACGCCAATGCGTCACCCCGGCGAGGGTGGCCGCGGCGATAAGGAAGCTAGCGGCCAATCTCGTCCATTTCATACGGCGTGCTCTGGTATATCTCGTTGATCCAGTTGCCATATAGCAGGTGCGCGTGGCTTCTCCACCGGTTCAGGGGCGGCATCGCGGGGTTGTCATCGGGGTAGTAATTCGCAGGCACGTTGATCGGCGTGCCGCTGGCCACGTCGCGGTCATATTCCTGCTTCAGCGTGTCGCTGTCGTATTCCAGATGGTTGATCAGGTAGACCGCGCGATGGGCCGGATCATCCACCATGCAGGGCCCCGTCTCGGATGAGGTCAGAAGCGTGCTCAGACCAGCCTTGTCGATGTCCTCTTGGCGCATCTCGGTCCAGCGGCTGACCGGCAGCACAAAGTCATCCGAGAAGCCGCGCAAATAGGGCGACGCCGGAGCGAGGTTGCGATGCCGGAAGCAGCCAAACGCCTTGGCCTTCAGCATATGCTTGGGCAGACGGTAGAAATGCCAGGCCAGCGCCATGCCACCCCAGCAGACGCCGAAGGTCGACTGCACATTGGTCTGGGTCCAGTCCATCACTTCGCACAGTTCATCCCAATAGGTGACCTCCTCAAACGGGAGATGCTCGATCGGCGCGCCGGTGATGATCAGGCCGTCGAACTTCTGGTCCTTCACCTCCTGGAAGGGGCGGTAGAAGGCTTCCATATGCTCGGCCGCGGTGTTCTTGGTCTGGTGTTCGGACATGCGGATCAGGTGCAGGTCGATCTGCAGGGGTGTGGCGCCGATCAGCCGGGCAAACTGGGTTTCGGTCTGGATTTTCTTCGGCATCAGGTTGAGAAGCCCGATCTTCAGCGGCCGGATATCCTGCCGCGCCGCCCGCTCGGGCGACATGACCATGACGCCTTCGCCCTTGAGGACGTTGTAGGCGGGCAGGGTCTCGGGCAGCTTGATCGGCATGGGGTACGGGTCCTTGGGCGGCGGGCAATTAGCTAAGGGTTGCGGGGAAAGGCTGCAAGGGCAGCGCTCAGCGCCGGTCGATGGCCATAGCGATGAGGCGGTCGAAATCCTCGGCGCTGTGGACCGATGCCACCTCTTCGGCCGTCACGGTCACCCCCCAGCGCGCCATGGCGGCGTAGCGCGGCTGGCGGTGGGCAAGGGCGCGGGCGTAGGTCCAGCGGACGAAGTGATCTGGATCGCAGGTTTCTTCGCTGACAGAATGGGTTGCACGGTAATCTTCCCACGCCGCATGAAGAAAGGCGGGCTGGTAATACATCGGCTTTGGCGCCCGGTCAAAGCGGCGGACAAGCTCGGCTGTGTGGTCGTCAGAGCCCTTGATCCAGACCAGGAGGAGCGTCTCGGACAATTGCCGCATGACCGGATCGGTGGGGTCCTCGGGGTTGACCACCTCACAGATGGAGCCTGAGGTATCGCAGACGAAATGCGGGTAGCCGTAGATGCCGGTGGCCCGGTCGATGAAATGGGCGGTGTCCAGCATCGCGGCAACCTCGGCCTGCCGGTGCTGTTCCTGCCGTTTCATGTAGTCGGCAAAGGGCAGGCCGCCCTTGGCCGGATCGCCGGGCTTGCCCAGATAGGTGGAAAGGGGGGCCAGGTTGTGGAAGGTGATGTTTGACGCGATGTAAACAGAGTCGGTCATCAGCAGTTCGCGCAGAAGCGGGACCTTCATCGCCTCACGCTTGAAGTTGTCGGCGATGTGTTCGTTCATGTAGCGCGTGCCGATCCGGTAATCGACCGAGTAGTGGAACCACGACCCCCGATCCCGCAGCATGGTGGCCAGATGGGTCTTGCCCAGGCCCGACATGCCGTAAAGCAGCACCCGCTTGGCGGAAGCTGCCAGATAGTCCTTGCCGGTTTGATGGATCATCGCGTCACCTCACGCGCCCCTGTTAGCGCCGGGCCGTGCGCCAGACAATGAAAAACCCCGCCCGGGTGAGGGCGGGGTTCTTGTCATGAAGTGCAAGGATCAGAACGTGTAGCCGACCCGGATGCCGATGCCGACGCCAGAGTTGTCGGTGAAGGGTGCGCCCGGTCCGGCGTTCGCCACCGCATCGCCGATGTCCACGTAGCGCACGCCGCCGGTGATCTTGACGTTGTCCATCGTGTAGGTCGCCGCAAGGCCCACGCTGGCAAAGCCGTCGGTCGGGCCAAGGTTACCTGTCCGCTCGCCATCCGATGGCTCGTAGCCGATGGTCACAGCGCCCGACCAGTTTTCGTTGAAGCGCCGTCCGACGCCAAGGTTGTAGGTCACCCGGTCGCTGGCATAAGCCACCAGCGGGGTGGGCAATGCATAGCGCGGCGGATCGATGACGAAGGCCGTCCACTCTTGCCAGCGGATGGACCCGAACAGGAGGGTGTCCTTGGCGATGCCAGTCTGGAATTCGAGGTTCACCGATTGCGGCACTTCGGTTTCAAAGCCTGCGACGGTTGGCGGAGTCGCCGCAAACCCGGTCTCGGTCGATTCAAGCGAATGGGTGATGGCCGAGTTGTAGGTCAGCGCGACCCGCGCGGCGATTTCCGGTTTTTCCCAAGCGATACCGACGACATAGCCAACTTCGGAGTCGTTGTTGGTGTTCAGCGTGTAAGCCCCAACCGTCGGCAGGGAGACGACACCCTTGACCGTCTGGTAACGCAGACCACCGTAGACCGAGACGTTGTTTTCGAACTGATAGCGCAGAAGTGCGGTGATCGCGCTGGAGGTCAGCTTCGCGGTAGACCCTGCAAGCGCGTAGCCCGTACCAGCCGGATAGGCCACATTGGCCCCGATCGGCTGGTCGATGACCAAGGCGAAGTCCATCCGATCGCCCAGGTCCATCTTGTAGCCAAGGCTGTAGGTGTTGTAGGTCGACGCCATGTCGCCCGACGACACGACCAGCGTCCCGCTGACGTCCGGCGAGAAGGTTCCGAAGCTGAGCTCGGCATAGCGGCCCTGTTCGAACAGGATTGCGACGGATTGGGTCGAGCGTTCGACCCCCCCGGCATGGGCGCTGGTGGCGGCGGCGGCCACGGCAAGCGCCGTTGTCAGAATGCGTTTCATTGTCCTCATCCCCGATAAAGGATTTTCCCTGATCGAAACGCTACGACCCAGCCTAACGTGGGTCAATCAATGACGCCGCGTCACGGTTTTGTGACGACTTTGCCCTGTGGCCCAGATGCGCCACCCCTGAGATTGATCCAGATGCCAAGGAAAATCAGCCCCGCGCCCAGGAAGAGGGTGATCTGCACCGACTCGTTGTAAAAGACCGCACCGATGGCGGCGATGACCGGCAGGCGGGCGAAATCCACCGGCACCACCATGCTGGCGGGGGCCAGGGACAGCGCCGTCGTAAGGCAAAGATGCGCCGTGACCCCCGACACCGCGATCAGCGTCAGCCACGGCAGGGTGGCCCATGTCGGCAGCGCCACCTGACCATCGGCCAGCATGGCAAGGGAGCCAAAGCCCGCCTGCATCAGCGTCAGCCAGAACAGGATGCCGATAATCGCCTCGCCCTTGGTCAGGACCTTGGTCATCAGCGTGGTCGCGGCGAAAAAGAACGCTGCGCCGATGGCGGCCAGCACGCCAAGGTCAATCGCGGTGAAATCGGGCTGAGCCACGATCCAGACCCCGGCAAAGCCCAAGGTGGCGGCGATCAGTTTGGTACGGGTCAGCTTTTCGCCAAGAATCAGCGGCGACAGCAGGATCACCCAGATCGGCGAGGTGAATTCCAGCGCGAAAACCTGGGCGAGGGGGATCATCGTGATCGCCCAGAACCACAGCGACTGGCCGGTGAAGTGAAAGACGTTGCGCACAAGATGGCTGCCCAGCCTGTCGGTGCGGATTCGGTTCAAATGGCCAAGGCTGGCCCCGACCGCCACCACGATCAGCCAGCCGATCATTGACCGAAAGGCCAGAATCTCGAACGTGTCATGCGCGCCGTTGATCTGGCGGGTGGCGACGGCCATGGCGGTAAAGGCCGCGATGGCCCCGGTCATCCACAGGGCGGCGGCAAGCGGGCGGTATGGGGTGCTCATCCCCGCAGCCTTGCCGCCCTGCGTGCGTGTTGTCCAGTGGGGCGCTTAGCCCGCGGCGGTGGCGATCAGGCGGCAAAGCTCATTCCGCACCACGCGGTTCCCGGCGATCTGGCCCTGCTGAATGGTGAAGATCGCCTCGATCGTGGTCTTGCCCGAGCGTTCGGTGATGATGAAGCGCAGTTCCTGCGGGCGGCCGGAGCCTGAGGTTTCCTGCAGCGCCGTCACCACCCCGCCGGACCGGCGCACCCGGGCATAGCCCTCAGCCGCAAGGCGTGCGGCGATGCGCTTGGCGGCAGTCGTTTGGCCAAGGCCCTTGTAGGTCTCGAACGTGCGGTATTCGATCTGGCTAAGGAGGGGCAGGCCAAGGGTGGTGAAGTTCTGCTTGCAGGCGGCTTGTGCGGCCGGGGCAAGCAGGACGGCAAGAAGCGTGGCAATCAGGGTGTGGCGCATGTTGCGGCCTCCATCAGGGTGATGGGCTGGCGTAAGGCGGGCATGTGCGCCGGGATAGTCAGCTATTCCTTTCCGCAGGTTTTCCATACGGTGGTCGGCTTTTGGTGCGGCACCAAACACCAAGGCTGCGCAGTCGGCGCTTGTCGATGCCTTGGGGGCGGCCTACCTCAAAAGGAGCCATCTGAAAGGACCCCCTATGTCGCTTGATCTTGCCCCCAGCCGCCAGCCTGATCACCCCGTTGACCGGCAGTTTCCGGCCCGCTGGTCGCCCCGGTCGTTCAGCGACGCCACTGTGACGGAAGCGCAGGTGCTGAGCGTGCTTGAAGCTGCCCGCTGGGCGCCGTCGGCGTCGAACAACCAACCGGCGCGCTTTGTCTGGGGCCTGCGCGGCGATGCGGGATTTGAGGCGATCCTGGGCGCGCTCGTGCCGTTCAACCGGGATTGGGCGGTGAAGGCAGCGGCGCTGATCGTGGTCGCTTCGCGGGATGTGACGGTGGCCGCTGATGGCAAGGTCAACCCGAACCGCTGGGCGGCGTTCGACGCGGGTGCGGCGTGGATGAGCCTTGCCCTGCAGGTGCAGTCGATGGGCCTTGTCGCCCATGCTATGGGCGGCTTTGATATACCCGCCCTGGCCGACGCCGTGGCCCTGCCCGAGGCGCACAGCCTGCATGCCGTTGTGGCGATTGGCCATCAAGGCCCGGTCGACCAACTGCCCGAACCCTTGCGCGCGCGTGAGGTGCCCAACCAGCGCAACCCCTTGACCGCAAGCGCCTTTCGCGGGCGGTTCTAGTCCCCAGTAACCTTGAAATCGCGCGCGAGGCCAGCGGTGGCGGCAAACCATTCGCTGGCCCGAGTGCGCGCCTGATGCGCCTCAAACGCCGCACGGTCCCTGAAGGACTCGTCCAGCCGCCAGACCAGAAGGTCTTCGGTTGGGTCGACGTTGAAGGTCAAGCAGCCGGGTTCCGCGCGGCTGAGGTCGATATGGGTGGGCAGGTGGCGGCGGACGATGTCCGCCTCAGCCTCAGTCGCGCAGGTCAGGGTGCCGGTGACGTGGATCATTCCAGTTCAATCGTGCCCGGCGGCTTTGACGTGCAGTCATAGAACACGCGGTTGATGCCTTTGACCTCGTTGATGATCCTTGTGGCGGTTTCGCCAAGGAAATCATGGGTGAAGGGGTAGTAGTCGGCGGTCATGCCGTCGACGCTCGTCACTGCCCGCAGGGCGAGGGCGTAGTCGTAGGTGCGGCCGTCGCCCATCACGCCCACGGTCTTCATCGGCAGGATGGCGGCGAAGGCTTGCCAGATTTCGTCGTAAAGCCCGTGCTTCCTGATCTGGTCGATATAGACCGCATCGGCGCGGCGGAGGATGTCGAGCTTTTCGGTCGTGATCTCACCCGGGCAACGAATCGCAAGGCCGGGGCCGGGGAAGGGGTGGCGGCCGATGAAGCTTGCGGGCAGGCCGAGTTCGCGGCCAAGGGCACGGACTTCGTCCTTGAAAAGCTCACGAAGTGGCTCAACCAGTTTGAGGCCCATTTTTTCGGGCAGGCCGCCGACGTTGTGGTGCGACTTGATCGTGACCGAGGGGCCACCCGAGAAGCTGACCGACTCAATCACGTCGGGGTAAAGCGTGCCTTGGGCCAGGAACTTCGCGCCGCCGACGGCGGTGGCGTGTTTCTGGAAGACGTCGATGAAGAGGCGGCCGATGGTCTTGCGCTTGACCTCGGGGTCAGACACCCCCTCCAGCGCGCCGAGGAAGAGGGCGGACTCATCGGCATGGATCAGCGGCATGTTGTAGTGGTCGCGGAACATGGTCACGACCTGTTCCGCCTCACCCAACCGCAGGAGGCCGTGATCGACGAAGACACAAGTCAGCTGATCGCCGATCGCCTCATGGATCAGGACCGCGGCGACGGAAGAATCGACACCCCCGGAGAGGGCGCAGATCACCTTGCCGTCGCCCACCTGTGCGCGGATCTTGACGATGGCATCGGCGCGGTAGGCGCCCATTGTCCAGTCGCCCTTGAAGCCCGCCAGCCGCACGAAATTCTCGTAAAGCTGCGCGCCTTTGGGGGTGTGGTGCACCTCGGGGTGGAACTGCACGGCGTAGAAATGGCGCGAGGGGTCGGCGGTGATGGCGAAGGGCGCGTTCGGCGAAGTGCCATAGACGTTGAACCCAGGCGCGATCTTCGAGACATGGTCGCCGTGCGACATCCAGACCTGCTCTTGCGCCAAAGGACCGGCCTCGGGCGGGAACCAGCCGGCAAGGAAGGGGTGGGTCAGGTCGGTCGGTGTGACGAACGCCTTGCCAAACTCGGCCGTGCCATGGCCGCCTTCAACATGGCCGCCCAGGCAATGCATCATCACCTGCTGGCCGTAGCAGATGCCCAGAATCGGCACGCCAAGGCCAAACACCCCCTTGGGCGGCATGGGCGCGTTTTCCCAATAGACGCTGGCTGGGCCGCCGGAAAAGATCACCGCTTTCGGGGCGAAGGCTGTGAGAAAGGCGTCATCCACGCGGTTGTAGGGGTGGATTTCGCAGTAGACGTTCAGCTCACGCAGGCGGCGCGCGATCAGCTGCGTCACCTGGCTGCCGAAGTCGATGATGAGAAGTCGGTCGTGGGCGGTTTTTGGGGCGCTGTGTGTCATGCGCCCGCGTAGCGCGCGGATGCAAATCGCGCAAGGGGTGGCTGATGCCGGAATTGGGGGTTTCACACCCCCAAACCCCCGTGGAGTATTTTTCAAAAGAGCAAATGCGGGTCGTTTTTCGGGTTGTCGCGTGTCGCTTTTGGCGGGCAGGTGACGGAAACGGGGGGCGGTCCACGGGCGAATGGCGGCATAAGACGGCAAACGGATCGGAGGCGGACATGAACGAAGTGGCAGGACGCAGGGCGCGCAGCGGGGGCGGGGCCTCACGCCGGGCGGAACGGACGGCGGTCAGCTTCGAGAGCGCGCGCTTTATCCAGCGCAACATCCCGAACTTCGAGATCCTGAACGAAGAGGCGCTGCAGATCATCGAATGGAACGCGGAAACCGTTCTGGAAGAGATCGGCGTCAATTTCGTGGAAAACCCCGCAGCGCTTGACCTTTGGCGCGCCGCCGGCGCCGATGTGAAGGGCGAACGCGTCCATATCCCGCGCGGTCTGGCCCGCAAGCTGTGCGCGACGGCGCCGTCCAGCTTCACCCAGCACGCCCGCAATTCCGAAAGGAATGTCGAGGTTGGCGGCCGCAATCTGGTGCTGGCCCCGGTCTATGGACCCCCCTTCGTGCGCGATGCCGAAGGTGGCCGCCGCTATGCGACGATCCACGATTTCCAGAACTTCGTGAAGCTGGGCTACATGTCGAAATGGCTGCACCATTCGGGTGGCACGGTCTGTGAGCCGACGGATGTGCCGGTCAACAAGCGCCATCTGGATATGCTGCTCGCGCATATGACCTTGTCCGACAAACCCTACATGGGGTCGGTCACCGAACCCAGCCGCGCCGAGGATTCGGTGGCGATGTCGAAGATCCTGTTTGGCGACGCTTTCGTTGACCAGAACACGGTGATGACGTCCCTCATCAACATCAACTCGCCGCTGACCTTTGACGGAATCATGATGGGCGCGTTGGAGGTTTATGCCCGCGCCAATCAGGCGGCGATCATCAGCCCCTTCATCGTCGGTGGCGCGATGGCCCCGGTGACGGTGGCGGGCACGCTGACGCAGGTTTTGGCCGAAGTGCTGGCGGGGGTTGCTTACTCCCAGCTGGTCCGCCCCGGCGCGCCGGTGATCTTTGGCGCATTCGTGACCTCGATCGACATGAACTCCGGCGCGCCAACCTTCGGCACGCCGGAAGCCGCGCATATCACCTATGGCGCTGGGCAACTCGCCCGGCGGTTGAACCTGCCTTACCGGTCGGGCGGCAGCTTCTGCGGCTCGAAACTCCCGGACGCGCAGGCGGCTTATGAGACGGCGAACAGCCTGAACATGGCGCTGTTGGCGGGGGTCAACTTCATGCTGCACGCTTGTGGCTGGCTGGAGGGGGGCCTTGTGTCGTCCTACGAGAAGTACGTCATGGACGCCGACCAGCTTGGCACGCTGCATCACCTTGCCCAGGGCGTGATGATGGACACCAACGGCCAGGCAATGGACGCGCTGCGCGAGGTGGGGCCAGGCGGCCACTTCCTGGGCTGTGAGCATACCCAGGCGAACTTCAAATCGGCCTTCTGGCGGTCGGAACTCTTTGATTACAAACCGTTCGAGACCTGGGCCGAAGAAGGCGCGCGGGACACCCAGGCCCTTGCGGCCGAGCGGGTGAAAAAGCAGCTGGCCGACTATCAGGCCCCTGACCTTGACCCCGGCACGCGTGAGGCGCTTGAGGCCTTCGTGGCCAACCGCAAAGCCGCGATGCCAGACGCCTTCATCTGACGTCACCTACCCGGCGGCAAAACGAAAAAGGGGCGGTCTTCCGCCCCTTTTGCATGGCTCAGGCCACCCCGTCGCGGCGCAGAAGCTGCGCCTCGGCCAGAAGGGCGATCAGCACCTCGATGTGGCGGGCCACCGAATAGGACAGGTCGCCTGCCAGCCGGGTCTCTTCCAGCTCAGCCTCGACCGACATCAGCGAGGGCACGGTATCCTCGGGCGACAGCCCGCAGCGGACCAGCCGCCGCAGGTCGCGGTCGCGGCGATAGTCCCCCAACCCGAAGCGGGCGGCGCGCATCAACAGGCGCGGGCGGCGCAGGTTGGCAAGGATCATGCGAAAATCTGACATTTGGCTCTCCGGATTCTGGAGTGCGCATCATGCACCCTGTCAACCCAGCGTTGCGTGATCGCCATTTGCAGCGCGCGGAGGTTACCGAGAAGTTTAGGAATTACGCGCAATTGTTCAAACCGACCGAGCGTTTAACCAACAGGTAACCAATTCCACCCAAGGTTGCGATTGTCCAAGGCTGGACGAAGCACACCCCGGGTGGCGACAAGGACGGGACGACTGAATTGCCAGAGCTTACTGCTGCCAGCCTGCCAGACTGGCTTCCTGCTGCCGTGCGCCACTACCTTCATCATATTGAGGACGGCACGTCACTCAGGGCCCTGGCACGACAAGAGGGGCTTCACCCCTCGACCATCCTGCGTCAGGTGCGCCGGTTTGAAAGCCGTCGCGAAGACCCGCTCATGGATGAGGCGCTGTCGGCTGTGTCCCGTCATTCCCAACGATCCACCCCAGACCCCGCGAATGACCCAGCCCGAAAGGAAGACCTTCCCATGTCCGTGCACCCCCGCAGCGCCTCTGCCGCCGCTGCTCCGCCGCAGCTGTGCGATGAACAGTCCCTGGCCAGCGAAGGCCGCCGCGTGCTGCGCCGACTGGCCGAACCGGGGGCGGTGATGGCCATCGCACCCGAGATGGAAAAGGCCGTCGTCCTGCGCGAAATGCCCGATGGCCGCAACCTGCGTACTGCGGTGCTAGAGCGCAGCGTCGCCCAGGCCTTCACGCTGAAGGACTGGATCACCTGCCGCAAGCCGGGCCGCGTCTCGACCTATGAGATCACGTCGGCCGGGCGCGCGGCCCTGCGCCGCATGGTGGATGAGGAAGACCGCCGCCGTCAGGGGCAAGCGACCGAGGCCGCCTTTGGCGACCAGCACCGTGTCTGGGGCGAGCGTGAGGTGATGGATGACGATGGCCCGCGCCGTGTCCGCTACAACCTTGCCGAAAGCCCGGTCGGCGTGCTTGGCCGCAGGCGGGACCGGGATGGCAAACCGTTCCTTGGCGCCGACCTTGTCGAAGCGGCGGAGCGTCTGCGCGAGGATTTCGAGCTTGCCCAGATGGGCCCGCGCGTGGCGCAGAACTGGGACAGGTTCCTGACCGGGGGCGACCGGGGGGCGTTTCAGGCCGACAGCGGGCTTGGCGAAGGGCCAGGACAGGCGAGGGGCCGTGTCGCAGCGGCGCTGCGCGACCTTGGGCCGGGCTTGGGCGATGTGGCCTTGCGCTGCTGCTGCTTTCTGGAAGGGCTGGAGGTTGCCGAAAAGCGCATGGGTTGGGCCGCGCGGTCGGGGAAGATTGTCCTGCGGATCGCGCTGATGCGGCTACGGCGGCATTATGATGAAACCTACGGCAAGTCCGGTCCGCTGATCGGCTAAGCCGCCACGCCGCGCAGGACCAAGAGCACCGACATCGCCGCTAAAAGGACCGAGGCCAGCCGCCGCAGCACGAACAGCGCGCGCGGCTGGCCGTTGTTCCTTTGGCCACTTGCCCCCCGCAGCCCGGCACCGATTCCCGCCCAAAGGACTGCCACCGCAACGACCAGCCCGGTGAACAGCGCAAGGTTGCCCGCCAACCGGTCAGCCGATGGCAGAAGGACCAGCCCGAAGATCAGCGCCTTGGGGTTCAGGGCGGTGGTGACGAACAGGGCCCGCGCGCCGACTGTCACTTGCGCCTGCACCGGCGGCACCCGCCACAGCCGCACCGCCAACAGCGCCACCCAGACCGCCGCCGCCAAGGCCACCGCCAGCGCCAGACCGGGCCAGGCTTGCAGCACGCTTTGGCCGATCAGCGTCAGCGGGACCACGGTCAGCAGATACCCCGCAACCTCGGCCGGTATAAGCCAAGCAGCTTTGGGCAGCCCAAGCTCAGCCCCGGCCAGCAGCATCAGCGAATTCGTTGGCCCCGGCGTCAGAAGCAGGGCCAAAACAGCAAGCGAAAGTTCAAAACCGGTCATCATGGCCCCCTGATACCCGACCCATGCCACGGCGGCGAGGGGGCGGCCTTGATCCGCGTCAAATGGCCGTCGGGGGCGGGAATGAAAAAGGGGCGCCGGCAAACCAGCGCCCCTCCGATCTTCAGGCCGTTCCGCAGTTCAGTCGGCCCGGGTCAGACCGGCCCGATAGACCAGTCCCGCCAAGGCGCCCCCAGCCAAAGGTGCCACGATGAACACCCAAAGTTGCGCCAGTGCGGTGCCGCCGACAAAGACCGCCGGGCCAACCGACCGTGCCGGGTTCACCGAAACGCCGGTCACATTGATCCCGACCAGATGGATGGCCGCCAAGGTCAGGCCGATGGCAAGCCCGGCAAAGCCTGCGGCCGAGCCTTTGCCCGTGGCCCCAAGGATCACGGTCACGAAGAGGAAGGTCATCACCGCCTCGAACACCAGGGCCGAGGTCACGGAATACTCGCCCAGATACCCCGCGCCATAACCGTTCTGGCCCAGCCCGTTGGTCGCGATGCTGTAATCTGCCTGACCCGAAGCGATCAGATACAGCACGCCTGCGCCAAGGATGGCCCCGATCACCTGCGCCACGACATAGGCCGCGCATTCGGGCAAAGTCATCCGTCCAGCCATAACCAGCCCAAGGCTGACCGCCGGGTTCAGATGCGCCCCCGAGATTGCGCCCAACCCGTAGGCTGCAGCGACAATGGCCAGGCCAAAGGCCAGGCTGATCCCCGTCATGCCAATCTCGGCGCCCATCAGGACCGCCGATCCGCAACCGAACAGCACAAGGATCGCAGTCCCCAACGCCTCGGCAATCATCTTCTTTCCCATGTTCCCTCTCACTTGTTATCCGGCACAGGGCGGCGTGACATGCGCCCCGCGCATGCCCATGCGGCACCACTGCAGGCAAGCAGACGTTGCCACCGGCCCAATAGAAGACTATTTGACGGGGAAGGCGTCTGTAGGGGGAAAGTTGATTGCGCGACCTCAAATTGCCGGAAAGCCGTCACCCTGAAAAGGCGCACCGCGCCGATAACGCCCAGCCGAAAAAGCCGGACTGGATTCGGGTGAAGGCCCTCACTTCGGAAGGCTACAAGCGCACCCGCGACATTCTGCGTGAGAAAAAGCTGGTGACGGTCTGCGAAGAGGCTGGCTGCCCCAACGTCGGCGAATGCTGGAGCCAGGGCCACGCCACCATGATGATCATGGGCGAGATCTGCACCCGCGGCTGCACCTTCTGCAACGTGGCGACCGGCAAGCCGCAGACGCTGGATGCCTTTGAACCCGGCCGGGTTGCGCATGCGGTCAGCGAACTTGGCCTGAACCATGTCGTCGTGACCTCAGTCGACCGGGATGATCTGGTCGATGGCGGGGCGGACCATTTCGCCCAGACGATCCGCGCCATCCGTCACCGCGCGCCTGCCACGACAATCGAGGTGCTGATCCCCGATTTCCTGCGCTGCGGGCCGGATGCGCTGGAAACCGTCGTCGCCGCGCGGCCTGACGTGTTGAACCACAACCTGGAAACCGTGCCCGGCCTTTATGCCGAAGTGCGCCCCGGCGCGCGCTATTTCCACAGCTTGCGGCTGCTCCAACGGGTGAAAGAACTCGACCCCACCATGTTCACCAAATCCGGCATCATGGTTGGTCTTGGCGAAGACCGTCAGGCCGTGGGGCAGGTGATGGATGACATGCGGTCGGCTGACGTGGATTTCCTGACCATCGGTCAGTATCTGCAGCCGACCCCCAAGCACCACCGCGTTGACCGCTTCGTCACGCCCGACGAATTCAAGGCCTATGAGACGGCAGCCTATGGCAAGGGGTTCCTGATGGTCTCGGCCACGCCCCTGACCCGGTCATCCTACCACGCGGGCGACGATTTCGCCCGGATGCGCGCGGCGCGGCTGCAAAAGCTGGGGCAGGCCTGACGGCCTACCCCGGTCGGTTCATGCGGTCCGATCAGAACTTGAAGCCGACTGTGGCCGTATAGGCCGTCTCAGACGCACCTTCCTCATCCAGCAGACCCAGCCCGGCATAGCCGCCCGGACCAAAGCTGTATTCGGTCGACAGACCGTAGATTTCCCCGCTGTCGCTGCCTTCGTCCACGGACAAGACCTGTGCGCCAACCTTGAAGTTCGGGGTGATCTTGTAGTCACCAAACAGCTTGATCGTCTGCAGGTCCGATCCCGTGGCCGAAAGGTCAGTCACCAGCACCCCGGCTGACCAGCGGTCAGCGTCATACCTTGCGCCAACCTGCAGTTTTTCGATGGTTTCAGCGCTGTCGATATCAAGGGTTTCCACGGCTGCAAACAGCGTGGCCTGGTCAATCTGGTAGCTCGCCGCAAGTTCGATCACGTCGGCTTCGCCCCCGACACTGGTCACCCGGTGCAAGCCTGCGCCATAAGTCAACGCGCCGGTTGTCCCCTTGAATGTCAAGCCGACGACGTCGGGGTCAGAGATCAGCACGACATAGGACAGCGCAGAGTCTCCCCCGATGTTGAGCAGCAGGTCATACAACTGCGTTCCGCCAATTTCGGGCGTGTCGAAGAACCGTTTCAGAACCGGAAGCGGCCGACCGACCGAAAGTTCGCCGTACGTCGTGCCAAGTACCAGCGCGCCCCAATAGTAGGACGCTGTGGTCGATCCATCGTCGAACTCCGTGAAAGAGGTGACCGACACATCCGCGCCAAAGGTCAGGGCACCACCACTCTGGCTGCGCCAACCCAGCGTCAGGTCCGTCGTGCCAAGGCCGAAGTCGTCGTCAGAAGCCTTCAGATAGTCCAGGTCGATCTGACCCTTCAGACTGAACCCGCTTCCAAAATCAAGCGCTTGGGCCATGGGCGCAGCGCAAAGGGTCGCGATTGCCGCAAAGGTTGCTGGTCTGAGAAGTGTCATGATTTTGTCCAACGCTTGTTTCAATGCGTCAACATTACCACTGGACAGGACCACATTCATCTGCCTCCCCACTAGGTTTTCCGCGTTAGTGATCAAACCGCCACAAGGTCTTGTCGACACCTCTTGGCGTCAGTTGGCCTGATCCACGCTTGGAACGGCCAGCAGGTATTCCGCCACGGCCACCCGGTCGGTTTCCGGCAGGCGCGCCATGTTTTCCACCACATGGGCCATATGACCGCCGACGCTGTCGAACTCGGGCGTGAAGCCGGTTGTCAGGTAGGCCACGATATCGGGTGCGGTCCAGCCAAGGGCTGCGGGCGTGATGTTCGGAATCCGCCCCTGGCCCGACGGGTTGGGCGCCCCGGCCAGCCAGCGGGATTTGTCCATGCCGCCCAGAATGTTGCGCGGCGTGTGGCATTCACCGCAATGGGCCAGCGCTTCGGCGATATAGCGGCCCCGGTCAGCGGTGGGCGTCAGGTTGCCGGGCAGGGACCATTCTTCGGTCAGGAACAAAAGCTTCCAGACCCCGATGGTTTCGCGGCGCGAGAAGGGAAAGCCAAGCTCATGCGGCTGGCTTGGGGTGGCATCTGCGGGCAGGGTCTGCAGGAAGGCGTAAAGGTCGGCCACATCCTGCATCTGCATCTTGGCGTAAGACCCATAGGGCAGGGCGGGATAGTAGTGCTGCCCTTCAGGGCTGACGCCGCGCTTCAGGGCGCTGGCAAGGTCCAGCAAGCTCCACCCGCCGATGCCATGGGTCGGGTCCTGGCTGATATTGGGCGCGATGAAGGTGCCGAAGTCGGATGGAAACCGCTGCCCGCCAACTAGCACCAGCTGCGCCTCGCCCTTCGCTTCGGCGGCCATATGGCAACTGGCGCAGCCGGCGGCCCAGAAGACCGCCTCGCCCTTGACCGCGTCGCCAGTCAGACCGGCCACGTCGCTTTCGTTCAGCGGGTTTGGCCGGGCCAGCAGCCAAAGGCCACCCGCCCCGATCAGACCCAATGCCAGAAGCCAGCCAAGTAGCCGCATCGCAGGACCCCGCCTTATGGAACGCCCCCAGCCTAGCGGTCCTGGGGGTCCTGTCCAGTCACGGTTTTGCATCCAGGCGGTTCGGCACCAGCCAGTCAGGCCAGCCAAAGACCCGCTCCAGCCCGAAAATCACCAGACAGATTGCGATGACCCCGAAGACCAGCTTGACCTGGCCCGCCGAGGGCGGGTTCTGGGCCCAGCGTTTCGCGCGGATCAGCCAGGCCGTGATGTTCATGGCGCACCCTGGAAGCGGACCTTGCCGATATAGGGCAGGTTGCGGTTGCGTTGGGCAAAGTCGATGCCGTAGCCCACGACGAATTCATCGGGGATCTGAAACCCGGTCCAGTCGGCCTTGACCGCCACCTCGCGCCGCGTGGGCTTGTCCAGCAGCGCGCAGACCTTCAGCTGCCGTGGCCCCCGCGCCTGCAGAAGGTGGATCACATGGTGCAGCGTGAAGCCGGTGTCGACGATGTCTTCGACCACCAGCACATCGCGCCCGGCAATCTCGCCGCGCAAGTCCTTCAGGATGCGCACCTCACGGCTGGAATGCATCGCATCGCCGTAGGAGGAGGCTTCGAGGAAATCCACCTCCACCGGCAGTTCGATCTCACGCACAAGGTCAGCGATGAAGACGAAAGACCCGCGGAGGAGGCCCACGACCACCAGCTTGTCGGTCCCGGCGAAATGCGTGGTGATCTCACGCGCCAAAGCCTCAACCCGGGCGGCAATGGCCTTGGCGCTGATCAACTGATCGATGACATAGGAAGGGGGGGCTGTGTCCGGCATCGGCAAGGTTCCAGAACTGGGGTCATCCCTTCCTACAGGGGCTGACCCCCGATGGTAAGGGGGCAGTGATTGCCGCACCGGCTTGATCTTGCCGCCCGGGCGGGCCACATGTGGCAAAACCGCGTGATCCATGCCCAACCATTCAGAAACCAAGCGCCTGCCCTACACCGCCCAGCAGATGTATGATCTGGTGGCCGATGTCGGTGCCTATCCGAAGTTCCTGCCCTGGAACGCCGCCGCCCGCATCCGCACCCGCAAGCCCGGGCCTGACGGGTCCGAGGTGATGGATGCGGATCTTGTCATTTCCTTCAAGGTCTTCCGCGAACGCTTCACCAGCCGCGTGATGCTTTGGCCCGGACCGCGCAAGATTGATACCGAGTATCTGGACGGCCCCTTCCGGCACATGCGCTCAAACTGGGCGTTCCGCGATATTCCGGGCGGGTGTGAGGTGGACTTCCACGTCGATTTCGAATTTCGCAACGCCATCCTGCAAGGGATCATCGGGGTGGTCTTCAACGACGCCATGCAACGCATCGTCCGCGCCTTCGAGCGCCGTGCGGCGGAACTTTACGGGCCAGCACCGCTTTGACGCGACGGAAAGCGGTCACGCCCGCGTGAGACTTGGGAATGTCCTGCCCGAAAGGAGTTTCCCATGCGCCTTCTGCCCCTGATCCTGCCCCTGATCCTTGCCGTCGTGCCCGCCGCCGCTGAAACGGTCCGCTTGGGCGACCGCACCTATCAGATCGACCTGCCGGCCAACCCAAGCGGCGCGCCGCTGATCCTGGCGCTGCATGGCGGGGGCGGTGACCCTGATCAATTTGCCAGCGCCTCCGGCCTTGGGGCCAAGGCGACACGCGCGGGCTATGCGGTGATCTTTCCGGCTGGCACAGGCCGGCGGGGGGACCGGCTTTTGACCTGGAATGGCGGCTATTGCTGCGGGGGCGCTGCCCGCAGCGGGGTGGATGACCTTGGCTTTCTTGCCGAAGTCATCAAGGACGCGCAGGACCGCTTTGGTGTGGGTGGCGGGCGGGTTTACATCACCGGCATGTCGAACGGGTCAATCATGGCCGAAACCTTCGCCGCCCGGAACCCCGGGCTGGTACGCGCCGTGGCGGGGGTGGCCGGCACGATGGACACCGGCCGGACGCGCGTGCAGGGGCAGGTGCCGGCCCTGATCATCCACGGCACGGCCGACAGCATGGTGCCGTATGAGGGCGGGAATGGTGACACCAGCCTGACCCGCACCAATTTCGCCTCGGTCGCGTCAGTGGTGCAGGCGTTTCTGGCGCCCTGGGGCGGCGGGTTGACCGAGGTGCAGCGCAAGATCGACCGGCGCGACGATGGCACCTCGGTCACCGTGACCGACTACCAGAAGGGCAGGGCGGTCGTCCTGCGGCTGATGACGGTCGAAGGTGGCGCGCATCACTGGCCCGGTGGCCGCAAGGCCCGGCTGAGCGAGGGCAAGACCGAAGAGATCGACGCCAACACCGAGATCCTGCGCTTCTTCGCACTGCACCCGTAAGGTGTTGCCAAACGTTGCTCGTAAGACGCCTCCCTTCCCCCTTTGTGGGGGAGGGATGGGGTGGGGGGGCACGATCGGGCTGCAAAGCAACCCTCATCCAAGCGCCGCCGCCAGCAGCTTCAGCGCGTGTTCGGTCGCGGCCTTGCGAGCCTTGGCCCGGCCAAGCGCCCCAAACTCCACCGTTTCGCAGACCGTGGGCTGTCCGATCCGTGCCACGCCAAAGCAAACGCGGCCCTCGGGCTTGTGGTCTGACCCGCCTGGCCCAGCGATCCCGGTGATCGACACCGCAAGCCCCGCGCCGGACTGTGCCCGCGCGCCTTCGGCCATCTCGAACGCCACCTGTTCAGACACCGCTCCAAACGCGGCCAGCGTCGCCTCACGCACGCCCAGCATCTGAACCTTGGCGGCGTTGGAATAGGTGACAAACCCCCGCTCGAACACGTCGGACGATCCCGCCACATCGGTCAGCGCAACCGCGACCATGCCACCGGTGCAGCTTTCCGCCGTGGCGATCTTCAGGCCCCAGTAGCGCGCCTGCGCCAGAAGGTCCGGAACGCTTACCCCAGCCATGGCTGCACCACGCCGTGATAAAGCCCCGCCAGCGCCACCGACCCGATCCCGGCGAAAAGCCCGGACCAAAGGTCGTCCAGCATCACGCCCGCCGTGCCGCCCATCCGGTCTGCCCGACCAACCACCCAAGGCTTCCAGATGTCGAAGAGGCGGAACAGAAGGAACGGAGCCACCCAGGCGGGCCAGGCGGCGAACAGCATATCCTCAACCCCATGCCGCCACAGCGGGATGACGGTAAACGACAGCGCCAGCCATTGCCCGGCGAACTCGTCGATCACCACCTCGGAGGGGTCCTGATCCACACTTTCCCGCAAGTAGCCCGGCACGGCGAGGAACCCGGCCAGCACCGCCAGCACGCATCCCACCGGCACCAGTAGCGCCAGCCCCGCCTGATAGGCCGCGACCGCCAGAACGACGGCTATTGCGCTGGCCCAGGTGCCGCTGCCCGGGCGCAGGTGGCCCGCGCCGAAAACGGTCGCTACCGCCCAGTTCATGCCCGCACCAGAAGCGCGGTGGCCAAGGCGGCAATGCCCTCTTCCCGCCCAGTGAAGCCCAGCCGCTCGGACGTGGTGGCCTTGACCGACACGCGGCTGGCGTCCACCCCCATGATCCGGGCCAGTTCCGCTTGCATCTCAAGGGCATGCGGTCCGATCTTCGGGCGCTCACAGACCAGCGTCACGTCGCAATTGCCAAGGTCATAGCCGCGCGACCGGGCAAGCTGGATGGCATGGGCCAGGAAAATGTGGCTCGCGGCCCCCTTCCATTGCGGGTCGCTGGGCGGGAAGTGGCGGCCAATGTCGCCCTCGGCCAGCGCGCCATAGATCGCGTCGGTCAGGGCGTGCATGCCAACATCGGCATCCGAATGGCCAAGCAAGCCCTTCCTATGTGGCACCTTCACCCCGCACAGCCAGACATGATCACCGTCGCAAAAGGCATGCACGTCATAGCCGTTGCCCATCCGTACATCCATCGCTCGCCCTTTCAGGATCGCCTCGGCCCGGGCGAAATCGCCGGGAAAGGTCAGCTTGAGGTTGGTTTCCTCACCCTCAACGATTGTAACGTCAAGCCCCGCCGCCCGCGCCACCTCCACATCATCCGCAGCCCCGCCGGAATGGGCGCGATGGGCCGCGAGAACCGGTGCAAGGCGAAAAGCCTGTGGCGTCTGGGCGCGGTAGAGGCCCTCACGGTCTTGCGTGCCGGTCACGAACCCGCCCGCGCCGCGCCACAGGGCATCGGTCACCGCAAGGGCCGGGGCAGCACCCTCATGGCTGTCCAGCGCCGCGATCAGCCGCTGGATCAGCGCGCGGCTGACCAAGGGGCGCGCGCCGTCGTGGATCAGGACGCGGCTGGCCCCCGTCCCCTCCAACGCCTGCAGGCCCGCCAAAACAGACGCATCGCGCGTGGCCCCCCCGTCAACCAGCCACGCGTCCAGGCCAAGCGTTTCGGCCCTTGCCCGGTCGTCGGGGTGGATGACCAGCACCAGCGGCATCCCGGCAAAAGCCGCCACCGTGTGGGCCAGCACCGGGCGCCCAGCCAGCATCTGCCATTGCTTCGGCACTGGCCCGCCCATCCGGCTGCCCCGACCTGCGGCGACGATGATGACGGCTGTTTCCATCGGTGTCCTGTCCTTTGCATCCTGACTAATCCAGCACGGGCTGCATGACAATCTGGCGCGGACTGGCGCGGAACTAAGCGTGAGTGCCTAATATTTGTGCATCGCATGTTTTTCGGTCATTATCCGGGCGTCACACCTTGGACCTACCCCAAGGGCGGCCTACCAGTAACAGCGTGCGCACAAGGAATAGGCAGTTGTCCCTCGCCCTCGGCCCTCTAACCATCGACCCACCCGTGATCCTTGCGCCGCTGGCGGGGATCACCGACCTGCCGTTTCGCCGGCTCGTCGCGCGCTTTGGCGCAGGCCTTGTGGTGTCCGAGATGGTGGCGTCCGAGGAAGTGGTCCGCGCCCGCCCCGAAGCCCGTGCAAGGGCCGAGCTTGGGCTTGGCGAACAGGCAACCTCGGTCCAGCTGGCAGGGCGTGATCCCTACTGGATGGCCGAAGGCGCCCGCTATGTCGAAGCGCAAGGCGCGCGCGTGATCGACATCAACATGGGCTGCCCGTCCAAGCGGGTGACGACTGGCCTCTGCGGCTCGGCCCTCCTGCGCGACCTTGATCTGGCGCTGACGCTGATCGAGGCGGTGGTGGGTGCCGTCAGGGTGCCGGTCACGCTGAAAACCCGGCTGGGTTGGGATGACACGCTGCACAACGCGCCCGAGCTAGCAAAACGCGCCGAAGAGGCGGGCGTGCAGATGATCACGATCCACGGCCGCACCCGCTGTCAGTTCTACAAAGGGTCCGCCAATTGGGCCGCGATCCGTGCGGTCAAGGAAGCCGTCCGAATCCCCGTCATCGCCAATGGCGACATCACCGACACCGCCACCGCACGCGACGCACTGCGCCTGTCTGGTGCTGATGGCGTGATGATCGGGCGCGGCGCGCAAGGTGCGCCCTGGCGGCTGGCACAGGTCGCGCATGACCTTTACGGCACGCCCGCCCCCAAGGTGCCGCAAGGCGGGGCGCTGGGCCGACTGATCCTCGACCATTACGACGACATGCTGACCTTCTACGGCACCGAGCTTGGCCTGCGCATGGCGCGCAAGCACCTTGGCTGGTACCTGGAAGAAGCGGGCCTTCCCCATGCGCGTGAGGCGATCCTCACCTCCACCGACCCGGCCGAGGTGATCCAGCTGCTGGAACAAGCCTTCGCCGAGCTGGAGCTTGCCGCATGACGCCCTACCGAATGCCTTACCCCGTTCCGGGCGTCATCTGGGCCTCGCTCCCCCTGCCTGCGCTGCTGATCGATCCGACCGGCCGCATTCTTGAGGCGAACCCGGCGGCCGAGACCTTCCTCAACACCTCGGACAAGGCCCTGCGCGGCCAGCCCGCCTTTGACCGGCTGGCGATCGATGCCCCAATGGAAGAGGCCGTGGCACGCGCGCGGGCGAACCAGTCGCCCCTGAACATCAACGATGTCGACGTGACCACCGGCGAACGCCCGCCCGTGCAATGCACCGTCCATATCGCCCCCATGCATGACAACCCCGATGTCATCATGCTGATCCTGTCCCCGCGCGAAATCGCGGATCGGCTGGGTCGGTCAATGGGGGTGAAATCCGCTGCACGGTCAGCCATCGGCATGGCCGAAATGCTGGCGCATGAGATCAAGAACCCCCTCGCCGGGATTTCGGGGGCGGCGCAGCTTTTGTCGATGAACCTGACCCCCGAAGATCAGGAGATGACCGACCTCATCGTCGAAGAAACCCGCCGCATCGTGAAACTGCTGGAGCAGGTGGAGCAGTTCGGCAACATCCGCCCGCCAGACAGAAAGCCCGTGAACATCCACGACGCGCTGGACCGTGCCCGGAAATCGGCCCTCGTGGGCTTCGCCGCCCACATGACGATTGTCGAGGATTACGACCCCTCGCTTCCCCCCACCTTCGCCGACAGCGATCAGCTGATGCAGGTCTTCCTCAACCTCATCAAGAACGCGGCCGAGGCGTGCAAGACTGGCGGCACCATCCGCCTCCACACCTTCTACGACTTAAGCTTGCGCCTGCGCCGCAAGGATGGCGCCGCCGCTGCTCTGCCGCTGAACGTCGAGATCGTCGACGACGGCCCCGGCATCAAACCGGAAATCGCCGCCAATATCTTCGAACCTTTCGTCTCGGGCCGTGAAAACGGCACCGGGCTTGGTCTCGCCCTCGTCTCGAAAATCATCTCTGACCATGAAGGCTGGATCTCCGTCGATTCCGCCCCTGGTCGCACCGTATTTCGCGTGTCGCTGCCAATGGCGCCGCGCGACAGGAAGAAGGAAGCGAAATAATGGATGGCACCGTCCTTGTCGCCGATGACGACCGCACGATCCGCACGGTCCTGACCCAGGCGCTGACCCGCGCGGGCTGCAAGGTCCATGCGACCTCCAGCCTGATGACGCTGATGCGCTGGGTTGAGGAAGGGAAGGGCGATCTGGTGATTTCCGACGTCATCATGCCCGACGGCAACGGCCTTGATGCGCTGCCCCGCATCTCCAAGATGCGCCCCGGCCTGCCAGTCATCGTGATCAGCGCCCAGAACACCATCATGACCGCCATTCAGGCGGCCGAGGCCGAGGCGTTCGACTACCTGCCCAAACCCTTCGACCTGCCTGACCTGATGAAACGCTCCTCCAAGGCGCTGGAGCAGAAGCGTCGCGCGCCGAAGGTGGTGGTCGCGCCCCGTGACGCAGGCGATGACCTGCCGCTGGTCGGCCGCACGCCTGCGATGCAGGCGCTTTACCGGCTGGTGGCACGGGTGATGAACACTGACCTGCCGGTTCTGGTCACAGGCGAAAGCGGCACCGGCAAATCGCTGATCGCCCGCGCGATCCATGACTTTTCTGACCGCCGCACGCTGCCTTTCGTCGTGGCGCAAAGCCAGGATCTGCAGGGTGTCGATGGCCCCTCAACCCTGATGGCCAAGGCGCGCGGCGGGTCGATCGTCTTCGATGAGGTTGCCGATTTCGACGAAGACACCCAGGCCCGCGTCGTGCGGATGCTGGACCTTCTCGGGGACAACGCACCCCGGATCATGTCGACCAGCCAGTCGGATCTGTCCGCGCGGATGGAGGCCGGGAACTTCCGTCAGGACCTTTACTACCGCCTCGGCGGCGTCAGCCTGCACGTGCCCAGCTTGCGCGAACGGGTGGATGACATCCCGCTGCTGGCCGACCACTTCCTTGCCAAGGGTGAGCGTGACCTTGGCACCGTGCGCCGTCTGTCACCCGACGCGACCGAGCTTGTGCGCGCTTACAGCTGGCCCGGCAACGTGCGGCAGCTGGAAAACACCCTGCGCCGCCTCTTGGTCACGGCCTCCGAATCCGAAATCTCGCGGATGGAGGTGGAGCAGGTCCTTGGCAACCAGCCCAGCCCCGAACCCCGTGCCGATGGCGGTGGGGGCGAGAAACTCTCGGCCTCCGTCGCGCGGCATCTGAAACGGTACTTTGATCTGCATGGCGGGCAACTCCCCCCGGCTGGCGTATACCAGCGCATCCTGCGCGAAGTGGAAATGCCCCTGATCGAGATTGCGCTGGATGCCACCGCCGGCAATCAGGCCAAATGCGCCGATCTGCTGGGCATCAACCGCAACACGCTGCGCAAGAAGATCACCGATCTCGACATCCGCGTGACCCGTCGCCGGAAATTGATGTAAAGCCGCCACGCCCCATGTGTCTTTCCGGTTTCACCCCGGCCCACATCAATATATAGTGGGTCGGCGGGGAAAAGACCCCCGGTAACGGGCAGGGACGGTTGGATCGCGTCGTACAAAGCGATGTCTGGGCACGCTTCTCGCGGCTGCGTCGGCAGCGGCGGGTGCAGACGGCCGTCACGCTGGGCCTTGTGTTCCTCGGCCCGGTGCTTGCTGTCGCCACCTTCCTGGCGATGGGGGTGTTCAACCAGGATGCGGCCTCGCCCACGCTGCGGCTGATCCTGCTGGCCGACCTGATCTATGTCCTGCTGATCGCAGCACTCGTCCTTGCGCGAGTCATGCGCCTGGTCGGCGAACGCCGGTCGCGGTCTGCCGGGTCTCGGCTGCACATGCGGCTGTCCGGCGTCTTCATGCTGATCGCGCTGGTGCCGACCGTCCTTGTCGCGGTCTTCGCTGTCCTGTCCATCAACATCGGCCTTGAGGGCTGGTTTTCCGACCGGGTGCGGTCGGTGGTCGGGACGTCATTGGCCGCAGCGCAGGCCTACGAATCCGCGCAAAGTGCCGACCTCGCCGAAGATGTGCAGGCCCTGGCGGACTATCTCGACGAAGCCAAGCGCCAGACGCCGCGCCTGCACGCAGACCAGCTCCGCCCGCTTCTCAGCCAGTTCCAGGACGTGGTCCAGCGCGGCCTGAAAGAAGCATATCTGGTCGATGGTCTGGGTGAGTTGAAGATTCGCGGCGACCGGTCCTACCTTTTCGACTTCGAACCCCTCAGCGAAGCAACCCTTGCCAGCGCCCGGGACGGCAACACCGTCCTGATCCCCGACTGGCCCCGCGACGAATTCCGCGCCATCGTCCGGCTGGACGCCTATCCCGACCGCTACCTCTATGTCACGCGCGTGGTCGACGGCTCCATCCTGTCGCTCCTGGATGAGACGGAAGCGACGGTTCAGCTTTACAACCAGTTGGAAAGCGAACGCGGCCGGCTGTTGTTCAACTTCGGCCTCATTTACCTCGGCTTTGCGCTGATCCTGATCCTTGCTGCCGTTTGGCTGGGCCTATGGTTCGCCGAACGCCTGTCGCGCCCGGTCGGGCGACTGGCGGGCGCGGCCGAAAGGGTAGGGGGCGGCGATCTGGACGTGCAGGTCACGGAAGAGGACGGCGATGACGAAATCGCCTCGCTGGGTCGCCTTTTCAACCAGATGACGCGCCAGCTGAAAGGCCAGCGTGAGGCGCTGATGGTCAGCCACAGCCAGACCGAACGCCGCCGCCGCTTGTTTGACAGCGTCCTGTCCAACGTCACCGCCGGGGTGATCGGCCTGGATAGCGACGGCGACATCGACTTCGTGAACCGCGCCGCCGAAAAGCTCTTGGACTTCGCCGACGGCCAGTCTGACATTCCGCTGGCCGCCGCCGTACCGGAATTCGCCGCCCTCTTCGACCGCCTGCGCGACAGCGGCAGCACCGCCATGCAGGAAGAGGTCCGCCTGACCCGCAAGGGCAAGCTGGAAAGCCTTCTTGTCCGGATGAGCGTGCGGCGGTCCGAAGATGGCAATCTGGAAGGCTACGTTGTGGCCTTCGACGACGTGACCGACCTTGTCAGCGCGCAGCGCATGGCCGCCTGGGGCGACGTCGCCCGCCGCATCGCGCATGAGATCAAGAACCCCCTGACGCCGATCCAGCTTTCGGCGGAAAGGATCAAGCGCAAGTTCTCCACCCAGGTCCGCGACGCCGACGATCTTGAACAGTTGACCGATGTGATCGTCCGCCAGACCAATGACCTGCGCCGGATCGTCGACGAATTCTCCAAATTCGCCCGCATGCCCGAACCTGACCGCCGCGACTGCGACCTGGCCGATCTCTTGCGCGGCGCGGTCCTTTTGCAGGAAAACGGCCAGCCTGACGTACGCTTCGTCAAGACCATTCCTTCCGGGCCATTGGCGCTTGAGCTTGATGCCACCATGATCGGCCAGGCCCTGATCAACCTGATGAAGAACGCCGGTGAGGCAATCGAGGCTTACCGCGAAAAATCTGCCCCACCGGATTTCACCCCCGAAATTCGTGTGACGCTGGACGCGGACGACACCGAAGCCGTCATCCGCATCATGGACAACGGCACCGGCCTGCCGCCCGACCGCGCGCGCCTGTTTGAGCCCTACGTCACCACCCGCGACAAGGGCACCGGTCTTGGCCTGCCCATCGTCAAGAAGATCATCGAGGAACACGGCGGCACCCTTGCGCTTCTCGATGCGCCGCCCTTTGCCCCCGACGCCCATCCCGGCGCCATGGCCGAAATCCGGCTGCCCCGCGCAACCCGCCGCAAGCCCAGGACCCAACCCCAGCATGACAAGACCCCGCAGGAAAATGCGGGCCAAGAGGTGAAAGCATGAGCATTCTGATCGTTGATGATGAACAGGATATCCGCGAACTGGTCGGCGACATCCTGCAAGACGAAGGCTATACCGTCCGCCTCGCCGCCAATTCCGACGACTGCATGGCCGAGATCAACGCCGAACCCCCGTCGCTGATGATCCTGGATATCTGGCTGAAAGACAGTCGGATGGACGGGATCGACATCCTCAAGACGGTCAAGCGTGACAACCCCGATGTGCCGGTGGTCATCATCTCGGGCCATGGCAACATTGAAATCGCCGTCGCCGCCATCAAGCAGGGCGCCTACGACTTCATCGAAAAACCCTTCAACATTGACCAGCTGATGGTCGTCGTCGCCCGCGCGATGGAAACCTCGCGCCTGCGCCGGGAAAACCAGGACCTGCGCCGTCGCGACGTCGCCTCGGCCGAAATGCTGGGCAATTCCGCCGCCTTCAAGACGCTGAAATCGAACCTCGACAAGGTGACCAAATCCAACGGCCGCGTCATGCTGACCGGGGAACCGGGGTCGGGCAAGGAAATGGCCGCGCGCTATATCCACACCAATTCCAACCGCGCTTCCGCCCCCTTCATCACCGTGTCCTCTGCCTCGATTGAGCCGGAACGGATGGAAGAGGTCCTTTTTGGCCGCGAAACCCCGGAACGCGGAGTTGAACCGGGCCTTCTTGAGCAGGCCCACGGCGGCGTCGTCTACTTTGACGAAGTGGCCGACATGCCGTTGGGAACGCAGGGCAAAATCCTGCGCGTCCTGACCGAACAGCAATTCACCCGCGCGGGCGGCACTGACAAGGTCCGCGTCGATCTGCGCGTCATCTCCTCCACCTGCCGCGATCTGCGGTCCGAAATCGGCCTCGGCCGCTTCCGCCAGGAACTTTACGACCGCCTCAACGTGGTCCCGATCCCGGTGCCCGCCCTTTCGGAACGCTGTGAGGATATCCCCGACCTTGCTCGCCATTTCATCAGCTGGTTCCACAAGACCCAAGGGCTGCCCGCCCGCGCCTTCACGCCCGAGGCGGAAACGATGCTGCAGACCATGCCCTGGCCTGGCAACATCCGCCAATTGCGCAACATGGTGGAACGCGTGCTGATCCTGGGCGACACCTCCGGCCCGATTGAGGCGCATGAACTGCCAGGCGCGGAACCGAAGTCGGATGCCGACAGCGGCGGTCTGCCCCTGTCCGGCGCTATCGCGGCCCTTCCGCTTCGTGAAGCGCGTGAGTTGTTCGAGCGGGAATACCTTCTGACCCAGATCAACCGCTTTGGCGGCAACATCAGCCGCACCGCCAGCTTTGTCGGAATGGAACGCTCGGCCCTCCACCGCAAACTGAAATCGCTGGGTGTCGTCGGCAATTCCCGCAACGGCACCCGCGGCTTTACCGATTACGAAGACTGATCCGCCTTTCATCTGTCCCCAAATATCCCGGGTGGGTTCGGGAGGGCCCTTGTCGCGGGAAGACGGGCCCTCCCGGCGGGCAGGGCAGGGCGCGCCCCATCAAGGCCCCCGCGATTGACCCCTTCCTTCCGATCTGACATGCAGTCCCTCACGGCGAAGCGCGGGGAGTGCGATGAAAGTCATCATCTGCGGGGCGGGCCAGGTTGGCTGGCAGATCGCCCGCCATCTTGCCGGCGAAAAGAACGACGTGACCCTGGTCGACATGAACGCCGATCTGGTGCGCCGTGCGACCGACACGCTCGATGTGCAGGGCGTTGTCGGGTTCGCCAGCCACCCCGATGTGCTTGAAAAGGCCGGGGCGCGCGATGCCGACATGCTGATCGCCGCCACCCATTCGGACGAGGTGAACATGGTCACCTGTCAGGTGGCACATTCCATCTTCAACATCACCCGCAAGATCGCCCGCATCCGCGCGCAGAACTACCTTGATGCGCTTTACGGTGACCTGACCAATCAGGACCAACTGGCCATCGACGTGGTGATTTCCCCCGAACGTGAGGTGGCCGAGGCCGCCCTTCAGCGCCTGGCCGCCCCCGCCACCTTCGACACCGAAAGCTTCATGAACGGCCGCGCGCAGCTGCTGGGCATCCAGCTTTCCGAAGATTGCCCGGTCCTGAACACGCCCCTGCGTCAGTTGAACGAACTGTTCCACACCCTCCGCGCCATCGTCGTCGGCATCCGGCGAGAGGGGCGCCTTTTCGCGCCCGAGGCGGGTGACCAGCTTCTCGCCGAGGATCAGATCTACGTCTTCACCCATATCGAAGACGTAAACCGCGCCTTGGAAATCTTCGGCAAGAAGACCAAGAAACAGGAACGCATCGTCATCATCGGTGGCGGGAACGTCGGTCTTGCCGTGGCCCGTGCCTTGGAAAAGCGCACCGACCGTGTCCGCGCCAAGATCATCGAGAAAGACCGCGCCACCGCCGAACACGCCGCCGACACGCTGGAACGGACCATTGTTTTGCACGGCGACGGCATGGATATCGACCTCCTGATGGAAGCCGCCATCGACCGCGCCGATGCCATTCTGGCTGTGACGGATGACGACAAGACCAATCTCCTCGTCTCGGTCCGTGCGAAGCAGGCGGGCTGCCAGATGACAATCGCGCTGGTCAATGACCCCACCCTTGCCCCCCTGATGGCCCCGTTGGAGATTGACGCCTACATCAACCCCCGCGCCACCACGGTGTCCTCCATCCTGCGCCACATCCGCCACGGCCGTGTCCGCGCCGTCTACTCCATCGGTGACGCCGAGGCCGAGATGATCGAAGCGCAGGTCCTCTCCACCTCGCCCCTCTCCGGCCGTCTCGTGCGGGATATCGAGTTTCCCGAAGGCGTCCTTGTTGGCGCGGTGATGAAGGGCGAAAAGGTCCTGAAACCCACCGGCGACCTGCGGATCGAGGCGGGCGACGTCATCGCCCTCTTTGCCATGGCCAAGGACGTGCCCGAGGTTGAGCGCCTCTTGCAGGTCTCGATCGATTTCTTCTGATGCTGGCGCGCCTCGCCGAACTGCCGCTTCTGGTCGTGCTCCTTGGGGTCACTGGCTGCCTGACCCTGATCCCCGCGCTGCATGGTGTGGCGACCGACCAAAGCGACCTGGCCCGCGCCTTCTTCTACTCGGCCCTCATCCTCTTCATCCTGACCGTGATGCTGGGCATTGCCACCGCCGCCTTCAGCCCGCGCGATGCGGCACGCAGTCACCTCGCCTCGCTCGTCCTTGCCTATCTCCTTCTGCCCGTCGCCATGGTCCTGCCCCTGCGTGAGGCGCTGCCTGATACGAGCCTGGTGAACGCCTGGTTCGAGATGACGTCCAGCTTCACAACCACCGGCGCCTCGGTCTACCCGGCGGACCGGCTGTCGGACACCATCCACCTCTGGCGCGCGACTGTGGGCTGGTTTGGCGGCTTCATGGTGCTGCTTGCGGCCTACGCGATCCTCGCCCCCCTGAACCTTGGCGGGTCCGAGGTTGCCTCGGGCCGCGTGCCCGGGCGCGGTGCCTTCGGCGCGGCGCAAGCCACCCGGGGTTTTGAACCTGCCGACCGCCTCACCCGGTTTGCCTTCCAGCTGTTCCCGATCTTCACCGGCCTGACGCTGGTTCTGTGGATTGGCCTCCTTCTGGCCGGGGAATCTGCCACCACCGCCCTGATCCACGCCATGGGCACGCTGTCGACCTCCGGCATTTCCGGCCAGGCCAGCCTGTCCAGCGCCGGTGCTGGCATACTGGGCGAGATGCTGATCTTCCTCTTCCTGATCTTCGCCATCACCCGCCGCGCACTGCCGGGCCTTGGCCCCACAGCCCAGCATCGCCTGCTGCCGGGCGACCCCGAATTGCGCCTTGCCGCCCTTATCGTGCTGAGCGTCGCCATCATCTTGTTCCTGCGCCACTGGTTCGTCGCCGAAGCCACCGGGGTCGAGGAATCCGCCCCCCGCGCGCTGGCCGCCCTTTGGGGCATCATCTTCACCGCGGCTTCGTTCCTGACCACCACCGGCTATGTCTCGGCCGAATGGCAGACGGCCGCCGACTGGTCCGGCATCGGCACGCCCGGCCTGATCCTGCTGGCCCTGGCCATCATCGGCGGCGGCACCGCCACGGCGGCTGGGGGGGTGAAACTCCTCCGCGTCTACGCCCTTCTGCGCCATGGTGAGCGTGAGCTGGAGCGGATCATCCACCCAAACTCTATCGGCCGTGGTGGCGGCGATGCCCGGCGCTTGCGTGAAGAGGGCGCGCAACTCGCCTGGGTGTTCTTCATGCTCTTCGCCTTCACAATCGCCATTGTCACCGCCAGCCTGACCCTGCTTGGCGTCGCCTTTGAACCGGCGCTGGTTCTGGCCATCGCCGCGCTGACCACCACCGGACAGCTGGCTGACTATGGTGCCAGCCTGCCGATTGCCTATGGCGATCTGGGTCCGTCGGTAAAGCTGGCACTGGGGCTTGCGATGATTGTCGGGCGGCTGGAAACACTGGCCCTCCTGGCCCTGATCCTGCCTGCACGCGGCCGCCGCTGACTTCATTGCTGTAACAGCCTGATTTTTGCGCTGGAATCTCCCTTAAAGCCGCTTCATACTTGGAAAAGGCCGTCTTTGGCGGTGACGACAGGGCTGATATAAAAACACCGCAGCCGCGACAGTGAAGCGTTAGAAAAACAAGGCAAAAAAGCAATGGCCGCCGACAAGCAAAACCTGCAAGACGCCTTCCTCAATCATGTGCGGAAGGCGAAGGTTCCGGTTACAATCTTCCTCATCAACGGTGTCAAGCTGCAGGGTGTGATCACCTGGTTTGACAATTTTTGCGTGCTCCTGCGCCGCGACGGACAATCGCAGCTTGTGTACAAGCATGCGATTTCCACCATCATGCCCGGCGCACCGATCAGCCTATATGAAGGGGAAGACTGATCACCAACGATCATCAGGACCCGGACGACCTCCTCAAGGAACGGGCTGGCCAAAGGTTGCGCGACACCGCCGCGCAGCCGACCCGCACCTACGTCCTGCATCCGGCGCTGAAGTCCGCCCATGCCCGCCGCCTGCCCGAACACGGGCTGGCCGAAGCTGTGGCCCTTGCCGCCGCCCTGCCGGAACTCGACATCCGCGGGGCTGAGGTTGTGCGCCTCGCGCGCACCAACCCCGCCACGCTGATCGGCTCGGGCAAGGTTGAAGACCTGAAAACCCGCTTCAAGGCCGATGAGATTGACCTTGTGCTGGTCGACGGCAACGTCTCCCCGGTCCAGCAGCGCAATCTTGAGAAAGAGTGGGGCGTCAAGCTTCTCGACCGCACCTCGCTGATCCTGGAAATCTTCGCCGACCGCGCCCGCACAAGGGAAGGCGTGCTGCAGGTCGAACTCGCCGCCCTCAGCTATCAGCGCACGCGCCTTGTCCGCGCCTGGACCCACCTTGAACGCCAGCGCGGCGGCTTTGGCTTTGTGGGCGGCCCCGGCGAAACCCAGTTGGAGGCTGACCGCCGCGCGATCGACGATCAGGTGATCCGCCTCAAGCGCCAGCTAGAGCAGGTCGTCAAAACGCGTGAGCTGCACCGCGCCGCCCGGGCAAAGGTGCCGTTCCCGATCGTCGCACTGGTCGGCTACACCAACGCCGGAAAATCCACCCTTTTCAACCGCATCACCGGGGCCGAGGTCATGGCCAAGGACATGCTCTTTGCCACGCTGGACCCCACCATGCGCGGCGTCGCCCTGCCGACCGGCACAAAGATCATCCTGTCCGATACGGTGGGATTCATCTCCGACCTGCCCACCCAACTTGTCGCCGCCTTCCGCGCCACGCTGGAAGAGGTGTTGTCCGCCGACCTGATCCTGCATGTCCGCGACATCTCTCACCCCGAAACGGGCGAACAGGCCGCCGACGTGGCCGAAATCCTCACGAACCTTGGGGTGCGTGAAGATACGCCGATCCTCGAAGTCTGGAACAAGCTTGACCTCGTCGATGCCTCGCAACGCGAAGCGTTGGCTGCCCAGTCCTCGCAGCGGGCCAAGGTGCATCCGGTCTCCGCTCTCACCGGCGAAGGGGTCGAGGCGCTGCTGGCGCTGATCTCTGAAACCCTCGACGAAGACCGAAATGAGACTGTGCTGGTCGTGCCCTTCGACGCGGGCCGTGACCGCGCCTGGCTGCACGAACAGAACATCGTCCAGTCAGAAACCGAATCCGAGACGGGCTGGCAGATCGCGGTGCGCTGGACCCCACGTCAAGAAAGCCGATGGCAGCAGCGCTGAAGGTCATCGCGTTCTGGCTTGTCGCCGCTTTGGCGCTGTTCCTGCACGCACTGGCCGGCATCCCGGGTGATTACCTTGGAACAGGCTATCCGGTCACGCCCAGCCTCAAGGTCACGCTTGTCAGTCTGGCCATCGATGCGGCCCTTGCCACCCTGCCCATTCTTGCCGCGGCCGGGCTGGCCCGCTGGCTGCACTTGCGCTGGTTGGCACTGCCGGTCCTGGTTCTGCTCTGGCTTTGGGCCGCAGCCGGGCTGATCTATCCTTTCATGATTGATTTCGGCACCACCTGGACCATGACCGAAGCCCTGGTCGAACTCGCCCTGCATCCGGTCCACACGCCGCTGGCACTGGCTGCCGTCCTGGTGTCTGCCCTCGTCCTCCTCCGTGTTCCGCCAGACAGGACATGAAATGGCGCCGCATTCGGACTATTTCCCCCGGTTGACCCTGCCGCTGTCGCTGCGGCTGGCCCTTGTTGCTGCCCTCGCCCTGCCTTTCCCAGCGCTGGCGCAAGAGGACGACCCCAGCGATGACGACGCCTGGCTTGGCAACCTTTCCGTCTTTCAGCTTTCACCGCAGGAACGCGACCGGCGCGGCATTGTCGTCACCCGCCTTGGCACGATCACGCTTCCGTCGGGCCGCATCGTCGCCGTCGATCCTTACACGGCCTGGGGCCTCGCGCCGTTCACGCGTCAGGTCCGCCCCGGCGCCTATACGGTTCACCTCTGGTTTGACCGGGCCGAAATGACCCGCCCCGCTTTGGCCGAGTTGCGCTTGCGCAGCTGCACGCCGGCATTCTGGCAAAACGCCGTGACCGATGGCCAAAACCTCTTCGACCTCGCGCCTGGCGAAGCCTTCGGGTACGGCGTCGATGCCGGGGCGGGCAGCTTTGCCGCGCCCGAATTCTTTGAAACCTTCGGCCCGATCGTGGATGGCGCCTTGCAAAGCGAGGCGTACGGCGACTTTTCGACCGGGCTCCTCTATGACCTAGCTTTCCCCGACGCCTCCGGCATCCCGCAGGATTTCATCGTACAGCAGGATGGACAGGATATGGCTGTGTTTTCCTCGGGTTGGGGGGATGGCTTCTACGCAAGCTACTGGGGGTTTGACGCCCAAGGCTGCCCCTGCGCGCTGGTCACCGATTTCTGGGTATTGGACGGCGGCTACCCCTACGAAAGCCAGATCGAACGCAAGCCCGGCCCCGCGGCACAAAAGGCTCCGCCCTTCGCAATCTGGGGCCGCGACCAGGCGTGCGCCGAAAGCTGAACGCCCGTCAGTCCGGCCGCTTCAGCGCCAGATAGACGCTGTCGCACCATTCGTCGCGCCACTGCAAGGTGCGCTCCGCCCGCCCGGTTTCGACAAAGCCCAGCTTGGCCAACAGCCTCAGCGAGGCTGCGTTGCGCGGGTCGGCCTCGGCCGTCAGGTCGGCCACATCATGCGTGGCGAAAAGATGGGCGATCACCGCGTCCATCGCTTCCCGTGCCAGACCCTTGCCCCAATGGTGGGGGTGTAGCAGGAACCCCACCTCCGGCAGGCGCCAGGCCCCGGCCTTGCCGATCACCCGGCCCTGATGCTCGATCAGAAAGTCATCCTCACCCGGTGCCCCGGCCACCATGCCTGCCAGCCATTTGCGGCTTTCCTCCAGCGTCTCATGCTCGGGCGTGGACCAGTAGCGCATCGCAGCTGGCTGCGACAGCATGGCATGGACGTCGTCCAGGTCCGACATTCGCGCCCGGCGCAGGGTCAGGCGGTCGGTGACGATCATTCTGTCGCCGGGGTCAGAACCATCACCCCCGCCGCCGCCGCGCGGGCAAGGTCGGGATCAAGCGACATGGGGATGTACTCACCCCGCCGCCACAACTCGCCCAGATCGTCATAGTGGCGTGACAGGGGATGGCCCGACTGCCCGGTTGCCGTGATGAAGACCGAACTGTCGGGGTCGGCAAAGTCATAAACCCCGCGATACCCGGCAGAGTGCACGTTCTGGAACGGCTCCTCGCCCGTGCCCCGCGTGACGCCGCGCATCAGCGTGTCGTCGCCTCCGCTGGTGGACTGCCGGATGTTCACGAAATGCCGCAGGAACGGCACATCGCCCAGGACCGGATGGTCATGCGTTGCCTCATGCGCGTCGCCCCAGCGCCAGCTTTCGATGTTGTCGCCGTACTTCTCCGTCAGCCGCAACAGCGCCTCGTCCAAGGCGATCCGCGACAGGTCGGTACAGCTTTCCACCGCCGCCGACTGGATCACGTCGCACCAGACCGATGCGCCGCCGACATCGCGGAACACCCGCTCGATGAACACGGGCGAGATATGGGTGTAGCTGTCCGCCATCGCCCCCAGCTCATCGCGGATCAGCCGGTCCATCAGCGCGCGCATCCAGGCCTCGGCGATCAGGGGTTCAGGCAGATGTTCGTTCATCTCGCCGTTCCATTCGGCCAACAGCCCCAGCGCGCGTTGGCGCAGCCGTTCCGGGGTGCCCTCGGGGGCCGCCTCACCGGTGAACCACAGGTCGGCCCCGATCAGCGGCAACAGCGCCCGCGCGGTCGGGTTCACGGTGTCCAGCTGCGCCTCGATAAAGCTTTCGCGGGTATGCACTTCACGCGCCTGCATCAAGGCCAACCAGCGCTGAATGCGCTGCGTGTCGCCCCAGTCAAAACTCACATGCTCCGGGAAAGGCCGGTTCACCGTCTTGTTGTTGGTGTTGCCCAGAAGGCCCGAGGTCGGGTTCACAAAACGCGGGTTCACCTCATAGGGCAGCACCCCCCGGAAGCCCGCTGCGGGATCAGCCCCCAAGACCGGCATCCTGCCTTGCGACGGGTGGGCGGCATCGCGCCCGGGCATCTGGCCCACCACCTGCAGCGCGATCCCGTTCAGGTCCGCCACCATCAGGTTCTGCGCTGGGGCGACATGCAGCCGCCCCGCCTCCAGCGCCTCGGCCACGGTCCCCGCCCGCATCAGCCGCATCGCCCCGGTCATCGAGGTGTCGGCCCCGCTCAGCGCCGTCCAGCTGATCGCCGCCACATGGCCGGGCGGGGTGATGGACGCCAGTTCGTAATGCGTCCCCGGCAGGATCGGTCCGTTGCGCGACCAGCGTAAGGTAAGGGTCACCGGGGCTGCATCCTTGACCGTGATGATCGATTGGCGGCTTTCAAACGCGGCCCAACCGTCAGGCGTGCGATATTCCTCGCTGTTCTCCGGGTTCAGCTCTTCGATCAGGACATCCTGATCGTCGAGGTAGGCCGTGGTCAGCGCCCAGCCCAGTTTTTCAGACCGCCCGACAAGCACCGCCGGCACCCCGGGGATCGTACCGCCGATCACCCCGCCCGACTGCAGCTCCAGCCGTGCAAGATACCAGATCGTCGGCGCGGTCAGGCCCAGATGCGGGTCGTTCGCCAGCAGACTGCCCCCCGCTGCCGACCGGCCCGGCAACGCGGCCCAGCTGTTCGATGCCCCCGCCATCCCGGGGTCGGCCACCGGCGACAATGGCCCCAGCGCAAAGTCCAGCGCCTGCGCCGAAGGGGTCACCCCCGGCATCAGGCTGGCATAATCCGGCAGCGCCGCCACGCCTTGCCCCGGATCATCGGGCAGAATGTCTGCCAACCGCTCGGGCGACAACAAAAGCGACGTGCGCGCGCGCAAAACCTCGGTCTGCAAGGACCCGGTCAGTTGCAGCGCCATCAGTTTCAGGATCGCGATGGAATCGGCGGGCGCCCAGGCCGCAATCTCGCTGGAAAACAGGAAGAATTCCGGCGCTCCACGCCCCCGCGCGCCGACGTTGATCTCATTGATCCAGGCGTTCACCCCAGCGGAATAGGCCTCAAGCGCTGCCAGCGTCTCGGGGTCCTGCGCTTCGACCGATTGGAGTGCCAGGCCGTAAAGGTCGAACCGCCGCATCAGCTCATCCACCTGAACCGTAGCGGGACCAAACGCCTCGGACAGCCGCCCTTGGGCCGTGCGGCGCAGCATCGTCATCTGCCAAAGCCGGTCCTGCGCATGGGCAAAGCCGAGCGCGAAATAGACGTCCGGGTCATTCGCCCCGAAGATATGCGGCACGTTGTCGTTGTTGCGCACGATCTCGACCGGGGCGGTGATGCCCGTCAGAATGAAATCTTCCGAATAATCGATCAGCGACCGCGACAGGATGTAATAGGCCAGCAGGAATGCGATCAGCCCCAGCACGATTGCGCCGGTCACAAGACGGATCAGCCAGCGAAAGGCGGTCAGCATCGGAGCCCAGTTCTTGACGAAGTCGAGGTGATGGGGTCCTAGTCCATCAAGCCCGAAAGGGCAATGATCGGGGGAATGACGATGGCGAAAGTAGCGTTTCTTGGCCTTGGCGTGATGGGCTATCCCATGGCCGGGCATCTGGCGGCCAAAGGGCATGATGTGACGGTCTACAACCGCAACCCGGCCAAAGCGCAGGCCTGGGTGGCCGAGCACAAGGGCAAGTCCGCCGCCACCCCGCGTGAGGCCGCGAAGGGCGCGGAATTCGTGATGGCCTGCGTCGGCAACGATGATGACCTGCGCAGCGTCTGCACCGGCCCGGATGGCGCCTTCATCGGCATGACGCCGGGGTCGGTCTTTGTCGATCACACCACGGTTTCGGCGAAAATCACCCGCAAGCTGGCCGCCCAGGCCGCGACCTCTGGCCTCGCCTTTGTCGATGCTCCGGTGTCGGGCGGGCAGGCAGGCGCGCAGAACGGCCAGCTCTCCATCATGTGCGGCGGCGATCCGGCCGATTACGCCCGGGCCGAACCCGTGATGGCCTCTTACGCCCGCATCTGCCGGCTGATCGGGGCCTCCGGGGCCGGGCAACTGGCCAAGATGATGAACCAGATCTGCATCGCGGGCCTCATGCAGGGCCTGAGCGAAGCGCTTGCCTTCGGCCAGAAAGCCGGCCTCGATGGTGAAAAGGTGGTTGAGGTCATCAGCCAGGGTGCCGCCGGCAGCTGGCAGATGGCCAACCGCCACAAGACCATGCTGAAGGGTGAATTCGACTTCGGTTTTGCCGTGGACTGGATGCGCAAGGACCTTGGCATCTGCCTTGATGCCGCCGACGAGATTGGCGCAAGCCTGCCCGTCACCGCCCTGGTGGATCAGTTCTACAAGGACGTCCAGCGGATGGGCGGGGGCAGGGGGGACACCTCAAGCCTCATCCGGCGGCTGAAGTGACGCTGGACGCCCGCCCCATCACGCGCGACACCGTTCATCCGTTGATCGGCCTTTCGGTGCGCGACGACCAGCGCGATCTGGTGACGGCCAACGTGAAGACCCTGGCCGAAGCACCTTACGAACCCGGAGCCGTCGTCTGGGGCCTCTGGGACGGTGAGGTGCCGGTTGGCCTGATGGCAATGGTCGATCCCGACGGCGTTCGCCTCCACGGCCCGTTCCTGCAGCCGGGGGCGGCTTACCTTTGGCGGCTGATGATCGCGGCTGACTGTCAGGGCAAGGGCTATGGCGATCAGGCCCTGCGCTTTGCCATCGCCACCGCGCGCGGCTGGGGGGCAGGCCACCTTGTCACCGGGGTCAACGATGTGCCGCACGGCAACCGGGGCTTCTACGAACGCCAGGGCTTCATCAGCAGTGGCGTCGTCGAAGAGGATGATCTGCTTTTGGTCCTGACCCTGTAGCGGGGGTACTGTCCGGGGCTGCAAGCACCGAAAACCGCTTAAGCGCAGGTTAACGCGTAGCCGCAAATCATTGACAGCTATGCGAAAAAGGAAAATGGCCAGCCCGGGACACCCCCGGGCAAAGCTGACCGCACCAGGCTTGTTCCTGCCTTACATGGCCGGCCCCGCCACCTGTGGACCGATCCGCCGCTTGATCCGGCTGAACGCCACCGGCGTCACCCCGATAAACCGCGCGAGGTCGCCTTGCGGCAGCCGTGCCGCAATCTCGGGGGCAGCGGCAAGGATGGCCCGCAGCCGCGCCTCGGCCGTCATGGTCAAAAGGGCCGCCTCACGCGCCTGCTTGCGCGCCAGCACCCAGGCCGAAAACGCCGCATAGGCCGCGCGCACCCCCGCATCCTCGGCAACCGCCGCCTCGACAAAGGCGCGCGGCAGCCGCACGAACTGGCTTCGCTCCACCGCCTCGGCCCCATAGCCTTCGCCCACCTCTGCCGCCCCGCGCCCCGAAAACACCCCACAATCGATGATGAAGCTCTTGATCCAGGCGTCGCCCGCCTCGGTCGCATAGACCAGCCGCACCAGCCCCGTCAGCAGAAGGTAGACATCCCCGCTGTCATCCCCAGGGGCAAAGGCCGTGCCGCCTTTGGCCATATCGCGCACTGCCCAAAGCCGCGCTGCCTCGGCCCGGGTGCGCAGGGCCGCGATCAGGGCCGGGGCGGCAGTGCCGGTTTCTAAACCCAGGTTCACGACGGTCCTCCGGCTCCGGTCTATCAAGGCCTGAAATCTGGACCGGAAGCCACCATGTCAAGCCTGCTCGCCCGCCCTACGACCGTCCTTCTGACCGGAGCAACCTCGGGCATCGGTGCCGCCCTTTTGCCGCGGCTCTTGGACCGGGGTCATACCGTGGTCGCCCTTGCACGCCGCGCCGTTCATTTGCCAGCGCGGGCCGGGCTTGTGCCGATGGCGGCTGACTTGACGGACCTTTCCAGCCTTCCCGCGCTCACTGCCCGCATCGCGACTGACCATCCCGGTCTGTCCATCCTGATCAACGCCGCCGCCGTCCAGCACGCCCGGCCGCTGACCGACCCGGCTTCCGTACCCGCGCATCTGATCGAGGAGGCCACGCTCAACCTCGTCGCCCCCGCGCTTCTGGTGCAGGCGCTTTTGCCAACGCTCATCCGCCAGCCCGATGGGGCCATCGTCAATCTGTCCTCGGGCCTTGCGAGTTTTCCGAAAGAGGCGGGCGGGCTTTATTCGGCCAGCAAGGCGGCCCTCTCCAGCTTTACCACCAGCCTGCGCTGGCAGCTGGAGGCGACCCCGCTTCTGGTGGCTGAGGTTGTCCTGCCCCTCGTCGATACGCCCATGACGGCTGGGCGGGGCAGGGGCAAGATCAGCGCCGAAGCGGCGGCTGACGCCATCCTTGCCGGCATTGACGCCCGCCGCCCGGTGATCCGCGTCGGCGCCGCCCGCGCGCTGCCAGTGATCGCGGCGCTTGCGCCCTGGTTGGGTCGGCGCATCCTGCGGGGCACCTAAGCCATGCGCGATCTTCTCCGTATCGCCATCATCATGGCCCTGGCTTTCGCCAGCACTTTCGTGATCGCCGAAGCGACAGGCATTCTGCCTGAAGGCGACCTTCTTGCCTGGCTGGAGGCGTTGCGCGCGGTTGATCCGAGACTGTTGGCGCTTGCGGTGATTGCGATGCTGGTCCTCGACCTTTTCATCGCTGTGCCGACCATGACCACGATCCTTCTGGCGGGCTGGCTTCTGGGGCCGTGGGTTGGCGGGCTCGTCGCCTCGGCTGGGCTGCTTCTGATGGGGTTCACGGCCTACGCTCTTGGCCGCAGCTTCGGGCGGCGGGTGTTGGCGCGGCTTTTCAAGGACAACGCCCGTCTTGCCGGGATTGAGGCTGCCTTTGCCCGCAACGACATTCTGACGCTTGCGGTCTGCCAGGCGCTTCCGATCCTGCCAGAGCTTTCGGCAAGTCTGGCGGGCATTGCCCGAATGCACCCTATGCGCTTTTTGGCGGGCTATGCGCTTGGCGTCGTGCCCTTCGCCTTCATTGTCGCATCAGGCGGGGCAGCCAGCACGCCAGAAGACCTGCGCCCGGCGATCCTGACTGCCATAGGCACTTCGGCTACGCTTCTGATCCTCTGGCGCCTCGTCGCGCGCAGGCAAGGCAACTGACGCCCCAAGACTTAACGAAGTCCTAAAACGCGTCGGTATACCATTGATTTTGAATGGTTTCGAAATTGTCCCTGCCCGGGACACTCTGCCTCAGGGGATGATCCGGGTATACTTGACCCCGCCCAGGGTGGCCCCCGCGATCAGCCCCTGCTGGCCAAAGACCAGCGCGATCACCGGGTCAAGCTCGGTCGTCTCCTTGCCGATGCTCGCCCCTTGTTCCGGGGTCGCATAGCGGATCTCACCGGTGGCGGCCCAACCGCTGGCGCGGCGGAATTCCTCAAGCGCTTCGGGGGTCATGAAGAACAGGGCATGGGCATACTGCTGCGCGCCGATCTGAAAGCCGATGGTTCCTTTGGCGGCAGAGTAATAATCCACCGTCACCCCCTGGATACGCAGCGCGCCCCGCCCGTAGGACCCCCCGATGCCAAAGCCGGCCTCGGTGATCAAGGGCATGTAGAGCACGCCCGACGCCCGGTTCGCGAGATCCTGCGTGCCGGGGTAGCGGCTGAAAAGGAAGCTCTGCGTCGCCTCGACCCGCGCGTCGATCTGCGCGGCCCCGTTCGACCCGATCCCGTTGTTGCACGCCGCCAGCGTCAGTGCCGCGCCGCCAAGGACCAGCCCGCGCCGTGTCATCCTGTGATCCATCATCCAACCGCCCTTCCATGCCTCACGGGGTCTGTAGCCCCTTCACGTGTTTTCTACCGCCAAACCCGCATCCTGTCATGCCTTTCCGCCAAGATCGGCAACCCGACGCTCAGGTCCGCCCCTCAACCCAGCAGGGTCCGGTATAGGGTGAAGTCCTCTGCCGCCACCTCCTGCAGCAGAGCCTCGGTCTCTGGCGTCAGGTCGGTCTGACCCGCTGGCGAGACGTTGAGACGCGGCAGGATCACCTCGCAATCCAGCCGGTCCTCAAGAAAGTCGACAAAGGTCCCGATATCCTCGTAGCGGAACAGCCGGTCCACCCCGACCCCCTGCCTTGGCCGAAGGAACTTTTCCTGGCTGCCGACATCGGCGAAATCGGGGCGCGGGTCATGGCACCAGGCGCGGACGAAGTCGTCAAAGCTCATGTCGCGGGTGCTGCGGGCGGGGTCGGTCTCCTCGCGCTGGCGGAAGCGATACCAAGAGCCCAGCCAGTCCCGCGGCTCACGCATCAGGGCGACAAGCGTGAAGGTGTCCTTCGACGCCGCCTCAAGATAGGGCCCGACGAAACGGCGGTAGCGGTGGACGGTGGTGTGCTTCAACAAGGGCGGCCGCTGAATCGACACGGCGGCAAGTGATTCGAGCGCTGCGGCAATCGCAGTTGACCCCGTCTTTGGCGTGGCCAGAAAGGCCAACCTTTGGTCCCAGAACACCAGCATTCCCGCCCCTTTTTCCGCGCCGCCCCGGTTTCGCACCGTTTTGGGCCAGTGCCGTAAACTATCTCTTAACCAAACTACGCAAAAGCTGGGATCGTGAGAATTTGGTTGAAATGTTCTTGGTTTGATCCCATAAGAACGGGAACACTTGGGGAACATTGGGCAGCATTGCCGCCTGCGGGTGGCTATGAAATAAGGATCATGGATATGGCGGCGGTAGCAAACCTCCTCGACCTCAACGGGAAGCGTGACATGGACAAGGCGAAGGCTCTGGAAAGCGCGCTGGCGCAGATTGAACGCCAGTTCGGCAAGGGCTCGATCATGCGGCTGGGGGCCGACAGCCCGGCCATGGATATCGAGGCGACCTCGACCGGATCGCTTGGCCTTGATATCGCGCTTGGCATCGGTGGGCTGCCGAAAGGCCGGATCATTGAGATTTACGGGCCGGAATCCTCGGGCAAGACCACGCTGACGCTGCATGTGGTTGCAGAAGAGCAGAAAAAGGGCGGCGTTTGCGCCTTTGTCGACGCTGAACACGCGCTTGACCCGCAGTACGCCAAGAAATTGGGCGTGAACCTGGATGAACTTCTGATCTCGCAGCCCGACACCGGCGAACAGGCGTTGGAGATTGTTGATACGCTGGTGCGCTCCGGCGCTGTCAGCCTTGTGGTCGTCGACTCTGTCGCCGCCCTGGTGCCGAAGTCGGAAATTGAAGGCGATATGGGCGACATGCAGATGGGGTCGCAAGCCCGCCTGATGAGCCAGGCGATGCGCAAGCTGACCGCCAGCATTGGACGCAGCAACTGCATGGTGATCTTCATCAACCAGATCCGGATGAAGGTCGGCGTCATGTTCGGCTCGCCTGAAACCACCACGGGCGGCAATGCGCTGAAGTTCTACGCTTCCGTGCGTCTGGACATCCGCCGCATCGGCTCGATCAAGGAAAAGGACGATGTGGTGGGCAACACCACCCGCGTCAAAGTGGTCAAGAACAAGGTCGCCCCGCCCTTCAAGCAGGTGGAGTTTGACATCATGTATGGCGAAGGCATCTCCAAGACCGGTGAGTTGATCGATATCGGCGTCAAGGCCGGCGTCGTGGAAAAGTCGGGCAGCTGGTATTCCTACGGGGATGAGCGGATCGGTCAGGGCCGCGAGAACGCCAAGCAGTTCCTGAAGCAGAACCCCGCCGTCGCGATGGAGATTGAAGACAAGATCCGTGGCGCCAACGGGTTGGACTTCAACGTGACCGGTGGCGAAGAGGCTGACGTCGTCGACATGTGACCCGCTTTCCCGGGTAACCGACAAGGCCGGAAGCCCCGCTTCCGGCCTTTTTCGTTTGGGAATCGCCCGCATGGTGGACAGCCCCCGCGCCGGGGGCTAAACGGTTGCGAAACCGCTCGTTAGCCTTCCGGAAGGGCCTGTCATGGCATCTCTGAACGACATCCGCTCCACCTACCTTGAGTTCTTTCGCCGCAATGGCCACCGGGTGGTGGACAGCTCCCCCCTCGTGCCGCGCAACGACCCGACGTTGATGTTCGCCAACTCGGGCATGGTGCAGTTCAAGAACCTGTTCACCGGGGTTGAAACGCGCGACTACAAGCGTGCCACCACCGCGCAGAAATGCGTGCGCGCAGGCGGCAAGCACAACGATCTGGACAATGTGGGCTACACGGCGCGGCACCATACCTTCTTCGAAATGCTGGGGAATTTCAGCTTCGGTGACTATTTCAAGGACCAGGCGATTGCCTTCGCCTGGGAGCTTCTGACGAAGGATTTCGGCCTCAACCCCGACAAGCTTTTGGTCACCGTTTACCACACCGATGATGAGGCTGCGGGCATCTGGAAAAAGGTCGCGGGCCTGCCGGACAGCCGGATCATCCGCATTGCCACTGATGACAACTTCTGGCGCATGGGCCCGACTGGCCCCTGCGGCCCCTGCACAGAGATTTTCTATGACCATGGCGACCATATCTGGGGCGGCCCTCCGGGCAGCGCCGAGGAGGATGGCGACCGGTTCATCGAAATCTGGAACAACGTCTTTATGCAGAATGAACAGTTCGCCGATGGGCGGCTGGTGCCGCTGGAGATGCAGTCGATCGACACCGGCATGGGGCTGGAGCGGATCGGCGCGCTTTTGCAGGGCAAGCACGACAACTACGACACCGATCTGATGCGCAGCCTGATCGAGGCATCTGCCCATGCCACCAGCGCGGACCCGGACGGCCCGGGGAAAATCCACCACCGGGTGATTGCCGACCACCTGCGCTCCACGTCATTCCTGATTGCGGATGGTGTGATGCCGTCGAACGAAGGGCGCGGCTATGTCCTCCGCCGCATCATGCGCCGCGCGATGCGGCATGCCCATATGCTGGGCGCGCATGACCCGGTGATGCACCGTCTGGTGCCCGCGCTGGTGCGCGGGATGGGGGCGGCCTATCCGGAGCTTGGCCGGGCGCAGTCCCTGATCGAAGAAACCCTGCGGCTGGAAGAGACGCGCTTCAAGCAGACCCTTGACCGCGGTTTGAAGCTCCTTGACGACGAGCTTTCGCGCCTGCCGGAAGGCGGTGCCTTGCCGGGTGCTGCAGCCTTCAAGCTTTACGACACCTACGGCTTCCCCCTCGACCTGACGCAGGACGCGCTGCGCGAAAAGGGGCGTGAGGTGGACGTGGCGGGGTTTGACCACGCCATGCAGGAGCAGAAACAGAAGGCCCGCGCCGCCTGGTCGGGCACCGGATCAGCCGCGGATGCCAAGATCTGGTACGAGATCGCCGAAGAACATGGCGTGACCGAATTCCTTGGCTATGACACGGAAACCGCCGAAGGTGTGGCAACTGCTTTGGTGCGCGACGGCGCGGCGGTTGGTTCTGCTACTCTGGGTGAGACTGTGCAGATCGTGGTCAACCAGACCCCGTTCTATGCCGAAAGCGGCGGGCAGGTTGGCGATGCGGGCCTGATCCGTACCGCAACCGGCCTTGCCGAAGTGACCGACGTGAAGAAGGCTGCTGGCGTTTTCATCCATGTCGCCAAAGTGTTGGAGGGCGATCTTCTCAAGGGTCAGCCCGCCAAGCTGGAGGTTTCTCACACTCGTCGCGCGCAAATCCGCGCTAACCACTCCGCCACGCACCTTCTGCATGAGGCGCTGCGGCGCACCCTTGGCGATCACGTCGCTCAGCGGGGGTCGTTGAACGCCGCTGACCGCCTGCGCTTTGACTTCAGCCATTCGGCGGCGATCTCGGCCCCAGACCTGGCCACGATCGAGGCTGAAGTGAACGCCTTCATCCGCCAGAACGCGCCGGTCGAAACCCGCATCATGACCCCCGACGACGCCCGCGCCATCGGAGCGCAGGCGCTTTTCGGCGAGAAGTACGGCGATGAAGTGCGCGTTGTGTCAATGGGCGTCCTTGAGGGCTCGGCCAAGGGAGCGGACGGCAAGACCTACAGCCTTGAGCTTTGCGGCGGCACCCATGTGCAGCGCACCGGGGATATCGGGGCGATGGTCCTGCTCGGCGACAGTGCCTCCAGCGCTGGCGTGCGGCGGATTGAAGCACTGACGGGGCAGGCGGCGCTAGACCACCTGCGCCAGCAGGACGCGCGCCTGAACGACATCGCCACCATCATCAAGGCCCCGCCCTCGGAACTCGCCGACCGTATCCGCGCGCTGTTCGATGAACGCAAAGCTTTGGTGAACGAGGTTGCGCAACTGCGGCGCGAGGTTGCCATGGGGGGCAGCGCTGCTGGCCCGGAGTCCAAAGAAATCAATGGTATCCGCTTCATTGCTCAGGTGCTTTCTGGCGTTTCAGGCAAGGACCTTCCGGCGCTGATTGATGAGATGAAAGCCCGGCTTGGCTCGGGCGCGGTCCTTCTGATTGCGGACACGGGTGCCAAGCCCGCCGTTGCGGCGGGCGTTACGGCCGACCTGACGGACAAGGTGTCTGCCGTGACCTTGGTCAAGGCGGCAGCTGAGGCGATGGGCGGTAAGGGTGGCGGGGGCCGCCAGGATCTTGCGCAGGCGGGTGGGGCTGACATCGCGCTGGCTGATGCGGCGATCAAGGCGGCGGAAGCCGCGATGGGGGGCTGAGGCCATGCCAACCGCCCTCTGGATCGCCCATGTCCATGTCACCGATACCGAAGCCTACGCGCGCTATGCCAAGGGCGCGACCGAGGCGATTGCGGCCCATGGCGGGGTCTTCCTCGCCCGGGGTGGTCGCTACGTGCAACTGGAAGGCAACGACCGGCCGCGCAACGTGGTCGCCCGCTTCCCCAGCCTGGAGGCGGCGGTGGAATGCTACAATTCGTCCGCCTATCAGGCCGCCCTTGCCCATGCAAAAGGCGCCAGCACCCGCGATCTGATGGTAGTGGAGGAGATCGAGTAGGGTTTTCCTTGAATCCGAAGGGAATTCTTGCGCCGTCATCCCCTTGTCATGCTACTGTAAAAGAAAAACGCATGAGGCCGGGCCAATGATCCATACCACCAAAGGGGCACGCTGATGTGCCGCTGGGCCGCTTACACCGGTGCGCCGATCTTCCTTGAGGAGATCATCAGCCGCCCCGGACACTCCCTGATCCACCAAAGCCATTGCGCGACGCAGTGCCATTCGGCGATCAACGCTGATGGCTTTGGCATCGCCTGGTATGGCGCGAGGGCTGAGCCCGGGCTTTTCCGCGACGTCCTTCCGGCATGGTCTGACCCGAACCTGCGCAGCCTGACCGCGCAGGTGCAAAGTGGCCTCTTCCTCGCCCATGTCCGCGCCAGCACCGGCACAGCCACCAGCCGGAACAACTGCCACCCCTTCACGCATGGCAGGTGGAGCTTCATGCACAACGGTCAGGTCGGCGGCTATGACAGCTTTCGCCGCGACGCCGACATGATGATTCCGGAAAGCCTGTATCCGCACCGCAAAGGGGCGACGGACAGTGAGGCGCTGTTCCTGGTGGCCGTTGCCGAAGGGCTTGACGACGATCCGCGCGGCGCATTGGAGCGGGCCGCCGCCCGGTTCATCGGCCTTGCCCGGGCCAAGGGGCAGGGGCCGCACCTGCGGATGACCGCCGCGCTGTCGGATGGGCAGAAGCTTTACGCCGTCCGCTACGCAACCGATGACGCGGCCCCGTCGCTCTACCACCGCTGGTCCGACACGCGCGGCGGCCGGGCCGTCGTTTCTGAACCTTTGGAAGCGGAAGAGGGCGGCTGGGAAGAAGTGCCGCCCTATAGTTTCTGCACCTTTGACGGCGCTGACGTCAGGGTGGAAGAGTTCCTTCCCTGCCGCCTTGCCGCCGCTGCATGACCGGAGCCAAATTCCTTGAGTAAGGAATTTGACAAGAATTTTACTTAAAATTCTTGGGCCCCAGCCCGGCCGTCAGTCTTTCCGGGATTGGCGCTTGCGCTCGTTGGGGTCCAAGAGGCGCTTGCGCAGGCGGATGATCTTCGGCGTCACCTCGACGAGTTCGTCATCGTCGATATAGGCAATCGCCTCTTCGAGGCTCATCTTGATGTGCGGCGTCAAGCGGACGGCTTCGTCGGTGCCAGAGGCGCGGACGTTGGTCAGCTTCTTGCCCTTCAAGGGGTTTACCTCAAGGTCGTTCTCGCGGGAATGCTCGCCGATCAGCATGCCGACATAGACCTGTTCCTGCGGGCCGATGAACATGCGGCCACGCTCTTCCAGGTTCCAAAGGGCATAGGCGACGGAGACGCCAGCCTCGGTCGAGATCAGAACGCCCTGACGGCGGCCCTGGATCGGGCCCTTGTGCGGGGTCCAGCCGTGGAAGATGCGGTTGAGGACACCCGTGCCGCGCGTGTCAGTCAGGAACTGGCCTTGATAACCGATCAGGCCGCGGGACGGGACATGGGCGATGATCCGGGTCTTGCCGACGCCTGCCGGTTTCATTTCGACCAGATCGCCTTTGCGTTCACCCGTCAGTTTGTCGATGACCGCTCCGGAGTATTCGTCATCGACGTCGATGGTGACTTCCTCGATGGGTTCGTTCCGGACACCGTCGATGTCCTGGAAAATCACCCGGGGGCGAGAGATCGACAGCTCGAACCCCTCGCGCCGCATGTTTTCGATCAGCACGCCCATCTGAAGTTCGCCGCGACCGGAGACTTCGAACGCGTCGCCGCCGGGGGTGTCGGCGACCTTGATCGCGACGTTGACCTCGGATTCCTTCATCAGCCGCTCGCGGATGACGCGGGACTGGACCTTGCTGCCATCGCGGCCAGCAAGCGGCGAGTCGTTGATGCCGAAGGTCACGGTGATGGTTGGCGGGTCGATGGGCTGGGCGGGAAGGGCGGTATCAACCTCAAGCGCGCAAAGGGTGTCGGCCACGGTGGCCTTGGTCATGCCCGCAAGGGTGACGATGTCGCCGGCCACCGCTTCATCAATAGCGGTCTGGTTCAGGCCGCGGAAAGCGAGGATCTTGGTGACGCGGAACTGCTCCAGCCGGTCGCCGGTGCGCGACAGGGCTTTCAGCGTGGTGCCGTTGCCGATGCGGCCGGATTCGACCCGGCCCGTCAGGATGCGGCCCAGGTAGGGGTCGGCGGACAGGGTGGTGGCCAGCATCGAGAACGGCTCATCAACGCGGGCCAGAACCTTCGGGGCCGGGACGTGACGGACGATCAGGTCAAACAGGGCGGAAAGGTCCTTGCGCGGGCCGTCCAGCTCCATATCCGCCCAGCCGGAGCGGCCGGAAGCGTAGACGTGGGGGAAGTCGAGCTGGTCATCATCGGCGCCGAGGTTGGCGAAGAGGTCGAACACCTCGTTCAGCGCGCGGTCGGGTTCGGCGTCGGGCTTGTCGACCTTGTTCAGGACGACGATCGGGCGGAGGCCAAGGGCGAGGGCTTTTGCGAGCACGAACTTGGTCTGCGGCATCGGGCCTTCGGCGGCATCGACGAGGAGGCAGACGCCGTCGACCATGCTGAGGATCCGCTCAACCTCGCCACCAAAGTCGGCGTGGCCGGGGGTGTCGACGATGTTGATCCGGGTCTCATGCCATTCGACCGAGGTGCACTTGGCCAGGATGGTGATCCCGCGCTCGCGTTCAATGTCGTTCGAATCCATTGCTCGTTCGGAAACGGCCTGGTTGTCCCGGAAGGCACCGGATTGCTTGAGAAGCTCGTCCACGAGGGTGGTCTTGCCGTGGTCGACGTGGGCGATGATCGCGATATTGCGGAGTTCCATGGTGTCCAGTCCAATAGGGTTGGCGCGGCCTTACAGGGTTTTCGGCCCCGTGGCCAGAGGCGAGGGTGTCCCGGGCAGGGACACTTGGGTCGTCCCAGCAAATTCAACGGGTTGCGAAGGCGTATTCAGGAAGTCTTAATGTTTGCCCTGCGGTTCAGGTGGCGACATAGCGGTCTCGGCGATGGTTGATGGCGATGACGAGGTTGACCACCAGCGCGCCGAGGAAGCTGATCAGGACCAGCCGCGCCTCGATCACCGTGAAGGCCACGGCAAAAAGGACGGCGTCAAAGCCGAGTTGCACCCAGCCCGCCCGCCAGCCAAGCCGGTCTTGCAACATCAATGCCACGATACCGACGCCGCCAAGGCTTGCCCCATGCCGAAAGAGCGCGAGCAGCGCCGAGCCGGAGAGAAAACCGAACAGCACCGCGCCAACCCATGGGTTCAGCGTGGCAAAGCTGACCTGGCTGGGCAGCCAGAGGCTGAGGACGGACAGAAGCGCCACCGCGATGAAGGTCTTCAGCGTGAACTGCCAGCCCATCCGCAGGTAGCCAAACACATAGAACGGCAGGTTGATCGCAAAGAAGATCGGGCCAAAGCCCCAGCCGGTCGCGTAAGAGATCAGGACCGCAAGGCCTGCCGTTTGCCCCGTGACCAGCCCCAGATGCGTGAGGATCACAATGCCGAAGGCGGCCATGGTGGCGCCGTAGGCGATGCCTTGGGCGTCTTCGATCAGGCTGTGTTTCGCGGGGTCTGTCATGGCGCGGGGCTAACGCAAAGCGGCACTGGGGGAAACCCCTCAGACGGCGACATACCGGTCACGGCGGTGGTTGATGGCAAGGAAGAGGGAAAAGACGGCGGCCCCGAGGAAGCTGTAGGCCAGTGTCTCAAACGGGACGATGAAGGCCGCAAGGCCGAAGATCGCCGCGTCGGACAAAAGCTGCGCAGTGCCGGCGCGGAAACCGGTGCGATCCTGCAACTCGATCCAAAGGATGGACAACCCGCCGAAGCTGCCGCCATGGCGGATGGTGGCCAGGGCCGCGATGCCGAACAAGAGGCCGAAAAGGATGGCGGCGAAGGCAGGTTCGATCCGGCCAAGATCAACCCAAGCGGGGAGAAGGGCGACCATCAGCGACAGGGCGGCGGTGGTGACCAGCGTCTTGAGCGCAAAGCGCGCGCCCATCCGTCGCCAGGCAAGGCCCAGGAAGGGCAGGGTGATCGTGAAATAGACGGCCGGAAAGGGCAGGCCGGTGACATGGGCCAGAAGGACCGCGATGCCGGTGGTCTGGCCGGTGACAAAGCCCATATGCGTCAGGATATGCATCCCGAAGGCGGCCATGGTGACGCCGAAGGCGATGCCTTGCGCATCATCAAGGTGGCTGTGCTGGGTCTTGTTGTCCATGACCGGCATAAATCACAGCATCAACTTTAAGTCAATAATGCTGACCCATATTTTGGAAGAGAGAGTTCTGGGTGTCTGGTCCTGCAGCAACCGGGCGGGGCCCACGGAAAAAGGCCCCTCGCGATCAGCAAGGGGCCTTCCTTCCGCAGGTCAGTTGGCGTCAGGAGCGATAGGAAAAGCCACCGAAGATGGTGCCCTTATCGCGATGTTCGCCGCCCTTGACCGCGCCGACCACTGCTGCGGCTGCCGCGATCAACGAGGCTGCTGCAAGCAGGAAGCCAGTGAGTACAGCGCTCTTGCGGGCGATTTCAGCGGCATTGATCGCGGCCTGCTCGGCTTCTGCCGCAAGCGACGTGGCCGTGTCGCGCGCCTGAATGGCGGCGGTGATGGCCTGGTCAACGCGGGCTTCAACCTCGGCTGGGGGCAGGCCGGTCAGGGTTGTCGTCGCACCGATCAGATAGGCGCGGTCCGCATCCGAGACTTCACCGGACATTGCCGCCGTGCCAAGGATCGAGGCTGCCTGCCGCGCAAGTTCGGCCCGGTCGGCGGTTGCCGGATCGATCTGCGCCGGGCGGGTCAGTGCGTCAGTCACGGCGATCATCGGATCGTCGGGAAGCAGTGTTGCAGCCCCTTCGACCACGCCACCAAGAGCGGAGCCAGTTGCAGTGACCGCGGCATCGGCCACCGAACCCGCCGCCGAGACGGTTGAGGAGACCACGTTGCCGATGACCATTGCTGCAATCACCATACCGGCACCCCAGACAACCAGACCGTTGACGCCGTCGCGGGTTGCGACCTCGTCAATGCTGGCCTGATCGACGCGCCGCCGCATGCGACCGGCGATGTAGCCGCCTGCAGCGTAGCTGGCGATCAGGGTCACGACCATCCACAGGCCGGTCAAGATCAGGCCAAGCATGCCCGAGCCTTCGCCGACCTCGGCCGAGATGGCGGACAGTCCGAGAGCCGCGCCGAAGGTGGTGAAGATCAAACCGATGGCTGTTGCCACCACCGTGCCGCCAAGGATAGCCGCCCAGTCAATGTAGGACCGGTTCAGCGTGTGGTCAGGTGCGGCCATGTCAGCCTCAACCTGAGTGCGCTCAGGCGCCATGCCCAGCGCCATCAGCGCAGTCCGAACAAGGACAGGACTGCAAGGACGACGACGACCAGTCCGACCAGATATATAATGCCATTCATGAGATAGACCCCGGTGTGTTTACGGCCGAAGTTTCCGGCCGTTGCACAGAGGGAACCCGTCAATCACGAAGCCGTTCCCTGCAAATGCAGGGAACGGCCGTTTTGTCGGTGGATCAGCCCTTGAGTGCCTTGTTCAGATATTCGTCGACCTTTTCGAGGTAGCCCATCGTGGTCAGCCACTTCTGGTCCGGACCCACCAGCAGGGCGAGGTCCTTGGTCATGTGGCCGTCTTCGACGGTGTCGACGGTGACCTTTTCCAGCGTGGTGGCAAAGCGCATCAGGGCGTCGTTGTTGTCCAGCTTGGCGCGGTGCTTGAGGCCGCCGGTCCAGGCGTAGATCGACGCGACGGAGTTCGTCGAGGTCGCCTTGCCCTTCTGGTGTTCGCGGTAGTGGCGGGTCACGGTGCCGTGGGCCGCCTCAGCCTCCACGATCTTGCCATCGGGGGTCATGAGGACCGAGGTCATCAGGCCAAGCGAGCCGAAGCCCTGGGCCACGGTATCCGACTGCACGTCGCCGTCATAGTTCTTGCAGGCCCAGACATAGCCGCCGGACCATTTCATGGCGGAGGCGACCATGTCATCGATCAGGCGGTGTTCGTAATGGATGCCCTTGGCCTTGAACTGATCCTCGAACTCCTCGGCATAGACCTTGGCGAAGATGTCCTTGAAGCGGCCGTCATAGGCCTTGAGGATGGTGTTCTTAGTGGACAGATACACCGGCCAGCCCTTGAGAAGGCCGTAGTTGAACGAGGACCGGGCGAAGTCGTGGATGCTGTCATCCAGGTTGTACATGCCCATGTAGACCCCGGCCGAGGGGGCGGAGTAGACGTCCTTTTCGATCACGGTGCCGTCGTTGCCCACGAATTTCATCGTCAGCTTCCCCGCGCCGGGGAAGTGGAAATCGGTCGCGCGGTACTGGTCGCCAAAGGCGTGGCGGCCGATGACGATGGGCTTGGTCCAGCCGGGAACCAGGCGGGGGACGTTGCGGCAGATGATCGGCTCGCGGAAGATCACGCCGCCAAGGATGTTGCGGATGGTGCCGTTGGGCGATTTCCACATCTGCTTGAGGCTGAATTCCTCAACCCGCTGCTCATCGGGGGTGATGGTCGCGCATTTGACGCCGACGCCGTATTTCTGGATCGCATGGGCCGCGTCGACGGTGATCTGGTCGTTGGTGCGGTCACGTTCCTCGATCCCGAGGTCGTAGTATTTCAGGTCGATGTCGAGGTAGGGGAGGATCAGCTTTTGCTTGATGAAATCCCAGATGATCCGGGTCATCTCATCGCCGTCGAGTTCGACGACGGGGTTGGCTACCTTGATCTTGGACATGAGGCTCTCCGGGCTGGGGATTCGGTTGAGGGGTCATAGCCGAAAAGGGGCGGCTTGGGAAGTGCGGTATGCGATTGTATACCGAAATGACCGGACGCTCGTCGATGACTTCGTCACTCCTCGCTGGGCGGCCGACGAGGAAACGAAGTCGAACGAGGAGGTGTCAGCCGAACCAGGGGCGGGCTTTTGCTTTGACCCAATCCCAGAGCGCAGGTGCGCCTTTGGCGATCTTGCTGCCCACGCGGGATTCAAGCTGGTCATAGGTCACGTTGTAGGTGGTCCAGGTTCCACCGCCGCTCATCAGATTTGCCATCACCGGCTGAACGCGGTCCAGCGACTTGGCAAAGCGGGCGTCGGGGGTTTCGGCTGCCTCGAACTCCTCCCACAGGGCGCGGAGGGGATGGCCAAGGTCAGGGGGGAGGAGGCCGAAGATGCGGTCGGCGGCTTTGGCTTCAGCGGCCACGGTCGCTTGGCTGGCATGGGCCTGGCCGTTGGCTGAGTGGATCGGCACGTCGCCCACGTCGATTTCCACCAGATCGTGGATAAGGAGCATCCGGATCACGCGGTTGATGTCCACGCCCGGCGCGGCCTGATCGGCCAGCACCAGCGCATAAAGCGCCAGATGCCAGGAGTGTTCACCGGAATTCTCGGGCCGCGAGCCATCGACGAGGGTCGTGGCGCGCAGGACGGATTTCAGGCGGTCCGCCTCGTTCAGGAAGGCAAACTGCGCCTCAAGGCGATGGTTTGCCGATGGGGACGTCAATGCCCCATGCCACCCATGTCGACGGGGGCGACGGGTGCTTCTTCGATCAACCCGCGCTTGGCGGCGAGGGCTTTTTCCAGAAATTCGCGCCCGCGCCGTTCGGCGAGGCGAACGCGGACCGAGGTGATGAACGCCTCTTGAAACGTGGGCGAGGCGGCCATCAACACGCGGCTGACCTTTTCATAAAAGGTGTCGTCGCCAAGTTCCGGCTCGGCGGCCAACACATCTTCGGCCAGTTGATCGGCAAGGTCCTGAATGACAGCCATTTTAGCGCGAAACCTCCGTCATCCTCCGGCGCACATAGTCCGAGACCGTCTGGATCATCGGTTTCATATGCGCTTCTTCATCCTTGAAGAAGTGATCGGCACCCTCGATCTCGGCGTGAGTGATGGTGATGCCCTTCTGTTCGTGCAGCTTGTTCACCAGGGACTTGGTGTCCTTCGGCGGGGCCACCTTGTCGGCGGTGCCGTTGATGATCAGGCCCGAGGAGGGGCAGGGGGCGAGGAACGAGAAGTCATAGAGGTTCGCCGGCGGGGCGACCGAGATGAAACCGGTGATTTCCGGACGCCGCATCAGAAGCTGCATCCCGATCCAGGCCCCGAAGGAGAAGCCCGCGACCCAGCAATGCTTGGCGTTCTGGTTCATCGCCTGCAGATAATCGAGTGCGGAGGCGGCATCGGACAATTCTCCAATCCCCTGGTCGTACTCACCCTGGCTGCGGCCGACCCCACGGAAGTTGAAGCGCAGGACCGTGAAGCCAAGGTTGTAGAAGGCGTAGTGCAGGTTATACACCACCTTGTTGTTCATCGTCCCGCCGTAAGCGGGGTGCGGATGCAGCACGATGGCGATCGGCGCGTCACGTTCCTTTTGTGGGTGGTAGCGGCCTTCCAGGCGTCCATCAGGACCGGCAAAGATAACCTCGGGCATCGGCCTCATCTCATGTGGGAGCGCGCGGTTTCTTGACGCTTTCGCTCGACTAAAATAGAACCATTCTAAAGGCGGCAGGCTGCCGCCGTTTACCGGGTCGGATTGAGGTAATGCCGCTGACGCGCGGCGTCAATCGGATTGCGCCCGGCGTAACCGTCACTGGGGGTGCAAGATGAAGCTTTCGACCAAGGGGCGCTATGCGATGGTGGCGCTGGCGGACCTCGCCCTTGCCGAGGCGACGTCGGGGACGGATGCGCATGTGTCACTCGCCGCAATCTCGAAGCGGCAGGATATCAGCTTGCCCTATCTGGAGCAGTTGTTCGTCAAGCTGCGCCGGGCCGGGCTGGTCGAGGCGGTGCGGGGGCCGGGCGGCGGCTACCGTCTGGCGCGGACGCCGGATCAGATCCGGATCAGCGAAGTGATGGAAGCGGTGGATGAGACGGTGGACGCGCTGCACACCGGGGCAGGGGTCAGTGGTGGCGTTTCCGGCAGCCGGGCGCAAAGCCTGACCAATCGGCTGTGGGAAAGCCTGTCGGCCAATGTCTATGTGTTCCTGCATCAGGTGCGGTTGTCGGATGTGGTGAAGAACGACCTGACGCCCTGCCCGGCGGTGCCGCATCTGTTCCGCGTGGTGGATGAGGAATGAAGAGGTTGCGCCTTTGGCTGGTCGCGCAGGGGGGCCGTCTGCCCCCCTCTGGCCTGCGGCCATTCACCCCCCGAGGATATTTGGGCAAATGTGAAAGGGCTTGGTGGTGAGCCGCCTATATCTCGACTGGAACGCGACCACGCCGCTGCGGGCTGAGGCTAAGGCGGCGATGCTTGCGGCGATGGAGGTGGTGGGGAACCCGTCGTCGGTGCATGCCGAGGGGCGGGCGGCCAAGGGGCTGATGGAGCGGGCGCGGGCGCAAGTGGCTGGGGCCTTGGGGGCGGAAGGGGCGGATGTCGTCTTCACCTCGGGCGCTACGGAGGCTGCGGCGCTGGCATGTGCTGGGCGCGGGCTGGTTAGCGCGGACGTTGAGCATGAGGCGGTGACCGCCTGGTGTGACGCGGGGCTGGCGGTGGATGCGGCGGGGCGGGTGGCGGTGGCCGATCCTGCGCGGACGGCGCTGCAGCTGGCGAATTCGGAAACCGGGGTCATGCAGGAGTTGGCCCCGGGGATTGCGGTCAGTGATCTGACGCAAGCCTTTGGCAAGGTGCCGTTTGCCTTTAACTGGCTGGGCTGCGAGATGGGCTTGGTGTCGGCGCACAAGCTGGGTGGGCCGAAGGGGATCGGCGCGCTGGTGGTGCGGCAGGGGGTGGAGGTGCCACCCCAGTTGCGCGGTGGCGGGCAGGAAATGGGGCGGCGGGCTGGAACGGAGAACCTGATCGGCATCGCGGGATTTGCAGCGGCAGCAGAGGCTGCGGCGCGGGATCTGGCCAATGGCCTCTGGGACGAAGTGGCCGAAGTTAGAAATATTCTAGAATCAGAGTTGTCGGACGCGGCGAAAGAAACTATTTCAGTCGGGAATGGGTCTCTGCGCTTGCCGAACACGCTTTGCCTGATCGCGCCGGCGTGGCGCGGCGAGACACAGGTGATGGCGATGGACCTTGCGGGGTTTGCGGTTTCGGCAGGCTCGGCCTGTTCCAGCGGCAAGGTGCGCGCCAGTCGTGTCTTGCGGGCGATGGGCTTTGACGAGGGCCTTGCGGGGCAGGCGATCCGGGTCTCGATCGGCCCGGGGGTGACGAAGGATGACGTGGGGCGGTTCGCGAAAGCCTGGACCGCCGCCTATGCCAAGGCCCGCGCGCGGGCCGCATGAAAGAAGGATTGGGGCGATGACAGCCATGCTGAAGACGGCCGAGGCCACCGAAGTGCGCGACGGGGTTGACCGCGAAACGGTGGAAACCGTGGCGGCGATGGCGGGCAAGTACAAGCACGGCTGGGAAACCGAGATCGAGATGGACTATGCCCCGAAGGGCGTGTCCGAAGAGATCGTGCGGCTGATCTCGTCCAAGAACGAAGAACCGGAATGGATGCTGGAATGGCGGCTGCAGGCCTATCGGCGCTGGGTGAAGATGGAAGAGCCGACCTGGGCGATGGTCAGCTACCCGAAGATCGACTACCAGGACCAGTATTACTACGCCAAACCGAAAAGCATGGCGGTTAAGCCGAAGTCGCTGGATGAGGTCGATCCGAAGCTGTTGGCGACCTATGCCAAGCTGGGGATTCCCTTGAAGGAACAGATGCTTCTGGCCGGTGTTGAAGGTGATGCCGAACCCCGCCGCGTGGCGGTGGATGCGGTGTTTGACAGCGTGTCGCTTGGGACCACGTTCAAGGCAGAGCTGGCCAAGGCCGGTGTGATTTTCTGTTCGATCAGTGAGGCGGTGCGGGAACATCCAGAGCTGGTCAAGCAATACCTTGGCACCGTCGTTCCGCAGTCGGACAACTTCTTTGCCACGCTGAACAGCGCGGTCTTCAGTGACGGGTCTTTCGTCTACATCCCGAAGGGCGTGCGCTGCCCGATGGAGCTGTCGACCTATTTCCGCATCAATGCCGAAAACACCGGCCAGTTCGAACGCACCCTGATCATCGCCGATGAGGGGTCTTACGTCAGCTATCTGGAAGGCTGCACCGCGCCGAAGCGCGATACGCACCAGCTGCACGCGGCGGTGGTCGAACTCGTGATCCTGAAGGATGCCGAGATCAAGTATTCCACAGTCCAGAACTGGTATCCGGGCGATGAGCAAGGCCGGGGCGGGATCTACAACTTCGTCACCAAGCGCGCCGATTGCCGGGGTGACCGGGCCAAGGTGATGTGGACGCAAGTTGAGACGGGCTCGGCGATCACTTGGAAGTATCCCTCCTGCATCCTGCGGGGCGATGATTCCCAGGGCGAGTTCTATTCGATCGCGATCGCCAACAACGCCCAGCAGGCAGATACGGGCACGAAGATGATCCACCTTGGCAAGCGCACGAAGTCGCGCATCGTGTCCAAGGGCATCTCGGCAGGGCGGGCGCAGAACACCTATCGGGGGCTGGTTTCCATGCACCCCAAGGCCAAGGACAGCCGCAATTACACCCAGTGCGACAGCCTGCTGATTGGCGACAAGTGCGGGGCGCATACGGTGCCGTATATCGAGGTGCGCAACAACTCCTCCCGCGTAGAACATGAGGCGACGACGTCGAAGGTTGATGACGACCAGCTGTTCTACTGCCGCTCGCGCGGGATGGATGAGGAAGAGGCCGTGGCACTGGTGGTCAACGGGTTCTGCAAGGAAGTGTTGCAGGCCCTGCCGATGGAGTTCGCCATGGAGGCGCAAAGCCTGGTGGCGATCAGCCTGGAAGGAAGCGTGGGGTGACTTCCGCAAAGACCCTGCGGCTTTGCGGCAGCCGTTCCGGCGCGGCATGCTTGACCGGCCGGACGCCGGCCTTCGAGGCCTGACCATGACTAATGTTGACCCCGAAGCCGCCACTGACGCCCCTGCCGAGGTGAAGCCAAACAGCGCCACGGTTGGGCTGCTGATCGACGGCCTTGGCCTTGCGCGGCGGACGCGCATTGTCGATGTGGGCGCCAACCCGGTGCACGAGGCGCCCTATGCGGCCTTGCTGCGGATGGGCGGCTGTGACGTGATCGGGTTTGAGCCGCAGCCATCTGCCTTTGCGGAACTGGCCAAGATCAAGTCTGACCGGGAAACGTATCTGCCCTTTGCGGTGGGCGATGGCTCCAGCAAGGAGCTGAAGGTTTACCGCAGCTCTGGCTTCACCTCGGTCTATGAACCGCATCTGCCGGGAATGGCCTTTCTGGGTGGGCACAAGTGGGGTGACGTCGTCCAGCGCATCCCGATGGACACGGTGGCGTTGGACGCGGCTGAGGGGGTCGGCGAGTTTGACCTGCTGAAGATCGACATTCAGGGCGGCGAGGTTGACGTCTTCAAGGGCGGCGAACGCGTGCTGCGCGAGGCAATGGTTGTCATCGTGGAGCTGCGCTATTTCCGGCTTTATGAGGACGAGCCGATGCTGGGCGGCGTTGACAATGAGCTGCGCCGGCAAGGGTTTTACCTGCACAAGTTCATGTTCAACAAGGCAGGCGCCTTGCCCAACTCGCAGGCCAGCCGGCTGCGGCGGCGGCGGTTGCGCGATCAGTTGATTGACGGCGACGGCGTCTATCTGCGCGACATGGGAAAGCTTGCCAGCTACAGCGACGAGCAGGTCAAGCACCTGTGCATCACGGCGGCGGCGGTGTTTGCCAGCCATACGCTGGTGCTGCATTGCCTTGACGAGCTGGTGCGCCGGGGGGCTGTAGCGGCCGAAATGCCTGCACGCTATGTCGATGCAATGCCTGCTGAATTGCGCTGGTCGTAAGGGAATGGCGGGGATGATCGTCTCGACCTTGAACAATCTCTTGCATGGAGATCAGAGCTTTGACCTGACGTTTCCGCCACGGGTCGAGGCGCTGGTCAAGGGGCTGTACGCGCAGGCCCGAACGATCCTGGAATACGGCAGCGGCGCGTCCACCGTGCTGGCGGCCAAGTTGGGTGTCCGGGTCATCAGCGTCGAAAGCGATGCGGCCTGGGCGAAACGGTTAAGCCGTCATCTGGCGGACCTGTCGACCACAGCGGCGGTGCACCATGTGAACATCGGTGCGACCAAGGAATGGGGCCGGCCGCGCAACAACAACGGAGCGGCGCGCTATCACAGCTATCCGCTTTCGGTCTGGGACAGGCCCGATCTGGGCGAACCTGACCTTGTGCTGATCGACGGGCGGTTCCGCGCGGCCTGTTTTGCAGCGGTCGCGATGCGTGCCACAAAGCCGACGACGGTGCTTTTCGACGACTACGCCCCACGCCGATATTACCACGGGGTCGAGAAACTGGCCCGGAAAGAAGAAACCATCGGACGGATGGCGCGGTTCACCGTGACCCCCGGCCCGATCCCGCCCGACATGCTGACCGAGGTCATCGGCTGGTTCCAGGACCAGCGCTGACCCCCATCACGACTTATTCAGGAACGAAAAACATGCTTGAGATCAATAACCTGCACGTCAAACTTGAGGATGAGGACAAGGTCATCCTGCGCGGGGTCAACCTGAAGGTCGGCCCGGGTGAGGTGCATGCGATCATGGGGCCGAACGGATCGGGCAAGTCGACGCTGTCTTATGTGCTGGCGGGGCGTGAGGGTTATGCAGTCACCGAAGGCTCGGCCACGCTTGAGGGCGAGGAACTGCTGGAGATGGAGCCCGAGGCGCGTGCCGCGGCTGGCCTGTTCCTGGCCTTCCAATATCCGGTGGAAATTCCCGGCGTGGGCAACATGACCTTTCTGCGGACGGCGGTGAATGCGCAGAAGAAATCCCGCGGAGAGCCGGAGTTGAGCGCGGCGGAGTTCCTGAAACTGGTTCGGGAAAAGGCCAAGACGCTGAAGATCGACGCCGACATGCTGAAACGGCCGGTCAATGTAGGCTTTTCGGGCGGTGAGAAAAAGCGCAACGAAATCCTGCAGATGGCGATGCTGGAACCCCGGATGTGCATTCTGGACGAGACCGACAGCGGGCTTGATGTGGACGCGATGAAGCTGGTTGCCGACGGGGTGAACGCGCTGCGCGATGCAGGGCGGTCGTTCCTGGTCATCACCCATTATCAGCGCCTTCTGGACCATATCAAACCGGACGTGGTGCATATCATGGCGGCGGGCCAGATCATCCGGACCGGTGGCCCGGAACTGGCGCTGGAGGTCGAGGCGAACGGCTATGCCGACATCCTGGCTGAGGTGAACTGATGGCGCTGGCGAAGCTGAAGGAAGATGCGCTGGCAGCGCGGCTGGCGGCGTTGCCCTTGGGTGCCGCTTCGGGCTGGCTGGCCGCTGCGCAGGCCGAGGCGCATGGCCGGCTTGCCGCCATGGGCCTGCCGCTCCGGCGCGATGAATATTGGCGCTATACGGACCCCGCCAGCCTGAACGCCCCCGAAGCCCCCACCGCCGCCCGGTTTGAGGCAGGCGATGAGGCGCCCGCCTTCGACGGGATCGGCCGGCTGAAGATTGTCTTTGTCGATGGGGTTTTCGATCCTGCGGCCTCGGATGACCTGGCACTGGCGGGGGTAGAGATTGAGCGTCTGGCGCTTGCCGGGCAGGCCGATATCCACTGGGCGCAAGGAACCTATGGCGTGCTAGAGGCGCGGGGGCAGACCCCGGTCGCCCGGCCCTTTGCGGCGCTGGGGTCGGCACTGGCGACGGATGGCGTGCTGATCCGGGTGACGGGGCAGGCCGCGCGCCCGATTGCGCTGATTTATCACCATATGTCAGACAGTTCCGATGCGATCCTCCATCACTGCGTGAAGTTGGAGCCGGGGGCGAACCTGACGCTGCTGGAAAGCGGGCCGGGTGCCGCGCGTCTGACCAAGGTGCTTGAGGTGGACGTAGGAGAAGGTGCCAGCTTCCACCACATCCGCATCCAGGGCCGCGACCATGAACGCCGCGCGGCGACCCATGTCTTTGCGCAGGTGCAGGCGCGGGCGCTGTTCAAGTCCTTCACCCTGACCGCGAATGGCCGTCTGACCCGGAATGAGGCGGTGATCGATCTGGTTGGCCCGAACGCAAGCGCGCATCTAGCCGGGGCGGCTGTGGGCGACGGTGATTTCCACCATGATGACACCATCTTTGTCACCCATGCGGCCCCGGATTGCGAAAGCCGCCAGGTCTTCAAGAAGGTGCTGATGAACGGGGCGACGGGGGTGTTTCAGGGCAAGATCCTGGTGAAGCCCGGCGCACAGAAGACTGATGGGTATCAGATCAGCCAGTCGCTGCTTCTGGACGAGGACAGCCAGTTCCTTGCCAAGCCCGAACTTGAGATCTACGCCGATGACGTGAAGTGCAGCCACGGCTCCACGTCGGGCGCCATCGACGAGACGGCGCTGTTTTACCTGCAGTCGCGGGGCGTGCCGCGGGCCGCGGCGCAAGGCTTGCTGGTCTTGGCCTTCCTTGCGGAAACCATTCAGGAAATCGCCGATGAGGCGATTGCCGAAGACATCCGCAGCCGTCTGGAAGGCTGGCTTGCGCGCCACGCTGCCAAGGGGGCGAAATGACTGTCACCACCGATCTGGTTGCTACCTGGCGGTCGCCGCGCGCGGCCGTGCGGCGGCATCTGGCGCGCGGCGTGTCTGAACCCTTCGCCTTCACGCTGTTGCTGGTGTTCCTGATCCTGGCCTTCGTCGGCCAATGGCCCGCCGCCGCGCGGGAGGCATTTCTGGCCGACGAACCTTCAGCCGCGCCGCGTATCCTTGGCCGGGGACTTGCTGTCTTGGCGACCATCCCGCTGTGGTATGGTCTTGCGGCGCTGTCGCGGCTTGTCGCCCGCGCCCTGGGTGGCAAGGGCAGCTGGTACGGCGCGCGCATAGCCCTCTTTTGGGCGCTGGCGACGGTCGGACCGCTGATGCTGCTGCAAGGCCTTGTGATCGGGATGATCGGCCCCGGCCCTGCGCTTTGGGCGGTCAATATCGTGGTCGGCCTCGCTTTCCTGTGGCTGTGGCTGACCATGTTGCATGAGGCAGAGCGCGGATGAGTGGCCTTGGCGATCAGATCCTTACCCTGGCGCGGCAGTCGTTGGAAGACCCGCGCGCCAGCGTGCGCAGCCTTCTGGCCCTGGGCGTGCCGCTACCGGCGCGGACGATCGGGCTTTTGCTGATGGCGGTTGCTTCGGCCCTGCTGATGCATCTGGGCTTTATCCTCTTGCCGCCGACGGAAGACCCGATGGCTCAGTTCATGATGGCCAGCCCCTTGCGCGCGGCCATCGTGCAGTGGCTGGTGCTGGCGGCCTCGGTCTTGCTGATCTTCCGGATCGGCCGGGCCTGGGGGGGCAGGGGCAGCTTGCCGGACACGCTGTTGGTGGTCGTCTGGCTGCAGGTCATCATGCTGGGGGTTCAGGCGCTGCAGCTGTTGGTGTTCCTGGTGGCACCCGGGCTGGCGGCGATCATCAGCCTTGCGGGGCTGGTGCTGTTCTTCTGGCTCGCGACCAGCTTTATCGCGGAACTGCACGGCTTTGCCTCACGCGGGGCGGTGCTGGCGGGGATTCTGGTGGCAAGCGTCGGGCTGGCTATGGTGCTGGTCCTGGTGCTGACCCTGATCTTGGGGCCGGGGGCCCTTGGCAATGTATGACGTCGCAACGGTGCGCGCCGATTTTCCGATCCTGTCACGGCAGGTGAACGGCAAGCCGCTGGTCTATCTGGACAACGGCGCCAGCGCGCAGAAGCCGCAGGTGGTGATCGACGCCGTGACGCAGGCCTATTCGATGGAATATGCCAATGTTCACCGTGGCTTGCACTACCTTTCGAACCTTGCGACAGAGAAGTATGAGGCCGTGCGCGGCACCATCGCGCGCTTTCTGAATGCCGCCAGCGAGGATGAGATTGTCTTCACCTCGGGCACGACAGAGGCGATCAATCTGGTCTCCTACGGCTGGGCAGCGCAGCATCTTGGGCCTGGGGATGAGATTGTCCTTTCAGTGCTGGAGCATCACGCCAACATCGTCCCCTGGCATTTCTTGCGCGAACGGCAGGGGGTGGTGCTGAAATGGGTTGAGGTGGACGCCAATGGCGATCTTGACCCGCAGGCAATGATTGATGCCATCGGCCCGCGCACCAGGCTGGTGGCGGTGACGCATATGTCGAACGTGCTGGGCACTGTGGTCGATGTGGCCGCGATCTGCCGTGGCGCGCGCGAAAAGGGTGTGCCGGTGCTGGTGGACGGAAGTCAGGCCGCCGTGCACATGCCGGTGGACGTGCAGGCCCTGGGGTGCGATTTCTACGCCATCACCGGGCACAAGCTTTACGGGCCGTCGGGGTCTGGCGCGATCTATATCCGGGCCGGGCGGCAGGCCGAGATGCGGCCCTTCATGGGTGGCGGCGACATGATCCGCGAGGTGCATCGCGACAGTGTCACCTGGAACGACCCGCCGATGAAGTTCGAGGCGGGCACCCCTGGGATCGTCCAACAGATCGGGCTGGGCGTGGCGCTGGACTACATGATGGGGCTGGGCATGGCCAACATCGCCGCGCATGAGCGGGTCCTGCGCGACTATGCCCGTGACCGGCTGACCGGGTTGAACTGGCTGAACCTGCAGGGAAATTCACCCACCAAGGGGGCGATCTTCTCCTTCACGCTGGACGGGGCCGCGCATGCCCATGACATTTCCACCATCCTGGACAAGCGCGGTATCGCGGTGCGGGCGGGCACCCATTGCGCCATGCCGCTGATGGAGCATCTGGGCGTCACCGCCTCATGCCGGGCATCCTTCGGCCTCTACAACACGGTGGAAGAGGTCGACGCCCTCGTCTCCGCCCTGGAGCTGGCGCACGACCTCTTCAGCGACCGTTAGAAGCGGAAGGCGAAGGCCAGCGCCCCTGCGGTATCCGTCTCACCGGCGCGGTTGCCGAAGTTGTCGGAGTGGATCAGCGACAGCTTCATCTCCAGCCCGTCGGCCAGCGCGGTCTGGTAGGTCAGCTCCAGATCGCGCTGGCGGTTTTCGGGGGCCAGGTCCAGTGCGACACCCTCAAAACTCGCGGCAAGGCCGGCGCGGCTGACCGGCAGGTCCAGCACGGTTTCGCCCGATGCGATGGCGATGGGCATGCCGACGCCGACAGAAAGGCGGTCACCCTTGGTGAAGATGTCGCTTTGGCCGGCCGTCAGCTTGACCGCGTCGAACCGGGCCGAGGACGTGTTGCCAAGCGCGGTGTCTCCGCCAAGGTCGGTCAGGCCCATTTCGCCCGACACCGCCATGAAGGCGCCGTTGCCAAGGTCTTGCGTCACCCCGAGCGCTACCGACGCCATCGCCGCCCCTTCCGTGCCGCCAAGGCTAAGCAGGCCGCCATCGTCACGCGCGAGTTTCAGGCCGAGTTCGACCTTGGTCGGGCCATCGGTCAGAACGCGGGTCAGCGTGAAGCCAAGGGCTGCCGCACCGCTTTGAGGCACGAGGACCGCCGCCGAGGCGGTGCCATCGGGGGCCGAGAACTCAAGGACCGGGCCTGTGAAGGCGGCAAAGGGATCGTCAAGCGCGGCAGGGCTGGCGATGCGGTCAGCGGCCAGATTGCTGCGCAAGGCCTTTGCCAAATGCGCCCCGGCCTGCGAGCCTGGCCGCGCGCCCGCCGTCAAGGCCGAGCCGGGCATCACGAAGCCAGCCGACAGGGCGTCCTTCACAGCGAGATTGGTCGAGGCGAGCGACACCTCAACCGCGTCGCCAAGGCCGGACCCGGTCAGAAGGATGGGGGCATCGACCGCGATCTGTTCTCCGGCGGCCGTGGGCATGGCAACGCCGCCAATCGGCTTGAGCGCCGCCTCGATGTCTAGGAAGCCGTGACCGTAGATGACGGAGTAGGGTTTAAAGAACTCATCCGCGAGTTCGACCGTTGCGTCGGCGTTGAAGCCCGCAAAGTTATCATCGGCTGAAGCGAGTAGACGAATGCGCAGTTGATGAAGTGTAGGCGAGTTGGGGTCCAATGGGTCGATGAATGCCTCAGCCAGAAGGGCCATCGCGCCGGAGAGTTGTGGCGCAGCAAAGGACGATCCAGTGGTTTCGGCATAGGCGGACCCTGGCCCACGCGCCGCCTTCCACGAGCCGTCAGCCACCACGCACCAACGCGCGGCCTGATAGCAGGGAGAAGAGAGCAATGTGACCGCCGTGACATCGCCGTCAGGTGCCAAAGTCGGTACACCGTTTGCCGCGGCAAGCCAGCCCGACTCAAGTTCCGGGCGCAGGTACGGCAGGGCGTCCATCACGCCTGCATTCCCTTCGTCGTCATTCGAGACGGCAAAGACGATTACGGCCTGATTGGAGAAGTCGTTTAGCCGTTCATAGTAATTGCTACCCGCAATGCCGAACACAAGGTCAATGCTGTCTTCACTGATGGCAAGACCGCCATAGCCCCACGAGTTATTCCATGCCACCGCACCTGCAGCAATGGCTTCGTCGCCCAGCCGGGACAGCGTGTCAAATTGTCCGGCGGCCCCATACCAGCCGTAAATCATGTCAGCCCCAGGGGCTACGCCGATGAACTGTGCGGAGTTTCCGGCCGCGACAGACATAACGGACGTGCCATGTTCATCGTCCTGAGAGAAACCGTCATTGTCGACAGAGGTCGCCGGGCCATTGCTAAACTCTTCCACGCGCGCCAGACCAAGGGCTTCATGGGTTATCGACATGTGCCCGTCCGAAAAGGCGATGGTCTGGCCAGCGCCGGTAAGACCCGCCTCATGCGCAAAGGCGGCGCCGGAACTGCGGAGAGGTTCATTTGTTCCTTGAATGTTTGCCAGCCCTGGGAAGCCTCTTATCCAATCGATTCCGGCAGCAGTGCCGACGTAGTTCTGTTCCGCCAGCAGCGCATTCACATTCTGCGCGGTAACAAGATTTGCTGCGGCAAATCCGATGCCAAGAAAGGCCGGATCGGAAAACACCGGGGCCGGGAAGATTGGCAGGTAAACAGAAAGATCAATCTCTTCCTCTCCACCGCCTCCACAAGCGGCCAGAAGGGCCACCGATGACAGCGACAGCATCAGTGCTGTGGACCGGCGGCGGAGGGGACGGGGGAGGGGACGAGGGGCGCGGCGCATGGGGAACATCCTGACGAATCTGTGACCTACTACTCATCCTCAGGTTGGATAAAATTCTGTTAAAGAGTCACGTTCTTTTGCGGCTTCGTGAAGAGAATTTGTGCGCGATTTCCTGTCGCAGGCTGACTGATCAGGTTCTTTGTGCAGTGGCGTCCGCCGGTTCCTTTGCCGTTGAAACCCCTGCGGCATTCCGTTATGCAGCGCGGGAGGCACCCGTAGCTCAGCTGGATAGAGTGCTGCCCTCCGAAGGCAGAGGTCACAGGTTCGAATCCTGTCGGGTGCGCCAACCCCGTTTTTGAAACGATCCCGCACTGGCAACCGATCAGGTCTGCTGCAGCTTTGCGTCAGGGGTTGCTTGCCAGCGACAGGGCCAGGATCGCATTGACCAGCCGCTGTGCGGCGGGCGTCAGTTGTGAGCCCCCTCGGGTGATGATGCTGAACGAGGCAACCGTCAGGCCAAGGTCGATCGGCAATGAGACGAAGGGCACCGAAGGGTTGCCGGACAGGCTGTCCACCACGGGTGTCGCGAGGGGCGCGATGGCGTTGGTCTGGTTCAGCAGTGCCAGGGTGAAGAGGAAGGATGAGGTCGAGATCCGGCGCTGCGGGATCGGCAACCGCAGCTCGGCCAGGCGGGAGAGGACGGTTTGGGTCAGAAGTGTCTCATCATCGCCCATCACCCAGTCGTAGCGCAAAAGGTCATCCACCGTGATCCGGGGCTGCAGCAAGAGGGGATGGCCACGGCGGACCACCAGTGACAGGGGTTCGGTGGCGATTTCCTGAGCTTCCAACCGGGTTTCCCCAGGGCTGAGCCGCGCCAGTGCAAAATCGAGCGCCCCGTCGCGCAACTGGTCGCACAGGTGGACGGATGTGGCCACCGTGACCTCAGCCCGAAAGCCGGGGTGGGCGCGCTGCAGATCGGTCAGGGCGGGCAGGACGAGGCTGAGGGCAGGGCCTGTCACAGCACCGACCCGCACCACGCCAGCAAGGCCGGTAGCGGCTTCGGCAATCTCGCGCGCGGCGTCGGAGAGTTCGATCTGCACGCGGGTGGCGCGGCGGGCCAGTGTTTCCCCCACGGCGGTCAGGCGGAGGCCGCGGCCGTGCCGTTCGCGCAAGGGCAGGCCCAGCATCTCCTCCATCTCGGCCAGAAGGCGCGAGGCGGCGGGCTGGGTCAGCCCGACGCGGGCCGCCGCCAACCCCAGCGCGCCGGACTGGCCAAGTTCGGCCAGGAGCCGCAGCTGTGCGGGCTTCAGCTTGCGCAGTTGGGTCAGGAGGGTGGCCTGGGACGCAATCATGCCGATTCCGATATGAATGGAAGCTGATCCGACATTTGACAGATATGTATCTTCTGTTCAATCTGCGCCGCATCCGTAGCCACGGGCGCAGGTTTTGTGCCTGTTGCGGATGCAAACAAAATATCATCGGGAGGAAACAGATGATTTTGACCCGCCGCGGCCTTATGGCCCTTGCCGGTACCACCGCCGCCCTGTCGGCGCTGCCTGCCTTCGCCCAGGACAAGGGCTCTGTCGGTATTGCGATGCCGACGAAGTCCTCGTCCCGCTGGATTTCGGACGGTGAGTCGATGGTAAAGGCGTTCACCGACGCCGGTTACGTCGCCGACCTGCAATACGCCGAGGATGACATCCCGACGCAGCTGAGCCAGATCGAGAACATGATTACCTCGGGCGTGAAAGCGCTGGTGATCGCGGCCATCGACGGCACCACGCTGTCGAACGCCTTGGACAACGCGGCTGCGGCTGGCATCAAGATCATCGCCTATGACCGGCTGATCCGTGACTCTGGCTCGGTCGACTACTATGCGACCTTCGACAACTTCAAGGTCGGCGTGCAGCAGGCGGAATCGCTGGTTGCAGGTCTGAATGAGAGGTTTGCGGGCGTGAAGCCGTGGAACGTCGAACTCTTCGGCGGCAGCCCGGACGACAACAACGCCTTCTTCTTCTACAACGGCGCGATGTCGGTTCTGCAGCCGCTGATCGACGCAGGCGACATTGCCATTCCGTCGGGCCAGATGGGCATGGACGTGGTCGGCACGCTGCGCTGGGATGGCGCGGTGGCGCAGGCGCGGATGGACAACCTTTTGTCCTCGAACTATGGCGACAAGCAGTTGCACGGCGCACTGTCGCCCTATGACGGGCTGTCGATCGGGATTCTGTCCTCGGTCAAGGGCGTTGGCTACGGCTCGGGCGATCTGCCGATGCCGATCGTCACTGGCCAGGATGCGGAAATCCCGTCGGTGAAGTCGATGATCGCGGGCGAGCAGTATTCGACCATCTTCAAGGATACCCGCGAACTGGCCAAGGTCACCGTGGGTATGGTCGATGCGGTTCTGTCTGGGTCTGAGCCGCAGATCAACGACACCTCGACCTACGACAACGGCGTGAAGGTGGTTCCGTCCTACCTTCTGGAGCCGGTTTCGGTGAACCTGACCAACTATGAAGAAATTCTGGTTGGTTCGGGCTACTACACCGCGGATCAGCTGCAGTAAGCTGATCCGAAGGGGCCCGCCTGCACCGCTCCCGTGCAGGCGGGCGTCCCTTGGAGGAGGGGTGATGACGGCATTGTTGGACATGCGGGAGATCTCGATGGTCTTCCCGGGCGTGAAGGCGCTTGACCGGGTCAGCCTGTCGGTTGAGGCGGGCGAAATCCATGCGATTTGCGGCGAGAACGGCGCGGGCAAATCCACGCTGATGAAGGTGCTGTCGGGGGTCTACCCGCATGGCAGCTTTGACGGTGAGATCACCTATGACGGCGCCCCCTTGCGCAACCGGCGCATCCGCGACAGCGAGGAAAAGGGCATCATCATCATCCATCAGGAACTTGCGCTGATCCCCTTGTTATCGATCGCCGAGAACCTGTTCATGGGCAATGAAGTGGCGACCAATGGCGTCATCTCTTGGCCCATGGCGATGCAGAAGACCGGGGAATTGCTCCGCCGGGTGGGGCTGAACGAACCCCCAAGTGCGGTGGTGGGCAAGCTGGGAGTCGGTAAGCAGCAGTTGATCGAGATTGCCAAGGCCCTGTCGAAGAACGTGCGCCTTCTTATCCTGGATGAGCCGACAGCGGCATTGCAGGAGGCGGACGCGGATCGCCTCTTGGACCTGATGCTGGAATTGAAGGCGCAGGGCGTGACCCAGATCATCATCAGCCACAAGCTGAACGAAATTTCCCGCGTTGCCGACCGGATCACCGTGATCCGCGACGGCGCGGCCGTGTCCACCCTGACCAAGGCCGAGATTTCCGAAGACCGCATCATCCGCGACATGGTCGGCCGCGACATGGCGCATCGCTACCCTGAGCGCACCCCCAACCCTGGCGAGATGCTGTTTGAGGTAGAGGGCTGGTCCTGCATGCACCCCGAACAGGCCGGGCGGCAGATGATCAAGGGCGTGTCCCTGAACGTCCGTAAGGGTGAAATCGTGGGCATTGCCGGATTGATGGGCACCGGGCGGACCGAGCTTGCGATGTCGATCTTCGGGCGCAGCTATGGCAAGGGCCATGCGGGCAGGGTGCGGATGAACGGGCAGGCGGTTGACGTCTCAACCGTGTCCAAGGCCATCGCCGCCGGGATTTCCTATGTGACCGAGGATCGCAAGGCGCTTGGCCTGATCCTGGAAGAGCCGATCCTGAAGAACATCAGCCTGGCCAACCTGGCGGGCATCGCCACGCGGTCCATCCTGAACAAACGCCGTGAGGCGCAGGTGGCCGAGAGCTATCGCAAGCAGCTGGCGATCCGCACGCCGGGGGTGCAGCAGAAGGTGATGAACCTGTCGGGCGGCAACCAGCAGAAGGTGGTGCTGTCGAAGTGGCTCTTCACCGACCCCAAGCTTCTGATCCTGGATGAACCTACCCGCGGCATCGACGTCGGCGCGAAGTTTGAGATTTACACCATCATGAAGGAACTGGCCGAGCAGGGACGGGGGATCCTGATGATCAGCTCGGAAATGCCCGAGCTGCTGGGCATGTGCGACCGGATCTATGTGATGAACGAAGGCCGGATCGTGGGTGAGTTGGCCCGGGGCGAGGCAAGCCAGGAAAAGATCATGGCATTGATTGTAAAAGATGTGGGGAGGGCGGCCTGAATGGCGGACCAAAAGCAAAGCGCGCTGGCCGGACACCTGCGCGAAAACGGGATGCTGCTGGCGCTTGTGGCCATTGTGGTGCTGTTTTCGGTTCTGGTGGCCTTGCAGGGCAAGCCGATGTTCCTGCAGGCCCCGAACATCACCAACATTTTCCTGCAGAACGGCCATGTGATCATTCTGGCGCTGGGGATGCTTCTTATTATCGTGGCCGGGCACATTGACCTTTCGGTTGGTTCCGTCGCGGCCTTTACCGGGGCTGTCGCGGCCTATCTTACGGTGGACCTTGAACTTCCCATAGCGGTCGTCATTCCGCTGACGCTGATCGTCGGCGGTGTGATCGGCGCGGCGCAAGGGTACTGGGTCGCCTATTGGCGCATCCCGTCCTTCATCGTCACACTCGCCGGGATGTTGGTGTTCCGGGGGGCGACCCTCTGGCTTTTGGGCGGGCAGAACATCGGGCCTTTTCCCAAGGCGTTCCAAGCCATGTCCTCGGGCTTCATCCCTGACCTGACGGGCCTTGATAAACCCCATGGCCTGACCCTGATCGTCACCGCCATGGCGATTGCTGTCGTCGTCTGGATCGGCCTGCGGGCGCGTGCACGGGATGCCGAGTTCGGCATCACCCCCGAACCTACCGGCCTTTTCTGGGGCCGCACCGTGATCATTGCCGCCGCGATGGCCTTCGTCGGCTGGCAGCTTGCCAGCTTCCGCGGCCTGCCAAACGTGCTGATCGTGCTGGCGGTTCTGACCATACTCTACGCCTTCTTCACCGAAAACACCGTGCAGGGCCGCCGCATCTATGCCGTTGGCGGCAATGAAAAGGCGGCGAAGCTTTCGGGCATCCGGACCGAACGCCTAATCTTCTTCTGTTTCGTCAACATGGGCATGCTGGCAGCCCTTGCAGGCATGATGGTGACTGCGCGCCTGAACTCGGCCACCCCAAAGGCCGGCACCGGGTTTGAGCTTGACGCCATTGCCGCCGTCTTCATCGGCGGGGCGGCGATGGCGGGCGGGTCGGGTACCATCGTCGGTGTGGTGATCGGTGCGCTGATCATGGGTGTGATGAACATGGGCATGTCGATCCTGGGGGTCGGCATCGATTATCAGCAGATGATCAAGGGCCTGGTCCTTTTGGCCGCCGTGATCTTCGACGTCTACAACAAGAACAAGTGAGGCAGGGCAAGTGACAGCGGGAATGCATCTTTCGACGGTAGTGGGCGTGGGCGTCGTGGCCCGGACTGGGGCTGAGGCGCGCGTGGTGCGGGGCACCCCCTCGGTCTACGATCTGGCGATGGCCGCGATTGCGGCGGGGCAGGGGCTGGCGGCGGAAGTCGCGCACCGGGGTCTGGGCGATACGGTTGACCTGACGAACGCCCGCTTTGCGTTGCCGGTCAGCCACCCAGACCCCGCGCACCTGCACCTTACGGGGACGGGCCTGACCCACCTTGGCAGCGCATCCGCGCGCGATGCGATGCATGCCAAGCTGGACGGGGCAGATGCCCTGACCGACAGCATGAAGATGTTCCGCATGGGGCTGGAGGGCGGGCGTCCCGCCAAAGGCCAGGTCGGCGCGCAACCGGAATGGTTCTACAAGGGCAACGGCCATGCTGCCGTGGCCCCGGGCGGGGCCTTGGAAGCCCCCGGTTTTGCCGAAGATGGCGGCGAAGAGCCTGAGGTGGCGGGGATATACCTGATCGGCCCCGACGGCACCCCGCACCGCATCGGCTGGGCGCTGGGCAATGAGTTTTCCGACCATGTGATCGAGCGGGTCAACTACCTCTATCTCGCGCATTCAAAGCTGCGCGTGGCGTCTTATGGACCCGAGATTCTGGTTGGCGCCCTGCCGGAAGATGTGCGCGGCACCAGCCGCATCCTGCGCGGTGGCAAGACGCTGTGGGAAAAGCCGTTCCTCAGCGGTGAGGCGAACATGTCCCACACCATTGCGAACCTGGAACACCACCACTTCAAGTACGGCATCTTCTGCCAGCCCGGCGATCTGCATGTGCATTTCTTCGGCACTGCCACCCTGTCCTTTGCCGATGGCATCAAGACCGAAGCCGGTGACACGTTCGAGATCACCGTGCCCGATTTCGGCGTACCCTTGCGCAACACGTTGACCTTCGCGCCAAAGACCACCGGCGCCACCCATGTCCTGCCGCTGTAAGGAAACCAGATGACCAAGTTCAAGCCCGCCGCCTGGCCCCGGAAACTGCGCAGCCAGGAATGGTTTGCGGGCACGTCGAAGGACGCGATCTATCACCGCAGCTGGATGAAGAACCAGGGCCTGCCTGCCGACCTCTTCGATGGCCGCCCGGTGATCGGAATTCTGAACACGTTCAGTGAGTTGAACCCCTGCAACGCGCACCTGAATGACCTGGCCGAGCGGGTAAAGCACGGCGTCTATGAGGCGGGCGGCTTCCCCGTGATCGTGCCGGTGTTCAGCGTCTCCGAATCCGGTTTCCGCCCCACGGCGATGATGTTCCGCAACCTTGCCGCCATGGCGGTTGAGGAAACCATTCGCGGCCAGCAGATGGACGGCGTCGTCTGTCTGGTGGGCTGCGACAAGACCACCCCCTCGCTTTTGATGGGCGCGGCCAGCTGCGACTTGCCGACGATCATGGTTTCTGGCGGGCCGATGCTGAACGGCTATTTCCGGGGGGAACGTGTGGGGTCTGGCACCCACCTTTGGAAATTCTCCGAGGCGGTGAAGGCTGGCGAGATGACGGCGGAAGAGTTTGTCGAGGCTGAGGCGTCGATGAGCCGCTCTCCGGGCTCGTGCAACACCATGGGTACCGCCAGCACCATGGCGAGCATGGTCGAGGCGCTGGGGATGACGCTTTCCGGCAATGCCGCGATCCCGGCGGTGGACAGCCGCCGCCGCGTGATGGCGCATCTGACCGGGCGGCGCATCGTGCAGATGGTGAAGGATGATCTGAAACCCTCCGACATCCTGACCCGCGATGCCTTCATGAACGCGATCCGCACCAATGCGGCCATCGGCGGCAGCACCAACGCCGTGATCCACCTTCTGGCCATCGCAGGACGGGTCGGCATTCCTCTGACGCTGAACGACTGGGACGAATGGGGCCGCAACGTGCCGACCGTCGTCAACCTGATGCCGTCGGGCAAATACCTGATGGAAGAGTTCTTCTATGCCGGTGGCATCCCGGCCGTCATCAAGCGGCTGGGCGAGGCGGGTCTTCTGCAACGTGAGGCGCTGACGGTCAGTGGCGGTGCAATCTGGGATGACGTCCAGCCCGCCCGGATCGACAATGACGACGTGATCCTGCCAGCGGAAAAGGCGCTGACGCAATCTGGCGGCATCGTGGTGGTCAAGGGCAACCTGGCACCAGACGGGGCGGTTCTGAAACCCTCCGCCGCTTCGCCTCACCTGATGCAGCACCGGGGCCGGGCGGTCGTGTTCGAGGATATCGACGATTACAAGGCCCGGATTGAGGATGAGGCGTTGGATATCGATGAGACCTGCGTGATGGTCCTGAAAAACTGCGGCCCGCGCGGCTATCCGGGCATGGCCGAGGTTGGGAACATGGGCCTACCGCCCAAGGTCCTGCGCAAGGGCATCACCGACATGGTCCGTATCTCGGACGCGCGCATGTCGGGCACGGCTTACGGCACAGTCGTGCTGCATACATCGCCTGAAGCTGCGCGTGGTGGCCCCCTTGCCATTGTGCGTAGCGGGGACATGATCGAGCTTGATGTGGCCGCCCGCCGCCTGCATCTGGACATCCCTGAGGCCGAACTTGCCGCCCGTTTGGCCGCCTGGAAACCTCCGGTCGAACCGCCAACCAGCGGCTATGCGAAACTTTACCACGATCACGTCGAAGGCGCGGACAAGGGCGCGGATATGGACTTCCTCGTCGGCTGCCGGGGCAACGCTGTCGCGCGGGAGAGCCACTGATGGGCACGAAAGTCGCCCTCGTCGGGATCGGCAAGATTGCGGTGGACCAGCACGTCCCGGCGATCAACGCCAGTGCCGACTGGACGCTTGCGGCCACCGTCAGCCGCAGCGGGTCAGTCCCAGATGTTGAAAGCTTCACCACGATTGAGGCGATGCTGGCGGCGCGGCCTGACATTTCCGTCGTCTCGCTTGCCCTGCCGCCAGTGCCGCGGTTTGCCTATGCCAAGGCCGCGCTTCTGGCCGGTCGGCATGTGATGCTGGAAAAGCCGCCGGGGGCGACGCTGGCGGAAATCCATGCGTTGCAAGGGCTTGCGGCCGCGCGGGGCCTTAGCCTTTTCGCCACATGGCATAGCCGGATGGCTGAAGCTGTAGCCCCCGCTAAGGCTTGGCTTCAGGGCAAGACCATCACCCGCGCGCATATCACCTGGCGTGAGGACGTGCGCAAATGGCATCCCGGTCAGGACTGGGTGTTTGAGCCCGGCGGGATGGGCGTCTTTGACCCCGGCATCAATGCCCTGTCGATCCTGACCGAGATCCTGCCCGCCCCGGTGCACCTGACCGGTGCCACGCTGACCTTCCCGGAAAACCGCCAGACCCCAATCGCTGCTGCGCTGACCTTCTCGGGCAACGTCACCGCCGATTTCGACTGGCGGCAGGAAGGCCCGCAGACCTGGGACATCGAGGTCGATACGCAACAGGGCCAGCTTGCTTTGCGGATGGGCGGCAATGTGCTGGAGATTGACGGGAAGTCCGTCACCGGCAAGCCCGATATCATGGGCGAATACCCCGCCCTTTATGCCCGGATGGCCGAACTGGTGCGCAGTGGGGCCTCGGACGTGGACCTTGCCCCGATGATCCATGTCGCCGACGCCATGACCCTGGGTCGCCGGGCGGTGACCGACGCCTTCCATTTCTAAGGCGCTCTGGTCCTGCGTTTGGGGCCAGTCCCGCCTTGTGTTGCATAGGAATTACCAATGATGCTGACCGGAAAACACCTGATCGCTGGCGAATGGGTGGGCAGTGCCCAGACTTTTGCCTCAACCCCCGCGCATGGGCCGTCGCATGATTTTGCCGTGGGCACGCCCGCGCATGTCGATGCCGCCTGTCGCGCGGCTGAGGCCGCTTTTCCGGCCTATTCTGCCACCACCCGGGCCGAGCGCGCGGCGTTTCTCATCCGTATCGCAGATGAGATTGACGCACGCGGGGCGGCGATCACTGAGATCGGGACCCAGGAAACCGGTCTGCCTGTGGCGCGGCTTGAGGGGGAGCGGGGCCGCACTACGGGCCAGTTGCGCCTCTTTGCAGCGCATATCCTGCAAGACGGCTGGCTGGACCGGCGGCATGACGCGGCCCTTCCAGACCGCCAACCCGCGCCGCGCCCGGACCTCAAGCTGATTCAGCGGCCGATTGGGCCGGTGGCGGTGTTTGGGGCGTCAAACTTCCCGCTGGCGTTCTCGGTTGCGGGCGGGGACACAGCCAGCGCGCTGGCAGCTGGCTGCCCCGTGGTGGTCAAGGGCCATTCGGCGCATCCCGGCACGGGTGAGGTGGTTGCCCAGGCCATTGACGCAGCGATCAAGGCCTGTGGCATGCCTGCCGGGACCTTCTCCCTCGTCCAGGGCGGCAAACGTGATGTGGGTGAGGCGCTGGTGCAGCACCCCCTCATCAAGGCCGTCGGTTTCACCGGGTCGCTTGCCGGGGGCCGCGCGCTTTACAACCTTTGTGCGGCGCGGCCTGAGCCGATTCCGTTCTTTGGTGAGCTTGGGTCGGTCAACCCGATGTTCCTGCTGCCAGCCGCTGTAGCCGCGCGGGGCGAGGCGATTGCCAAGGGCTGGGCCGGTTCCCTAACCATGGGGGCAGGGCAGTTCTGCACCAATCCCGGCATTGCCGTGGTGATTGACGGAGCGGACGCTGATGCCTTTGTCGACGCCGCCAAGGCCGCCCTTTCCCCGATCGGGCCACAAACCATGCTGACCGAGGGGATGGCCGAGGCTTACCGCTCGGGGCGCGACCGCATTTCCGCAGGTAGCGGAGTGCGTGCTGTTCTGACCACCAGCTGCGAAGGTCGGACTGCGACGCCTTACCTTTATGAGGTGTCGGCCACCGACTGGCTGGCCAACCACGCCCTTGCGGAAGAGGTGTTCGGCCCGCTTGGCCTTGTGATCCGCGTGCGCCACGCCGCCGAGATGAAGGAGATTGCTCAAAGCTTGCAGGGCCAGCTGACCTGCACCCTGCATCTGGACGAGGCCGACACGGATCTTGGTCGTGCCCTGCTGCCGATCCTGGAACGCAAGGCAGGCCGTGTGCTTGCCAACGGCTTCCCGACCGGGGTGGAGGTGGTCGATGCGCAGGTGCATGGCGGGCCATACCCGGCCTCAACCAACTTTGGCGCAACTTCGGTCGGCACGTTGTCGATCCGGCGCTGGCTGCGGCCGGTGGCGTATCAGAACCTGCCCGCGGCGTTGTTGCCGCAGGACTGGAACGCCTGAACCTCGAAGGAAGGATATCTGATGGCCGAGATCGCAACCCTTGGGCAGATCGGCGGCACTGACGTCCGGTCGGCCACGCTGTCCGGGCCGGCGGGCTTGCGCGTGGTGCTGCTGACCTATGGCGCGCGGTTGGCACAGCTTTGGGTGCCGGACCGTGCGGGCGTCCTGGCCGATATCGTGCTTGGCCACGACACATTGGAGGACTGGCAAACCCAGGGCGGCTATCTGGGGGCCACCTGCGGGCGCTACTCCAACCGGATTGCCGATGGGCGTTTCCTGCTGGACGGCCAGCTTGTGCAGGTGGATCAGAACGAAGGCGCGCAGCATCTGCATGGCGGGGCACAGGGGTTTGATCGCAAGCATTGGCAGATCGACAGCCATTCCGACGTGCATGTGACGTTCTCCACGACCTCAGCCGCGGGAGAGATGGGCTATCCCGGCGCGCTTGCGGCCAAGGTGACGTACCGGATCGAAGGCCTGGGGCTGGAGATCGAGATGACTGCCGAAACCGATGCTCCAACCGTGGTGAACATGGTGAACCACGCCTATTTCAACATGGCTGGGCAGGGGTCCGGCGACGTTCTGTCCCAGAATTTGCAGATTGATGCGGGGTTCTACCTGCCGGTTGATGACCGATTGATCCCGACGGGCCAGGTTCTGTCGGTCACTGGAACGTCCTTTGACTTCCGCTCGCCCCGGCCGATTGGTGCGATGTTGCCTGTGGCTGACGGATTTGACCACAACCTGTGCCTTTCTGCGCCGGTTAATGGCAACGGCCTGCGCCCCTGCCTTGAGGCGGTCGATCCCGCTTCGGGCCGTGGCATGCGACTGGCGACATCAGAGCCTGGCGTTCAGCTGTATACGGGCGCGCATTTCGATGACACGCCGGGCAAGGCGGGGGCGCGCTATCCGCGCTTTGCGGGCTTTGCGGCGGAAACCCAGCGCTTCCCTGATTCGCCAAATCAGCCCCATTTCCCCAGCGCCCGGCTGGAGCCAGGGCAGACCTACCGCCACCGGATGCAATTCGACTTTACCCCCCATCCGGATTGACCCCGGCGCCCACCCGTTTCGCCGCGTTGCAGCGGGCGGGGTCAAGGCTGAAAGGGCAGGGGAATTCGCGCTTTGCCCGCCAAAAATGCCGCGATTGCAGCCGGTCCAGCACCGGTTTCACACAGGCTCGTGAACAGAATTCTTGCATATAGTAATACTTTTGATAACGTCACGACAGCCACCTGAGGAGAGTGGTCAAGGGTTCCACTGGGAGGAAAATCATGAATATTTTCAAGACGCTCGCGCTTGGCGCGGGCCTAAGCGGACTGTTGCTTTCGACGGCCTACGCCGAAGGCCTGCAAGGCAAAGTCATCGGCTTTTCGCAAATCGGGTCTGAATCCGGTTGGCGTGCGGCCGAGACCTCAGTCACCAAGGCGGTTGCGGCGGAACTGGGGATCGACCTGAAATTTGCTGATGCCCAGCAAAAGCAGGAAAACCAGATCAAGGCGATCCGCGGCTTCATTGCCCAAGGCGTCGATGCGATCCTGGTGGCCCCGGTTGTGGCGACCGGCTGGGAAGAGGTTCTGACCGAAGCCAAGGAAGCCAACATTCCCGTCGTCCTGCTGGACCGTGGGATCGAAGGGCCGGAAGATCTGTACCTGACCTCGGTCGCGTCGGACCAGGTTAAGGAAGGCCGCGTTGCTGGCGAGTGGCTGGTGAACGCCGTCGCCGACAAGCAGTGCAACGTGGTTGAACTGCAGGGCACGGTCGGCTCATCCCCGGCGATCAACCGCAAGCAGGGCTTTGAAGAGGCGCTGGCAGGCAAGGCCAACCTCGCCATCATCCGCAGCCAGACGGGCGACTTCACCCGCTCGAAGGGCAAGGAAGTGATGGAAGGCTTCCTGAAGGCCGAAGGTGGCGGGGCGAACATCTGCGCCGTCTACGCCCATAACGACGACATGGCCGTGGGCGCGATCCAGGCGATCAAGGATGCGGGCCTGAAGCCCGGAACGGATATCCTGGTCGTGTCGATCGACGCGGTTCCCGATATCTTCGCCGCGATGGTTGCCGGTGAGGCCAATGCCACGGTTGAGCTGACGCCCAACATGGCCGGTCCCGCTTTCGAGGCGCTTGATGCCTACCTGAACGGTGGGACGGTGCCAGAGAAGTTCATCATTACGGAATCGAAACTGTATACCCCGGCAGACGATCCGCAGGGCGAATACGACCGCCGCAAAGGTCTTGGCTACTAGTTTCCTCCAGCCAGGACCACCGCCGGGCAGGGGCATCGCACCCTTGCCCGGCGGAATTGCATTCTTCGCCCGAAGGGCGGACAGTTGACGGATATGGGGGGAGGGGCAGGGATGACCGATACGCCGGTTCTTGAGGCACGCGGGATCGTCAAGGTCTTCGGCCAGCATCGCGCACTCGACACGGTGGATTTCGCCGCCATGCCGGGCGAGGTGCATGCGCTTTTGGGTGAAAATGGCGCGGGCAAGTCGACGCTGATCAAGATTCTGACCGGCGCTTACCAGCCTGATATGGGGGAATTGCTGCTGGAGGGCCAGCCGATCACCCTGCGTGATCCCTTGCACGGCCAAGGCTACGGCATTGGCACGGTTTATCAGGAGGTGAACCTGCTGCCGAACCGGTCGGTCGCGGAAAACCTGTTTCTGGGCCGCCAGCCCACCCGTTTCGGCCTGGTCCGCCGCCGCGAGATCGAAGACCGCGCCCGCCAGCTGATGGCCGGCTATGGCCTGGATATCGACGTCCGGGCCGAGCTGTCGGAGTTTTCCGTTGCCGTCCAGCAGATCGTCGCCATCGCCCGCGCGGTGGAGCTTTCGGGCAAGGTGCTGGTCCTGGACGAACCTACCGCCAGCCTTGACCGGACCGAGGTGCAGCGCCTGTTTGCCGTGATCCGGGGCCTGAAGGCCAAGGGGCTGGCGATCATCTTCATCACCCATTTTCTGGATCAGGTGTTTGATCTGGCTGACCGCGTCACCATTCTGCGCAACGGGAAAAAGGTTGCCACGCAACCCCTTAGCACGCTGAACACCACTGATGTGGTGCGGATGATGCTGGGCAAGGATATGGTCTTTGAACACCACCCATCCTCGCTGTCCAGCGGGGCGCGGGGGGCGGTGCGGGTGCAGTTTCAGAACATTGGTCGCAAGGGCATGGCGCCCTTCGACCTTGCCGTGCATGAGGGCGAAGTTGTCGGTGTCGCGGGCCTGTTGGGCTCGGGGCGAACGGAAGTGGCCCGGCTGATGTTCGGCGTCGATGCCTCGGAAGGCGGGACGTTTGAGGTGGACGGCAACCCCGTCACCATTCGCAACCCCGCGCAGGCCGTAGCGGCAGGCTTTGGCTTTTGCCCCGAGGACCGCAAGCTTGACGGCATCTTTGGTGACCTTTCGGTGCGCGAAAACATCATCATCGCGCTGCAGGCCAAGCTGGGCTGGTTCAAGGCGCTGAACCGGGACGACCAGATCGAACTGGCAGGCCGCTATGCCGAGGCGCTGGATATCCGTGCTGCCAACCACGACATGCCGGTGCGCCTGTTGTCGGGGGGCAACCAGCAGAAGGTGATCCTGGCCCGCTGGCTGGCGATTGATCCGACCTTCCTGATCCTGGACGAACCCACCCGCGGCATCGACGTCGGCGCCCATGCCGAGATTGTCCGCACCATCAACCGCTTGCGCGAAGAGGGGTTGGCGCTGTTCGTCATCTCGTCCGAGATTGACGAGGTGGTGGCCTATTCCAACCGCATCGTCGTGATGCGTGACCGCGAGATGGTGGCCGAACTGACCGGCGACGCCATCGCCACCGACGCCATTGTTCAGGCCATCGCCGGCACGCCACAAGAGGTGCGCGCATGACCCGCCCGACCATTGACTTGCGGCCTGCAAGCCTGCCGCCGAACCCGCCGCCGCGCCCGATCCTGACCTATCTTGCCCGCCCGCAAGTGATTGCTTTAGCGGCGGTTCTTCTGGTTAACTGGCTGCTGTTCCCGGGCTTTTTCTCTGTCACCTGGCAGGACGGCCGGTTCTTCGGCAGCCTGATCGACGTCTTGAACAGGGGCGCGCCCGTTGCGATCCTGGCCATCGGGATGACCGCCGTCATCGCGACCAAGGGGGTCGATCTGTCGGTTGGGGCGGTCATGGCGATCAGTGGGGCGGTCGCAGCAGTCCTGGTGACCAGTGGAGTATCGGCCCCGGTGGCGGTGCTGGCGGCCCTTGGGGCGGGGCTTCTCTGTGGCCTTTGGAACGGCATCCTGGTGACGGTGCTGGAGATCCAGCCGATCATCGCGACCCTCGTCCTGATGGTCGCCGGGCGCGGGCTGGCGCAACTGATCACCGAAGGCACCATCGTCACGTTTTCCGACCCGGTGCTGATCTTCATCGGGACGGGGTCGTTCCTTGGTTTTCCGATGCCCGTCGTCATCGCACTTGTGTTGATGATTGTCGCCACGCTGATCGTCCGCCGCACGGCCCTTGGTCTGCTGATCGAGGCGGTTGGCGTCAACCGTTCCGCCGCGCGCTTTGCCGGGCTGTCGGCCAATGCGCTCCTCCTCATCGTCTATACCTTTGCTGGCCTTTGCGCCGCCATCGCGGGCCTGATCGTCGCCGGTGATATTCGCGGGGCGGACGCCAACAACGCGGGGCTGTGGCTGGAGCTGGACGCGATCCTGGCCGTCGTCATTGGGGGCACCTCGCTGATGGGGGGGCGGTTCTCGATCCCGATGGCGGTGTTGGGGGCGGTGATCATTCAGGCGATGAACACCGGCATCCTGATTTCCGGCTTCAGCCCACAGTTCAACCTGGTGGTGAAGTCCGCTGTCATCATCGTCATCCTTGTTCTGCAATCGCCGTTGATGGCGCAGGCGTTCCGTCGCCGCCCTTCTGCCACGGCACCCAAGTCCGGAACCCCGCAATGACCCGCAGCCTACGGCCCTTGATGGCCACCACCCTGATCTTCCTTTTCGCTTACATGCTGGCCGTGCTGCAGCACCCCGGCATGCTGTCGACCCGGGTTCTGGGCAACTTCCTGACCGATAACGCCTTTCTCGGCATCGCCTCGGTCGGTATGACCTTTGTGATCCTGTCGGGTGGGATCGACCTTTCGGTCGGAGCGGTGATCGGCTTCACCACGGTTCTGGTTGCGGCGCTGATCATGTGGATGAACCTCCATCCCCCGCTGGCTTTCGGGATCGCGATGGTGGTCGCGGGCGGCTTCGGTGCGATCATGGGGGCGGCAATCCACTACCTGAAGGTGCCCAGCTTCATCGTGACCCTTGCGGGCATGTTCCTTGCGCGCGGCGGGGCCTCGGTCCTGTCGCCTGACAGCATCGGCATCCAGCATGAGTTCTATTCCACCATCTCCAAAAGCTACATCCTTCTGCCCGGGGGCGGGCGGCTGACGGTTGTGGGCTTGGTCATGCTGGCGGTTTTCGCGCTGGCGATCCTGCTCGCGCACCGCACACGGTTCGGCTCCAACGTCTATGCGCTTGGCGGGTCCGAGACTTCAGCCGCGCTGATGGGGGTGCCCGTCGCGCGCACCACGATCACGATTTATGCGCTGTCCTCAGCCCTCGCCGGCCTCGCCGGGATCGTGTTTTCGCTTTACACCTCGGCCGGATACAGCCTGAACGCCCTTGGCGTCGAACTGGACGCCATCGCCGCCGTGGTCATTGGTGGCACACTTCTGACCGGCGGCTACGGCTTTATTGCGGGCACTTTCATCGGGGTGATGCTGCAAGGACTGGTGCAGACCTACATCGTCTTTGACGGAACCTTGTCCAGTTGGTGGACCAAGATTGTGGTCGGCGTGCTTTTGTTTATGTTCATCGTGCTGCAGCGGCTGGTCTTCCGGGCCGGATCACGAAGACCCTGATACCTTTGGACCCGATCACATGAGCGAACCCGGAAGCCTGATCCGAACGCTCTCCGGGCGGCAAGCAGCGCGGAACTTCCATTCCTACGTCATCAATGAGGTGGGGCGCGCCATTGTCGCTGGTGACATGCCCGTCGGCTCCAGCCTGCCCGGTGACGCCGAGATGATGGACCGCTTCGGCGTCTCGCGCACCGTGTTGCGTGAGGCGCTGAAAACGCTTGAGGCCAAGGGTCTGGTCGAGGCCCGCGCCAAGGTGGGCACCCGGGTTCTGCCGCAGTCGCGCTGGAACCTTTTCGACCGGCAGGTCCTGGCCTGGAAGCTGGAAAGCGGGCCGCCGCCGGCCTTCCTCGCCTCGTTCCGCATCGTGCGCCAAAGTCTTGAGGTTGATGCCGCCCGTCTGGCCGCCCAGAATCGTGAGGCGGAACATGTCCGTCTGCTGCACTACTGGCAAAAGCAGCGGATGGTGATGTCGCACCAGCCCGAACCCTTTGCCATTGCCGAGTTCGAGATTCACCGCGTCGTGGCCGAAGCGTCAGGCAACCCTTTCCTGCGGGCGTCGTCCGCCATACTGGAGTTTGGCGTAGCCGTCTCGGTTCTGTCCCGGCTGACGGCTGACCGGCAGGCCCCGGAACCGGGCCTCGCCGATCTGCAAGCGGCGGCCTATGACGCCCTGATCCTGGCGATTGACCGGGGCGATCCGGCGACCGCCGCTGCCGTCATGGCTGATCTGACCAGCTGACCCCCGCCTTGGGGCGCTGAAGAAAAACCTCTGCTCGGGTCTTGTCTACTTGCAAATGGTTCTCATTTACATTCTAATCGACCTGAGAAGAGGACCCCCCCATGCCCTTGACCCGCCGCTTTCTGACGCTGACAGTCGCCCCGCTTGTAACCCTCAGCCTGACACTGATGCCGCTGACTGCTTTCGCTCAGGATCGGCTGAAGGTCGTCACCACCTTCACCGTCATTGCCGACATGGCCCGCAACGTGGCGGGGGACGGGGTGGATGTGGTGTCTGTCACGAAACCGGGGGCGGAGATTCATGGTTATGAACCGACCCCGCAGGACATTGTCGCAGCCTCCGACGCCGATCTGATCCTTTGGAACGGTCTGGGCCTGGAGCGCTGGTTCGAACAGTTCCTGGAAAATCTGGGCGACGTCCCCTCGGCCACGCTGTCGGATGGCGTGACCCCGATCCCGATCGGCAGTGGTGAGGCGGAGGGTCGCCCGAACCCCCACGCCTGGATGAGCCTGGACGCAGCGCTGATCTACGTCGACAATATCGAAAAGGCCCTCACCGCCGCTGACCCCGCCAATGCCGCAACCTATGCCGCCAATGCCGCCGCCTACAAAGACCAGCTGCAGGGCGCGATCGGCCCGTTGCGCGACCAGATCGCAGCCTTGCCCGAAAACCAGCGCTGGCTGGTCAGCTGCGAAGGCGCGTTCAGCTATCTGGCCCGTGACCTTGGCCTGCAGGAACTGTACCTCTGGCCGATCAACGCCGATGCCCAAGGCACTCCACGTCAGGTGCAAGCGGTGATCGACGGGGTCCGCGAACATGCCATTCCGGCAGTGTTCTGCGAAAGCACGGTCTCCTCTGACCCGGCCGAGCAGGTGGCGCGTGAAACCGGGGCAGCTTTCGGCGGCGTGCTTTACGTTGACAGCTTAAGCGCTGAAGATGGCCCGGTACCGACCTATCTTGACCTCTTGCGGGTCACGACCGAAACCATCGCCCGGGGCCTTGCCCCAGCGGCGAACTAAGGGGGCGCGATGGCGCAAGCAGCGGCGGACGACACAAGGGTCCTGGAAACCGGGGCAGGGGGCGGCATCCTTGCCGAAGGGGTGACCGTCACCTACCGCACTGGCCTGACTGCGCTGACTGACGCAAGCTTCGCCATCCCCAAAGGCACGATCACCGCGCTGGTCGGCGTGAACGGCGCCGGCAAGTCCACGCTTTTCAAGGCGATCATGGGGTTCCTCCCCTTGGCGCGGGGCCGTATCCGCCTTCTGGGCATGCCGGTGCGGGAAGCGCTGCGCCAGAACCTGGTCGCCTATGTCCCCCAGGCCGAAGAAGTGGACTGGTCCTTCCCCGTCCTGGTCGAAGACGTGGTGATGATGGGCCGCTACGGCCACATGGGGTTCCTGCGCCGCCCCTCGGCCAATGACCGTGCCAAGGTGGACCAGGCGCTTGCCCGCCTCGGCCTTACCGATCTCCGCCACCGCCAGATTGGCGAGCTTTCGGGCGGCCAGAAAAAGCGCGTCTTCCTCGCCCGTGCGCTGGCGCAGGAGGGCAAGATCATCCTCCTCGATGAACCCTTCACCGGCGTCGATGTGACGACCGAGGAGCAGATCATCGCCCTTCTGCGCACCCTGCGGGAGGAGGGGCATGTGATGCTCGTCTCCACCCACAACCTCGGCTCGGTCCCCGAATTCTGTGACCGCACGATCTTGGTCAAGGGCACCGTCCTTGCCCACGGCCCGACCGAGACGATCTTCACCCGCGACAACCTGGAACGCACCTTCGGCGGCGTCCTGCGCCACTTCACGCTTGGCGGGCCCGATCTTCACGACGACGAAGACGCGCGCGAGGTGCGGATCATCACGGACGACGAACGCCCCTTCGTCCAATATGGCCGGAAGGGCGACAAGTGACTGACCCTGCCTATCACATTGGCCCAAATATCCCCGCCGGAGGCACACCCGAGCCGGTTGCGCGCCCCTGGCGCGCAGAGGCGAGACAAAAGACTTGCGCGGCACGCGCTCAATTTGACAACCGACCGAACCCGGCGAAGACCCGTGATGTTTGAGCCCTTCGCCTATGCTTACATGACCAACGCCATGTGGGTCTCGGCCCTTGTGGGCGGGGTCTGCGGGTTCCTTTCGGCCTATCTGATGCTGAAAGGCTGGTCCCTGATCGGCGATGCGCTGTCGCATTCCGTGGTGCCGGGGGTGGCGGGGGCTTACATCCTTGGCCTGCCCTTCGCGCTTGGGGCGTTCCTTTCTGGTGGCCTTGCGGCGGGGGCCATGCTGTTTCTGTCGTCGCGCAGTGGCCTCAAGACCGATACCGTCATCGGCCTGATCTTCACCGCCTTCTTCGGGCTTGGACTGTTCCTGATTTCGATCTTCCCGACCTCGGTCAGCCTGCAATCGATCACCATGGGCAATATCCTGGCGATCTCGCCCGGCGACACGTTGCAGCTTTTGCTTATTGGAGGGATCTCGGCGGTCATCCTTCTTCTCATCTGGAAGGACCTGATGGTCACCTTTTTCGATGAAGCTCACGCCCGTACCATCGGCCTGAGACCGGACCTGCTCAAGGCCGTGTTCTTCACTCTCCTCTCCGCCTCGACGGTCGCGGCCATGCAAACGGTGGGGGCGTTTCTTGTCGTCGCCATGGTCGTCACCCCCGGTGCCACCGCTTATCTCTTGACCGACCGTTTCCCCCGCCTCTTGACCCTGTCTGCCGCCATCGGGGCCGGGTCGGGCTTCATCGGGGCCTATCTCAGCTATTTCCTCGACGGGGCCACCGGCGGGGTGATCGTCCTTTTGCAGACGTTGGCCTTCGCCTTGGCCTTCCTCTTCGCGCCGAAACACGGCGTCCTTGCCAGCCGCCGCCGGGGAAGAGAGGCGTGATGGAGACCCTTCTCTTCCCCTTCCAGTTTCCCTTCATGCAAAAGGCGTTCTGGATTGTCCTGATCGTGGCTCCGCCTTGCGCGCTTTTGTCCTGCTTTCTGGTGCTTAAGGGCTGGGCCTTGATGGGCGATGCGGTCAGTCATGCCGTCCTGCCCGGAATTGTGCTGGCGCATCTGGCCGGGTTGCCGCTCCTCCTCGGGGCCTTTGCCGCCGGGCTTGGGTCGTCGCTCCTCACCGGGTTTCTGGCCGCCAACAGCCGCGTCAAGCGTGATACACTGATGGGTGTCGTCTTTTCCGGAATGTTCGCGCTGGGGATCGTGCTCAACACCGCTTTCCCGTCGGAACTGCATCTCGAACATATCCTCTTTGGCAACATGCTGGGCGTGGGGCAGGGGGACCTGATCACCGCTGCCAGCATTGCCGTGCCGGTGACCGCCCTTCTGGCCTTGAAGTGGCGTGACCTGATGCTGCACGCCTTTGACCCGGCGCAGGCAAAGGTCTCCGGCCTTCCGGTCGAGGCGCTGCATTACGGGCTGCTGACGATCCTGTCCCTGACCATCGTCGCGACGTTGTCCTCCGTCGGCCTGATCCTCGCCATCGGCCTTCTTATCGCGCCGGGGGCCATCGCTTTCCTGCTGACCCGCCGCTTTGGCGCGATGCTGTTGGTGGCCACCGGTGTCACGGTCGGGGCAATGCTGATCGGCGTTTGGGCCAGCTTCTACCTCGACTCCGCCCCCGCGCCGACGATCATCCTGGTTCTGACCGGCCTTTTCGTGGTGGCCCTTCTGCGCCACCGCCTGCGCATTGCCCGGGGCTGATCGGCCTTTACGCAAGGCCCGCGCCGCCCTAACCATGGGGCAAGACCTGAAGGGGCCAAGCGATCTTGATGCCATGACCACACCGCTAACCTCATCTGTTCAGGGCCCATCCCCCCTCACCCTCGCCGCCGAGCGTGAGCTTGTCCGCCTGGCCGCTGTTCCGCCCAGCCCCCAGCGGCTGGAGCGGCAGTTGCGGCATCTGGCGAAATGGCGGTCGCAGATGCTGGCCAATACCCAATCCCATCGCATGGGGGCGACCGTGCAGGCCGGGCCTTTCGTCGGCATGTCCTACAGCGTCGAAAGCGCCGATGGCGGCCGCGCCCCGCGCTTGCTTGGGGTTTATGAGGCCAGCCTGCACCCGGTGATCGAAGCCATCATCGCCCGCGCTTATCCGCAGATTCTCGATATCGGCTGTGCCGAAGGCTACTACGCCGTGGGTCTTGCCCGCCGGATGCTAGAGACCACCATCCACGCCCGCGACATCAACCCTGTGGCACGCGACCGCTGCGTTCAGTTGGCGGCGGAAAATGGGGTGGCGGACCGGGTTCTGGTCGGCCCCGAGGTCACACACGCCGACCTTGCCCTTTGCGCCACAGCCCCGACGCTGGTTCTGTGTGACATTGAAGGGGCTGAAGATACCCTGCTGCAGCCTGCCCAAGCCCCGGCACTCCTGCAAGCTGACCTGCTGGTTGAAGTGCACGAGGCGGATGCGCCGGGTCTTCTGTCCCGCCTGACCGCACGCTTTGCCGCGACCCACAGCATCACCCGGATCGACCGTCAACTGCGGCCTGACCTTCTGCCCGTGTGGACTGAAACGCTTTCCGACCTCGACCGTCTCCTCCTTCTTTGGGAATGGCGCGCAACCCCGACGCCCTGGCTTTGGATGCGGCGGCATTGATGGCCGACCCCAGCACCAATGCCGCGATCTGGTTCGCCCCCGACGGCTATGACCCGACAAAGGGCCTGAACGGTCGACGCGTGGCGGGTGAAAGCTTCCTGCGCGGGTTCTTCGCCCATGCGAAGGTGGATGAATTCGTCAGCCTCGCCCACCGCACGTCGGAGCATGAGGCGTTTGCCGCCCTGGCCCGCGCCAACGGCGTCAGCCAGCCCTTGCGCGCCGTCCGCCTGGATGCGCCGGCCGAGCTTGCGCCGGTTCAAATCGTGTATTACCCCGCGCCGCCGCCACAACATGAATTCTGGCGTCGCGCCCCGCATGGGGCGGCGGCCTGGGCCTATTGCGGCATCACCCATACCACCGCCACCCGCGCGGTGATGCAGGCGGTCTTTGACATGCGGGCAGCGCCCCAAATGCCTTGGGACGCGCTGATCTGTACCTCGAGCGCGGTCCAGCACTCGCTGACCCGGCTGATGGAACTGGCCGAAGATCATCTGGCCATTCGCTTCCCGGGCGCGGTCCTGCCCGCACGACCGCTCTTGCCAGTGATCCCGCTGGGCGTCCACACTGCCGACTTCGCCCCCGATCCGGCGGCAGGGGTGGCGTTGCGCGAACGGCTTGGGATCGGCCCCAAGGATATCGCCGTATCCTGTATCGCCCGGCTGACCCCGGATGAGAAGTTCGACCCTTTCCCGCTGTTCCTGGCACTTGAGGCCGCGGCCCCGGCGCTTGCGGCCAAGGGCGGGCGGTTCCACCTTGTCCTTTGTGGAGTGTTCCGCGATCCGGCCTGGGCGCCACTGTTCGCCGACGGCGCGCGCCAGCTGATGCCCTCGGTCGGCTATCACCAGCTGGACGGCGCGGTCGCCGCTGAACGCAAGGCCACGCTTTCGGGCAGTGATATCTTCGTCTTCCCGATCGACAACCTGCAGGAAACCTTTGGCCTTGCCCCGGTCGAGGCGATGGCGTCAGGGCTGCCGGTCATCGTGTCCGACTGGGACGGGATGCGCGACACCGTCACGCCAGAGGTTGGCTTCCGCATTCCCACCGAAATGCCGCGCGATGGTGAGGCGACCTATATCAGCCTGCGCCATCTTGGCGGGACCGACAGCTATCTGCAGTATCTGGCGCAAATCTCGGCCATGACGCGCATTGATGTGGCGGCCATGGCCCGCGCGCTGGAAACGCTCGCCACCGATCCTGCCTTGCGCGCCCGGATGGGGGCTGCGGGGGCGGCCCGGGCGAAGGCGCTATACGACTGGTCGGTGGTGATCCCGCAAATGCAGGCGCTTTGGGGCGAACAGGCGGCGATGCTGGCCCATGCGCGCAACAGGGGCGGGGCCGCAACCTTGCGCGCGAACCCCGGCCGCCTGCCCACCGGCCCCGCGCCTGACGTGATGTTTGAGGCTTACCCGACCCGGCCGGCGCCAGATCGAGGATCTCGCCGCCTACGTGCCGTCAACATCGGGCCGAGGCCCGACGTGGCCGCCACCGTCGCCTTGCGCCGCTACACGGCTCTTGGCCGGTTGATCGACGAACCCGTCCGCATGCAGGACGTTCTGGCCGCCCATGCTGTCGCTGGCCCGTCAGGCGCCACGCTTGCCGAGGTTGCGGCCCGCACAGGCCTGCCCATTGCCGTCGTTGCCCGCATCACCCTGTGGCTGGCGAAATACCATTTCCTGGAGGATGCGACATGACCCCGACGACGACCCCCTCGATCCTGATCACTGGCGCTGGCGCCGGGATCGGCCGTGCCACCGCCCGCGCCTTCCTTGTTGCTGGATGGGACGTCACGCTCTTGGGCCGCCGCGCCGAAGCGCTGGCCGAGACCGCGCAAGGCCAGCCGGCCCGCATCATCGCCTGCGACGTGGGCGATCCTGCGGGGGTCGAGGCGGCCTTTGCCCAACTGCCCCGTCTGGACGTCCTGTTCAACAACGCCGGTATCTCGGCCCCGGCAGCGCCGATTGATGAAATCCCGGTGGATCAGTGGCTTGAGGTCAGCCGCACCAATATCACTGGTATGTTCCTTTGCGCGCGCGCGGCCTTTGGCCTGATGCGCCGCCAGTCGCCCCGTGGCGGCAGGATCATCAACAACGGCTCGATCTCCGCCCACGCCCCGCGCCCTGGGTCTGCGCCCTACACCATGTCGAAACACGCCGTCACCGGCCTGACGCGGACGCTTGGCCTGGATGGCCGCGCCTTCGACATCGCCTGCGCGCAAATCGACATCGGCAATGCGCTGACCGACATGGCCGCACGCTTCACCAAGGGCGTGCCGCAGGCCGATGGCCAGATCCGGGTGGAACCGGTTATGGATGTGGATCATGTGGCCAGGATGGTGCTGCACATGGCCAGTCTGCCCCTGGACGTGAACATCCCGTTCGTCACCCTGATGGCGCGTGACATGCCCTATATTGGGCGGGGGTAGGCGGCGTCAGACCGCGCAGTAGATGTCGTGCAACAGCTTGACCAGCCGCTGCACCTTGGGGTCCTGGATCGAATAATAGATCGCCTTGCCCTCGCGCCTGGTGGCGACAAGGCCTTCCAGCCGCAGGCGGGCCAATTGCTGGCTGACCGCAGCCTGGCGCTGGTCCAAAAGACGCTCCAACTCGGTCACCGAACGTTCGCCTTCGGTCAAGTGGCAGAGAATCAAAAGCCGTCCCTCATGGCTGAGGGCCTTCAGGAAGGCCGCCGCCTCGGCGCTGCGCAGGGCCAGGAATTCCGACCGTGCAGCCACGGCATCCCCTGCTTCCCGCGACGACGGGGCCATTTGGTCCAGGGACATCAAGCCACCTCTTTCAACTTCTGATTGCGCTTACGCTAACATGAGTTAGCTCCGCTGGCGAGAGGGGCCTTGCTCCTTGGCACCACGGAAGGCAAGGATTAGCCGATCAGTCACGGTCCGTCAGGCCCCCCTTTTCCGATGGACCGCTTCCCCCTTGCAAAAGTCGCCCGCAAAGGACCGCCCCGACCATGACCCGCCCCCTTGCCTTTACCGCGCCTGGCCGCTTCTGGCGCGGCAACCTGCACACCCATTCCACCCGGTCTGATGGCGTTCTGGACCCGCACGAGGTCTGCCGCCGCTACCAGGCGGAAGGCTATGATTTCCTGGCCCTGACGGATCATTTCATCGGCCGCTACGGCTATCCCATCGTTGATACGGTGCCGATGCGCGCGGAGGGCTTCACCACCATCCTCGGTGCGGAACTCCATTCCGGCGCCATGGCGAATGGAGAGCTTTGGCATATCCTTGCCGTGGGCCTGCCCGGCGATTTCGCCCCGTCGAACAGCCCTGACTTTCTACCCGTTCCGGGGCAGGAGACGGGGCCCGAGATCGCCGCCCGTGCCGTGGCCGCGGGGGCCTTTGTCGCCGTGGCGCATCCTCAGTGGTCCGGCCTCACCCTGGCCGACGCCCGCAGCATCACCGCCGCCCACGCGGTTGAGGTCTATAACCACGGCTGCGCCACCGGCTGCGACCGTCCTGATGGCTTTGCGATCGCCGACCTTCTGCTGACCGAAGGCCGCAAGCTGACCCTCATCGCCACGGATGACGCGCATTTCTCGGAACCCGACCACTTTGGCGGCTGGGTCATGGTCAAGGCGCAAGAAAACACGCCCGAGGCCCTGTTGCAGGCGCTGAAGGACGGGGCGTTCTACTCCAGCCAAGGGCCGCTCTTGCACGACGTGCGGCTGGAGGGGGACCATGTGGTGATCGAAAGCTCAGCCGTGGTGTCGGCAGTGGCCATCGGTCACGGTACCGGGGCCAAGGCGGTGCATGGCCATTCGATGACCCGCAGTGAAGTCCCGTTGGCCCGGCTGAACAACTCCCCTTGGGTCCGCGTGGCGGTGATCGACGCCGCAGGCAAGCGCGCCTGGTCAAACCCGATCTGGCGCGAGGCGGGCAAGAACCCGCGCACGCTTTAGGGCAGGTGCGCAATGCAGCCGGCGATGGTCACCGATGTGGAAGACTACTTCACCAAAGGCTGCGGCCGCTGCCCCCGCTTTGCGACGCCGGACTGTTCGGCCCTGCGCTGGCAATCCGGGCTGGTCACCCTGCGCCAGATTGCATGGGACGCAGGCCTGATCGAGACGGCGAAATGGGGCCATCCCTGCTACATGCACGCGGGCCGCAACATCGCGATCATCGGGGCCTTCCGCGCCGATTTCCGGCTGACCTTCTTCAACGCTGCCTTGCTGCAAGACCCTGAAAACGTGCTGGAAAAGCAGGGCCCAAACACCCACCACGCCGATTGCCTGCGCTTCACCGACCCGGTGGCCCCCGCGCAAATGGCCCCCCTGATCCGCGCCTATCTGGCCGAAGCGATGGCCCATGCCGAGGCGGGAACGCTGCCACCCAAGGAATCCCACGACCAGACCCTGCCCGAAGAGTTGACCAACGCCCTCGACGACGACCCCAAACTGGCCGAGGCGTTCTTTGCCCTGACCCCCGGCCGCCAGCGCAGCTATGTGATCCTGCTGTCCGGGGCAAAAACCTCCGCCACCCGGATCAACCGGATCGAAAAGGCGCGCCCTCGCATTCTGGCAGGCAAGGGCGCCACCGAGCTTTAACGCCGCTCAGTTCCCCAGGATCGCCGGCAGCCGCAAGCCATGGTCCTTGGCGCAGGCCACCGCCGTCTCATACCCCGCATCCGCATGCCGCCACACGCCCGAGGCCGGGTCGTTCCACAACACCCGCTCCAACCGCTTCGCCGCCTCTGGCGTTCCGTCTGCCACGATCACCACACCGGCGTGCTGGCTGAACCCCATGCCAACCCCGCCGCCGTGATGCAGGCTGACCCAGGTCGCCCCGCTTGCCGTGTTGACCAGCGCGTTGAGAAGCGGCCAGTCGCTGACCGCGTCCGAGCCATCCTTCATCGCCTCCGTCTCCCGGTTCGGGGACGCGACCGAGCCGGAATCCAGATGGTCCCGCCCGATCACGATCGGGGCCTTTAACTCACCCGATGCCACCATCTCGTTGAACATCAGCCCAGCGCGGTGCCGGTCGCCAAGGCCGATCCAGCAGATGCGCGCGGGCAGGCCTTGAAACGCAATCCGCTCCCCCGCCATGTCGAGCCAGCGGTGAAGGTGGGCGTTGTCCGGGAACAGCCGCTTCATCGCGGCATCGGTTTTGCGGATATCCTCGGGGTCGCCCGACAGGGCCACCCAGCGGAACGGGCCAATCCCCTTGCAGAAAAGCGGGCGGATATAGGCGGGCACGAAGCCGGGGAAGGCGAAGGCGTTCTCGAACCCCTCCTCCTTCGCGACCTGCCGGATGTTGTTGCCGTAGTCGAGGGTCGGGACACCTGCATTCCAGAACCCCACCATCGCCTCGACATGCGCGCGCATCGACTGCTTTGCCGCCGTTTCGACAGCCGCAGGGTCGGTCTCCTGCCGCGCGCGCCAATCGGCGACAGACCACCCCAGGGGGCAGTAGCCATGCAGGGGGTCGTGCGCTGATGTCTGGTCGGTGACGATATCGGGGCGCGGGCCACCGGCCTTCATCCGGCGCAGAAGTTCCGGGAACACCTCCGCCGCGTTGCCCAGAAGACCGACCGACTTCGCCTTACCTTTCGCGGTCCAATCGGCGATCATCGCAAGGGCCTCGTCCAGCGTATGGGCCTTGGCGTCGACATAACGGGTGCGCAGGCGGAAATCGATGCGGGTCTCGTCCACCTCCACCGCCAGGCAGCAGGCCCCGGCCATCACGGCGGCGAGGGGCTGCGCGCCACCCATGCCGCCCAGACCTCCGGTTAGGATCCATTTCCCGGTCAGGCTGCCGCCATAATGCTGGCGGCCGGCCTCGGCAAACGTCTCGTAGGTTCCCTGCACAATCCCTTGAGTTCCAATGTAAATCCAGGACCCGGCGGTCATCTGGCCGTACATCATCAGACCCTTCTTATCGAGCTCATTGAAATGCGCCCAAGTGGCCCAATGCGGCACGAGGTTGGAGTTTGCAATCAGCACCCGCGGCGCGTCGGCATGGGTGCGGACGATGGCCACCGGACGACCGGACTGCACCACCAGCGTCTCATCGCCCTCAAGGTCCTGCAGGCCGGCGACGATGCGGTCGAAGTCCTCCCAGGTCCGGGCGGCGCGGCCGATGCCGCCGTAGACCACCAGCTCATGCGGGTTTTCGGCCACGTCGGGGTGCAGGTTGTTCATCAGCATCCGCATCGCGGCTTCGGTCTGCCAGCTTTTGCAGGTGATTTCCGTGCCGGTGGCTGGATAGACATCGCGCAGGTTGTGGCGGGGGTTTGTCATGACGTGGCTCCGGTTTTCGCGGAAGCCCCGGGGGCGCGTCGCCCCCCGGACCCCCAGAGGATACTTTTAGACATGAAATGGGGAAAGGGCAGGAAGCGCAATTTCCGTCGCCCGTGACAGGCTGCCCTTGGCGACAAGATCGGCGGCGCGGGCAAGGTCGGGGGCGAGGTAGCGGTCATCCACGAGGGGCGGGATGACGGCGCGCAAGGCGGCAAGCGCCTTTTGCAGCGGGAGTGAGGTCTTCAGCGGCGCGCGGAACTCAAGACCCTGGGCCGCGCACATCGCCTCCACCCCAAGGATCACGTTCAGGTTCCGCACCATCGGTTGCAGCCGCCGCGCGCCATGGGCGGCCATGCTGACGTGGTCCTCCTGATTGGCGGAGGTGGGGGTGCTGTCGATCACCGTCGGATGGGCGAGGTGCTTGTTCTCAGACATCAAGGCGGCGGTCGTCACCTCTGCGATCATCAGGCCGGAGTTGAGGCCGGGCTTCGGCGTAAGGAACGCCGGCAGATCAAAGCTGAGGGTCGGGTCCACCATCAAGGCCACCCGGCGCTGCGCGATGGCTCCAATCTCGGCCAGGGCCATCGCGATCATATCGGCCGCAAAACCAACGGGTTCGGCGTGGAAGTTGCCACCGCTGACGATCTGGCCGTCCGACAGTACCAGCGGATTGTCAGTGGCGGCATTCGCCTCAATCTCCAGCGTCCGGGCGGCCATGCGCAGGACATCCATCGCCGCCCCGGTCACCTGCGGCTGGCAGCGGATGCAATAGGGGTCCTGCACGCGGGTGTCACCCTCCCGGTGGCTTTCGCGGATCGGGCTGCCGTGGAGGAGTGCCCGCATCGTTGCCGCGGCGTCGATCTGCCCGGGTTGGCCGCGGAGCGCGTGAATCTCGGCCTCCAAAGGCGCGGTCGATCCCATGATGGCGTCGGTCGACAGCGCCGAAATCACCAGCGCCTCTTGCGCAGCCCGCCAGCCCTGAAACAGGCCTGCAAGCGCATAGGCCGTGGAAAACTGCGTGCCATTGATCAGCGCAAGGCCTTCCTTTGCACCCAGACGGATCGGAGAAAGCCCTTTTAGCGCAAGGGCTTCGGCGGCGGGCCTTACCCGGCCATCCACCATCGCTTCGCCGTGGCCGATCATCACGGCGGTCATATGGGCCAAGGGGGCAAGATCGCCGCTGGCCCCGACTGAGCCCTGGTCGGGAATGATCGGGGTGATGCGGAAGGCCAGCATCCCCTCAATCAACTCCACCACCGCAGGCCGCACGCCGGATGCACCCCGGCCCAGCGACAGAAGCTTCAGCACCATCATCAGCCGCGCCACATCGACCGGCATCGGATCACCCACGCCACAGGAATGGCTGAGGATCAGATTTTCCTGCAGCTTTTCAGTATCCTCCGGCGCGATCTTCACGCTTGCCAGTTTGCCAAAGCCGGTGTTCACGCCGTAGACGGCGGCGGTCCCGGCGGCAGCGGCGGCAATATGGCCCGCAGCCCGCAGGATGCCGGGGCGGGCGCTGTCATCCAACCGGGCGGGCAAGGACAAGCGCCAGATCCGCTCCAGCTGCTGCAGGGAAACCGCGCCGGGGATCAAGGTTTCAACGGTCAAGGCGGCCTCCGAAAATGCGGGCGTGAAGGGGTGTGGCGCCAATGCGGTAGCTGAGTTCCGCCGGGTGGTCGGCATCCCAAAGGCACAGATCGGCGCGCAAGCCTGGCGCGATGCGGCCCCGGTCAACCAGCCCCAGCGCGCGGGCGGCATGGGCCGTGGTGCCAAGCAGAGCTTCTTCCGGTGTCAGCCGGAAGAGCGTGCAGGCCATGTTCATCGCAAGCGTCAGGCTTGCCATCGGCGACGACCCGGGGTTCAGGTCCGTCGCGACCGCCATCGGCACGCCCGCCGCGCGCAAGGCCGCAATCGGAGGCATTTGCGTCTCTCGCAGGGTGTAGAAGGCCCCCGGCAAGATCACCGCGACCGTCCCGGCAGTGGCCATTGCGGCAAGTCCTGCGGGCGAGAGATACTCCAAGTGATCAGCAGACAGCGCGCCATGACTGGCGGCAAAGGTAGCGCCCGAAAGGTCACTCAACTGCTCGGCATGGAGCTTGACGGGCAGGCCAAGCGTCCGCGCCTCGGCGAAGAGGGGCTGCAGGTCGGCCACCGAAAAGGCGATAGTTTCGCAGAACGCGTCCACCGCATCGACAAGCCCTTCCGCCTGTGCAGCGCGCAGCGAGGAGATGGCAATCTCGGCGATGTAAGCCGTTGCCTGGCCTTGGTATTCTGGCGGAATGGCATGGGCAGCGAGGTGGGTTGCGCGGATTGAAACAGCGCGCTCCTTGCTGATCCGCCGGGCAACGCGCAACATCTTCAACTCATCTTCGACCGTCAGCCCGTAACCCGACTTCACCTCGATCGTCGTCGCCCCGCTGGCGATCATCTGGTCGATCCGGGGCAGGGCGCTGGCCAGAAGCTCATCCTCGGTCGCCGCCCGTGTCGCCCGGACGGTGGAGAGGATACCGCCTCCGGCACGGGCAACCTCGGCATAGCTGGCGCCGTTCAGGCGCAACTCGAACTCTGCTGCGCGGTGGCCTGCATGGACGGCATGGGTATGGCAATCGATCAGGCCTGGGGTGACAAGGCGACCGTCGCAGTCGATGGCCTCGCCATGGTGCTCACGCGGCAGGTCAGCCATCGGCCCGACCCAGAGGATACGGTCCCCGTCCAGCACAACGGCAGCATCACGGATCAGGCCATAACCGCCGGTCATCGTGGCTAGTGTGGCGTGGGTCAGAAGCATCTGGCTTGCCTTATGACTGCATACATGGCTAATATGTCTATACATATCGCAAGTCAAGCAGGCCGCCATGATGCTTTTCGCCAAAACCGCGCTTTTGCCTGCTGGCTGGGCAAAGGACGTCCGCATCCGCATCCAGGATGGCCGGATCGTCGAGGTGACACCGGGCTCTGTCCCGGAAGGGGCGGTCCATGGCTGCCTGCTGCCCGCGCCGGTCAACCTGCATTCCCATACGTTCCAGCGCGCGATGGCAGGGATGACCGAAGGCCGGACGGCGGGGCAGGACAGTTTCTGGACATGGCGCGCGCTGATGTACCGCTTCCTTGATCGGCTGACCCCTGAAGACGTGCAGGCCATCGCAGCGCAGGCCATGGTCGAAATGGCCGAGGCCGGGTTCGCAGCGGTGTGTGAGTTTCACTACCTTCACCACCCCCAGGGCGGCGGCACCTTTTCCGATCTGGCCGAGATGTCGGCGCGGATCGTGGCGGCAGCGCAGGAAACGGGACTGGGCCTGACCCATCTGCCGGTCATCTATGAACAGGGCGGGGTGGATGGCCGGGCGCTGAGTGGGGGGCAGTTGCGCTTTGGCTCCTCTCCAGAAACTTATGCCCGGCTTCTGGAGGGGGCGGCCAAGGCGATGGCTGTGCTGCCGGATGCCACTTTGGGCGTGGCTCCCCACTCGCTTCGGGCCGTCAGCCGCGCGACCCTGGCCAAGGTGGCCGGGATGCGTCCCTCTGGTCCCGTCCACATCCACATCGCCGAACAACTGGCCGAAGTGGCGGAGGTCACCGCCGCCTGGCGCGCGCGTCCGGTGGAATGGGCCGTCGCGAACCTGCCGCTGGATCGGCGCTGGTGCATGATCCATGCGACCCAGATGACCCCGGTCGAAACCGCAGCCCTGGCGCAAACCGGCGCCGTGGCGGGCCTTTGCCCGATCACCGAGGCGAACCTGGGCGATGGCATCTTTGACGGTCCGGGCTGGCTGGCTGCCCAAGGTGCGCTGGGGGTGGGTACCGACAGCAACGTGCGGATTTCCTTGCTGGAGGAGTTGCGGCTGCTGGAATACTCCCAACGCCTGCAGCACAAAGCCCGCGCGGTAATGGCCGAAGACCGACGCTCCACCGGGCGGCTCTTGTGGGACAGCGTGGCCCGGGGTGGGGCACAAGCGGCAGGGCGTGACAGTGGCACCATCGCAGTGGGCATGTGGGCCGACCTTCTGGCACTGGACATGGTCGATCTGGCGCTGGAGGGCTTTTCGGGCGACGGTATCCTTGATGCAGCCATCTTCGCCGGGGGTGACGGGCTGGTGACAGACCTGTGGTCCGCCGGTCGCTCCATTGTGCAAGCCGGCCGCCATATCGCGCGCGACGCCGTTGCGACCCGCTTCCGCACGACGATGCAGCGGTTGCGCGGGACGCTGTGATGCTGGGATGGGAAGACATCCGGGCCGAAGTGCTCCGCCGGATACGGGCGCGCGACTGGCCGCCGGGGGGCCTGATCCCGGGCGAAGAGACGCTGGCACAGGAATTCGGCGTTGCCCGCGCCACGGTCAACCGTGCCCTGCGCGATCTGGCCGATGCGGGGGTGATCACGCGCCGGAAACGGGCTGGCACCCGAGTGGCGGAACTGCCCGTAAGGCGGGCGCGGCTGGACATTCCGGTGATCCGGCTTGACGTGCTGGCGCGCGGGCAGGCTTACAGTTTTGATCTGCTTGCCGATGAGACGCGTCCTGCCCCGGTTCCGGTCACATCACGGCTTGGCCTGCCCGAGGCGACGCCCTTGCGCTATCTTGAGACGCTGCATCTGGCCGATGGCCGGCCCTATGTGCTGGAGACCCGCTGGCTGAACCCGACGGTGCTGCCTGATCCCTCACCCGACTTTGGCCGTGACAGCGCGAATGAATGGCTGGTGACGCATGTCAGCCTGGTCTCCGGCGATATCGCCTTCACCGCTGAACCCGCCTCACCGCGCGAGGCTGAGGTGCTGGGTATCTCCGAAGGCACAGCGCTTCTCGTGGCCGAGCGCACCACCCAAGGCATGACAGCACCGGTGACTTGGGTCCGCCTGGCCCATGCGCCAGGACACCGGGTACAGATGGCGTTCTGAAACCGAGGTGTGTGGGCCGCAAGCGCGATGCTTGCCCCCCGCGGACCCAGGCCTCAGCCGAAGCGCGCTTTCGTCAGCCGTATGAAGTTGCGAACCGTCTCCAACCCTGCTGCTTCCTGCTCTTGCAAGCTGCTTATCGCCAATTGCTGAGTAGCGCGCGCGTGCTCCAAGTCGTTCAGGCCATAGGCTATTCCATAACGCCCCGGCGCGTGGTTTTTCACCCACTCCTCACGTGAAGCGAATAGCCCAGGGATCACCACACTGGTGCAGCCACAGATTGCGGCATACTGCGAATAGAAGGTCGCCTCATCATAGGAATAGAACGTCTCACAGCGGTTGAAAATCGCGGCAATCTCTGCATGCGACAGCCCATCGATCGGGATGGCATCGGCGGTCTCGGGTATCCGTGGTTTGTCTGACCCCTTGCGCACGATATAGCAGGCACCCTTGCGGTCGGTGCGACCTTCATTGCGGTAGGCGGGGTTGATCTTCCACAAGAACAGATCCGGCGCACCCCCCGTCACTTCTGGAAGGTCCGACATATCGCCGGCACGAAAGAACATCTCGCCCGGCTCAAAGCGGTAAGGATCACGCAAGCCCGGTTTGTAAAGCAGCCAGCGGACGACGTTCCTCGCGCGCAGCGGGTTGCCCAAGATGATTTCGGGATAGACCACGATGCTGTCGCGCCGCAGGTGCCAAGGTGACGCCACAGGCGTGTTCCGCTCCGGCTGCACCGGAAACCGCGGCCTGCGCCACAGGATGGACGGACGCCGCAAGAAGGCATGCAGATAGCCGAAGGGGTTTCCATTGCGCGGTTGATGAAACGGCCACAACGCGGCGGGCTCCCCCAGTGAGTTCAGGGCATGCACCAGTTCGTGCAGAAAGATCGACCCGCCGCTGTCGGCGTTGTAGCCGGGTGCATAAACAAGATATCTGGGTTTCATTGGCTGGGGTTTGCTTCCGGGCTATTCAGGTAATCGGTCTCGATCGCGAACAACTCTCGGCTGCGATCCTTCAACTTTCGTGCCGGACTGCCGACCAGAATTGTCGATGGCGGGCAAGAGGCCAACACCAAAGAACCCGCCCCCACTGCGCTGCCGTCTCCGAGGTCAACCCCTGGGCAGATGATTGACCCCGCTCCGATGATGCCATGCCGTCCTATGCGTACTGGCGCGCGCGTTTCTGCCTTAAACCGGGCTGGCACAGTCGGATTTGTAAGCGTCGCACCCGAATAGTCGTCCGACTGCGCAAAGATGGATACCCGATACGCCAAACCCGAAAAGTCCTCTAGGGTAATGCCTGCCGTCCCGCCTGAAACAAGGCAAAACGGAGCGATGTGTACATTGCGACCAATGTCCACCTTGCCCGAGATGACGCAGTAGTCGTCGATTCTACTTTGGTTGCCGATTTTCATCTCTTCGGCGCCGTAGATCGAAGCCTTGTCTGAAATGAGAACATTCTTGCCAAGGAACGCAAACCCCATAGCTTCCAGGACGTCTCGGCTGAGGTATGACATCTGCTTCTCCGTCGGGATTAGCCGGAAACCGTCAGCCAGTGCCGTGCCTTAGCAATGACTTGGTCGACCGAAGTGTCGTTCAGTGCCCAGAACATCGGTAGTCGCACCAGCCTGGCCGAGATATCATCGGTCACGCCAAGCGCCCCTTCAGCGCGGCCATAGCGCAGGCCTGCAGGAGCCGAATGCAGCGGGACATAGTGGAACGGCGTGACGATGCCCGCCGCACGCATATGGGCAATGAACCCGTCACGGTCGTCGATGTCACGCAGCAACAGGTAGAACATATGGCCGTTCCCGGTCACGCCTTCGGGCGGATGTGGCAGGCGAACACGGCCCGTGGCTTCAAGATCGGCAAACCCTGCGGCGTAGCGTGCGAAAAGCGCCAGCCGCTTTGCGCGGATCGTTTCTGCCTCATCCAGTTGGGCGGCAAGGAAGGCCGCGATCAACTCGCCCGGCAGGAAGGATGACCCAAGATCGACCCAAGTGTACTTGTCCACCTGGCCCCTGAGGAAACGCGACCGGTTGGTGCCCTTTTCACGAATGATCTCAGCCCGTTCGATCAGCTCAGGGCGCATCAGCGTCAGCGCCCCGCCTTCTCCGCTGACGATGTTCTTGGTTTCATGAAAACTGAAGGCTGCCATATCGCCCAATGAACCGGCAGGCTGACCGTGAAGGGTTGACCCAAGTGCCTGAGCCGCATCTTCGATCAAAAGAAGGTTATGGTCGCGCGCAACTTGCGCCAACCGGTCCATGGCCGCAGGATACCCGGCGTAATGAACCGCAAAGATCGCTTTAGTGCGTGCAGTTACGGCACGGGCGGCTGCCTCTGGGTCAATGTTCAGGCTGTGCGGATCAATGTCGACAAACACCGGCACCGCGCCGCGCAACGCCACGGCGTTAGCGGTCGACACGAAAGTGAACGACGGCATGATGACCTCATCCCCCGGGACAAGGTTGCAGAGCAGAGCTGCCATCTCGAGGGCGGCTGTGCAGGAATGGGTCAAGAGCGCTGCCTTTGCCCCTGTCAGGGCTACGATGCGCTGATTGCAAGCACGGGTAAAGGTGCCGTCGCCGGACAGCTGGCCAAGCTCGACTGCCGTCTGCACATTGGCCAATTCGCGGCCAAGAATCGATGGCCTGTTGAACGGGATCTTCAAAACGAGCTGCCTGTGGATGTCTGAGAAAGAACTCTGCAGCGGCGTAACACGGTCTTTCGTCGCAAGTCCACTTTCCTCTTTGCACTGCTTCGCCGCTTCTTTTCCGGTGATCTCTACCCGAACTGCCGCCCGACCAGTTGTACCAGCTTGCGGTGTAGCCGCGTGTGACGGTGCCGCAGGTGCATCGCGGCGTGGATTGGCTGCTGGATCACCGGCGCATCGGCGACCAGGCGGAAGCGACCCGTTTCCTGCAGCATCCGCGCAGCATCAGGCATCACATAGCCCGACCCGCCCATCGCCAGCAAAAGCGCGGCCACCGCAGTGCTTTGCCCAACAGAGAGCGGAGCCTCAGAAAGTTCGGGCAGCAGTATCCGATGCGTCCGCTCAAACGCAGGTGAGAAATGGGCAAAGATCATCGTCTTCGGGTCAACTTCGGCGCGGCTGCGCGCGTCCGATGAAATCAGGCGACAAGCAATCTCGCCCACCGAGGCGAAATGCAGGTCGGGGTGGGCCTTTGGGGTGAACAAAACGCCAAAGTCCAGCGCGCCCGTCACCAAATCGTTGCACATCTGGGTGGAGTAGTCCGGCTCGATGTAAAACGCCATTTGCGGCAGCGCCTGGCGAAAAGCTGCGACAAGGGGGCCAAGTGTGGCCGCCGCAAGGTCATTCTGGATGCCAAGCCGCAGGGTCAGTGCCGCATCGCCTGACGGTAACACCGCGCGGCGCGCAGCGATCCATTCCTGGCGCAGCATGCGGGCATGGGTTTCAAACCGCAGGCCCTCTGTCGTAAGGTCGGTGCCCGCGCGGGACCGACGGAAAAGCGTCGTTTCCAGCGCTTGTTCGAGCGCCTTTACCCGGGCTGAGACGGTGGACTGGGTCACCCCCATCCGGTCCGCAGTTCGGTTGAAGCTGCGGGTGTCAACGAGGTCAAGAAAGGTGTCGATCAGTTCGATCTGCATTCTTTTGCCTTGGTTGTCATGGCTGGGAGTGGTCAGGCTGTCTGCCCTCTCGACCCACCCAGGGATAGTTGGCGGAAGATGTAGGCAGCTGATCGGATTTGTCGATCAATAGCGCGGTACATGTCGAATTGAAAGCGCGCCCGTGAAGGCCGATAGTGGCGCGCAGGAAGAGGAGACGGCCATGACGGAATTTGCGCAGGCGCGGGTGGTGATCATTGGCGGGGGCGCGGTCGGGGCCTCGGCGCTTTATCACCTGGCCAAGGCGGGGTGGACCGATTGCCTTCTCTTGGAAAAGAACGAGTTGACAGCTGGGTCCACCTGGCACGCGGCGGGGAACGTGCCCACGTTTTCCTCCAGCTGGTCGATCATGAACATGCAGCGCTATTCGGCGGGCCTTTACCGGGGCCTCGGTGAAGCAGTTGATTATCCGATGAACTATCATGTCACCGGCTCGGTCCGTCTGGGCCACAGCGCCGAACGGCTGCTGGAGTTCAAGAAGGTGGTCGGCATGGGCCGCTATCAGGGGATGGACCTTGATATACTCTCGCCCGAGGACATCCGCAGCCGCTATCCCTTTGTCGAAACCCATGATCTGGCTGGCGCGCTGTATGACCCCTATGATGGCGACATTGACCCGGCTCAGTTGACCCAGGCGTTGGCAACCGGAGCGCGCAAGATGGGTGCGCGGATCGAGCGTTTCTGCCCAGTCACTGCTGCGCGCTGGACCGGCACGGAATGGATCCTGTCCACGCCCAAAGGGGAGGTGCGGGCGGAGTATGTGGTGAACGCGGGCGGCTACTATGCCGCTGAGGTGGGGCGCCTCTTCGGTCGCCGGGTGCCGATGATGGTGATGAGCCATCAGTACATGCTGTTCGACACCATTCCAGAGTTGGAGGCCTGGTCGAAAGAGGTCGGCCACAAGCTGCCGCTCCTCCGCGACGTGGACAGTTCTTACTACCTGCGTCAGGAAAAGATGGGCTTCAACCTTGGCCCCTATGAAAACCCCTGCCGCGCGCATTGGGCCACGCCTGATGACCCGATGCCCGAGGATTTCAGCTTCCAGCTCTTCCCCGATGATCTTGAGCGGCTGGAGTGGCACATCAATGACGCCATGGCGCGCGTGCCCCTCTTGGCGCAGGCGAACCTGACCAAGGTGATCAACGGCCCGATCCCCTACACCCCCGACGGCAACCCGCTGATCGGCCCGATGCCGGGCGTTCCGAACGCGTTTGAGGCCTGCGTCTTTACCTTCGGCATCTGTCAGGCGGGGGGCGCGGGCAAGGTGCTGGCCGAATGGGTGACCGAGGGTGCCACCGAATGGGACATGTGGTCCTGCGACCCGCGCCGCTTTACCGGCTGGGAGGATCAGGATTACTGCGTCAAGAAAGGGATGGAGGTTTATGGCCACGAATACGCCATGCACTTCCCCCATCACACATGGCCCGAAGGCCGGATGAAGCGGCTGTCAGCCGTGCATGACCGCACCGCAGCGCTGGGCGCGCAGTTTGGCCCCTACAACGGCTATGAGCGGGCCTTGTGGTACGCACGCCCCGGGGATGACACGTCCGAAGACGCGCAGCGCACCTGGGCGCGCAAGGGGCCGTGGTTCGGCGCTGTGCAAGCTGAGTGTGAGGCAGTGCGTGACGCCTGCGGTATCCTTGATCTGCCGGGCTTCAGCCGCTTCCGTCTGACCGGCGCAGGGGCGGCGGCGTGGCTTTCGGCCCAGATCACCGGCAAGCTGCCCTCCATCGGACGCCTTGGCCTTGCCTACTTCGCCGATGACAAGGGCCGGATCGTCACTGAAATGTCCGTCGCCCGGATCGCCGAGGATGAGATCCTGCTCATCACCGCCGCCACCGCCCAACTGCATGACCTCGGCTGGCTTGAGCGTCACCTTGCCCCCGGTCTGACCCTGACGGATGAAAGCGCCGACTGGTCCTGCCACATCCTGACCGGCCCCAAGGCACGCGACGTGCTGGCTGCTGCCGGTACCGAAGCCGACCTGACCAAGGGCTGGCTGACCCATCAGACCGCGCGTATCGCCGGGCGTGAGGTCAAGCTGATGCGCGTCTCCTTCGCCGGGGAACTCGGCTGGGAAATCCACTCCCGCCTCGCCGATACACCTACCGTTTGGGACGCCGTGATGGCAGCGGGCAAGCCCATGGGCCTGAAACCCTTCGGCATGTTCGCGCTGAACTCGCTTCGGGTCGAAAAGGGCTACCGCGCCTGGAAGGGTGATCTCTCCACCGATTACACCATCCTTCAGGGCGGGCTGGAGCGGTTTGTCGACTGGACCAAGCCCGATTTCCGGGGCAAGGCCGCCCTGGCCGCCGAGAAACAGGCAGGGGTCACCAAGCGCTTTGCGACCCTGGTGATCGATGCCGCCGAGCATGACCCACCCTACATGGCCACGATCTGGCATGACGGCAAAGTCGTGGGTGAGCTGACCAGCGGCTACTGGGGCCACCGCGCCCAGGCCTGCATCGGCCTTGGCATGCTGCGGGAAGACCTCAACCAGCCGGGGCAGGCGGTTGAGGTGGAAATCTTCGGCATCCGCCACCCGGCAAAGGTCATGGCGGATGAACCGCTTTGGGACCCCAAGAACGAACGTATCCGCGCATGATCAGGGACACGATACCTGATGGCATGGTGCCACTGACCGGAGTCTTTCACTATGAAAGCCCCGATCACGGCCCGCATCAGCTTGCGCTCTCGCATGGGCAGTTCGTGGTCTTCGCGCAGTTCAGCGCGGAAGACGCGGACAATGCGCTGCCAACGCAGCTTTCCCTGACCCTGATGGTTGCCTCACAAGCGATTGAACTGCCTCCCAGATCGGCTGGTGATGACCCATGGAGCCTGTCACCTGTGCTGTCGGCTGAACCGCAGTACACCGATGCCTCGTTCCTGACCGGGCGGGATTCGGCTGCGATGGATGGCTACCGTCTTCGCTATCGCGATGCCGAAGATGAATGGTGTGATCGGCCGGCCTCCGTTTACGATGGGTTTTATGGCGGCACGATGCTCCTGGACCTGGCGCTGGACTGGCGGGATGGCGGCTATGATCTGCAGGCCGAAGGACTGGACGAATTTCAGCGCCGCTTTCGGATTGCAGCGCGCTTGCCCGCGTTTCAGATCATCCTGCGCGGGGCCGACGGGTCGCGCGATGATCCAAGGCCGGAACGCTGGCTGGCAGAGCAATTCGATCCCGCCCTTCTTACCGTAAGATGGAAACACTGCGGCTCTGAGGATTATGGCTGGTATGACCTTGAGGCAAAGTTCAATGGGCAATGACATGATTCCAAAGACGGCGCGCGCCGTGGTCATCGGGGGCGGGGTCTCGGGCTGTTCGGTGGCCTATCATCTGGCCAAGGCCGGCTGGACGGATGTCGTCCTCCTTGAGCGGCGCAAGCTGACCTCAGGCACCACCTGGCATGCGGCAGGGCTGATCGGCCAGCTTCGGGGCAGCGCCAACATGACGCGGCTGGCGAAGTATTCAGCCGATCTCTACCGCGGGCTTGAGGCGGAGACGGGCGTCGCCACGGGGATGAAGCAGGTCGGCTCCATCTCGGTCGCGCTGACGGCTGAGCGGCATGAAGAGCTGCTGCGCCAGGCGACCGTCGCCCGCATCTTCGATGTGGAGGTGCATGAGATTTCGCCCGGCGAGGCGAAGGCCAAGTACCCCCACCTCAACATCGACGGCGTGGTCGGTGCCGTCGCCCTGCCGCTCGATGGTCAATGCGACCCCGCCAACATCGCCATGGCGCTGGCCAAGGGCGCGCGGATGCGGGGGGCGAAGATCTTCGAAGGCGCGACCGTCACCAAGGTCACCACCGCCAATGGACGCGTCTCCGGCGTGGATTACGAGACTGCCGAAGGGCCGGGGCATATTGCCGCCGATGTGGTGGTCAACTGCGGCGGCATGTGGGGCCGCGACCTTGCCGCGCAGAATGGCGTCACGCTGCCGCTGCATGCCTGCGAGCATTTCTACCTTGTCACCGAACCCGTCCAGGGCCTTGGCGATATGCCGGTCCTGCGCGTTCCCGACGAATGCGCCTATTACAAGTCAGACGCGGGCAAGATGATGCTGGGCGCGTTCGAGCCTGTGGCGAAACCCTGGGGCATGGGCGGCATCCGCAAGGACTTCGAATTCGATACCCTGCCCGAGGATTGGGATCACTTCATGCCCATCCTTGAGATGGCGACGAACCGCATGCCCCTGTTCGAAACGGCAGGCATCCATACCTTCTTCAACGGTCCCGAAAGCTTTACCCCCGACGACCGCTACTACCTTGGCGAAGCGCCTGAGGTAAAAGGCTACTGGATCGCCGCTGGCTATAACTCCATCGGCATCGTCTCTTCTGGAGGCGCTGGGCAGGCGCTTGCGCACTGGATCACCGAAGGCGAGGCCCCCTTCGACCTGTGGGAGGTCGACATCCGCCGCGCCCAGCCCTTCCAGAAGAACCGCCGCTACCTAAAGGAACGCGTCACTGAAACCCTCGGCCTTCTCTACGCCGACCACTTCCCCTACCGCCAGATGGCCACCGCACGCGGTGTACGTCGCTCGCCGATCCACGACCACCTGAAAGCCCGTGGCGCGGTCTTCGGTGAGGTTGCCGGTTGGGAACGGGCCAACTGGTTCGCGACCCCGGGGCAGGAGGCGGAGTATCGCTATTCCTGGAAGCGGCAGAACTGGTTCGACAACCAGCGCGCCGAACACATGGCCGTGCGGGAAAGTGCCGGCCTTTTCGACATGACCAGCTTCGGCAAGATCCGGATTGAAGGGCGCGATGCCTGTGCTTTCCTCAACCGCATCTCCTCGGCGCAGATGGATGTGGCGGCGGGGCGGATCGTCTACACCATGTTCCTCAATGATCGCGGGGGGATAGAGGCTGACCTTACCGTAACCCGCCTGTCCGAAACCGCCTATCTGGCCGTGGTGCCCGGGGCGACTCTGCAACGCAACCTCGCCTGGATGCGGGCGAATGTCGGCGATGATTTCGCTGTCATCACCGATGTCACCGCCGGCGAGTCGGTTCTCTGCCTCATGGGTCCGCAGTCGCGCGACGTCCTTGCCAAAGTCTCTCCCAATGACTTCAGCAACGCCGCCCATCCCTTTGGTCAGGCAAAGGAAATCGAGATCGGCATGGCGCTTGCCCGTGCCCACCGCGTCACCTATGTGGGCGAGCTTGGGTGGGAGCTGTACGTCCCCGCAGACCAAACCGTCCATGTCTTCGAGGCGCTGATGGAGGCGCAGCCGGACCTGAAGCTGTGCGGCCTCCACACGTTGGACAGCTGCCGGATCGAGAAAGCCTATCGCCACTGGGGCCATGACATCACCGACGAAGACCACGTCCTTGAGGCTGGCCTTGGCTTCACCGTCAGCCGCAAGAAGCCCGCCTTCATCGGTCGCGATGCCGTGCTGCGCAAGGACGACGAAGGCCTAGGCCGCAAGATGCTCCAGTTCCGCCTGGCTGACCCCGAACCTCTCCTCTTCCACAACGAAGCCATTGTTCGCGATGGGAAAATCGTGGGCCCGGTCACCAGTGGCAACTATGGGCACTTCCTCGGCGGGGCGATCGGGCTTGGCTATGTCCCGGCCAAGGGGCAAAGCGACGAAGAAATCCTCTCCTCAACCTATGAGATCGAGGTGGCAGGCAAACGCCACGCCGCCATCGCCTCGCTTGCCCCGATGCATGACCCGAAATCCGAAAGGGTGCGCGCATGACCCTTCTTCAACGCCACCAGGCCTTCCACGACCTGCACCAGCAGGGCTGCTTCGTCATCCCGAACCCCTGGGACCGGGGATCGGCCCGCATGATGGCCGCCTTGGGCGCGCAGGCCCTTGCCACCAGTTCCGCTGCCCATGCCTTCACCCTCGGTCGCCCCGACATGGGTGGCGTCACGCGCGATGAGGCCCTTGCCCATGCGCAGGACCTGATCGCCGCGACCGACCTGCCGGTTTCAGGTGACTTCGAGAACGGCTTTGGCGACAGCCCCGATGACGTTGCCGAAACCGTGCGGCTGTCGGCTGAAGTGGGACTTTCCGGCATCAGTGTCGAAGACACACAAATGATCCCCGGCAACCCGGCCTATCCTTTCGACCTCGCGGTTGAACGCATCCGCGCCGGGGCCGCTGCTGCCCGCGCCCTGAACCGCCCCTTCATCTTCTGCGCCCGCGCCGATGGGGTGATGAACGGCACCTATCCCCTCGCCGAAGGCATCCGCCGTCTGCAGGCGTTCGAAGCTGCCGGGGCCGACCTCCTCTACATCCCCGTCCCCCCGGGGAAGGCCGAGCTTCAGCAAATCCTCGCTTCCGTCTCCAAGCCCGTCAACGCCCTCGCTGCTGGGCCGCTGAAGGCCCTCACCGTAGCGGACCTCGCCCAAATGGGCGTCCGCCGCATCTCGACCGGCAGTCAGATCGCCCGCCTGACCCATGCCGCCATCCGCGACTCCGTCACCGCCATGCTGGGGCAGGGCAGCTTTGCCCCGCTGATGGGCACCGCTGGTGGCGACGAAATCGATGCACTCCTCCTCAAGGGAACACCCAAATGACCGAGCAGCCAATCGACCTGGGCGACATCTGCGAACCCGCCCGCGCCCGCCGCTCTGGCGGTCGCAGCGCCCGCGTCGCGATGCGCGCAGCCCCCCTGACCGATGAGATGCGCCCCGTCCGACCGGGCCTGCCAGGCGGCCAGTACAAACCGCTGACGGAGGATGGCGTCCAGCAGATCCACGCCGCCGCGCTGGACGCGTTGGAGCAGATCGGCCTTAGCCAAGCCCCGCCCTCCGGCGTGAAACTCCTGACCGAGGCGGGCGCGATCCTTGGCGACGATGGTCGCATCCGGTTTCCCCGCGCGCTGGTGGAGGATATGCTGAACATCGCCGCGCGCGACATCACGCTCCATGCCCGCGACCCCCGGCATGACCTGCACCTGACCGGCACCAACGTGCACTACGGCACGGCGGGCGCTGCGGTGCATATCGTGGACCCCGTCACAAACGAATACCGGGAAAGCACCGCGCAGGACCTGTATGATGCTGCCCGCCTCGTCGACAATCTCGACAACATCCACTTCTACCAGCGCACCATGGTCTGCCGCGACGTGGTCGACAACAAGGAGATGGACCTCAACACCCTCTACGGCTGCCTTGCGGGCACCGTGAAGCACGTCGGCACCAGCTTCTCCGACCCCTCCCACGTCGCCGACTGCTTTGAGATGCTGCATATGGTGGCAGGGGGCGAAGAGCACTGGCTTGAGCGGCCTTTCGTCAGCAATTCCAACTGCTTCGTCGTCCCGCCAATGAAGTTCGCCGAAGAATCCTGCATCACGATGGAGGATTGCATCCGCCGTGGCATGCCCATGCTCCTCCTCTCTGCAGGCCAGGCCGGGGCTACAGCACCCGCCCCAATCGCCCTGACCATCGTGCAGGCCGTCGCTGAATGCCTTGCCGGCGTCGTCTACGTCAATGCGATCAAGCCCGGCGCGCCTGCGATCTTTGGCACCTGGCCCTTTGTTTCCGACCTGCGTACCGGTGCCATGTCCGGCGGCAGCGCCGAACAGGCGCTTCTCACCGCCGGCTGCGCCCAGATGCACCGCTTCTACGGCCTCCCCGGTGGGGCAGCCTCGGGGATCAGCGATAGCAAGCTCCCCGACATGCAGGCAGGATGGGAGCAGGGGATTACCAACGCCCTCGCGGGCCTCGCAGGCCTCAACATGTGCTATGAGGCGGTGGGGATGCACGCCTCCCTCCTCGGCTTCTGCCTTGAAAGCCTCGTCCTCGGCGATGACCTCCTCGGCCAGACCATGCGCCTTGTCCGTGGGATCGACGTGACCCCCGACAGCACCAGTATCGACGCGATGAAAGAGGTCTGCCTTGGCGGCCCCGGCCACTACCTCGGCTCCGACCAGACGCTGAAGCTGATGCAGACCGAATACATCTACCCCAATGTCGGCAACCGCATGTCGCCCAAGGAATGGAATGAGGCCGGCAAGCCCCTTCTTCTTGACACGGCCATCGCGCGCAAGAACTCTATCCTCGCCAAGGCAGGCTGCCGCGTGGAGCCGGAGATCGACGCCGCCATCCGCGCCCGCTTCAACATCTACTTCAAGTGAGGTCTCAATGATCCCCGCCAACATGCTGAAATTCTACATCAATGGCCAATGGGTCGACCCCCTGTCGAAGAACCGCATCGGCGTGGAAAACCCGGCCACCGAGGAAATCGTGACCGAAGTCGCGATGGGCAGCGCCGAAGACGCCGACCGGGCGATTCTTGCCGCCCGCGCCGCATTCGACGGCTGGACCTACACCCCCGTCAAGGACCGCATCGCCCTGATGAAGCGGGTGCTCGAGGTTTATAACGAGCGCTACGAGGACTTCGCCCAAGCCATGTCCACCGAAATGGGTGCCCCCATCACCTGGGCGCGCGGCGCGCAGGCCTGGGCAGGGCAGGTTCATATGGAGGCCACGATCAAGGCCGCCGAAGAGATGGTCTGGGAATACAACCGCGGCTCAACCCGGATCATCTATGAAGGAATCGGCGTCTGCTCCCTCATCACGCCATGGAACTGGCCGATGAACCAGATCGCCTGCAAGGTCGCGCCCGCGCTGATCGCTGGCTGCACGATGGTGCTGAAACCATCGGAAATCGCCCCCCTGTCCGGCACGCTTTTCGCGCAGGTGATGCATGATGCGGGCGTTCCCCCCGGCGTCTTCAACCTGGTGAATGGTGCAGGCCCCGAGGTCGGCGCGCGGATGTCCACGCACCCCGAAGTGGACATGGTGTCCTTCACCGGCTCCACCCGCGCAGGGACGCAAATCGCCGCCGTCGCCGCCGCAACCGCCAAGCGCGTCGCGCAGGAAATGGGCGGCAAATCCCCCAACATCATCCTGCCCGGTGCCAACATCGCCGAGGCTGTGGCCGCAGGCGTCACCGCCGTGATGTCGAACACCGGCCAGTCCTGCGACGCGCCGACCCGGATGCTCGTCCACCGCTCGCAACAGGCCGAGGCGCTCGCCGTGGCGAAAGAGGCTGCCGAAGCAATCAAGATCGGCGATCCGCGCGATGAGGAAACCGTCATGGGTCCCCTCGTCTCGAAGATGCAGTTCGACAAGGTGCAAAAGCTGATCCAGGCCGGGATCGACGAAGGCGCGACCCTTGTCACCGGCGGCGTCGGTCGCCCGGTCGGCGTCAACCGCGGCTGGTTCACCCGTCCCACCGTCTTTGGCGACGTGGTGAACTCCATGACCATCTCGAAGGAAGAGATCTTCGGGCCGGTCCTTGCCATCCAGCCCTATGACAGCATCGAAGACGCCATCCAGCAGGCCAACGACACGATCTATGGCCTTGCCGCCTATATCGCCGGCCCCGTCGAAGACGCGATCCCCGTCGCCCGCAAACTGCGCGCGGGCACCGTGAACCTGAACTACCCCGACTGGGACACCTCCGCCCCCTTCGGCGGCTACAAGCAGTCCGGCAACGGCCGCGAATATGCCGACTGGGGCATCCACGACTTCTGCGAGGTCAAGGGCATCGTCGGCTACGGCGAGGCCTGAGCCTGAACCAAAAGGGGCGGGCCGCAACCCGCCCCGCATTGAGGGATATCATGCATTACGGATATATCGGCCTCGGCAACCTCGGGGCTGCCTGTGCGGGCTGTCTGCTGAAAGCGGGCTTCAAGGTCACGGTCTATGACCTCAACGCCGCCCTTGCCGCGCCCCTGGTGGCACAGGGGGCGACGCTTGCCACCAGCGCCGAAGGGGTCGCGGCTTCGGCCGATCACGTCATCACCTGCCTGCCGTCGCCTGCGGTGTCGGAAAAGGTCCTGCGTCACATCCTGCCCCATATGAAGAAGGGTGCGAGCTGGGTCGAGATGTCCACCCTCGGCCGGGATGAGGTGCTGCGCCTTGCCGCCGTCGCCGCCGAAGGCGGTGTCCGGATGATGGAACTGCCGGTGACCGGCGGCGTCCACCTTGCCCATCAAGGCAAGATCACCATGCTGGCCGGGGGCGACGCCGACCTTTTCGACCTGCACCATGGCGCCATGCAAGCAATGGGGGACAAGATCTTCCACATGGGGCCATTGGGATCGTCCTCGATCATCAAGGTCATCACCAACATGCTGGCCTTCATCCACCTCAAAGCCACGTCCGAGGCGTTGATGCTGGCCAAGCGCGGCGGGCTTGACCTGGCGCAGGCCTGGCATGCCATCGCGGCCTCATCGGGCAATTCCTTCGTGCATGAAACCGAAGGGGCGCTGATTCTGAACGGCAGCTACGACATCGCCTTCAACATCGACCTTGCCCTGAAGGACCTTGGCTTTGCGCTGGGGTTCGGGAAGGAATTTGGCGTTCCGCTCGACCTCGCGTCGATGACGAACCAGACCTACATCGCCGCCAAGGCTGCCTATGGGGGCGAGGCGCAGTCACCGATGATTGCCAAGCTGCTGGAGGACCTTCTCGGCACGGATTTGCGCGCGGATGGCTTTCCGTCCCGGCTTGAGTGATCCGGGTCAGGGGGTTAAGAATGTCTGAATCCCAAGGTTAAAGCATTGATATCCTTGTGGCAAAAAACATGTCCCTGCCCGGGACACGCCCAGAAAGGCCGTGTATGACCCCCGACGTCCAAGCCCGCATCGCCAGGCTTCTGCACCACCGCAAACCCTCCCTTGCGCAGGGCGATCCGGTGGTGCCACCCATCGTGGCCTCGGCCACGCATCACCTGCCGCATGTGCAGGCGGGCGGCCAGTTCTACGGCCGCAACGGCAACCCGACCTGGGACGCGGTCGAAGCGCAACTCAGCCTTCTGGAAGATGCCGAGGCGGTCAGCTTCCCCTCGGGCATGGCGGCCATCGCGGCGGCGCTTTTCGCGACGTTGAAGGCGGGCGACCGGCTGGTGATCCCGTCAGACGGTTATTACGTCACGCGGGTCCTGTCAGATGGGTTCCTGAAACCCCTTGGGATCGAGGTGCAGGCGATCCCGACCGCCGCCTATGCCACGCAGGATTTCACCGGTGCGGCGGTGGTGTACCTTGAAACCCCGTCCAACCCCGGCCTTGACGTGGTGGACATCGCCGCCGTGGCGGCCCGCGCCCGCAAGGCCGGGGCGAGGGTGATCGCCGACAACACCACGATGACGCCACTTCTTCAGCGCCCGCTCGACCTTGGTTGCGATCTGGTGGTCGCCGCCGACACCAAGGCCCCCGCGGGCCACTCTGACGTGCTCTTCGGCCATGTCGCGGGACGCGATGCGGCGCTGATCGCGCGTGTGCGCGACTGGCGGCGGATGGCGGGGGCGATCCCCGGGCCGTTCGAGGCGTTCCTGACCCACCGCGGTATCGAGACGCTGGAACTGCGGCTGGAGCGGATGTGCGCCAGCGCCGCCGTCATTGCCAACCGACTGGCGGCGCATCAGGCGGTTATGGGCCTGCGCTATCCTGGGCTGCCGGGCGATCCCTCGCATTGGGCCGTAGGCGGGCAGATGGCGAACGGGGGCTTCCTGATCGGCTTTCAGCTGGCCGACGCCGGGGCGGCGGAAGGCTTCCTGTCCCGTTGCCCGTTGATCGAACAATCCACCAGCTTTGGCGGCACCCATTCCGCCGGCGAACGCCGCGCGCGCTGGGGTGATGCGGTGCCCGAAGGGTTCATCCGCCTGTCGGTGGGGGTGGAACCGGTTGAGGTGCTGTGGGAGGCGATCAACGCGGCACTGGCCGGATAGGGCGCCAAATCTTTTCGAAAAGATTTGCAAAATCCTTCGAAGGATTTTGGTCCCGGCCCCTACAGAAGTCCCAGAATCCGCGCCGCTTCGCCTTGCACTTCGGCCAGCTTGCTGCGGTCTTCGCCGGGGAAAAAGCGCGCACGCGTGGCGGTGGGCAGGCCTGCGGGCGTAGCGATCACCACGCGCGGCCCGTGCTTTGCCGTCTCGGCCTGCCAGCTTTGCGCCAGAGCGATCTGTGCGGCCTTGGTCGCGCCATAGGCGCCGAAGAAGGGCTTTCCGGCGCGGGGATCGTCAAGGAAGACTGCGGTTCCGTCGCCCGCGCGCAGCAAAGGCTCGACCATCGGGATCAGCATGCCCGTCGCGCGGACGTTCAGGGCGATGGATTTCTCCCAATCCTTTTGGTCCAGCGATCCGGCAGGTGACAGGGGGGCCGCGTGGATGGCGGCATGGACCCAAAGCCCAAGCCCGCCCCAGCGGTCATGGATGCTGCGGCAAAGGTGGCGCATCGCGTCATCGTTGGTCACGTCCATCGGGGCCAGCGTCAGCCCACCCGCACCCGGCAGCCCCGCGCGTTTGACCCGGTCGTCGAGATCCTCCAAACCACCAACTGTGCGGGCGACCGCCACCACATGCCAGCCGCGCAAGGCCAGCTGTTCTGCCATGGCAGCGCCAAGACCGCGCGAGGCGCCGGTGACGAGGGCGATCTTCTTTGTCATCTGTCGATCCTTGTGGGGCTGTTGAAGCCTCCGGCGGGGATATTTGGGCAAATGTGAAAGGGCAAGGGGTCAGCGCGTGCCGTAACCTGCGGCCAATTCGGCCTGACGGGTGGCGATGATTTGCGCAAGGAGCGCGTCGGGCAAGGGCGTGTCCGGGGTGAAGAGGACGCCGGATTTCGAGGTCTTGAAGGGGGCGCAGTCGATCAGCGGGATCACGGTGCCGGAATGGGGGTAAAGGCCGAGGTGCTTGGCAAAGGCCGCATAGCCCACCACCATCTTGCCCTTTGGCCCCGGTTGGCGAAAGCCGGGCATGGCATAGCTGAGGCATTCGATGTGGTCGGGAAGAAGGGCCTGAAGGCGCGCGCGCAAAGTGGTCAGGGCAGCCCTTTGGTCGGCGGGCAGGGCGGCAAGGTAGGTGTCTACCTCAGCGCTCATTCCGCCGCTTTCATCTCAAAGCCTTCCTCGATCTTGTCGGACGGGGCCACCGGATAGTCGCCGGAGAAGCAGGCGTCGCAGAAGCGGGGGTTGGCCATGTCGCGGCCTGTGGCTTCGCCCGCGGCGCGGTAGAGGCCGTCGAGGCTCACGAACTTGAGGCTGTCGACGCCGATCCAGTCGCGCATCTCGTCTTCAGACATGGTCGCTGCGAGGAGTTTCGAGCGTTCGGGCGTGTCGACGCCGTAAAAGCAGGGCCAGGCCGTGGGGGGCGAGGCGATGCGGAAGTGGACCTCGGCCGCGCCCGCCTCAAGGATCATGTCCTTGATCTTGCGGCTGGTGGTGCCGCGCACGACCGAGTCGTCGACGAGGATCACCCGCTTGCCTTTGATCAGCGCCCGGTTGACGTTCAGCTTCAGCCGCACGCCCATGTTGCGGATGTGGTCGGTCGGCTCGATGAAGGTCCGGCCCATGTACTGGTTGCGGATGATCCCCATCGCGTAAGGAATGCCCGATTCCTGGCTGTAGCCGATGGCGGCGGGGGTGCCGCTGTCGGGGACAGGGCAGACGAGGTCCGCGTCCACCGGGGCTTCGCGGGCCAGTTCCACGCCGATCTGGCGGCGTGTTTCATAGACCGAGCGGCCTCCGATGATGCTGTCGGGGCGGCTGAAATAGACGTTCTCGAAGATGCAGAAACGCGACTTGGCCGGGGCGAAGGGGCGGGTCGATTCGACCTTGTTACCCTCGATCACCACCATTTCGCCGGGGTCGATCTCGCGGACGAAATCGGCGCCGATGATGTCGAGGGCGCAGGTCTCCGATGACAACGCCCAGCCGTGGTCGCCGATCCGGCCGAGGACGAGCGGGCGGACGCCAAGGGGGTCACGCACGCCGATCAGCTTGGTGCGGGTCATGGCGACCACGCTGAACGCGCCTTCCACCCGGCGCAAGGCGTCCTTGATCCGTTCGGCAAGCGTCTTCTGGATCGACCGCGCCATCAGGTGGATGATGCATTCGCTGTCGGAGGAGGACTGGAAGATCGACCCGCGCTCGATCAATTCCCGGCGCAGGGCGGCGGCATTGGTCAGGTTGCCGTTATGGGCGATGGCGCAGCCGCCCATTGAGAACTCGCCAAAGAAGGGCTGCACGTCGCGGATCGCGGTGGCCCCTTTCGATCCGGCGGTGGAATAGCGGACATGGCCAATGGCCAGCTGGCCGGGCAGGGTGTCCATCACGTCGGGCTTGGTGAAGTTGTCGCGCACGTAGCCAAAGCGCCGGGCCGAGTTGAAGCCCTGGTCGGGATGGTAGCTGACGATCCCGCCCGCCTCTTGCCCCCGGTGCTGCAGGGCGTGCAGGCCAAGGGCGACGAAGTTCGAAGCGTCTTCGACGCCGACAACGCCGAAGATGCCACACTCCTCCTTCAGCTTGTCGTCATCGAACGGGTGGGAGAGGAACGGGGCCATGCGTCAGAATCCTTCGCAGCGCGTTGCCGGAGGTTTACGGCAGCCGCGCGCGAGTGTCACGCCTGAAACGACCCCAAATCAGCCGTTGGTGGCAGGGGCCGCAGGGGCGGGGGCCGGGGTCACGCCAGGGGCGACTTCGGGCGTCACCGGGGCGCCGCCGGGGGCGCAGACATTGGTCAGGTCGTTGTAGCGGTCAACGATCCAGCCGGGCGCGTCCGAGGGGATGTTTTCGTCAATGTTCGCCTGGAAGTTGGCAAAGACGAGCGCGGTGCGCGAGTCGTCGATCATCGGGATCGCCTGGTCCGACAACACGCGGTCATAGACGATGAAGGCCACCGCAATCAGCAGGACACCGCGGGCAGCCCCGAACAGGAACCCCAGCGCCTGGTCGATCCCGCCAAGGGCCGACCGCTGCACCGCGCCGGAAAAGAGCGGCGTGAAGAGCGCCGCCACGATCAGGCCGATCACGAAGACACCGGCAAAGGCCGCGACGACGGAAAGTTCGCAGCTGTCGGACAGAAACTCACCCACCACAGGCAGTTCCTTGACCAGGGGCTGAACCCCGGGGGCGAAGTAGTAGGCCGCGATGGCCGCGCCGATCCAGCCAAGGATCGCCATCAACTCGCGCACCAGCCCGCGTGAGAACGCCAGGATCGAGGAGATCAGGATGATGATCGCCGCCACACCATCAATCGCGGTCAGGTCTTCCATCGTCTACGTCCCCATTCCATCTGTGCCGTGGGCTTATCCCGCCCCGAACATTTCACCGACAAAGGCAGTCAGGTCCGGCATCTGTCGCACCCGCATGCCGGCCGCCCCTTCGATTTTCGAATGGGACGGCACCGTTGCCTGTGAGAAACCAAGTTTCGAGGCTTCTTTCAACCTGTTTTCCGTCTGACCCACCGGACGAAGCGCGCCTGAGAGGCTGATTTCCCCGAAAAGCACCATGTCTGGCGGAATTGCCACATCTTCGCGCGCCGAAAGGAGCGCCCCGGCCACAGCCAGATCCGACGCAGGCTCACTAACCCGCAAGCCCCCGGCGACGTTGAGAAAAACGTCAAGGCCCGTGAAGGGGATACCGCAGCGCGCCTCCAAGACCGCAAGGATGGTCGAGACCCGGCCCGAGTCCAACCCCACCACCGTGCGGCGCGGGCTGGCGAGGGTTGAGGGCGCAACAAGGGCCTGAATCTCGGTCAGCACCGGACGCGTGCCCTCGATCCCAGCGAAAACGGCCGATCCCGGGGCAGGCTGGTCGCGGTTGGCCAGAAACAGGGCCGAGGGGTTCGGGACCTGCGCCAAACCGCCGCCCGTCATCTCGAAGACGCCAATTTCATCCGCCGGGCCGAAGCGGTTCTTCACCGCCCGCAGGATGCGGAACTGGTGACCACGCTCGCCCTCAAAATAAAGCACGGTGTCCACCATGTGTTCCACCACGCGCGGTCCGGCAATCTGGCCATCCTTCGTGACATGGCCCACAAGGATCACTGCCACACCGCGCCGTTTGGCAAAGGTCACCAACTCATGCGCCGAGGCTCGGACTTGGCTGACTGACCCCGGCGCCGCCTCGATGCTGTCCAGCCACATGGTCTGGATCGAATCGATCACCGCCAGCTGCGGGCGTTCGGCGTCCAGCGTCGTCAGGATGTCGCGCAGGTTGGTTTCGGCCCCAAGCTGGACATTGGCATCGGTCAGGTCCAGCCGCTGCGCCCGCATCCGCACCTGCGCCGCCGCTTCTTCGCCCGAGATATAAAGGCATTTCAGCCCCTTCCGCGCGAAACTTGCAGCGGCTTGCAAGAGCAGCGTTGACTTCCCGATCCCCGGATCACCGCCCACAAGGATGGCCGAGGCTTGCACCAACCCGCCGCCCAAGACACGGTCCAGCTCATCAATCCCGGATGAGGCGCGAGGGGGGGCTGCCTCTTCCGTCGAAAGGTCGGACAGGGGGATGGTGCGGCCCTTGGCGCCCAGCGACTTCGGCCCAGCCGACAGCGGCGCCTCTTCGACGATGGTGTTCCAGCCGCCGCAGGCATCGCATTTCCCGGCCCATTTGCGATGGGTCGCACCGCAGGCAGTGCAGGTGAAGGTGTTTGCAGCCTTGGCCATCGCCCGGTGATAGCCGAGCCGCCCGACGATGGCTAGGGGGCCGGAGGGGGCGGAGGGGTTAGGTGGGGTTAACGATAAATTAATGAATGAAGCATTAAGAATATGAGGGACCATGGCCGCATCCAGGCTTGGCCGGGCTGAGGCATATTCAAACGCGCGGGCAGCCAGTGGGGGCTGAGGCAAGGGCTGAACAAGGTGGGGCGATACGGGCGGCAACTTGACTTGGGCGCTGATCTGGCGCGGGGCAGGCGGGGTATAGCGGCCCGGGGTCTGGCGGTTCTGCTGGCGACAACTCTTGGTGCTGGCACGAGTTTCGGGCAGACCGTTACGGGCACCCTGGCCGAGGCCACAGATTATTTCACCTTCCCCGAGAGTTCGACGCCCACTGGCCAGGGTGTTTTGTTCCGGCTGCAGGTCACGGACGGGGCCGCGCTTGTCCTGTCTTTCCCGCAAGAGCTTGGCTTTGCTTACCGCTTTGGTCTTTACCGCACGCTTGCAAACATGACCCAGCAACTCCCGCCGGGGGCGGAGGTGGAGACGGTGGTCACCGATCTTTGGTTCCTGGAAGACGGCGTGACGCTTCCGTTTCCGGTCGCCCTTGTGGCCGGCGAAGACCTGACGCTGGTGCTGGAATGCACGGCGTTCTGTGATGACCCCTCGGCGCAATTCGCCTTTGACCTGATCGGCGCTGTGCGGCTGAGCTTTGGCCCGGACGCTGCGGAGGAGCTGGCCAGTCTTGTTGCCGCCAGCAGCGGGATGGATCGGCTGGTTGTCCTGGACGCACAACGCGTGGCGCGCGAGATGGGGGCGGACAGTCTGGCTTTGCGGTCAGCGGTGGGGGGCGGGATCGCCGTCTCGACCAAGTCCGCCGAAACCGGGTTGGTCGGGAATATCCACAGCTGGGCACAACTGACCGGGTTTGACAGCCGCGCGGAGCAAGGCCCGGGCAACATGGCGGGCTCTGGCATCCAGATCGGGGCGGATATCGCGATTGGGCCAGAGATGGTGGTGGGCCTGTCGCTTGGCCGTGCCAACCTTTCGGCTACCGACGGCACCACCCAGCAGGATGGCGCGCTGACCTGGGCGCAGCCCTATGCCGCCTGGCGTCCGGGGAATTGGCACGGCCATGCCAGCCTGATCTGGGGACGTGGGGGATATGACCAGACCTCGGCCAGCGGCACCGGTAGCGGCGAGACCAAATTGGTGGCGCTTACGTTTGAAGGCGGGTTTGACCATCCGCTTGGCACAGGCCTTATGCTGACCCCCAGCCTTGGCTTTGTCACCGGGCAGCAGACGGTCACCGGGACTGGCGGCACGCTGTCCGGCGCGGGGACGGAACGGGTGGATTTCGCCCAGTCCACTTTCGGGGCGACGCTAACGTATCAGCGGCCCGCAGGGACCGTCTTCGCCGGGCTGCACGCTGACTATCTGGAGCAGGAGGCGGGCGCCGTCCTGACCGATGGTTTCCTGTCGGAAGAAGGCTGGACCGGCCGGATCGCGGTGGGCGGGTCGGTTGACCTTGGGTCGGGGCTTGGCCTTGCCACTTCGGTCGATCTTGGCGGCCTCGGCGGCACGGCGCAGACCCTGTCAGGCGGGTTGCACCTGTCGATGCGGTTTTAGTCGTTTGGGGTGGCTTTGCCCGTCCGCCACGCCACCCAGATCGAGGCCAGGATGCAGGCAGTGAAGAGGTAAAGGCCCCAGGCAACCTCGATCGTGACCATGCCCGCACCCTTCACGATGACGATGTAGATCGCGATCAGAAAGACGTCGGCCATCGCCAGCTTGCCAAGGATATCCAGCACCGGAAGCGTGCGCGGGCTGAGAAGGTTCCAGTGCAAGAGCGCGAGGCCGATGGTCTTGGCATAGGGCGCGAAGACCGCGAGGAATGTGACGAGGAGGGCGAGGGCCGCGTCGGATTCCCACAGGGACTGCAGGCCGGTGATCACGCTGATCTCGTCCATCCCGAAAATCGGCAGGATCGCGGCCCGGAGGAGTGGCGCGAACCAGGCGATGGGGAACAGGATGAGGAGGGCGAGGTTGAAGTACCGCATGGGATTTGGTCGCACTGGCTTTGTGCGGCGTCAAGCCTGTGCTGGCGCGAAGACCCGGGTAGGGTGCGCCTGACTTGAACGTAGCCCCCTTGTCCTGATCTTGGGCGGGACAACCAAGGAGGGGACGAATGCGGAAATCTGGACTGGTGGCCATGCTCATCTGCCTTGCCGCAGGATCGGCTCAGGCCGGGGAAAGCCTTGCCGTGTCGGTGGTTGGCGCGGGCGAAGCGGGGCCGCAAAAGATCTGTGAGATCGGACGTGAAGGCAGCGGCTTCTGGGCGCTTGAGCAGATCACCACCAACTCCTTTCCCGCCCCCAAGGTCAGCCTTGACCCCTTCGAGGGCCGGGAGGAGCGCTTTGCGGCTCTTGTCGCAATCCTGAACGGCACGCCTGCCGATCTGTCAGGCTGGCAACAGGACGAACCCGATGCGCCCTACGTCCAGCTGACACTTGTCCAGGACAGTGCCAGCGGAGAGGCACGCCGCACGCTATACCTGCCTGGCCTTGGCGTGCCACCAGACGTCGAGGGGCTGTTCGGCGAGCTTCGGCGCTATGGCATGGATTGCCTGCCGCCGGTCCTGCGCTGATCTCGATTTAGCGCACGCTTGCAATCGGCCCATCGGCACGGCCGTGTATGAACTGCTGGACGTAAGGGTCTGGCGTGGCGTCCATTTCCGACACCGGCCCGCTCCACCGGATCACCCCGCCATGCAGCATCGCCACGTTGTCGGCAATCGCGCGGACCGAGGACATGTCGTGGGTGATGGTCATCGCCGTTGCCCCCATTTCGACGACGATCTCGCGGATCAGGTCGTTGATGACGCCGGCCATGATCGGGTCCAACCCGGTGGTCGGCTCATCAAAGAAGATGATCTCGGGGCTTGCCGCAATGGCGCGGGCAAGGCCCACGCGCTTCTGCATACCGCCCGAAAGCTCGGCCGGGAACTGATCGGCGACCTCGGGCTTCAGGCCCACGCGGCGCAGCTTTTCGATGGCGATCTCGCGCGCCTCGAGCTTTGGCAGGGCTTTCGCCCCGCGTAGCAGGCGGAAGGCCACGTTTTCCCAGACCTTCAGCGAATCAAAGAGCGCGCCGCCCTGAAACAGCATCCCAAAGCGGGCGAGAAAAGCGTCGCGGTCGGCCTTTGTCACGTCCTGCCCGTCCAGCGTGATGCTGCCGCTGTCATGGTGCACGAGGCCCAGGACGCATTTCAGCAAGACCGACTTGCCCGTCCCCGACCCGCCGATGATGACCATGGAGGTGCCCGAGGCGATCGTCAGGTTCACCCCCTGCAGCACCCGGTTGGCCCCGAAGGCCTTGTGAACATCGGTCAGGGTGATCATGAGGTAAAGAAGATCTCGGTCAGGACATAGTTCGCGGCAAGGATCAGGACCGAGGCCGACACGACGGCAGATTTCGTCGCCCGCCCCACGCCCTGCGCGCCACGGGCGGAGTGCATGCCATGGTAGCAGCCCATCAGCGCGACGATGAAGCCGAAGACCGCGCCTTTCACCAGACCCGACCCGATGTCCCAGGGTTCCAGAAAATCGACGGTGTTCTTGAGGTACGCGGCAGAGTTGAAGTCTAGTCGGGTGATGCCCACCAGCCAGCCGCCCATGATGCCGATGGCATCGCCTGCCGCGACCAGAACCGGCATCGAGAGCGTGGCTGCCAGAACACGCGGAACGGCTAGGTATTTCAACGGGTTGGTGGACAAGGTGACCAGTGCGTCAATCTGCTCGGTCACCTTCATCGTGCCAATCTCGGCCGCGATGGAGCTTGCCACCCGCGCAGCCACCATCAGCCCGCCCAAAACCGGCCCCAACTCCCGCGCCATGCCGATGGCGACAATACTTGGCACCACCGCCTCGGCGTTGAAGCGCGACCCGCCGGCGTAGATCTGCAAGGCCAGCGCGCCGCCGGTGAAGATGGCCGTCAACCCGACGACGGGCAGCGAATACCAGCCGATCTGCAAAAGCGAGGCCCCAAGTTCGCGGAAGTAGAACGGCGGGCGCAGGATATGGCCCAGGATCGCGCCAGCAAACAGCGCCACCCGGCCCACGGCCGCCAGCGCCTCCAGCACCGGGCGGCCAAGGGCGCCAAGGGCTGCGGTCACTGCGCCCGCTCCTGATAGCGACGAAGGTAGCGGGGGCCGAGGCCGGTCAGGATCTCGTAGCCGATGGTGCCACCGGCTTCGGCCAGCGCGTCCACCGATTGATGGGGCCCAAGGATATCCAGGCTGCGCGGCACTTCGGCCAGATGGGTGATGTCCACGGTGATCAGGTCCATCGACACCCGGCCCACCAGCGGGCAGGGCGTCTCGCCATCCCACAGCACAGCGGAGTTGGACAATGTGCGCGGCAGGCCATCGGCATAGCCCGCGGCGACGGTCGCGATCACGGCGGGCGTCTCGGCCTCCCATGTGCAGCCGTAGCCGACAGATTCACCGGGAGCCACCTCCCGCGTCTGGATCACCGGCAGCGACAGGGTGACGGCTGATTGCGCGCCATCAAACGGCAGGCCTCCGAAAAGGCCGACACCGGGGCGCGTCAGGTCAAAGTGATAGCGCGGACCAAGCAGGATGCCGCCCGTGGCCGCCAGACTGCGGGGCAGGCCGGTGCCATCGGTCATCTCCAGAAACGCGCGCAGCTGCGTCTCGTTCAGGGGGTGGTCAGGCTCATCCGCGCAGGCGAGGTGGCTCATCAGCAGTTCCGGCCCGGCCTCGATCAGGATCGGGGCAACCGCCTGCCATTCCAGCATTTCCACGCCAAGCCGGTTCATCCCCGTGTCCAGCTGCACGCCAAAGGCATGGCCGGGCAGTGCCTCAAGATGCCGGGTGATCTGGTCAAGACTGTTCAGCATCGGCGTCAGATCCAGGTCATGGATCATCTCGGTATCGCCGGGCATGTGGCCCGACAGGACCGCAATCTGCGGCCCTTCGCCAAGGGCCTGCCGCACCGCAGCGCCTTCCTCGGCATAGGCCACGAAGAATCGCCGCGCCCCGGCATGGGCCAGCGCGCGCGCCACACGGGTGATGCCAAGACCGTAAGCATCGGCCTTGACCACCGCAGCGGTCTGCACGTCGGGGCCGGTCAGCCGGTCAAGCCTGCGCCAGTTGGCGGCGATGGCATCAAGGTCTATCGTCAGGGTTGCAGTAGCCATCCGGCTGTTTTGACAGCAGCGCGCCCGTGGTCAAGGGAAAACCACGGGTGTCGGCGGCTCTTGCCCCGGGTCCGCTTCGCGGTCAGGGTAGGGCACCCTTGGGGAGCACGCGATTTGGCCAGCGAACCCGAAGACGACGCCAGCCTTTACCTCACGCTCCTCTGCTGGGCGGGCCTCTTGATTGCCGCGGCTGAGGCTTTTGTGCAGCCCCTGCCGGTAGGCCTTGGCACAGGCGCGATGGTGGTGGCTTATCTGGCGGGCGGCGTGCCTGCCGCCCGCAGCGCATTGATCGAACTGTGGCAGGATCGGCGGCTGGACATCGACCTTCTGATGGTTGTCGCGGCGCTTGCGGCGGCGGCAGTTGGGGCCGCGCTGGAGGGGGCGGTTCTCCTCGCGCTCTTTTCCCTGTCGCAGACGCTGGAACACCGCGCCATGGGCAAGGCCCGCCGCGCGGTTGAGGCCCTGATGCACCTCCGCCCCGAAACTGCGCTGCGTGACGGCCCGGATGGGGTGGAGGAGGTGGCCGTTGCATCCCTTGTTCCCGGCGACCGGGTGATCCTGCGCCCGGGTGCGCGGGTGCCGGTTGATGGCCGGGTGGTCAGCGGGGCCGGGCATCTGGATGAAAGCACGGTCACCGGCGAATCCCTGCCAGTGCGCAAATCCGAAGGCGCGCTGGTGCATGAGGCGACGGTAAACCTCGACGGCATCCTGACGGTTGAGGTGACGCGCACCCTTGCACAAAGCACCGTCGCCCAGATGATCCGCCTTGTCACCGAAGCGCAGGCGATGAAGGCCCCGTCGGAGCGGTTCTCGGACTGGTTCGGCCAGCGCTACACCATCGCCGTGCTGGCCGGGTCGATCCTGGCCTATGTCGGCTTCTGGCTGACCGGCCACCCGCCGGATCAGGCGCTTTATCGTGCGGCGACGCTTTTGGTCGCGGCCAGCCCCTGCGCCGTGGTGATCTCGGTTCCCGCAGCCATCCTCTCAGCCCTTTCGGCAGCGGCACGGGGCGGCGTCCTCTTCAAAGGCGGGGCCGCGCTGGAAGGCCTGGCCGAGGTCAAGGTTTTTGCCTTTGACAAGACCGGCACCCTGACGACCGGTCAGGCCGAGGTGACGGGCATCGTGGCATTGGAGGGTGATGAGAATGCGTTCCTCACCCTCCTCGCCGGGCTGGAAGCGCAGTCGGAGCACCCCATCGCAAGTGCCATCCGCCGGGCGGCAGTTGACCGGGGCCTTACCCCCGAACCGATGGACGGCGTGCGGTCCTTTCCCAGTGAAGGGATCACCGGTCGCGACCGGGACGGCGAGGTCTGGGCCGGCAACGCCCGGATGCTGGACCGGATGGGGGGCACCTTGCCTGCCGCGCTGGCCGCGATGGCGGAAGGGGCGGAAACGCTGGTCTTGCTGGGACGCGGTGCCTTGGTCCTTGGCGCGGTCACCGTCGCGGATGAGCCCCGCGCCACCGCGGTCGAAGCGCTGCGTGCGCTGCGGGCAGGGGGCACCGGCATCTTGATGATGACCGGCGACCGGCAGGCCGTGGCGGACCGGATCGGCGCGCGGCTCGGGCTGCGGCCAGATGAAATTCACGCGGGCCTTTTGCCGGGCGACAAGGTGACGCTGGTCGATGCGGCCACCGCCAAAGGCAAGGTCGCCTTCATCGGGGATGGGGTCAACGATGCTGCCGCCCTCGCACGGGCCGATGTGGGTGTCGCGATGGGCGTCGCGGGCAGCGAGGTGGCGCTGCAGGCCGCCGATGTGGCGCTGATGGCGGACGATCTGCGCAAACTGGCTGCCGCCCGCGCCCTTTCGCGCCGCACAGCGCGGGTGATCCGGCAGAACCTGACCTTGGCGCTGGGGGCCATGGTGGTGCTGGTGACCGGCAGCCTGTTCTTCAACTTGCCCCTGCCGCTGGCGGTCATCGGGCACGAAGGCGGCACGCTGCTGGTCGTGCTGAACGGGCTGCGCCTGCTCGCTGACCCGATTCGGATCTCAGGGCGGCAGAATGGTTAAGGGCCCCTTCGCCCGCCGCGCGTAGAGACGGAAAGAAGACGAAAGGAAGACCGGTTGAAGATCGTGGAACGGCCAAGGTCCGGCCAGATTACCAAAGCGTTCGCAAAAGGTTGCGGGCGGTTCTTCTACCGCCCCAAGGCCCGGTCCAGATGGACATAGCCACCATCGACAAACAGCCATTGCCCCGTGGTGTGCCCGGCGCGATCCGACAAAAGGAACACGACCGTCGCCGCAATCTCTTCCGCCGTGGTCATGCGGTTTCCCAGGGGAATGCGGGCGGTGATCAGCGCCTCTTGTGCTGCGGGATTGTCGAAGGTTTGCAACCAGTTGCGGTACATCGGTGTCATGACTTCGGCAGGGATCACCGCATTGACCCGCACCCCATAGGGCGCAAGTGCTGCCGCCCATTCCCGCGTCAGGCCCAACTGCGCCGCCTTGGCCGCGACATAGGCCGAGGTCGACCCCTGACCGGTCAGCGCCGTCTTCGACGAGATGTTGACGATTGCACCCTTCGCTGCCTTGAGATCCTCCAGCAGAAGATGCGCAAGTGTATAATAATGCAGAAGATTCTGGTCGAGTGAGGCACGAAACGCCTCTGGCCCGGCCTCAAGCCCCACCCCGTCATTGGTGCCGGCGTTGTTGACCAGCCCATCGATGCGCCCGAACTGCCCCCGTGCCTCGGCCACCGCACGGCGACAGTCGGCATCGCGCGACAGGTCGGCCAGAATCGCTGCCGCTTTCGGTTGCCGGGCGCGCAGGTCGGCAAGGAACGCAGGTTCTGGCATGCGCCGGGCAAGGATCACCGGGATGGCCCCCTCGGCTGCCAGCGCAAGGCTGATCGCCCCGCCGATCCCGGCCCCGCCCCCGGTCACGATCACCACCTTGTCTTGAAGCCCCAGATCCATCTTGCCCTCCTGCGTTGCGCATACCCTTGCAAAAGGCGGGTGACCTGAAAAGGGGGGCCGCCTCGGGGGCCATCGATGCCCCGCTCGGCGGCGCTGCCGGGGAGGGGTTCTTTCGCGTCGCAATTGGTGTCTGGTGTTGGAAGCCTCTGGCGGGAGTATTTGGAAAAAGAGCAATCGGACCTGCTCTTTTCTCAAATATTTTCAGTGGTTTGCCGTTGGTTCGGGAACCCAACGGTATGGAGGAAGAATGCGCCAACGACCGAGGCGGTTGCGCGCCTTGGCGCGCAGAGCCGAGACAAGAATCTTGCCGCGTTTCGCGGCTCCGCTTTGCAAGCGTCGGTCTAGAAGCCGACGTCGGGGCTGCCCGACCCTTGCCACGCCTTGGCCAGGTTGCCAAAGCGGGTGAAGCGGCCTTCGAAGCTGAGTTCCACCGTCCCGATCGGGCCGTGGCGCTGTTTGCCGATGATGACCTCGGCCTTGCCGTGGGCGTTTTCGGCTTTCTTGAACCATTCGGCATGGGCCGGACTGCCCGCCTCGGGCTCCATCCGCGACAGGTAGTATTCCTCGCGGTAGACGAACATCACCACGTCCGCGTCCTGTTCGATCGAGCCTGATTCCCGCAGGTCGCTGAGCTGCGGGCGTTTGTCGTCGCGGCTTTCGACGGCGCGGCTCAGCTGCGACAGCGCCACCACGGGGATGTCCAGTTCCTTGGCGATGGCCTTCAAACCTTGTGTGATTTCAGACACTTCCTGCACTCGGTTCTCCTTGGAGGAGCCTTTCAGCAGCTGCAGGTAGTCGATGATCAGAAGGTCCAGCCCATGCGTCCGCTTCAGCCGCCGGGCGCGCGCGGCGACTTGGGAAATCGGCAAGGCAGGCGTGTCGTCGATGTAAAGCGGGCAGGCCTCCAGCGCCTTTGCGGCATCGACGAAGCGGCGGAACTCCACCTCTTGCATATCGCCGCGGCGGATCTGTTCTGAGGGCACTTCCGAGGCTTCGGAGAGGATCCGCGCGGCCAGCTGTTCGGCGCTCATCTCTAGGCTGAAGAAGCCGACAATCCCGCCTTCGACCGCGCCATCGCGCCCGTCAGGCAGGCGCCCGCGCTTGTAAGACTTGGCGATGTTGAAAGCGATGTTGGTGGCGAGCGAGGTTTTGCCCATCGAAGGGCGGCCGGCAAGGATCAGAAGGTCAGAGGGGTGCAGCCCGCCAAGCTTGCGGTCCAGGTCGATCAGCCCGGTCGAGATGCCGGCCAGGCCGCCGCCGCGTTGATAGGCGGCGTTGGCGTTGTTTACCGCCTCAACCGCCGCTTTCAGAAAGCTTTGGAAGCCGCGTTCCGCGACACCCTGTTCGCCCAGCGTGTAAAGCCGCTGCTCGGCGTCGATGATCTGGTCCTTGGGTTCATTGGTGACCTCGACCTTCGCGGCTTGCGCGGCGATGTCGCGGCCAAGCTGGATCAGTTCCCGCCGCACGGCGAGGTCGTAGATCATCTGCGCATAGTCCCGCGCCGCATAGGCCGAGATCGCGGCCCCGGCGAGGCGCACGAGGTAGGCCGGGCCGCCGAGTTCCTTCAGGCCGGCGTCATCGTCGAGAAACGCCTTCAACGTCACGGGTGAGGCGAGGGCATTCTTCTGGATGCGGGCGGCCGCGATTTCATAGATGCGCTGGTGGACGGGGTCGAAGAAATGCTGCGCTTTCACGACCGAGGAGATGCGGTCATAGACATCATTGTTGGTCAGGATCGCGCCCAGAAGCTGCTGCTCGGCTTCGGTGTTGTGCGGCAGGACTTCGCCTTCAGGGCCTTGAGTTGGACCTTGGGTGGCGGCAGGAAGCATGGGTCTTAGGGCGGTGATTTCGGTCATGACGTCGGACTGCCTTTTGCCTGTTGGGCCTTCTTTGCCTGATCGCGGCTTGCCCGACCAGTTCGGACAAGTCGGTGGATAAGGTGGGCCTGAGTCGGGGTTTGCGCTCCCGTTGAAGGCCAAGGCTACCACATCTGGCATCCCGCACCAAAGCTGTCACAACGGGGACGATTCGGGGTCCGGGTTATCCCCAATTCGCCCACAGGGTTGCGCACCGGTATTTCAAAGCTGTCCCCCGGTGTACATGTGGACCGCGTGCAAAGCCTTAAGCCGGTTTGCGCGCCTCTTGCCAGGCGCGGGGGGCGGTGAGGAAGGCCTCAACCTCGGTCAGGGTGGCTTCGTCAAAGCTGCCTTGCGCGCGGGCTTCGGCGAGGACGTCCCACCAGGTGCAAAGGTGGTGCAAGGCGATGCCATGGTCAGCCAGCCGGGCTTCGGTCTCGGGGAAGATGCCGTAGTAGAAGATCACGGCGGTATGGGCGCAGGTGGCCCCGGTTTCGCGGATGGCGTCGACGAAGGACAGTTTCGATCCGCCGTCAGTCGTCAGGTCTTCTACCAAAAGCACGCGCTGGCCTTCGGTCATCGCCCCTTCGATGCGGGCGTTGCGGCCGTAGCCTTTGGGTTTCTTGCGCACGTAGGTCATTGGCAGGGCCATCCGTTCGGCCACGAGGGCTGCGAAGGGGATGCCTGCGGTTTCCCCCCCGGCGATGTTGTCGAACGCCTCAAACCCCGCGTCGCGCATCACCGTGACCGTCAGAAAATCCATCAGCGCCGACCGGATGCGCGGGTAGCTGATCAGCTTGCGGCAGTCGATGTAGGTGGGCGAGGGCAGGCCGCTGGCCAGCGTGAAGGGTGTTTCGGCGTTGAAATGCACCGCCTTGATTTCCAAGAGGGCGCGGGCGGTCAGGCGGGCGATTTCTTCGCGGGGCGGGAAGCTGGCGGGGATCATGCGCGGTCCTTTCGGGCGGCTCGTCGTTCGACTTCGTCTCCTCCTCGCGGGCGCCTTCCGACGAGTGACGAAGTCATCGAGGAGGGGGTCAGGGGAGGACGTGCCAATGCACGGGGAAACCGGGGTTGAAGACTGTGACGGGGCCGGTCTCGGCGGCAATCTTCTCGGGCCAGACGCAAGGCTCCGCGCGCTTTTGCAGCCGGATCGTAGTATCGTTGACCGGCAGGCGGTAGAAGGCCGGGCCGTGCAGCGAGGCGAAGCCTTCCAACCGGTCCAAGGCACCCTCTTCATCGAACACATGCGCCAGAAGGGACATGGTGTTTGTCGCGGTAAAGCAGCCCGCGCAGCCGCAGGAATGTTCCTTCAGCGCATCGACATGCGGGGCAGAATCGGTGCCAAGGAAATACCGGGGCGAGCCTGACGTGGCGGCCTTGCACAAAGCCAGCCGGTGCTTTTCGCGCTTGGCCACCGGCAGGCAATAGTAATGCGGCCTGATGCCACCAACCAACAGGTGGTTGCGGTTCAGGATCAGGTGATGCGTGGTGATCGTGGCGCCCAGCGTGTCGCCCCCTTCGGCGGCGTAAGCGACGCCTTCTTCGGTGGTGATATGCTCCATCACCACGCGGAGTTCCGGCAGGCGGCGGCGCAGGGGGGCAAGGACCGTGTCGATGAACACGGCCTCCCGGTCGAAGATGTCGACCTCAGGCGTCGTCACCTCGCCATGAGTGCAAAGGGGCAGACCGATCTCGGCCATTTTCTCCAGGACCGGCATGACCTTGGCCAGATCGCGCACCCCGCCGTGGGAGTTTGTCGTCGCCCCCGCCGGGTAAAGCTTCACAGCCGTCACAAGGCCGGATGCCGCGGCGGCCGCCACATCGGCAGGATCGGTGCCTTCGGTGAGGTACAGCGTCATCAACGGCTGGAACGCTGCCCCGTTCGGCAAGGCCGCCATGATCCGCTCGCGGTACGCTACCGCATCGCGGGCGGTGACCACGGGTGGCACCAGGTTCGGCATGATGATCGCCCGGGCGAAATGGCGGGTGGTTTCGGGCAGGACGGCACGCAGCATCGCCCCGTCGCGTAAGTGCAGGTGCCAGTCGTCAGGGCGGCGGATCGTGATCTCTTGCATGACAGCGAGGTAACGCAATCCGGACCTCATGGCCAGCCCCTTGCCGTGCTAAACCCATGGCCAGCCGCCCCCATGCCGGAGCCTTGGATGCGCCGTCTTGCCCTTGTTCTGATCGCAGCACCTGCCTTTGCCGATACCACGCCCAGCACCTGCCAGACGCAATCCGACATCCCCGAGATGGTGGACTGCTCTACCTACCACCTTGGCCTTGCCGAGCGTGATCTGGGCAACGCCTTGACCGACCTGCGCAGCCGTTATCCGCAGACGACGGCCCTTCTGGACCAGTCGCAAGCAAGTTGGGCAAGCTATCGCGACGCAACCTGCTATTATGTCGCCGATCCCAGCGACTATGCCCGCGGGACTGAGGCGATCCTGGATGAACTCTATTGCAAACGCCGTGAAACCGAACGCCGCGCGGCAAGTTTGCGCGCCATGTTCACCGACTGACTGCCCAATCTTCACCGAAAGGCCCTGAAAATGCTCCGCTTCCTGCTGCCCGCCCTGATCTTGATGCCTTTGCCTGTGCTGGCCCAAAACGTCGACTGCGCCAATGCCATAGCGCAAAGCGATCTGAACATCTGCGCCGAACAGGACTGGCAAGAGGCCGATGCCGACCTGAACCGCGCCTACCAACAGGTCATGGCCGAGATGAAGCGGATGGATGCGGACCTGCCGCCCGACTTGCAGGGTGCCGAGACCGCTCTGCGCACCGCTCAGCGCGCCTGGATCAGCTATCGGGACGCCAATTGCACCGCGGCCGGCTTTCGGTTCCGGGGCGGCTCGGCCGAGCCTTTGCTGATCTATGGCTGCCTGCGCCAGATGACCCTGGACCGCACGGAAGAGCTTTTGGCCCTGATCGCCTACTGATCGTAGCTCTAGGGGTCTTCGCCGGTCAGTTCAGCCAGCCGTCTGGCAAAACGCGGCGCGTTCAGGCGCGCCGTGACCGACCGGCAGATCATGATTTCGCGCAAGCGGTGCCCGCTCAGCCGGGCCGAGGACAGGATCGCCCGCAGATAGCTGCCGTTCGACCGCCGCCCGCGCCAAAGCCAGGCGAAGTATTCGGCCGAAAACTTGCCCTCCATCGCCGCTTCCAGGATGCGGTCAAGGATGCGCATTTCGCGCAAGGTGTCTTCGGTGCCCTCTCCGGTGTAGCGGGCGAACAGGGGGGTCACCCAAGGGCGCTGAAACAGGGCCGCATGCATGGCGTCAGGCCGGTTCAGCGGGTCATGGATCAGCCAGACGCGCGACGCGCTTTCCGTCATGTCGGGGGCATAGCCATAGCGGCTGCGAAAGTTGATCCGCCGAGCGATCTTGTGACGTTCGTCCCAGCCGGCAAGGGCCGGGTCCAGCGTGGCGCGCGGGGCCACCAGCACCAGTTCCGCCCCGGGTGCGGTGATGGCATAGGCCGCAGCGGCATAGCCTGCGGGGCCCGCGCCGTAAAAGATCACCCGGTCGAAGTCTTCAAGAAACCCGTCATCGGCCAGCCGGTCGAAATAGCGAAACACCGCCGGGTCGCGCCACCAGGTTTCGCCTTCGGCCAGTATGGTCAGCAAGGACCAGCCGCGCGATTTGGCCAGCGTGTAATGCTCCGGCAGGTTGTCTTCACGGTCGCGCAGGGCTGCGGCATCCTCGAAGGTCACCAACAGGACCGGGCGCTCTTCGGCAAAGAAGGCCCAGTGACGATCGCCCAATGGCAGAAAGTCGCCGTCGCCCTCGGCGATGGCCATCATGGCGTTCTGCCATTCAGGATGCGCGTCCATCGTCTCCACAGCCACCCGAACTTCCGGCCGGGGTCCTCTCCCAAGCACTTCGAATGTGGGATAAAAATCTAAGTTCGACAAGGTGTTGCGGGCAGTTATCCGGCGCACAATTCCGCTTGTGAACCGAAGACTGTTTCTAGTCTTGGTCCGCATGCAACCCTGACGGGCATCTGTTGCTGAGTCGGCAACCTAAGGCCTAGCGTGGCTTTGCGTAGGGTCGCCAGATGGCCTGCGCCTCTGCCTGGGGCAGGGCGCGGGTGGGCGGGGTCATCAGCAAGCGGCCATAAAGCGCGCGCCAGCTTTCGTCAGCCATCAGCTGGTGAAACCGCTCCTGCCGCCAGGTGACGGCTTTGGCGTGCAGCGGTCCCAGGACTGGATCGTCCCGCAAGGCCTGCAGCTGAGGGGTGCTGTCCAGCCGCTGGATCGACAGCTCTTCCACATCGCAGAAGTTGCGGTCCACCCAATAAGCCATGTCGAAGGTCGAGGCATCGCGGTTCGCGCGCCCCCGGTCGGCCTTCACGAGGTAGCCCGCCATCGACCCCAGCGCATAGTGGTTCAGCTGGACCAGGCCATAAAGATCGCGCCCCACGTCCACGAAAAGGCGTCCGGTGTGGAAAGACGAGTCTAACCGCCGCCCCGCGCCGTCAAACCAACGCTGATCGGCCAGCCGCGCCCGGTCGGGGTTGCGCGGGCGGTGGACGCCCAGCTTGGCGTAGGTGCCGTCATTGCGAAAAAGCGTCTTGAAAAGATGCGCCCGCCAGGGCCAGTGCAAGACCGCCGGGGCCGCGCGGGTGAAGGTCTCGGTCACCCGCCGATCCTCGATCCCGCGTACCCCGGCATTGCCGAACAACCGCCAGGTCAGCGGGATCGCCGTCGCCTCGGGCAGGGCGGCCAGCAACGCCGGGATCGTCCGGTCGCCGACATGGACGTTCACGAACTCATCCACGTCCATCGGCAGCAGCCAATCCGCCCCCCGCACCAGGGGATGGGCATCCGCCTGCTTCAGCGCCGCCCATTGCGGGCCTTGCGGGTAAGGCCCCGGGTTCGGCACATGCGTCAGCCAGCCCAAGGCCTGCAGCCGGTCCAGCATCGCGTCAGTCCCGTCGCTGCAGTCGTTGGAGAAGACCAGAAAGTCCGTCACCCCACAGGCCCGGTGATGCGCAAGCCATTCCAAAAGGAACGCGCCCTCGTTTTTCACCGTCAGGACGGCCGTGATCTTCATGACCGTCTGACCTTCACCCAATTCGGGCAACCAATCCGGGTTTTCATTCTGGCCCAAATATCCCCGCCGGAGGCATCAACGCCCGCCAAACGAGCGCCGGCCCCCGGTTAGCACGGGCAGCCCACGCCCCCTATCAGAAAAATGCCTGCAACCCGGTGATCGCGCGGCCAAGGATCAGCGCGTGCACGTCATGCGTGCCTTCATAGGTGTTCACCGTCTCAAGGTTCATCATGTGGCGCATGATCTGGTAATCTTCCTGAATGCCGTTGCCACCATGCATGTCCCGCGCCCAGCGCGCGCAATCCAGCGCCTTGCCGCAGTTGTTGCGCTTGACGATGCTGATCATCTCCGGCGCCGCATTCGCCTCATCCAGCAGCCGCCCGACCCGTAATGACCCTTGCAGCCCCAGCCCGATCTCGGTCAGCATATTGGCGAGTTTCAGCTGGAACAGCTGCGTCTGCGCCAATGGCTTGCCAAACTGTTTGCGGTCCAGACCATACTGCCGCGCGGCATGCAGACAGAACTCTGCCGCCCCCATCACGCCCCAGCTGATGCCATAGCGCGCGCGGTTCAGGCAACCGAACGGCCCCTTCAGCCCCTCGACGAAAGGCAGAAGCGCGTCATCGCTCACTTCCACATCCTTCATCACGATCTCGCCCGTGACACTTGCGCGAAGGCTCAGCTTGCCGCCGACCTTGGGTGCCGACAGCCCCGCCATCCCCTTTTCCAGGATGAAGCCCTTGATCCGCCCGCCATGCGCATCCGACTTCGCCCAGACCACGAACACATCGGCGATAGGCGCGTTCGAAATCCACATCTTCGCGCCGTTCAGCACATAGCCGGTCGCGGTTTTCTTCGCGGTGGTCTTCATGCCGCCGGGGTCAGACCCCGCATCAGGTTCGGTCAGCCCGAAGCAGCCGATCCATTCCCCGCGCGCAAGCTTTGGCAGGAATTTCTGCCGCTGCGCCTCGGTCCCGTAGGCATAGATCGGGTACATCACGAGCGACGACTGCACGCTCATCATGCTGCGATAGCCTGAGTCCACCCGCTCCACTTCCCGCGCGACCAGCCCGTAAGCCACATAACTGGCACCAAGCCCGCCGTATTCTTCCGGCACCGTCACGCCCAGAAGCCCCATCTCCCCCATCTCGCGGAAGATGCTGGGGTCGGTGGTTTCCTCACGGTAGGCCGCGATGACCCGCGGCTGCAGCTTTTCGGTCGCATAGGCCCGCGCGCCGTCGCGCAGCATCCGTTCCTCTTCGGTCAGCTGGTCCTCCAGCCGGAACGGGTCTTCCCAATCAAAGCGCCCCAGATCCGGCGCGTCCTTGGATTTCAGCTTGGGCTGGGCGGCGTGGGTATCAAGCATGGGAAGGCCTCCATTGTTGTCCCCATCCTTGCACGAAACGCGAGGCCACGCTATCGAAAGCCCTGCGCGACTTCATGAGGGAAACTCATAATGCTGCCCCGCCGCCACCTACCGCCGATCCCCGCCCTGATGGCGTTGGAGGCGGTGGATCGTCTTGGTACCGCCTCTGCCGCAGCCGAGGAACTCAGCCTGACCCAAGGCGCCATCAGCCGTGCCTTGCAGGGGTTGGAGGCGCAGCTTGGCGTCCCCCTTCTCACCCGCGAACGCCAGCGCTTGGCGCTGACCCCAGCCGCCCGCGACTATGTGGCCGAGGTGCGGCGCGCGCTTCATACCCTCGCCTCTGCCTCGCTGACCCTGCGCGCCAACCCGACCGGGGGCAGCCTGAACCTTGCGATCCTGCCCGCCTTCGGGATGCACTGGCTTGCCCCCCGCCTGCCGCGCTTTACCGAGGCGCACCCGGAGGTGACGCTGAACCTCGCCACCCGCCTGCGCCCGTTTGATTTCGCGGGGTCCGGCTTTGACGCGGCCATCCACTACGGCCGGCAGGATTGGCCCGGGACCGCCAGCCTGAAACTCATGGATGAGGCGCTGATCGCCGTCGCCGCCCCGTCACTGGTCCCCCAGCCGCTGGCGAAGGCCGAAGATATCCTGCGCCACCCGCTTTTGCAGATGGAAAGCCGCACGGGCGATTGGGGCCGCTGGCTCGCGCATCACGGGGCAGGGGGCCAGCGCCCGGCAGGGATGCTGTTCGACCAATTCGCCACCATGGCCCAAGGCGCGGTGCACGGCCTCGGAATTGCCCTTCTGCCCACTTTCCTGATTCCACGCGAACTGGCGGAGGGTCGCCTGATCCCCGTCTTCGGCGGCGAGGTCCCCGCCCTTGGCAGCTATTCCCTCGTCTGGCCCAATGACCAGCCCGAGCGCGGCCCACTCACCTCGTTCCGCCTGTGGCTGGCGAGTGAGGTTCACTCCCAGACAAACCCACCCGGATAAAGCCGCGCCACCACCGCCCGGCGCATGGCGATGGCAAGGCGGTCATGAAAGATATCGAAAGCCCGCCCCGCCTGATCCTCATCCAGCCACCCGCGCCCCAGCCGCCAGTGGCGGAAGAAGATCCAGTTTAGGGCATGCTCCCGCTCCATTGATGTCAGGCGGCGAACCATGTCGGCAGTAGGGGCTGGAGCGACAAACTGGTCCATGCACGAAGACGCCCGCCTCTGTTCATCGGTCGATCTGCTCTTGGACATCCTCTCGGCGACTTCTGTCGCACTCACCCGCATCAGGCGGTCGATTTCCTCCCGCCGGGCGAGCGGCAAGCGGTTGACCGTGTCCTCCACCGCCGCCTGAAACCGCGCACCCGCCTCGAACTCTAGCGCCCACCCAAGTGGCAGCCCGCGCCAATGCACCGTTTCGGCTGCTGGCGTCCACTGTCCATCCTTGGCAAGCCCCAAGGCCTCAAACACCGAAACTACCTCAGGTGTCGCAAACGCGGGCCCGGTCCCGTGACCGGCAAGGATGTTCGGCGTTGTTGGCGACCTGTTGTTCGCAGTCGTCCATTGGGTCTTGCCCGACAGGCTTTTGACGACACGGTCGGGATGCGTCTTGCTCGTTCCAGAAAGGTACTCGATCCGGCCAATCTGCTCCGCCAACCACAGCACCGCCACCGCGACATCTTCCCAGAACGGCAGCACCTCCGGCAGTCGCGGCTCAGGCTTCGGGCTTGCCCCCCAACCGGCGTCCTCCGCTTGCCCCAGCGCCACCAGCGCCATGCAGGCAATCTGAGTGCTGGTCGAAAACATGTGGTCCCAGCCGCCGCGCGGCGGGTCATTGCGGGGGTCCAAGGGCCAGGCTTCCCGCAAGAACCCCAACACCGCCTCCGCCATCGCGGGCGTCATTTCCTGCATGCCCTGCATCAAACCTCGCTCTTCGACCCCTTGCCCAACTCCAAGCCGCCTTGACTTCACGCCCCCAAGACCGACCATTGTCACCTGACAGCATGAGGCCGCCCCGTGACCCAGATCCCCACCAGCATTGACGGCGTGGAAACCCTTCTGGCAGGCCAAGGCTACGTCGCCTCGCGCGCCCTTGCCACCGTCGTCTTCCTGTCCCTCAAACTCGGCCGGCCCCTGTTTCTGGAAGGGGAGGCGGGCACCGGCAAGACCGAGATTGCCAAGACCCTCGCCACCGCCCTTGGCCGCCGTCTGATCCGCCTGCAATGCTATGAAGGCCTCGACGCGGCCTCTGCCGTCGCCGAATGGAACTTCGCCGCGCAGATGATCGCGATCCGCACCGCCGAAGGCACCTCTGACCGCGACCAGCTGAAGGCCGAGCTTTTCACCGAGGAATACCTGATCGAACGCCCGCTCCTCGCCGCCATGCGCCCGCAGGCGGGTGGTGCGCCGGTCCTCCTCATCGACGAACTCGACCGCACCGACGAACCGTTCGAGGCCTTCCTCTTGGAGGCTCTCTCGGACTTCCAGGTCACCATCCCCGAACTTGGCACCATCAAGGCCCCCGAACCCCCGATCGTCATCCTCACCTCCAACCGCACGCGTGAGGTGCATGACGCCCTGAAGCGCCGCTGCCTTTACCACTGGGTCGACTATCCCGCCTTCGACCGCGAACTTGCCATCCTGCACTCCCGCGTCCCCGAAGCCAGCGCGTCCCTCAGCAGCGAAGTCGTGGCCTTCGTCCAGGCCCTGCGGCGCGAGGACCTCTTCAAACGCCCCGGCGTCGCTGAAACCATCGACTGGGCGAAATGCCTTCTGGCCCTCGACGTGGTGGCTCTAAGCCCTGAGGTGATCTCCGACACCCTCGGCGCGATCCTGAAATACCAGGACGACATCCAGAAACTCCAGGGACTTGAGACCGCAAAGCTCCTCGACCAGGTCCGCCGAGAAGTCGCCGCATGACCTTTCACATTTGCCCAAATATCCCACGGGGAGCGCGAGGGGTGTGAAACCCCTCGCTTCGACGATGGTCACCTACCCGACGCTTGAAATCCCCGAAGACGGCAAACTGCCCGCAAACATCACCCATTTCGCCCGCGCGCTGCGGAAGGCGGGGCTGCCCATAGGCCCCGGCCGCATCCTTGATACCATCCGCGCGGTTGAGGCGGCGGGCTTCACCCGGCGTGAGGATTTCTACCACACCCTGCAGGCCTGCCTCGTGAGCCGTCCCGAACACCGCACCACCTTTGCCGAAGTGTTCCGCCTCTTCTGGCGCGACCCGCAATTCCTTGAACACATGATGTCGCTCCTCATCCCGCAGGTGAAGGGCACGCATGACGATCGCGCCGCCGCCCCCGCCGAACGCCGCGCGGCTGAGGCGCTGTTGGACGGCGCCCTTCCGCCGCCTGCCAAGGACGAAACGCAAGGCGAAGAGATCACCATCGACGCCACCGCAACGCAATCAGCCGAAGAACGCCTCCGCACCCTAGATTTCGAACTGATGTCCACGGCTGAGATGGCCGAGGCCAAGCGCATGCTGGCCCGCCTTTCCTTGCCCGTGAAACCGCTCGTCACCCGCCGCAGCCGCGCATCCACACATGGCCGCGCCATCGACCTCCGGCGCACGCTGCGCCAAAGCCTCCGCCACGGGGGCGAGATCACCAGCCTTGCGAAAAAATCCCCCACCACCCGCTGGCCGAACCTGATCGTCCTTTGCGATATCTCCGGCTCGATGGCCGATTACTCCCGCATGGTCCTGCATTTCGTCCATGCCGTCGCCAACCGCAAAGGCCAGGGTTGGGCGCGCGTCCACGCCTTTACCTTCGGCACGCGGCTTACCAACATCACCCGCCACCTTGCCCGCCGCGATGTCGATGCCGCCCTCAACGCCGCCGGAGCGCAGGCGCAGGACTGGTCCGGCGGCACCCGCATCGGCCCCTCGCTGCGCGCCTTCAACCGTGACTGGTCGCGCCGCGTGCTGGGGCAGGGGGCGGTTGTCCTTCTGATCACCGACGGGCTTGACCGTGACGATTCGGGTGCGCTCGCGAAGCAAATGGAGCGTTTGCATCTCTCGTGCCGCCGCCTGATCTGGCTGAACCCGCTTCTGCGCTGGACCGGCTTTGCGCCAAAGGCCGCCGGCATCCGCGCCATGCTGCCCCATGTCGACAGCTTCCGCGCCGGCCACTCCATCGCCTCGCTTGAGGCTTTGGGGGCTGCCATCTCCACCCCCGGTGACAGCGGCGAAAAGGCCCGGCTGATGGCGCTTCTCACCGATTAGGCGGTGCCTTGCCGACCGCTATCGCAATTCAGCGGCCTGATATCGCATATCAGCGCAAAGCAGGGTCATGTGGGGTCATCGGGTCGCAAGGGAACCGGACCGCCCTGGTCACGTTATCCCCATGACCATCAGTATGAGGAATAGAATGAGAAAGCTTCTGATCACCACGACGGCCTTGTCGGTGGCGTTGTCCCCCGTGGCCACGTTCCCCGCCTTTGCCCAGACGCTGGCCGAAGACGGCTCCGTCATTGGGGCCGATGGGACGGTGCTTTGCCTGCCGACGGCAGAGGCCGCCTGCGATCTCGAGGCGATCATCCAGACCCTGCAGGCTGACGCGGCCCTGGCCGAACAGCTGCGCCTTGACGAAGAGGCCCGCCTTGCCGCCGAGGCCGCCGCCGCCGCTGAGGCTTCTGCCGCCGAAGCTGCTGCCGCCCAGGAGGCCGCCGCTGCCGAGGCTGCCGCTGCCGAAGCCGCCGCCGTGGAAGCCGCTGCCGCTGAAGCTGCCGCCGCAGAAACCGCTGCCGCCGAGGCCGCTGCTGCCGAAGCTGCAGCCGCCGAAGCCGCAGCCGTAGAGGCCGCTGCCGCCGAAGCCGCCGCCGCCGAGGCTGCCGCTGTCGAAGCCGCCGCATCCGAAGCCGCCGCAGCTGAGGCTGCCGCCGCAGAAGCCGCTGCCGCTGACGCAGCCCTTGCCGAACAGCTGCGCCTTGAAGAAGAAGCCGCCGCCGCCGCTGCCGCCGCTGCCGCCGCTGCAGAGGCCCCGGTTGTGGAAGAAGCGCCCGCTGTCGAAGAAGCCCCAGTGGTTGAAGAAGCTCCGGTCGTCGAAGAAGCTCCGGTAGTAGAAGAAGCTCCGCTCGTCGAAGAAGCCCCGGTGGTTGAAGAAGCCCCAGCCGTAGAAGAAGCCCCGGTGGTTGAAGAAGCCCCAGCCGTAGAAGAAGCCCCAGCCGTAGAAGAAGCGCCGGTGGTTGAAGAGGCTCCGGTTGTTGAAGAAGCCCCTGTGGTCGAAGAAGCGCCGGTAGTCGAAGAAGCCCCGGTTGTTGAAGGCGAAGTTGCTGCCGAAGGCGAAGTCGCCGTCGAAGCCCCTGCTGAAGGCATCTTCGATCTTGGCACTGGTGAAGCGATCGATCCCGCCGTCGCCGCTGCTGCCGTTGCCGCTGCCGAGGCAGAACTTGCCATCAGCGACACCGGCGAAATGCTTGACCCTGCCGCTGGCCTGCGTGTGGCCGAACCCGTCTCGACCGAACCGGTCGACCCGGTGGATGCCCCCGTCGTGTCCGAGGCCGAGGTTGAAAGCCTGACCGAACTGCTGACCCTCGACCCCAGCGCCGTCGATCCCGAAGCGCTGGTCGCGGCCGCCGCCCTTGCCGCTCCTGCGCCGGTCGAAGGCGAAGCTGCTGCTGCTCCGGCCCCGCTTGACCCCGAAACCAGTGCCGATCTGGTCGGTGCGGTGACGGAAACCATCGCTGCCGAAACCGTCCGCACCTCGGCCGAAGAATTCGCGGCGGCACCCGTGGCACTGTCCGAAGGCAAGAAGAGCGGCCTTTCCAACCTGGAAAAAGCCGGTCTCGTGGTCCTTGGCGCGCTGGTCGTCGGCTCGATCATCAAGTCGAACAACGATGCCCGTGATGCCCGTCAGGAAGACACCCGCGTGGTGTCGAACACCGGCGACCGCGTGGTCGTGCTGCGCCCCGATGGCACCTATCAGGTGCTGAAGGACGATGACACGGTGATCCGCCGCCCGGGCAACACCGTGCGCACCGAAACCTTCCGCGACGGCTCCACCCGGACCATCGTGGAACGGAACGACGGCACCCAAGTGGTGACGATCCGCGATGCGACCGGCCGTGTGCTGCGCCGGGCGACCTATGACGATCTGGGCCGTGAACTGGTGCTGATCGACGATCTGCAGCGCGAAGAGGTGGTCGTCGTGCGCGAACTGCCGACCCCGCGCACCCGGATCGTGATTTCGTCCAAGGACAACAACACTGCACTGAAGCGTGAGCTGGCGGCAGTCGAAGCGGAACGGGCCGGGCGCAAATTCTCGCTCCGCCAGATCCGCGAGATCCCGGAAGTGCGCGCCCTTGCAGCCGTGATCGACACCGAGAACGTCACCTTCGCCAGCGGTTCCGCCGCCATCGCCCCCAGCGAGGCGCCCAATCTGGCCGACCTTGGCCGGGTGATGCAGGACCTGCTGGAAGTGAACCCCGATGAGATATTCCTCGTCGAAGGTCACACCGATGCCACCGGCAAGGCCGCGCTGAACCTGGCGCTGTCGGACCGTCGTGCGGAATCGGTGGCGCTGGCGCTGACGGAATACTTCGACATTCCGCCGGAAAACATGGTCGTCCAGGGCTATGGCGAGACTGAACTTCTGATCGACACTCAGGTCAACGAACCCCTGAACCGTCGCGTTGAGGTGCGGGTCATCACCCCCCTGATGCGCACCGCCGCCCTGCGCTAAGCAGCCGCTGTATCGCAAAACCAAAGGCCGCCGGGACACCCCGGCGGCCTTCGTCATTTCGGTGGCAAACCGCTGATCGGGGACGCATACTCGGGGTCGGAGGAAGACCCCGATGACCCGCGCCGCGCATGATCTGATCCCCGAAACCGCCCTTGCTTGGCACCGCGCCGGCACGGGGGCAGCCCTTGCCACCGTGGTCGAAACCTGGGGGTCCGCGCCCCGCCAGGCCGGCAGCCAGTTGGCCATCTCCGGCACGGGCGACATGGTCGGCTCCGTCTCCGGTGGCTGCGTCGAAGGCGCTGTGGTGACCGAGGCGCTGGAGGCGATGCAAGACCGCCAGCCCCGGCTGCTGACCTTCGGCGTCAGCGATGAGACGGCGTTCTCGGTCGGCCTCGCCTGCGGCGGCACCATCCGCATTCTGGTGGAACCGGTGGGCGAGGGGGCCAATGCCTTGCCCGAACCGCTTCTGGCCCAACTGACCGAAGCCCGCGCCGCCCCACGCGCCGTGGCCCTTGTCACCGATCTTGCCAGCTGGAGCCGCCACCTTGTCACGCCGGGCCAGGACCCCGCCACCGACGCCCGCCTCCGCAGCGACCGTTCGGGGCCCGAGGAGGACGGCCGCTTCATCGCCGTCCACAACCCGCCCCTGCGCCTGATCGTTGTCGGCGCGGTCCACATCGCCCAGCCCCTGCTGACCATGGCGCGCGAATGTGGCTATGCCTGCACCCTGATCGATCCGCGCGCGGCCTTCGGGTCGTCCAGCCGCTTTCCCGGGCAGGTGATCCTGGATGATTGGCCCGATGACGCGCTGGCCACGCTTGCCCCGGACACCCGCACCGCCATCGTCACGCTAACCCACGACCCCAAGCTGGACGATCCCGCCCTGCGCTTTGCCCTGCAAGCCCCGGTCTTCTACATCGGCGCGTTGGGGTCGAAGAAGACCCACGCCAAGCGCCTTGACCGGCTGGCCGCCGAAGGCTTCACGCCCGACCAGATCGCCCGCATCCACGCCCCGGTCGGGCTGAACATCGGCGCCCGCACCCCGGCCGAGATTGCAGTCAGCATCCTCGCCCAGATCACCCAGTCCTTGCGAACCTGATGCGCTTCGGCCCCGTCCCCCTGGATCAGGCGGAAGGCGCGATCCTCGCGCATTCCGTGCCGTTGCCCGGCACCCGCCTGCGCAAGGGCCTGATCCTGAGCGCGTCCGACCTTGCCACCTTGCGCGCCCATGGGCTGAGTGAGGTGACCGTCGCCCGCCTTTCCCCAGCGGACGTGCACGAAGACGCTGCCGCCCTTGCCGTGGCGCAAGCGATTGTCGCGGCGAACGCTGGCCTCACCTTGCGCCCCGTCGGCACCGGGCGCGTGAATCTGCACGCAACCAGCCCCGGCGTGCTGCAGGTGCTGGCCGACCGCGTCGATGCCCTGAACTCGGTCGATCCGATGATCACCCTTGCCACCGTCCCCCGCTGGCAGCGGCTTGCAAGCGATGAGATGGCCGCCACCGTCAAGATCATCGCCTACGGCGTCGACGGCGCGGCCCTGACGCAGGCCTGCGCGGCGGGGGCGGGCGCTTTACGCCTTTGCCCCGCAACCCTGACCCGCGCTGCCCTGATCCAGACCACCACCGCCAGCGAAAGCGAACCGACCAGCCACCGCGCCATTGCCAGTAGGCTGGAGGCGCTGAACGTCACGCTCTTGCCAAAACACGTCGTCCCGCACCGCGAGGACGCGCTGGCAGCTGCGCTGACTGCCACCAGGGGCGTCGACCTGATCCTGATCCTCACCGCCTCGGCCACGTCAGACCCGATGGACGTGGCCCCGCAGGCCCTGCGTCAGGCGGGCGGCGTGGTCCACCGCTTTGGCATGCCGGTCGATCCCGGCAACCTGCTCTTCCTTGGCGCGCTTGGCGACACCCCAGTGATCGGCTTGCCCGGCTGCGCCAAAAGCCCGGCCCTGAACGGCGCAGATTGGGTGATGGAGCGTCTGATCTGCGGCGTCCCCGTCACCAGCGCCGATATCGCGGGCATGGGCGTTGGCGGCCTTTTGAAGGAAATCCCCCAGCGCGGCCGCTTGCGGGAGGCGCGGGAGGCCAAGCCTGACCCCGCCAAGCCTGACCATCCATGAAAAAGGGGGCCAAACGGCCCCCGATCTACGCGCTGTTTAGGTAGACCTTACTTCGGCCCGATCATCATCACCATCTGGCGGCCTTCCAGGCGCGGGAAGGATTCGATCTTTCCAAGTTCGGCCACATCCGCCTCAACCCGTTTCAGCAACTCAAGCCCAAGGTCCTGGTGCGCCATCTCGCGGCCACGGAACCGCAGGGTGACCTTGACCTTGTCGCCTTCCTCAAGGAACTTGACCACCGACCGCATCTTGACCTCGTAGTCGTGGATATCGGTCCCGGGACGGAACTTGATTTCCTTGATCTCGATGATCTTCTGCTTCTTGCGGGCTTCCGCCTCACGCTTCTGGGTCTCATACTTGAACTTGCCGAAGTCCATGATCTTGCAGACTGGCGGCACGGCAGTGGGTGAGATTTCGACCAGATCCAGCCCGGCTTCTTCAGCCATCTGCATGGCGCGGGCAGGGGTCACAACCCCGACGTTTTCGCCGTCAGCACCGATCAGGCGGATCTCGGTGCCGCGGATGCGGTCGTTGATGCGGGGTCCGGTTTCGCGTTGCGGCGGGGCATTGTGGGGGCGGCGGGCTATGGTGTGCGTCCTTTGGTTGTTGCATTCTGCGGCGCTAATCTAAACCCCCGTGGCGTCTGCCGCAAGCCCGAGTCCTGCAAGGGTCTGGCAAGGTTTCAACAGGTCTAGCCAAAGGTCTGACTTGGGGGCTGACCTGGGTTGTGGCGGGAAGCGCAATGCCGGGTTTGCGGCGCCCGACCGGCAATTTCGCGCGCGTGTTTGTGGCCACGGTCTTTTCTTTCAGGGTTCAAGCTGCCATATGACCGCGATCCGGGTCCATGTTCCGGCTAATGGAGTATTTGAAATGAACAGAACTGTAATCATCGGCGCCATCGTCGTTCTCCTGGCTGGTGGGGGCTATTACCAGTTCGTCTACAAGCCGCAGCAAGAAGCGGCCATGATCGCCGAGGCCACGAAGAAGGCAGAAGAAGCTGCTGCCGCCGCCGCCGCCGCAGCGGCCGCTGCAGAAGCCGAAGCCGCCGCTGCAGCTGAAGCCGCCGCCGCCGAGGCTGCCGCCGCCGCTGCCGCCGCGACCGAAACCGTGACCGAAGGTGCAGCCGCCGCGACCGAAGCTGTGACCGAAGGCGCTGCTGCCGCAACCGACGCCGTGACCGACGCCGCCGCAGCCCTTGATCCGGCGAACTTCAATGCCGACACCGTGACCGCGCTGATCGACAGCTCGAGCCTTGATGACGCCATGAAGGCCACGCTGAAGACCGCCGTTGAAGCCGCCCGCGCCAACCCGGCGCTGGTTGCCGACACCATCGCACAAGTCCGTACCGCTCTGGGTCTCTGATCCTTCAGGCAAGTGCCAAGACAAAGGCCGCAGGGGCAACCCTGCGGCCGTTTTCATGTGGCGGGCTTCGGGGCCAAGTCTTAAGACTTCCTGAACTTGCGGCCGTAACCCACTGATATCACGTCATCCGACCCCCTGTCCCTGCCCGGGACAGTCTTCAGATCCCGTCGCCGACAAAGGCCTTTTCGACCACGAATTCCTGCGGCTCGGAATTGGCCCCCTCGCGCAAGCCGAAACCTTCCAGGATCGCCTTCACATCGACGTTGAACGCCAGCGACCCGCAAACCATCGCCCGATCCTCGGCCGGATTCATCGGCGGCAGGCCAAGGTCGGCAAAGACCTTGCCAGAAGATAGGTTGTCGGTGACCCGGCCCATGTGATGGAACGGCTCCCGCGTGGTGGTCGGATAGTAGACCAGCTTGTCCCCCACCAACTCGCCGATCAGCGGGTCATCCTTCAGGCTTTCGACCAGCCGCTTGCCATACTCTAGCTCTGCCACCTCGCGGCAGGTGTGCATCATGATGACCTGATCGTATTTCTCATAGGTCTCAGGCTCACGCATCAGGCTGGCGAAGGGCGCAAGTCCTGTACCGGTCGCCAGGAACCACAGCCGCTTGCCGGGAAGGAGGGCGTCATGCACCAGCGTTCCCACCGGTTTGGGGCGCAGGATGATCTCATCCCCGGGCTGGATGTGCTGCAGCTTTGAGGTCAGCGGGCCATCCGGCACCTTGATCGAATAGAACTCCAGCTCCTCGTCCCATGCGGGCGAGGCGATGGAATAGGCGCGCAGAAGCGGCTTTCCCGTATCGCCCATCAGGCCGATCATCACGAACTCGCCCGACCGGAACCGCAGGGACTGCGGCCGCGTCACGCGGAAGGAAAACAGCCGGTCGGTCCAGTGCGTGACCTGCGTCACGGTCTGGGCGTCGGGAAGGTGGGGCTTGGCTTGGATCGGGCTTGCTTCGGTCATCATCGCTTCAGTCATTGGAGTATCCCGGCCTAACCCGGCCTTCAGGTTCTAGCCTTGATCGCGGTCAAGTGAAAGTCAGGCGCGCAGGCGGGCCTGATAGTGGTGCTGCCGCCAATCGGCGCTGCGGAACTGCCACTGATCCACCGGCTGGCGGGCAGCAAGGTCATCCGGAATCTCGGCCCCGTCAAAGCCCACCCGCCGCAGCATGGCATACTGGTCGGCGATCACCGTTCCAAAGGCCAGAAGCTGGCCGGTATAGCCAAACTCACGCAACCGCCGGGCTATTGTGAAGGCGCGGCCGTCGTTGAAGGCCGGGAAGGCCACGCGGATCAGGGTCAGTTGGTCCAGACGCCCGATCAGCGCCGAGGGGTCGTCGATGTTCGACAGGTCCACCGCAGTCTGATCCGTGAGGTCGGCCAAAGCCACGATCTCGCGCTGGGTGGCAGGAGAGAACCCTGCGTCGGTGACGATGACGGTCATGCCGCGTTGTCCTTTTGAACCTTCACGGCCTTGCCGTCGATGAAATGGATGCCGCATTCGGTCTTTTGCGTGCCGCGCCAACGGCCTGCGCGCGGGTCTTCACCCGGTTTCACCGCACTGGTGCAAGGCGCACAGCCGATGGAAGGGAAGCCTTTCGCGACCAAGGGGTGCCGGGGCAGGCGGTTTTCGACCATGTATTCCTCAAGGTCCTCACGCCCCCAATGGGCCAGCGGGTTGACCTTGATGCGGAAGTCGCCCTCATTCTCGAAGAAGTCAATCGTGCCCCGGTCAGCATTCTGAAAACGCTTGCGGCCGGTGATCCAACCGTCGAACTTCGACAGCGCCCGCTCCAGCGGTTCAACCTTGCGGACGTTGCAGCAGCTGTCGGTGTTGAACTGGTGCAGGGTGCCGTCCGGGTCCTCGAAATTCACCCGGGCCGGGTTCGCGCGGATCGTGCGGATGTCGCAAAGCGCCAGCTTTTCGGCAAGCTCACGCTGGTAGTCGAGGGTTTCCTGAAACAGCATCTTGGTGTCGACGAACAGCACCGGGGTTTCCGGCGCGATCACCGACACAAGGTGCAGAAGCACGACCGATTCCGCCCCGAACGAGCTGACCAGCGCCACGCGGCCAAGGTCATCATCCTTCAGCGCGTGCTCCAGCACCGCCGTGGCCGAGTGGTGCTTGTAGCGCGCGTTCAGCGTCGCCACCCGCTCTGCCACCGGACCGGAGTGCAGGTCACGCGGCATCTTGCGCGCTTTCGGATTCGTAGAGGGCGGCCTTGAACGGCTCCATCCCGACACGGCGGAAGGCCTGCAGGAAGGTTTCCGAAGCCTCCAGCCGCAGGGCAAGGTAGGCGCGCAGGATGCGTTCGATGGCCGGCACAATTTCGGTATAGGCAAAGCCCGGACCGGTCTTGTCACCGATCACGGCGGTTTCCGTGCCGTCGCCGCCAAGCGTGATCTGGTAGTTCTCCACCCCCGCGCGGTCGAGGCCAAGGATGCCGATATGGCCGACGTGGTGGTGCCCGCAGGCATTGATGCAGCCCGAAATCTTGATCTTCAGCGGGCCGATCTCATGCTCAAGTTTCAGCGCCTCGAAATGGGTTGCAAGTTCTTGCGCCACGGGGATCGAGCGGGCGGTGGCAAGGCTGCAATAGTCCATCCCAGGGCAGGCGATGATGTCGCTCAGAAGCCCCACGTTCGCGGTGCCAAGCCCGGCCTGCACCAGCGCCGCGTGCAGCGTTGGCAGGTCGGATTTGTGGACATGCGGCAGGATCACGTTCTGCTCATGGCTGATGCGCAGGTCGGAATGGCCATACTTTTCAGCAAGATCGGCCATCAACCTCATCTGCGCGGATGTGGCATCGCCGGGCGTCTCGCCATGCGCTTTCAGGCTGATCGTGACGATAGCATATTGGGCGTTGCGGTGGGCGGTCAGGTTGGTATCTGCCCAGGCGCGGAACACTACGTCAGCGGCGTAAAAGGCGTCATAAGAATCGGTCGGCGCATTGCGGAAGGCGGGGGGCGCGAAGGCGTCACGGATCTCCGCCAGCAGTTTCTGATCGTTGCCACCGAAGAGGGGGCGCAACTCAGCAAACCGCGCTTCGATAAGCCGGGTGACTTCCTCGGCTCCGGTCTCGTGCACGGTGATCTTGATCCGGGCCTTGTACTTGTTGTCGCGGCGGCCGAGCGTGTTATAGACGCTGAGGACAGCCTCCACATACGGCAGAAGGTCGGCTTCCGGCAGGAAGTCACGAACCGTCACTCCGATCATTGGCGTCCGGCCAAGCCCGCCGCCCACCATGACTTCGAAGCCAGGTTCGCCACCGGCATTGCGGACCATGCGCAGGCCGATGTCATGGGCTTTCGTAACCGCCCGGTCATTCGGTGCGCCGGTGATTGCGATCTTGAACTTGCGGGGCAGGAACTGGAATTCGGGGTGGTCGGTCGACCACTGGCGCAGAAGCTCGGCGTAGGGGCGGGGGTCGGCGATTTCATCCGCAGCAGCCCCGGCGAAATGGTCGGCGGTGACGTTCCGCACGCAGTTGCCCGAGGTCTGGATGGCGTGCATCTCGACATCGGCCAGTGCCTGCAGGATCGCGGGCACGTCCGGCAGCTTCGGCCAGTTGAACTGGATGTTCTGCCGCGTGGTGAAGTGGCCGTAGCCCTTGTCCCAAGTGTCGGCGATATGGGCCAGCTGCCGCATCTGACCGGGGTTCAGCGAGCCATAGGGGATCGCCACCCGCAGCATGTAGGCATGCAGCTGCAGATAAAGCCCGTTCATCAGGCGCAGCGGGCGGAATTCCTCTTCCGTCAGGCTGCCGTCAAGCCGGCGCTCCACCTGGTTGGTGAACTGGGCCACACGAGCGCGGACGAAGGCTTCGTCAAAGTCGGAATAGGAATACATGCCTGCCTCAGTTCGCCAGATCGGCTTGCTTGCCGTGGTTGTAGTTCGACGGGCCGCGGGTGCGGAATTCCTCGCGGAAATGCGTCGGCTCGGGCCCCTGCGGGCCGGGCTTTGCATCGGCGAGATAGGCGCCGACGACAAGCAGTTTTTGGGCCGTCGCATGCAGAAGCCGCATCTGGGCGTGGGCCTCATCCTCGATCAATTCCGCCTCATGGTGGTGCGGCGACCAGAGATCATCGGCGGTCAGGTAGACCACATCGCCTTCGCGCAGCAGGTTTGCGGTGACGACCTTGGGGGTGAAGCGGCGGCTCATGCGCGGGCCTCCTTGAGGGTGGTTAGCGCCTTGGCCGCATGGCGCGGGGCAAGGCCGAAGAGGATGACAGCGGGGCCGTCGCACTGGGCGGCAGCCTCGGGCAGGGTGGCAAGGGTGGCGGAAAGCACGCGTTCGTTGGCGCGGCTGACGTTTTCGACCAGCGTGACGGAGGTGTCAACGGCAGCGCCATGCATCATCAGGCGGCCCTGCAGGAAGCGGGCGGATTTCTTTGCCATGTAGATTGCGGCCACTTCACCCCGGCGGGCCAAGCCGCGCCAGTCCTGTTCGGCAAAGCCTGCCATGTCATGCCCAGCCAAGATGCGCAGGCTGGCGTTGCGGCCGCGCTGGGTCAGGGATTGGCCGATGCTTGCCGCAGCCACGGTGGCCGAGGTCAAACCGGGCAGGATGGCGAAGCTGATGCCAGCTGCCTCCAGTGCAGCGATCTCCTCATCAAGGCGCGCGAAGATCCCGCAATCGCCACCCTTCAGCCGGACAACGCGCGCGCCGGTCAGCGCCTGGGCGACCAGCGTGGCGTTGATGGTGGCTTGCGGGGTTGAGGTGCCGAAACCTTCCTTGCCAACGTCGATGCGGCGGGTTTGGGGCGGGATCAGATCCAGCACTTCCTCCCCGACCAGCCGGCCGTGGATGACCACATCGGCCGAGGTGATCGCCCGCAAGGCACCCAAGGTCAGATGATCGGCAGCCCCAGGACCGGCGCCAACGAATAGAACGGTCTGATGGCTGGACAACGGCATGGTGGGACCCTGGATTTACTGTCTCAATATAGAAGATTTTCCCACCAAGCGGCCAGTCCCCCTTGCAGATAAGGATGATTGTTCCAATACTGGCCGGGTGCGGAACGTGGTTCCGCGAAACGAAGAGGATGGCGAATGGCGGCCCAACTGGACGATCTGGACAGGAAAATCCTGTCCGAACTGCAGACCGACGCCGAACAGTCACTGGACGAAATCGCGCGTCGGGTGGGATCGTCCAAGACGCCGGTGTGGAACCGGATCCGGCGGATGCGGGAGCAGGGGGTGATCACCCGGACCACGGCGATCCTTGATCCCGAGGCGCTGGGGCTGGAAGCCTGCTTTTTCGTGCTGATCCGCACGTCCGAGCATGAGGCCGAGTGGCAACGCAAGTTCCTGAAAGCGCTGAAAGAGCGGCCGGAAGTGCTTGAGGCGCACCGGCTGGCCGGCGACATCGACTATATCCTGAAAGTGCGGGTCAAGAACGCGCGGGCCTATGACACGTTCTATCAGGCGCTGATCTCGGAAGTGCGGATCTACAATGTCACGGCGCTGCTGAGCATGGAAGAGATCAAGTCCACCACCGTCCTGCCGCTCTAACCGTCGGCAATCGAACGGAGCGCGTTCCGCGCGAAGACCTATTGCCTCGCCTCTGGCGCGCGAAGACGCGCGCCAACCGGCTCGAGGGTGCCTCCGGCGGGAGTATTCTTCAAAAGCGCAAATGGCTTGCTCTTTTCAGAAATACTCTGGGGAGTTTGAGGGGCTAGCCCCTCATTCCTGAGGAGGAGCGGCACGCGACGACGAGGACCGGCCTGCAGCGCGCTTGCGCGCTGCGCTATGTGGTCACCAGCAGTTGGTGCAGGCCGTGGAAGTGGTAGACGTCGCCATAGCGCGGTGGGCTGGCTAGGCGCAGGCCAGGGTGGCGCTGGAAGAGGATCGGCAGGGCGATCTGCAACTCCAGACGTGCCAATGGCGCGCCGACGCAGAAATGCAGGCCCGCGCCAAAGCTTGCATGTGGTTTGGCCGGACGGGCGGGCAGGAATTGGTCTGGACGATCCCAGACCCCGGGATCACGGTTCGCAGCCCCCAGCAGCAGTGCCACCTGATCGCCGCGCTGGAAGGTGTGGCCCATTACCTCGACCTCGGCATAGGCGTGGCGTGTGAACATGTGCAGCGCCGGGTCAAAGCGCAGGATTTCTTCCACCGTCGCCTCAACCTCGTCCGGGCCCAGGGCCGTGGCCGGGGTGCCAGTTTCCAGCAGCGTCTTCACCCCGTTGCCGATGCTGTGCACCGTGGCCTCATGCCCAGCGTTAAGAAGGAGGATGCAGGTCGAGATCAGCTCATCGGTTGAAAGCTTTTCCCCCTCCATCTCGGCCAGGATCAGCTGCGTGATCAGGTCATCGGCCGGCCGGGCGCGGCGTTCGTCGATGTAGGCGCGCAGGAAGGCCACGAAGGCCTCGGTCGCGGCGACGGCGCGGTCTTCCATCGCCCGGTCGCGGCCGGCCATGTACATGCCGACCATCGCGTTTGACCAGCGCAGAAGATCGGGCGCCATGCTTTCCGGCACGCCCAGCAGTCGGGCGATGATGCGCACTGGCAGGGGTTGGGCGAAGCTCTGCAAGAGGTCAAACGGGCCTTGGGGCAGCGCCTCGGCCAGTTCAGTGGCCAGCGCCGTCACCTCGGGCGCAAGGCCCGCGATGCGGCGTGAGGTGAAGGCCCGCAACACCAGATTGCGCAGGCGGGTGTGGCACGGAGGCTCCAGCTCCAGCATGGAATGCGCCTCGACCGCGTAGAAGGGTGCGAGGTGTGGTGGGACGACCGGCGGCTCCACCGGCTCACGCCCAAAGCGGCGGTCGCGGAAGATCGCGTTCACGGCAGCGGCACTACCGGTGCAGACCAACCCGTAATCCTGCCAATGAAAGAACGGGCCACCCGCCCGGGCGCGGTCGTAGAACGGATAGGGGTTCTGAACGAACCCGGGGTCCTTCGGCGATTGCTGCAAGCTTTCCATCGGGTTACCTTGCCCCCTCACCCGACCGGGCGGTCAGCCCCGGGGCAATCAGGCCTTGCGCCAGCAACGCTCCCACCACCACGATCACCGCGCCAAAGGTCTGGGCCCAGTTCCACGCCCCGCCAAGGCTGAACACCATCAGCATCACATAGAACGGCACTGCGTTCATGTGCATCGAGGCCGCCCCGATCCCGATCCGCCCGACCGAGATGATCCACAACAGCTGACTGATCGCCATCGACCCGATGCCAAAGATCGCCAGCCCCGCAAACTCCGGCACACCGATCGCCGGCCAGTCAGGCCACGACCCACGCAAGATACCGTCGCCCAGCGCCGCCACCAGTGCCACGGCGGCACAGCCGGTCACGGTGATCGCACTGCGGCCAAGGGGGCTCAGGCCCGGCAGCGCGCGAACCGTTTCGCGGCTGCCCCAAGTGTAGCACAGGACCGAGGCGAGCGCCGCCAACACGCCCACGCCAAAATCCACGCTGCCTTCGCTGCCGCTGACGGCGATCAGGCCCCCGGCCACCGACAGCAATAGGCCGAGCGCGAGGGCCCGGGTGAACGGCCGCTTGTCAGCGACACATTCCAAGAGGATGCCCGCCACCGGCATCACGGCGGTGACGATGGCCACGGTCACCGGATCGTTGAACTGCAGCGCGATGATGACGAAGAACGACGCAAGCCCCAGCGTCACAAACCCGACCCAGGCCCCGGTCAGCCAATCGGCCCCCAGCACCGCGTTGCGCCCCTCCAGCGCCAGCCAGATCGGCAGCAGCACCGCCGCGGCCAGAAGCGCGCGGCCCGCGGTCAGTGCGACCGGGGGCATGTGCGGGATGATCAGGTCAGCGGCAGGCAGACCCGCGGCCCAGATCACCATCGAGGCAAGGCAGATCAGGTTCGCAATCAGAAGCGACCGGCGGGCGGCGGGGGAAAGGGCTGTCATGCGTGCACGCTACGGATGAGGCGGCGCGACGGCTGATCCGCCAGCGACGCGGCATGTCGTCAGGCAGACAGCGCGGCCACGATGGCGCCAAAGTCGGCGGCCTTAAGGCTGGCCCCGCCGACCAGCGCGCCATCGACATGCGGCACTGCAAAGATCTCGGCCGCGTTCGACGGCTTCACCGAGCCCCCGTAAAGCAGGCGAACCCCATCCGCCGCATCCCCGATCAAACCGCGCAGGCGGCCCCGCAGAAAGGCATGCACCTCGGCAATCTCGGCCAGGGTGGGGGTACGGCCGGTGCCAATGGCCCAGACCGGCTCATAGGCGATGACCAGGTTGGTGGCCGTGGCCCCGGCGGGCAGCGACCCATCCAGTTGTGCACCGATCACGGCAAGGGTCTGGCCTGCGTCACGTTCCGCCTCGGTCTCGCCGATGCAGACGACGGCGACAAGGCCTGCAGCCAGTGCCGCTTCGGCCTTGGCGCGGACCAGCGCATCCGTTTCGCCATGATCAGCGCGGCGTTCGGAATGGCCCAGGATCACATGGCTGGCCCCGGCATCTTTCAGCATCACGGCCGAAATGTCGCCGGTATGTGCGCCCGAGGCTTTCGGGTGGCAATCCTGCCCGCCAACCGCCAGCGCGCTGCCTTGTGCCAACGCCGCCATCCTGGCCACAAGCGTGGCCGGTGGACAAAGCAGCATCTCGCAACCCGGGGCAGGATGCGCCGCCAGAAGCGCGCGAACCTCGTCCAGCGCGGCGACGGTTCCGTTCATCTTCCAGTTTCCGGCAGCGAGTTTCCGCATCATCAGCCTCCCTCAGGTCTGCCCAAGGCGTAGCGCCTCGCCTCGCAAAGGAAAAGCCCCCAGACCTGGAATCCCAAGCAGCAGTGCCCATGACGCCAATCGCACCGCCCCTTGGCGGTTTCACATTGGCCAAATATCCTCAGGGGGTGAGCCGGAACGGCGAGGGGGCGGAACGCCCCCTAACAGCCACATGCCCGCGCCTTGGCGCGGGCATGTGGACAAAGGGCGTGCGGCTTTGCCGCTCCGCAAGATCACGTCCGTTGGAAAAGGGGTCAGGCCGCCGGGGCGTCCTTGAACTTGATCGACTCGCCGCAACCGCAAGCCTCGGCCACGTTCGGGTTGCGGAAGGTGAACTTCGCTTCCAGAAGCGAGGTTTCATAGTCGATCTCGGTGCCGATCAGGAACATCTGCGCCATGGGGGCTATCATCACCCGCGCGCCGTCCTGTTCCACCACCTCATCCAGCGGATTGACGGAACTGACGTAATCCATGGTGTATTCCATGCCTGCGCAGCCGCCTTTCTTGACGCCGATGCGCAAGCCGGACGAGCCTTGGCGTTCCATCAACCGGGCGATCTGCCGGGTGGCGGCGGGGGTCAGGGAAACGGCGGCCTTGCCGGGAATGCCGAACATGTGCGGTCCTTTCGGTTAGGCCAAAGGTAATCCCGACCGGGACCCCATTCAAGCCCGCAGCGCCTTTACATGAAGCCGAGTTCCAGCTTCGCCTCATCCGACATCATGTCCATGCCCCAGGGCGGATCAAAGGTCATGTGTACATCCACCTGCTTGACCCCTGCCAAGGGCTCCACCGCATCGGCGACCCAGCCCGGCATTTCCCCGGCCACGGGGCAGCCGGGGGCGGTCAGGGTCATGGTTATGTCGACTTGGGAGTCGTCCCCGATCTCGATGGTGTAGACAAGGCCGAGGTCAAAGATATTGACCGGGATTTCCGGGTCAAACACCGTCCGGCACGCCTCAACGACCTGCGGATAGAGCGGATGGTCCGTGCTTGAGGGCTTGATCAGCGGCTTGCCCTCGATCTGGTCTTGCATCGCACCTGTCCTGACGTCGCAATGGTTGTTGACCGATTATATAGGGAATTACCAGTCAAGGTCCAGTGCCACCCGGACAGGTGCAAAAGTCAGCGTCAGAACGGAATTTCGTCGTCCATGTCTGACCGCCCGCCCGATGGGGCCCCGCCACCGCCGCTGCTGCGTCCGGTCGGTGCCGAACCGCCACCGCCGCCTTGCCCGGCATAGTCGTCATAGCCGCCACGGTCATCATAGCCACCGCCGCCGCCGCCACCGCCCGACCCGCCGTCACGTCCGCCCAGAAGCGTGAGTTCGCCCCGGTACTGGCGCAGGACAACTTCGGTCGTGTAGCGGTCAGCGCCGGACTGGTCTTGCCATTTCCGCGTCTCAAGCTGGCCTTCAATATAGACCGTCGATCCTTTGCGCAGGTACTGTTCGGCGATCTTGCCGAGCGCCTCGTTGAAGATCGCGACCGAATGCCATTCGGTGCGTTCCTTCCGCTCACCCGATGCTTTGTCGCGCCAGGTTTCCGACGTAGCAATGCGCAGGTTCACCACCTTGCCGCCGTTCGGGAAGCTGCGCACTTCCGGGTCACGGCCGAGGTTACCCACGATGATGACCTTGTTGACCGACCCCGCCATGCGATTCTCCCTGATTGCTCTCGCCGCAGCAGTCTCGCCGCCGCTTGGTTAACAAACCTATACCGAGGCTCGGCCCCAAGGCCAAGGCCTGCCAGAAAGCGGGTTTTGCGGGTGGATCGGCGGGATTCAGCCCGCTTGGCCGGGCAGGGTGGGGAAATCCCGCCGCTTCCCGACTGGAAAAACCGAAGGACTGCGGTATAGTCTTTGCGGAATGGGTGCCGGGGGGGAAGTTCGGTGGCAGGTTTGACAGGACGCTGCGGGCGCAGACTGGCCATCGCTGGCCTTGGCTTGCTTGGGCTTGCCCTGCCCGCCGCGGCCGAAGGCTTGGAACTGACCGGCTCTAGCAAGTCGCGCATCGCCCTCTTCGAATCGCAATCGCGGTTGATTGATGACAAGCTTGCCAAGCAATACAGCGGGTCGGTCAAGCTGACGCCAAAGTACAAGGCCGGCGAGACGGTTGAAGAAGCCACCCCCGCCTATCGCGGCAGCTACCGGGGTGAGTATCTTGAGGTCGCCAAGGCCGCCGCCCGCAAGCATGGCGTGCCGGAAGACCTGTTCCTGCGTCTCGTGCAGCAGGAAAGCGGCTGGAACCCGGGTGCTGTCAGCCACAAGGGCGCCACGGGGCTGGCCCAGTTGATGCCCGGCACGGCCGAGGTCCTGGGCGTGGACATCACGGACCCCGAAGCCAATCTTGAAGGCGGCGCCCGCTATCTGCGGATGATGTACGACAAGTTCGGTAGCTGGAAGCTGGCGCTTGCCGCCTATAACGCCGGGCCGGGTGCCGTCGAAGAACACGACGGCATCCCGCCCTATGCCGAGACGGAAAACTACGTTCAGGCCATCCTGGGCTGAAAGCGCCTGGTCAGACTGCCACGCGTTCCCCAAGTTCGACCACACGATCCCGCGGTAGGTGGTAAAAGTCGCTTGGGTCGGCCGCAAAGCGCGTCAGGATCGCGTAGAGCCGGTCCAGCATCCGCCTTGCCGTCAAGGGGCCAGAGACGACCGGCCGCCGCCGCCCCAGAAAGAAGCTGGATCGCATCACGTCAAACCGCAGCCCTGCCTTGCGCGCCTGCGCCATGGCGCGTGACACGTTCGGCGTCTCCATGAACCCAAAGCGCAGGGTCAGGCGCCCGAACCTTTCGCCAAACGCCTGATATTCGGCCCGTTCCGCAGGGTTTGCGGTCGGGGTGCGCAGCGTTTCGATCGTCAAGATGATGTTCTGGCTGTGCAAAACGCGGTTGTGCTTGAGGTTGTGAAGCAGCGCCGAAGGCACGACATCCGGGTCGGGGCTAAGGAAGAAGGCGGTGCCGGGGACGATCGGCGCCGACGATTTCTGCATCGAGCGGACGAAGCCTTCCAATGACACCAGCTGCTTGTGCGCCTTGACCAGCGCCATCTGCGTCCCGCGCCACCAGGCCCACATGACAAGACCCAACCCAATGGCCACCATCAAGGGCACATAACCCCCATCCAACACCTTGGTCAGGTTCGAGGCGAGGAATACCGCCTCAAGCGCGAAGATCGGCCCGACCAGCAGCAGGGCCAGCGGGGTGGGCAGGATGCGGGCGTGGATCAGGTATAGGCAGGCCAGCGCCGTGGTCACCAGCATCGTGCCGGTCACCGCGATCCCGTAGGCCGAAGCCAACGCCGCCGAGGACCCAAAGCCCAGGACCAGCCACAGCACCCCGACCAGCAACAGCCAGTTGATCGCCGCGATATAGATCTGCCCGCTTTGGTCTGCCGCCGTGTGCCGTATCGTCAGGCGCGGCAACAGGCCAAGCTGGATCGCTGCCCGCCCCATCGAGAACGCGCCCGAGATCACCGCCTGCGCGGCAATCACCGTGGCAGCCGTCGCCAGCACCACCAGGAACGGCAACAGCTGCGGCGAGGCCATCGAGAAGAACGGATTGGTCAGCGCTTCAGGATGTGCCAGCACCAGCGCACCTTGGCCGAGGTAGTTCAGCACCAGCGCCGGAAAGACCAGCATGATCCAGGCCGCGATGATCGGCTTGCGGCCGAAGTGCCCCAGATCGGCATAAAGCGCCTCGGCCCCAGTGACGGCCAGGAAGACCGCACCAAGGACGGTGAAGGCGATCCCCCAGTGCTGCAGCAGGAACTGCACGCCCCAGGTCGGGTCAAAGGCTAACAGCACCTCGGGTTGGGCCACGGTATGCCAGATCCCAAGGCCGGCAAGCGTCAGGAACCACAGCAGGGTGATCGGCCCGAAAGCCCCCGCAATGGTCTTGGTGCCCTTGCGCTGGACGATGAAGAGGGCCAGCAAGATGCCCACTGTGACGGGCACCACCCATGTCTCGAGGCTGGGCAGCACAAGCTCTGCCCCCTCAACCGCCGACAGGACCGAGATTGCCGGCGTAATTGCCGCGTCACCGAAAAAGAGCGCGGCGCCGATGATCGCCAGCGACAGGATCGGAACCGACCGACGGCCAATCGCCAGCCGCACCATGGTGTAAAGCGCCAGCACGCCGCCTTCGCCTCGGTTGTCGACCCGCAGAAGGAAGATCACATACTTCACGGTGACGATCAGGATCAGCGTCCAGATCAGCAGCGACAGAAGACCCAGAACTTCGGCCTTGTTGGCCTGACCGTCGTGCAAGACAGGGTGCAAAGCTTCCCGAAACGCGTAGATCGGGCTGGTCCCGATATCGCCAAAGACGACACCAATGGCCCCGACCGTCAGGGCCGCAAAGGACTGGCGGCGGGGCAGGTGGACGACCTCATCGCTTTCGTCGCGAAGGTAGTCGGCAATATCCAGTTCGCCCTCATCAAAGAGGTTCAATTGCACATCTTCCCGGCGCGGCGGGAGCGGCTGATCACTGTCTGACATGATTACTCTTGGGGTTTGGGTGCGACACCTGACCGGTGTCCCTTGCTTAGTCCTGACAGGCCCGGCGGGGCCGTAGCGGACACTCCCTGCAACGCCGCAGCTAGGCGACAAAGGGCCGTATACACCCAAACTGATCTTGGCCCACCAGTCCTTTTTTGCATGTCACAGTTGCAGAAAAAGGCTTGGGTGCGGCGCGGACTGCTACTCCGCTGCCATCTTGATGACCGGCTCCATCTGCGACAGGACCTGCGAGGAAAGGTGGCACTTGATCTGGTGGCCGCCTTCAAGCACCTGAACCGGCGGCATTTCCCGGTCGCAAAGGCCGCCCGGCACCTGGGATTTCCAGCGGCAACGGGTCTGGAACGGGCAGCCCGGTGGCGGGTTCACCGCAGACGGAATGTCGCCTTCCAGCACGATGCGCTTGCGGATCACCTTGGTGTCGGCAATCGGCACGGCGGAAAGCAGCGCTTCGGTATAAGGATGGTAGGGCGGCTGGAAGACCTGATCGGTCGTGCCCATTTCCACCACATGGCCAAGATACATCACCATGACCCGGTCCGACAGGTAGCGGACGATGGAGAGGTCGTGGCTGATGAAGAGAAGCGTCGTCCGGTTCTCGCGCTGGATGTCCATCAGAAGATCGGTGACGGCGGCTTGCACGGACACGTCCAGCGCGGACACGGGTTCATCGGCAACCACAACCTTGGCCCCACCGGCAAAGGCACGCGCGATACCGACGCGCTGCTTTTGCCCGCCTGACAGCTGGCGCGGCATCCGTTCGGCAAAGGCACGGGGCAGTTTCACCAGGTCCAGAAGCTCCAGCATCCGGTTCTGGCGGTCTTCGTCCGACTTGCCTTGCTTGAAAATCTCCAGCGCGCGGATGATCTGGCGGCCGACGGTCATTGACGGGTTCAGCGTATCGAAGGGGTTCTGGAACACCATCTGGACGCTTGAAACGGTGTCGGTGTTGCGCTTCTGGATCGGGGTCGACTGCACGTTTTCGTCAAAAAGCATGATGGAGCCGCTGGTCGCCGTCTCCAACCCCATCAGCACCTTGGCGAAGGTGGACTTGCCGCAGCCGCTTTCGCCGACGATGGCCAGGGTCTCACCCTCACGCGCCTCGAAGCTGAGGGTTTCGTTGGCCTTGACCACCTTCTTCGTCCCGCCGCCGAACGCGCCAGAGGATACGGCGTAGTACTTCTTCAGGTCTTCCATCTTGAGGACGACCTTGCCGATGGGGGCCTTTTCTTTCACCGCGCGTTTGGCGGGCGGGGCGTCCCAGTCAATCTCGCCCCAGCGCAGGCAGCGGCTGGCGTGGCGGTCGCCACCGGGAACCGGGTCCATCGGGATTTCGGCCGCATCGCAGCGGCCCTTCTGGAAATAGTCGCAGCGCGGGCCGAAGTTGCAGCCCGGCGGGCGTTCATGGGGCAGGGGGAAGTTGCCGGGAATGCTGATCAGGGGCCGAGCGTTCTTGTCGGCGCCGGGCAGCGGGATCGACCGGAACAGGGCCTGCGTATAGGGGTGGCGCATCTTGTCGAAGACTTCGACCACGTTGCCCGTCTCCACCGCCTCGCCGGAATACATCACGCAGATCCGGTCGCAGACATCCATCACCAGCCCAAGGTTGTGGCTGATGAACAGCATCGAGGTGCCATATTTCTCGCCCAGATCCTTGACCAGATCGACGATCCCCGCCTCAACCGTCACATCCAGCGCGGTGGTGGGTTCGTCCAGGATCAGTAGCGCCGGTTTCGCCATCAGCGCCATCGCGATAACAATCCGCTGCTGCTGGCCGCCCGAAAGCTGGTGCGGATAGGCGTTGATGATGCGGTCGGGGTCGGGCAGGCGCACGTCGGCCACGATTTGGCGGGCGAGCCTCCACGCGTCATCCTTCGACATGCCGGAGTGGATCATCGGCACTTCGGCCAGCTGCGCGCCGATCTTCATCGCCGGGTTCAGCGAGGCCATCGGTTCTTGATAGATCATCGCGATCTCGCTGCCCCGGATATGGCGCAGCTCTTCATCGCCCATCGTCGTCAGGTCGCGGCCCTTGAACTTGATCGACCCCGCGACGATTTTGCCGTTCTTGCCAAGGTCACGCATCACCGCAAGGGCCACAGTGGACTTTCCGCAACCGGACTCTCCCACCAAACCCATCGCCTCACCAGCCATCACGGTGCAGGAAAAATCCATCACCGCCGGGATTTCGCGCAAGCGCGTGAAGAAGCTGATCGAGAGGTTCTCGATTTCCAGGATCGGTTTGGATGGGTCCCAAGTGGTGTCAGCCATGGCAGCCTCGCTTTGGCGGAAGGTGCGGGACCGGGGGCCAGCCCCCGGACCCCCGGGATATTTCTAGACGAAGAATGAGCGTGAGCGGGACATCCGGTCAGTCCCTCAGGCTTTCTTCACGCAGGCCGTCGGCCAGCAGGTTCAAGCCAAGAACCAGGCTCATCAGCGCCAAGGCCGGGACCACAGCGGCGTGGGGGAACATGTTCAGGGTCTTGCGGCCGTCGTCGATGGTCGATCCCCAGTCCGGGCTGTCTGGCGCCACGCCCAGGCCGAAGAAGCCAAGCGTTCCAAGGAGGATGGTTGTGTAGCCGATCCGCAGGCAGAAATCGACGATCAGCGGCCCGCGGGCGTTCGGCAGGATTTCCCACAGCATGATGTACCAGGGGCCTTCGCCCCGGGTCTGGCCTGCCGCCACATAGTCACGCGCCTTCAGGTCCATCACGATGCCGCGCACGATGCGGAACACTGTGGGCGCGTTCACGAAAACTACCGAGACGAAGACGTTCAGCAGGTTCGGCTCCATCGACCAGACGCCCAGCGGGTCCATGTTGAAGGCAAGGCCCGAATAGGCCCAGAAGCCGATCACCAGCACAACGCCCACATAAAGGTTGCGCTTGGTCGGGTTGGTGAAGAACCGCGCATTCAGAAGGATGGTCAGGAAAATGATCGGGAACAGGAACAGGACCGCCGCCAGCACGATGGGGATGCCGGTCAGCCGGATCTCTGGTGTCACCAGAAGGTAGAAGAGCAGGATCACCGGGAACGCCAGCACAAGGTTGGCGATGAAGGACAGGCTCGTGTCCAGCCGCCCACCGAAGTAGCCCGCCGGCACGCCCAGCGTGATGCCGACCATAAAGGCAAAGGCCGTGGCAGCGGGGGCAATCGACAGGACCGACCGCGCGCCCATCACCATGCGGCTGAAGACATCACGCGCCAGATGGTCGCCACCGAACAGGAACCAGCCATAGTCGCCCTCGGCCGCCCCGGCGAGGGGGGTGCCCAAGGGCTTGTTCTTCATCCCCGAAAACTGCGCCAGGGGATCGAAGGTGATGATCTGGTCGGCGAAAAGGGCGGTGAACACCCAGAACATCACGATGCCGAAGCCGATCATGCCGACCGGACTGTCGAACAGCTTGCCGTACAGCCCCAGCCGCCGCTTGAAGGCGATGGAGACCGCAAAGGTCACGACAAGCGCAATCCAGACGGGCACGAACTGCACCGCGGCCTTGGCGAAAACGGCGCTCCAGGGAAGGATATCGGTCATTGCGCGCGCCCCTTACGAAAGCCGGATGCGCGGGTTCAGGAAGACATAGCCGATGTCCGAGATCAGCTGGGTCACCAGCACCACGAACACCGCCACGACCGAACAGCCGAGCAGAAGGTTGATGTCATTGTTGCCCGCGGCCTGCACAAGCGTCCAGCCGAAGCCCTTGTAATTGAACAAGGTCTCAACAATGACGACGCCGTTCAACAGCCAAGGAAACTGCAGCATGATCACGGTGAAAGGTGCTATCAGCGCGTTGCGCAGCGCGTGGCGGATCACCACCTGACCGAAGGACACGCCCTTCAGCCGCGCCGTGCGGATGTACTGCGCGGTCATCACCTCGGTCATCGACGCACGGGTCATCCGGGCGATGTAGCCGATCCCGTAAAGGGCGATGGTCAGGACCGGCAGCGTAAAGCTCCAGAAGGTGATGTTGTCAGGATTGGCCGCGCCTTGGAACAGTGTCTTGCCGTCGATCCAGCCCCATTCGGCCAGCAGCGGTGACAGACCAGTCACGGGCGAGGCGAAAAGGGCGACCAGAATGACGCCCGACACATATTCCGGCGTGGCCGTGCTGGCGATGGAGAAGGTCGACAGGGCGCGGTCCGTCCGGCTGCCCTCACGCATCCCGGACACGACGCCGATCAAGAGCGCGGTCGGCACCATGACGATCATCACCCACATCATCAGCCAGCCGGTTGCGGCCAGCTTGTCGGTCAGCGAGGGCAACACATCCTTGCGGAAGAAGGTGGAATAGCCCCAGTCGCCCTGCAGAATGCCACAATAGCGTGGGGCATCCGCCGGGTCCTGCCGCGTCTCGATGCAGCGGCCACGGGTCACGGCCTTCTCATCCGTATAGGTCCAGCCCGGAACGATGCCCAGCCACTCGCCATAGCGTGCAAAGACCGAGCCGCTATGCCCGTTCTGCTCGATCCAATCTGCGACGGCCTCGTCGCTCATCCGGACCGAGCCTTCCTGGCGGGCCAGCTTTTCAAGGTTCGGCTGCAGGTTGGTCAGGAAGAAGACCACGAAGGTCAGCACGAAAGCCGTAAGCACCATGATGCCAAGGCGGCGCGCGATGAAGATCAGCATGGGCGAAGCCTTTGCTCCCAACGGGCGATCATGCCGTCCCTTGCGGGCGGCGGTGGATGGCGGAGGTAGCACTAAGAAAGACGGGCGCGCCGTTGCGGCGCGCCCGTTTCACCTGGTCAGGTGGCCAGAGACCACTTGTAGTGGTGATGCTCGTTCGACGGGTGACGTTCGACGTTGAAGCCTTCCTTGACGTGCGCAAAGAGCGACCGCCAGTAGGGCTGGATGATGTAGCCTTCATCCTGCAGGATCGTCTCCAGCGTCACCATCTGCTCGCGCCGGGCATCTGCATCGGCCAAGGACAGGGCCTTGACCATCGCGGCGTCGAAGTCGGCATTGGCCATGCCGGTTTCGTTCCAGGACCCGGTCGAGGTATAGGCCAGCGACATGTTCTGCACCGCCAGCGGACGGTGGTTCCAGGTCGTGGAGGAGAACGGGTATTTCTGCCAGTCGTTCCAGAAGGTCGACCCTGGCATGACCGTGTGCTTCACGTTCGCGCCAGCATCTTTCAGCTGGGCTGCAACCGCCGCGGTGGTGGTGGCTTCGAACCCGTCGTCCAGCGAGATGATCTCGATCTCGGCATCGCCCAGACCAGCGGCATCAAGCGCAGGCTTCAGTTTCGACGCGTCAATCACCTGTGCTGGCAACGGGGCGTATTCCGGGTGCACCGGGCAGGCGTGGTGGTTTTCCGCCGTGGTGCCCAGGTTGTTGTAGCCCAGTTCCAGCACGACCTTGGGGTCAACCGCCAGCTGGATCGCCTGCCGGACGGCCTTGTCCTTGTAGAGGTCGGAGGTGGCCGAGTTCATGCGCACCACGATGGTCGCGGCGGTCACGATTTCCAGCTTCTTCCAGCCCAGCGTGTCCATCTGCTCGATGAAATCGCCGACCGTCTCATAGTTGGCGTCGATCTCGTCCGAGGCGGCGAGGTTCACCATGGTCGACGGGTCGGTGCCGAAGTCGATGTAGTGGATCTCGTCCAAGGGCGCGGTGCCACCCCACCAAGTGTGGTTCGGCGCGCGCACCAGTACGGCCTTCTGGCCGACTGACACTTCCTGCGGGATGTAAGGCCCGGTGCCGATCGGGTTCACCGACGGGTCTTCGCCATCGACGAAGCTGGAATGGACCACAGCCGCCGGATAGTCCGACAGGTTCGGCACCACGGCGACGTCGGATTCAGACATGTTCAGTTGAACGGTCATGTCATCGACCTTGACCACCGCGCCGTCGCGCAGGGTTTTCGTCGCGGCATCCACAAGCCCGGGGAAGCGCGAGGCCATCGCGTTGCCTTCGACGTTGCCATCGGTCCAACGGGTGAAGTTGCGCACCACGTCATCGGCGGTGAAGGCGTCGCCGTTGTTCCAGGTCACGCCGGGGCGGACCTTCAGCGTGTAGACGGTCGCGTCGGCATTGGCTTCCCAGCTTTCCAGCAGGCGGCCTTCGAAGGTCCCGTCCGAGTTGTACTGGATAAGATATTCCAGCCAGCCACGATAGACGTTGGAAATCTGCGGCCAGTCGGCCAGGCGCGGATCCTTGGTGCCCTTCACTTCCATCGCCACGCGGACGATGCCGCCCGTGGCATGGGCTTCGGCCTGGGCCGGCGTTGGCAGGCCGATCAGGCCATAGGCAGCGGCAGCGGAAACCCCAAGGGCAGTGGTGCGGGTCAGAAACTCGCGGCGGCTGATCTTGCCGGCCGAGAATTCTTCGGCATGCATGGTGGCCGCCGGATGCAGCGCGGCGGCGCGGTTGGTGTCGGTCATTGTAGTCTCCCTGTCAGGCGTTTTGTTTAAGGTTTTTTTGTTTCTTGGCTTTGGCTGCGCTGTGCCCCCAGACCCCGGTCACGGCCAAACGCGGCCAGCCCCCCAAAGCCTGTGCGCCCCAGCGCCTCCCCGGTCCCATTGCGCAACTTTTTCGCCCTCACGTCAACGACTGCTTTCGCCGTCTCAACGCGCGTTTGCGACACGGTCAGGTCGAGAACGACGATCCCATGGTCGCAAACCAACCTTCAGGTTGTCCGGCGGAAGGCTGAGGGTGATTTCCCGGTCAGATGCTGAAACGCCCGCGTGAAATAAGCGGGTGAGTTGAAGCCGAGTTGTTCGGCAATCCGCCCCACCGGAATCCGCGTCTCGGTGAGCAGCTTGCGCGCCTCGAAAATCCGGCGGTCCTGCAAAAGGGCGCTGGCCGGACGCCCGCAGGCGGTGTTGCAGCAGCGCGTCAGGTGCGTGGGCGTCACGCCAAGGGCAGCGGCGAAATCCGCCACGCCCATGCCGGTGCGAAAGTTCCGCTCCAGAAGCGCAGTATAGCGTGCCACCAGCCGCCGCGTCGCATCGGGCCGCGCGGCATCGGGTTCGGCCTTGCGCGCCTGCCGTTCCAGCCAGACCCCCAGCAGCCCGACATAGGCCTTCGTCGCCCGGTCATGCGCTGGCGTGTCGCTTTCAATCTCGCGCTGGATGGAGTCCAGAAGAATGTTCACCTCTTGCTGCGCGTGCACTTCCCGGATGCGCAGATGCAGCGGGGTCTTCGGCAGCACAATTCCCGGGTCGCGGCCGAAAAACACTGCCGTACCAAAGACCTGCGGCCCAGCTTCGAACCCGTGCATCACGCCCGCCGGAATATAGATCGCGTTATGCGCCGTATAGCCCCGCGTCACACCGGAAATCGTGATCCGTCCCTGACCCTTGGTGAACCACAACAGGCACGGCTCAGAGATCGAGCGCATGGCTTCCACCCGCCAGCGACCACCGGCCGCCAAACGCGGAATGGCAACCAGCCGTGACGGCGAAGGAGGCATGGCAAGGGTCATGGCAGGGCAGGTCCGGGCAGCGTCAGAAGAAGTAAAGCAGGGCGGTCCCCGCAACCCAAGCAAAATTCGCACAAGGTCGGGCGAGTTATGCACCGATGTTGTGATTTCCTGTGCATAACTCTGTGGATAGGCGGAAATCCGCTGTAGCTTCGTCGCGCAACCCCCCGTCAGGGCAGGGAAAGCTGCTGCCACGCCCCCATGTTCGATCTGAACCAGGTCCGCTGCCGTTTGGCATATTGCCGGCTGGCCAGCCGCGCGGCCTCGACCGCCGCCTCAAGGCTAAGCTGGCCTTGAAGATGGGCAATCAACTCCGGCCCCCCAATCGCGCGTGAGGACGGGCGGCGCGGGTCCCAGCCTTCCAGGTTCGTCCGCGCCTCTTCAACTGCGCCGTCGGCGATCATCATGGCAAAGCGGCGATCAATCCGGTCGTTCAGCCAGCCGGTTTCCGGTGTCAGAACAAGGGCTTCCGCACCCTCAAGCGGCACCAGGGGGGCCGGCGTCTCGGCCTGCCAGGACGCCAGCCCCCGCCCGGTGCTGCGCATGACCTCCCAGGCGCGCTGGACGCGGGCGCTGTTCATCGGGTCGATCCGGGCCACGGTTTCGGCGTCCAGCTCTGCCAACAGCGCTGTGCGCCCCTCGGCCGCGATCCGGGCATCCGCCTCAGCGCGCACCTCGGGCGGGGTCGGCGGAATCTCGGCCAGCCCCCGCGTCAAGGCGTTGAAATTCAACCCCGTTCCGCCAACAATCACCACGGGCCGCGCCAGCAGCGGCGCCACCTCGCGCAGCCAATGGCCCACGGAATAGGGTTCATCCCTTCCCACGTGCCCATAAAGCGCATGGGGCAGCGCCGCCTCGTCTGCCACCGACGGCCGCGCGGTCAGAATACGCCAAGTGGCATAGACCTGCAGCGCATCGGCGTTCACCACCACCCGCCCATCCCGTGCCGCAATCTCCGCCGCCAGCGCCGACTTGCCGCTGGCGGTCGGCCCGGCAATCAGCACCGGTCTTTCTCGTGAAATTGCCTGCACTTTCATTCTGGCGCAAATATCCCGGGGGTGCGGGGGCTGGCCCCCGCTTCTAGGGTGGAGAAGGGGGGTATCCCGGACCCGTGACGAGACCGGTTGAACCTTCCGCCGTTTTCCGACATTTTGCGCCGCAGTCCAGTGACAAAACGATATGCAGGGGGTGCCATGTCCGAAACAGCCACCGAAACCGGTGCGGCGGTCACCTACAGCCGCGTGATGCTCAAGATCTCGGGTGAGGCGCTGATGGGGGATCAGGGCTTCGGCCTGCATCCCCCGACCGTCGCCCGCATCGCGCAAGAGGTGAAGTCGGTCCGCGACCTTGGGGTCGAGATTTGCATGGTCATCGGCGGCGGCAACATCTTCCGGGGCCTGCAAGGTTCAGCCCAAGGGATGGAGCGGACGACGGCGGATTACATGGGCATGCTGGCCACCGTAATGAACGCCCTTGCGATGCAGTCGGCACTGGAAGAAATCGGCGTCTTCACCCGCGTCATCAGCGCCATCCCGATGGATCAGGTGTGTGAGCCCTACATCCGCCGCCGCGCCGTGCGCCACCTTGAAAAGAAACGCGTCTGCATCTTCGCTGCGGGCACCGGGAACCCCTATTTCACCACCGATACGGCCGCGACGCTGCGCGCCTCTGAAATGGCCTGCCAGGCGATCTTCAAAGGCACCAAGGTGGATGGGGTCTATGACAAGGACCCGAAGAAACACGCTGACGCCAAGCGCTACACCGAAGTGACCTATGATGAGGTGCTGGAAAAGCACCTCGGCGTGATGGACGCGACGGCCATCGCACTCGCCCGCGACAATGACCTGCCGATCATCGTCTTCAGCCTGGACGAACCCGGCGGTTTCCGGGGGATACTGGCGGGGCAGGGCACCTATACGCGGGTTCAGGGGTGAGGGCTGCGGTGGCCCTTCTGAGCTTTTCTCTGGCCATGCCTGCCAGTGCTGACGTGGAAAAACTCTGGCAGTTCATGGGCGGGCAGGGCTGCAGCATCGGTGCGGACAGTCGAAGCGCCGCTGTCGCTGCCGGTTTCGCTCCGGAAACGATCGACGCTGCGGTTTATGCGGCGCTGGAAAGCGGCGCGGCTGACCGGCAGGGCGATTACATCCTGCTGGATCGACAGATTTGCCGCTTGCGCCTGCCGGACGGCATCTCCAGCCCTTACACGGTTCTGTCGCCCGAGATTGTTGCCATCACCTCTGACATCGATGCCTTCATCGAAGACGGTTGGCCGGGCTGCTATCTGGTCGACCCGATAGAGGCCTTTAAAGCCATGAAGAACGGCGCTGATGACGCGGCGATGAGCGATTACTTTGATTTCGTTGCGGCGGGCGTCATTTCGGGGGACCTGCGGATGTATGGCCCATCGCCGCTGAAAGTCCCGCCGGGGTTTCGGGTTGTCGCGGGCCGTTGCGGTGAGAGTGCGGATGTCGGGGATATTCGCCGCAATCATGACCGGATGGTCGCCGCCTTCGGCGAATATACCCGTCAGCTTGGCAAAAAGACGCCCTGCTCTGACCCTTCAGAAGCAGCGATCTGGACGATGGCGCTGTCGGATTGGATGCAAGGCGTCGACCCGGTTGGTGAGCCTGAGGCCAAGCCCGGCTACAACGCCTGGATGTGGTTGGAAATCCAGATGATTGTCCTTGCAGCTGGCTGGAACGACGGCATGACCGCAAAGGACATGGGCGACCCACGCCCCCCTTTGTGCCATTATCCATAAGGTGCGTTTCCTAACCCAATGGGAAATGAGGCGCAGAGGCCCCTATACCCAGCCTGAAAGGCTCTGCTATAGAGCCGAAAACCGCGATCCCGCCCTTTTGTGCGGGCTGAAGTGAAGGACCATTGACGATGGCAGACGATATCGAGATCGACACCGACGCCCTTCAGCGCCGCATGGATGGGGCGATGAACGCGCTCAAGCATGAATTTGCCAGCTTGCGGACCGGTCGCGCCTCTGCCTCCATCGTTGACGCGATCCAGGTCGAGGCTTACGGCCAGATGACCCCGATCACCCAGCTTGGCACTGTGAACGTGCCCGAACCTCGGATGGTGGTGATCAACGTCTGGGACAAGGGCATGATCCAGAAGGTTGAAAAAGCCATCCGCGAAAGCGGTATCGGCATCAACCCGGTCACCGATGGCCCGCTGATTCGCCTGCCGATCCCCGAACTGAACGAAGAGCGCAGGAAGCAGCTGACCAAGGTCGCCGCCGGCTACGCCGAAAACGCCAAGGTTGCGGTCCGCAACATCCGCCGCGACGGGATGGACCAGATCAAGAAGGCCAAGGCCGCCGGCATGGGCGAAGATGACCAGAAGATGTGGTCCGAAGAGGTGCAAGAGCTGACCGACAAGGCCATCGCCGCCGTCGACCGCGCGCTTGAGGCCAAACAGGCCGAGATCATGCAGGTCTGACCTCAGGGTCTGGGCGCGAGGGGGAGGGATCCGGTGTCGAAAGACCTGACGACTGAGGCCGCGCTGCGGCCGGTCAACCATCTTGCCATCATCATGGATGGCAACGGCCGCTGGGCCACCAACCGCGGCTGGCCACGCCTGGTCGGCCACCGCCGCGGTGCCGAACGGGTGCGTGAGATCGTCAAGGCCTCGCCCGATCTGGGGATCAAGTGGCTGACCCTTTACGCCTTTTCGACCGAAAACTGGAAACGCTCGACCGAAGAAGTCCTTGGCCTGATGGCGATCTTCGCCCGCTACATCGAACGTGAGGCGGACCGACTGGCCGCAGCCGGCGTGAGGATGCGCTTCATCGGCGAACGCGGGCGGCTTGACCCGAAGCTCCAGCGCATGATGGCCGGGATCGAGGCAAAGACCGCAGGCTGCGACCGGCTGAACCTGACCGTTGCCGTCAACTACGGCGGCCGGGACGAGATTTTTCGCGCGGCACGCCGGGTGGCCGAAGAGGTGGCCTCGGGCCTCCTCGACCCTGCCCACCTGACCGAAGCCGCCTTCGCCGAGCGTCTGGATACCGGCGGCCTGCCCGACCCTGACCTCGTGATCCGCACCAGCGGTGAGACGCGGACCTCGAACTTCCTGCCCTGGCAGGCGGCTTATGCCGAGTACGAATTCACCGGCACCCTCTGGCCCGATTTCACCGCCGAAGAACTCGCCGGCATCGTGGCCCGCTTTTCCAACCGTGAACGCCGCTTTGGCGCGGCCAAGGCATGACCGTGGAACCCAGCGAAGGGCCGACCAACTCTGCCGCCGACGCCGCCGCCCACGCCGCGGAGGTGGCTGCCGCCGACCCCCTTGCCACCTCGATCCCGCCCGGCCGCCCGGTTGGCCGCTGGGCTGACCTGCGCAAACGCGTGGTGTCCGCCGTCGTTCTGATCGCGGTGGGCGGCGCGGAAATCTGGCTGGGCGGGCCGTCCTTTGCCATCCTCGTCGTGCTCCTGACCGGGGCGATGGTCTGGGAACTGGCCAAGATGACCGCGCCGGACCACGAAAACACCCCGCTTGGCCTTGCCGGCATCGCCTGCCTTAGCCTGGGCATTACGCTGGTCTTCCCTGACCCGGTCACTGCCGCTTTCCTGCTGGTCCCGGCCCTTGCCATCGCGCTGACCGACCGGCGCGACCGCAGGCTTTCCAGCCTTTATTCCGTGGCGATCATGGTTGCAGGCTACGGCCTGATTGACCTGCGCATGTCCGCTGGCACCCCGGCCATCCTGTGGCTGGTCTTGATCGTCGTCGCCTCTGACGTCTTGGGCTACTTCGTCGGGCGCGTCATTGGCGGCCCGAAATTCTGGCCCGCGATCAGCCCGAAAAAGACGTGGAGCGGCACCTTGGCCGGCTGGGTGGGCGCGGCGCTTGTGGGCGTGGGCTTTGTGGTCGCGGGTTACGGCACGGTCTGGCTGATCCCCCTGTCGGTGCTGATCGGCTTTGCCGGGCAGTTGGGCGATGTCTGGGAAAGCTGGATCAAGCGGCGCTGCGGGGTCAAAGATGCCTCGACCCTGATCCCGGGGCATGGCGGCGTGCTTGACCGGTTTGATGCGCTGATCGGGGCCATCGTGGCGCTGATCCTGCTGGGTCTTGCGCTGGACCTGCCCTTGCCCGCAGCGGTCGGCGGCTGATGCGCAGCATATCCATTTTCGGGGCTACAGGCTCTGTGGGCGAGCAGACGGTTGATCTGATCCAGCGCGCAGGCGGGGCAGGGGCTTACCGCATCGTCGCCCTGACCGGGGGGCGCAATATCACCCGCCTTGCTGAAATGGCGCGGGAGTTGCGGGCCGAAATCGCGGTCTGCGCCGACCCCGCCGATCTGCCCGCCCTGCGCGACCTGCTGGCTGGCACCGCCACTGAGGCCGCCGCCGGGCCGGACGCCATAGCCGAAGCCGCGGACCGCCCCGCCGACTGGGTGATGAGCGCGATTGTCGGCGCCGCGGGCCTTGTCCCCGGCTTCCGCGCGCTTCGCCATGGCCGCACGCTGGCACTTGCGAACAAAGAAAGCCTTGTCACCGCCGGGCCGCTTCTCTTGGCCGAGGCCGCATCGCATGGCGCGACCATCCTGCCAGTCGACAGCGAACACTCCGCCATCTTCCAGGCCCTGGCCGGCGAAGATATCTCGGCCGTCGAACGCATCATCCTGACCGCCTCAGGCGGCGCTTTGCGCGACTGGCCGTTGGAGGCCTTGGCGAAGGCCACGGTCAAAGAGGCGCTCGCCCATCCGAACTGGGCCATGGGCCAGCGGATCACGATCGATTCGGCCAGCATGTTCAACAAGGCGCTTGAGGTGATCGAGACGCGGGAATTCTTTGGCGTCAGCCCTGATCAGGTAGAGGTCATCATTCACCCCGAATCCCTGATCCACTCCATGGTTGGATTCCATGACGGCGCGATCATGGCCCATCTGGGTGCGCCCGACATGCGCCACCCCATCGGCTATGCGCTGAACTGGCCCGCCCGCGACGCGCTGCCTGTGGCGCGGCTGGACCTTGCGCAGGTCTCGACCCTGACCTTCCGCGCGCCTGACATGGCGCGCTATCCTGCCCTGCGTTTGGCGCGTGAGGTGATGGCGCGCCGTGGCCTTGCCGGGGCCGCGTTCAACGCGGCCAAGGAAATCGCGCTGGATCATTTTCTGGCTGGCGGCATCGGCTTCATGGACATGGCTGGGGTCGTCGAAGACACCCTCAGCGCCCTTGATCCGCAAATGGGTGCATCAAATCTGCCTGATGCCCTTGAGGATGTGCTGGGAATGGACCATCTGGCACGGGTAAGGGCGGGCGAAATTGCGCGCGCCATGTCTTCGCGTTCAGGGGCAGGGAGCCGCTAAGTGGATATCTTCGCAGCCATCGGCGGCACGGCCTGGACGGTGTTCTTCTTCATCGTGGCACTGTCGATCATCGTTTTCGTCCACGAATACGGCCATTACATCGTCGGCCGCTGGTCGGGCATCCATTCCGAGGTGTTCTCCATCGGCTTCGGTCCGGTCCTTTACAGCCGCACCGACAAGCGCGGCACCCGCTGGCAGATCGCGGCGATTCCCTTTGGCGGCTATGTGAAGTTCCTCGGCGACGCGGATGCCACGTCGGTCAAGGCGGGCGATATCTCGGGCCTCTCGGTCGAAGAACGCCGCCACACGATGACCGGCGCTCCCCTCTGGGCCCGCGCCTCGACCGTGCTGGCGGGGCCGGTTGCGAACTTCATCCTGACCTTTGTGCTTCTGGCCGGGATCCTGATCGTCCTCGGCGTCCCGCGCGAAGAGCCGACCGTCGGCGCCATGCGCGACTTTCCCCATGAAGGTCCGACCCTGATCGAAGGCGATGTAATCGTCGCCATCGAAGGCCAGCCTACCCCCGACCGCGAAACCTTCGGCACCGTCGTGGGCGATCTGCCCGCGCAGCGAACCATGGCCTACACCGTCCGCCGCGGCACGGATGAGCTTGTGGTGATGGGCCCGCACCCCTTTGCCCCCGTCGTGGGTGAGGTCATCATCCGCTCGGCTGCGATGGATGCGGGCCTGCAATCGGGCGACGTGATCCTGCGCGCCTCGGGGCAGGACGTGACCACCTTCAGCCAGCTTCCCGACATCATCGCCGACAGCAAAGGCGACCCCGTCCCCCTGACCATCTGGCGCGGTGGCGAGACGTTTGACCTCACCCTCACCCCCCGTGTCCGCACGGTTGAGGATGAGACGGGAACCTTCGTCGAACGCTACCAGATCGGCATCGTTGCAGGGATGGCCTTTGAACCCGCCACCCGCGCCACCGGCCCGTGGGAAACGGTAACCCTTGCGGCAAACCAGATGTGGCGCATGGCCACCGGCACGCTGAACGGGCTTGGCCTGATGATCAGCGGCGCGATCAGCACCTGCAACCTTTCGGGCGCAATCGGCATGGCCGAAACCATGGGCGACGCGGCCCGCAACGGGGTGGAAAGCTTCATCGGGATGATGGCCGTGCTGTCGCTTGGCGTCGGCATCCTGAACCTCTTCCCGATCCCGGTTCTGGATGGCGGCCACCTCGTGTTTCACGCCTACGAGGCCGTGATGCGCCGCCCCCCGTCCGAGCGTGCCTTGCGGGTCCTGATGACCGTCGGCTTGACGCTGGTCCTCAGCCTCATGGTCTTTGCTCTCAGCCGCGATCTGATCTGCGTCTGACCTGGGGGTAGGGAAAGGGCAGCAACTCCTGACCTTGCCGTTTCTACCCCCATGACACAAGATATGGGAAAGTTATCCACAGGGACCGCAGGCTTTTGACAAGGCTTGGCTTTCCCGATAGTTAAACGACAACAAACCAGATCGACGGGGACTGATGATGCAAGGGACCTTCCGCATGACCAAAGGACGGTCTTTCAGGGCTGCCAACAGGGCGCGCCTTCTCGCCACGGCGGTTTTTCTCGGCACCGCAACGGCTTCGACGACGTTCCTTGTCCCGGCCTTTGCCCAGTCCTTTTCCTTTTCGAACGTCGTTGTCGAAGGCAACGTCCGCGTCGACCCGGCTACCATCCTGTCCTATGCCGGAATCAGCCGTGGCGAAGAGGTGTCCGCCGCCGCGCTGAACGATGCCTACCAACGCATCGCGAACTCTGGCCTGTTTGAGACGGTCGAAGTGGTCCCCCAGGGTTCCACCCTTTTGATCCGGGTCGTCGAATATCCGATCGTCAACGTCATCAGCTTTGAGGGCAACAAGCGCCTCAAGGATGAACAGCTGGCCGAGATCGTGAAATCCCAGACCCGCCGGGTCTATGCCCCCAGCACCGCCGAATCCGACGCTGCCGCCATCGCAGAGGTGTACCGCGTCCAGGGCCGCATCGCCGCGACCGTCACGCCCAAGATCATCCGCCGGTCAGAAAACCGGGTCGACCTTGTGTTCGAAATCACCGAAGGCCGCGTGGTCGAGGTGGAGCGTCTGTCCTTCGTCGGCAACCGCGCCTTCAGCGACCGCCGCCTGCGCCAGATTCTGGAAACCAAACAGGCCGGCTTCCTGCGCACCTTCATCCAGCGCGACACCTTCATTGCCGAACGGCTTGAGGTGGACAAGCAGGTCCTGACCGAATTCTACCTGTCGCGCGGCTACATCGATTTCCAGGTCCTTGACGCCGGGGCCGAGGTAAGCCGCGAACGCGACGCCACCTTCGTCACCTTCACCGTCCGCGAAGGCCTGCCCTACACCATCGGCGCGATCTCGACCGTTTCGGAAATCGAAGGCGTTGACGCGGCCGAGTTTGAGGCCGTGCAAAAAATCCGCTCGGGCCAGACCTATTCGCCGGTCCTGATCGACAACAACATCACCCGGATGGAAACCCTGGCGCTTCGCAAGGGCCTGAACTTCGTCCGGATCGAGCCGCGCATCACCCGCAACGACCGCGGCCAGATGGTGGACATCCAGTTCGCCATTGTCCGGGGTGAGCGGATTTTCGTCGAACGCATCGATATCGAAGGCAACCAGACCACGCTGGACCAGGTGATCCGTCGCCAGTTCCGCACCGTGGAAGGCGATCCCTTCAACCCGCGTGAAGTGCGCCAGTCCGCCGAACGCATCCGCGCGCTTGGCTTCTTCTCGGACGCGCAGGTCAATGCCGAACCGGGGTCGGCCCCCGATCAGGTGGTGGTCAACGTTGATGTGGAAGAGCAGCCCACAGGGTCCTTGTCGCTGGGCCTGACCTATTCGGTCGCCAATGGCACCGGCTTCAACATCGGCTTTTCGGAATCGAACTTCCTTGGCCGGGGGCAGCGCCTGTCGATGAACCTGAACGCCGGGACCGACAACCAGAACTCCTCCTTCAGCTTTACCGAACCGGCATTGCTGGGCCGTGATCTGTCGTTCTCGGTCGGTGCCTACTACCGTACCAGCGACAACCAAAGCTCGGCCGCCTATGACACCCGCAATATCGGGTTCACCACCGGCATTGGCTTCCCGTTGGGCGAACAGTCGAACGTCGACCTGCGTCTGCGCGTCTCGGAAGACAAGATCTTCAACTACACCGGCACCTCGCCGATCCTGCAGGCAGAAAGCGATCTTGGCGCGCTGCGCACATTGTCGCTGGGCTATACCTACGAATATGACACCCGGATCACCGGCCTGAACCCCAAAGGCGGCGTCTTGCTGCGCTTTGGTCAGGATTTCGCGGGTCTCGGCGGCGATACGAAGTATATCCAGACCACGGCACTCGCCCTGGCCGAAACCCGCGTCCTGAACGAAGAAGTGACCGTCCGCGCCATCTTCGAAGGCGGGGCAATCAGCTCGCTTGGCGACAATACCAGCCGGGTGACCGAACGCTTCTTCGGCAATGGCAAGATCCGCGGCTTTGAAGGCAACGGCATCGGCCCGCGTGACCTTGGCGCTGCCGATCAGGATGCCCTGGGCGGCAACCTCTTTGCCGTCGCCCGGTTCGAGGCGGACTTCCCCCTTGGCCTGCCGGAAGAATACGGCATCTCGGGCGGGGCTTTCCTTGACGCAGGCTCGGTCTGGAGCCTGGACAACAACGCCGGCGTCGGCACGGTTGATGACAGCTTCAACCCGCGCGCTGCGGTGGGTCTGTCGGTGTTCTGGACCACCCCGATCGGCCCCTTGCGCTTCAACTTCAGCCGGGCGCTGGTCAAGGAAGACTACGACCAGGAACAGAACTTCGACCTGACCATCTCGACGCAGTTCTGATATGCGGGCCGGAGGCCGCCTTTGCCGCCTTGCCGGGGGGCTTGGCCTTTGGCTGCTGGCGGCGGGGCTGGCGCTGGCGCAGGACGCGCCCGCAACGGGTACAGCGCCGGTGACGGCAGGCACGCTCCTGACGCTGGAACAGGACCGGCTCTTTTCCGAATCGGCTTTCGGCAAGGCCAGTCTTGACCGCGAACGCGCCGCAACCTTGGCGCTGGACGTCGAAAACAAGCAGATCGAGGCCGCTCTGATCGCGGAAGAGCAGGACCTGACCACCCGCCGCGCCACCTTGCCAGCGGATGAATTCGCCGCCCTTGCCACCGCCTTTGACGTTAAGGTCGAACGTATCCGCAGCGAACAGGACGCCAAATTTCGCGACCTCTCCCTGATGCGCGAGGAAGACCGCAAGGCCTTCTTCCGCGCGATTGTGCCGGTCCTGGGCGATCTGATGGGGGAAAAGGGGGCTGTGGCGATTCTTGAAAAGTCCACGGTGATCCTGTCCCTGACCGCCATCGACGTCACGGATGAGGCGATTGCCCGCGTCAACGCCGTCCTGCCACCGGCAGATCCGGGCGCTTCTGCACCTCCGGTTGCGTCTCAGCCTTGAACCTCTCCGCGCCAACTTGTCTCTCGCGGGCAAGGTTGTTAGCAAAAGCCAAGGGAACGCCGCGCCGTTCCACCAGCCCTGTGAGGTACGACCATGGATGCAGCCGCCCCGACCGGCGTGACCACCGCTGATCTTGACCTGATCCAGCGGATCATCCCGCACCGTTATCCGTTCCTCCTGATCGACAAGGTGCGCGATATCGTCCTCAACGAGTCATGCGTCGGGATCAAATGCGTCACCCTGAACGAACCGCAGTTTCAGGGCCACTTCCCCGGCATGCCGATCTTCCCCGGCGTGATGATCATCGAAGCGATGGCCCAGACCTCCGGCATCCTCGTTGGCCTGTCGATGGACCTCGTCGACAAGAACGCGAAGGTGTTCTTCATGGGCGTCGACGGCGTGAAGTTCCGCCGCAAGGTCGTGCCGGGAGACGTGCTGGAACTGCATGTGAAAGCCCTGCGTGGCGGGGGCCGGGTCTGGAAATTCGAAGGCCGCGCCATGGTTGAGGGGGAATTGGCCTGCGAAGCCACCTTCATGGCGATGTTCGACGTGCCCAAGGCATGACGCGCATCCACCCCTCAGCCGTCGTCGACCCCGCCGCCACGATTGGCGAAGGGTGTGACATCGGCCCGTTCTCCGTCATCGGCCCCGAGGTCACCCTCCTCCCCCGCGTCACCGTGAAATCCCACGCCGTCATCACCGGCTGGACCGAAGTCGGCGAAGACAGCACGATCTTCCCCTTCGCCACCGTGGGCGAGGTGCCGCAGGACCTGAAATACGCGGGCGAACACACCCGCCTCATCATCGGCAAGCGCGCCCGCGTCCGCGAAGGCGCCACCCTCAACACCGGCACCGAAGGCGGCGGCGGCATCACCCGCGTTGGCGACGACGTCCTCATCATGACCGGCGCGCATGTCGGCCACGACGCGCAGATCGGCGACCGGGTGATCCTGGTCAACCATGTCGCCATCGCGGGCCATTGCGTGCTAGGCGATGACGTAATCGTCGGCGGCCTTTCCGGCGTCCACCAATGGGTCCGCATTGGTCAGGGTGCCATCATCGGCGCCGTCACCATGGTTACCAACGACGTCATCCCCTACGGCCTCGTCCAGGCCCCTAGGGGAGAGCTTGACGGCCTGAACCTCGTCGGCCTGAAGCGCCGTGGCGTCGATCGGGCGGGGATCACCGCCCTCCGCGCCGCCTTCCAGACCCTCGCGCAGGAAGACGGCAGTTTTCAGGACCGCGCCCGCAGGCTGGCCGAAGACAGTGACAACCCCCTTGTACGGGAGATCACCGATTTCATCCTGTCGAAGTCCGACCGCAGCTTCCTGACCCCGAAGGGCGGCCGGTGAGAACCGCGATCATCGCCGGCCAGGGCCGCCTGCCCGCAGCTGTGGCCGCCAACCTGCAGGCCCCGCTGGTGGCAAGCCTTGACGGCTTCGCGCCCGAAAAGCTGACCGTCGACCTTACCTTCCGGGTTGAACGCCTCGTCCCCTTCCTTCGCGCGCTGGACCGTGACGGTATCACCCGCGTGATCTTTGCCGGCGCCGCCACCCGACCCCGCCTTGACCCTGCACTGCTGGATGAGGCGACCGCGGGCCTTCTGCCCCGGCTCATGCAAGCCATGGCCGCGGGCGATGACGCCACCTTGCGCGCCGTGATCGAGATTTTCGAAGACTTCGGCTTCACCGTCGCAGGCGTGGCAGAGGTCGCTCCTGACCTTCTTCCCGGCCCCGGCGTCCTGGCGGGCAAGCTGACCCCGAGCGATGAGGCCGACGCCACCCGCGCCGCCGAAATCGTCTCGGCTCTGGGCGCGGTGGACGTGGGGCAGGGCGCAGTCGTCGCCCAAGGCCTGTGCCTTGCGGTTGAGGCTTTGCCCGGCACTGACGCGATGCTGGTGGGCGTCGCCGCGCTCCCCCCCAGCCTGCGCCCCGATCCTGCGCGAGGGCGGGGCCTTTTCTACAAGGCCGCCAAGCCCGGCCAGGACCGCCGGATCGACCTGCCGACCATCGGTCCGGACACCGTCCGCGCTGCCCATGCCGCAGGCCTTGGCGGCATCGCGTTTGAAGCTGGGGCGGTGATCTGCCTTGACCTGCCCGACATGCAGGCTCTTGCAAATAAGCTTGGTCTCTTCCTCTGGGCTAGGCCATGACGGGCCGCTCATCGCGTGGCTCGCAGCGCTCTTCGCAAGGCGCGCCCCGGCGAAGAGCGGTCGAAGACCTGCGATGAGCGGCCCGTTGCTTTTCCTCATCGCCGGGGAACCCTCCGGCGACCGCCTCGGTGCCGCCCTGATGGCCGGCCTGAAAGAGTTAGCCCCCGGCATCACCTTTGCCGGCATCGGCGGCCCCCTGATGCAGGCCGAAGGCCTGACCAGCCTCTTCCCGATGGAAGAGCTTTCGGTCATGGGCATCGCCGAGGTGATCCCGAAATACTTCCCCCTGAAACGCCGGATCAGACAGGCGGCTGAGGCAGCCCTTGCCTCGGGTGCCGCCGGGATGGTCACCATCGACAGCCCGGATTTCAGCCTGCGCGTCGCGGCCACCGTCAAGGCGGCACAGCCCGGCTTTCGCACCATCCACTACGTCGCCCCCTCGGTCTGGGCCTGGCGTCCGGGGCGGGCGGCGAAGATGGCGAAGGTCATCGACCACGTCCTCGCACTTTTGCCGTTTGAGCCGCCCTATATGACCGCCGCCGGAATGACCTGCGATTTTGTCGGCCACCCGGTGGTGGCCGAACCGGTGGCGACTAAAGCCGAAGCCGCCGCCTTCCGCCAGACGCATGGCATCAGCCCCGATTCGCATTTGATCGTCGCCCTGCCAGGCTCGCGCCGGGGCGAGGTGACGCGGCTGGCCCGCCCGTTTGGCGAATCGCTTGCTGCCCTTCTTCCCCAGACCCGCGATCTGCGCGTGATCTTGCCCACGCCCGCGCATCTGGAACCCTTGGTGCGCGGCCTTGTCGCCGATTGGCCCGGCCAGCCGATCATTCTGCCGTCCCCCGACGTTGCCACCCGAACCGCAGCCTTTGCTGCCGCCGATGTGGCGCTTGCCGCTTCCGGCACCGTGTCGCTGGAGCTTGCCGCCCAGATGTGCCCGATGGTCATCGCCTATGACATGGCGCCTCTGACCCTGTGGCTCATGCGCCGTGCCGCACTGATCGACACGGTCACGCTGGTCAACCTGGTGTCAGAAACCCGCGTCGTGCCCGAATTCATTGGCCCCGACTGCCGCGCCAACGCCATCGCACCGCGTCTCCTGGATCTGTTGGGGCCTGCCCGGACCAGTCAGGACGCGGCCATGACCCTGACGATGGACCGTCTGGGCCGTGGCGGCCTGCCCCCCGGCCTCAGGGCTGCGTCGTCGGTACTGGCGGCGCTGCGTCGGTAGGGGCTTCGCCGTTGATGATCGCCAGGACCTGGGGCATCAGGTCCGCCATGTTGCCTTCGACCAAGGCGATGATGCCGGGCTGCTGCGCCGCTGTCAGTTGCGGCAGCTTTGCCATCACCGAGCGGCCCTCAGGCGTGGCATAGAAATCCCGCAGCGCGGTGATTTCGCCCAAGGTCATCATGTCGGCCATGATCCCCGCCTGATCGCGCATCAGCGTGGTCAGTGGGTCGGTGAAAGCGTCCAGATAAAGTTGCCGGACCTGTGCCACCTGATCTTCGGTCAGGACCACCCCGCCAGCAGCCACCTGCTGCAGGATCGGCTGGTACATCGTCTCGATCATCATGCCCATGTCAAAGCCCTGCAGGGCCAGTTCGACATATTCCTTCGCGACCGCCTCACGTTCCTCCCGCGTCTCGGCAAGGGCTGCTGGTGTGGTCAGAAGCATCGCGATCAGCGTCAGAGGGGCAAGTCCAAGGCGGGCAGGGCGCAAGGGAAGGGCGGTCATTCCGGGCAAGTCTCCAAGGCTGGCGGGCGGTCAGGATGCTGGGGCGAGGGGGGCGAAGTCAAGTCAGCTTTGGCCGGCAGGGATGAGTGAAATCGTAAAGACTTCCTGAAGACAGATCCACAACTCATTGATTTATATAAGTCTGAAGGGGTGTCCCTGCCCGGGACACCCCTTCAGCCCTTCCAGATCCAGCCGCCTCCGAAGACCCGGCCACCCTCGGGCGCATAGAAGACGCAAGCCTGCCCCGCGCTGACCCCATCCTCGGGCGCGATCAACTCCACCTCTGCCGTGGTCGGCCCCGTGGGCCGCACGATCGCCCCCCGCGGCGGCCGGGTCGAGCGGACCTTGACGTCGAGGTGCCACTCCGTCTGCGAGGCAAAGGGCGCATCCCCCAGCCAGTTGATCTCGCGGATCGGGACGATCCGGGTCGACAGCGCCTCCTTGGGCCCGACGATGACCTGCCGCGTCTTGGGGTCGAGACGGACCACGTAGAGCGGCTCTTCCAGGCCTCCGATCCCCAGCCCCTTCCGCTGCCCCACGGTGTAGTGGATCACCCCCCGGTGTAGACCCAGAACGCGGCCGGCCAGATCGACGATCTCGCCCGGATCGGCCGACCCCGGCCGCAGCTTTTCGATCACCGCCGCATAGTCGCCGTTCGGGACAAAGCATATGTCCTGACTGTCCGGCTTGTCGGCCACCGGCAACCCGTACTTCGCCGCCAGCGCCCGCGTCTCGGCTTTGGAGGAGAGGTGTCCCAAAGGAAAACGCAGGTAGTCCAGTTGCTCCGCCGTAGTCGAGAACAGGAAATAGCTCTGATCCCGCGCCGCATCCGCAGCCTGATGCAACTCCGGCCCGAGCGTCCCCATCTTGCGCTGGATGTAGTGTCCGGTGGCCATGCAGTCCGCCTCAAGGTCCTTGGCGGTGGCCAGAAGGTCCTTGAACTTCACCCGCTCATTGCAGCGGATGCAGGGCACCGGCGTCGCACCGGCGAGGTAGGCATCGGCGAACTCTTCGATCACCGCCTCGCGGAAGGTGTTTTCATAGTCGAGGACGTAATGCGGAAACCCCATCGTCTCCGCCACCCGCCTCGCATCATGAATGTCGCGCCCGGCACAGCAGGCGCCCTTCTTGGCCAGCGCAGCCCCATGGTCGTAAAGCTGCAGGGTCACGCCGACGACGTCATAGCCTTCCTCGGCCAGCTGGGCTGCGACCACGCTGCTGTCCACACCGCCGGACATGGCAACGACCACCCGCGTCTGTGACGGGGGTTTGGCCAGGCCCAATGAGTTCAGGCCAGAGGAGTTCAGCGGCAGGTCGCGCGGCATGGATTTCGTCCGGTTCGGGAATGTACGGGAATATATGAAAATGCTGTGCACTCTCAATCCCCAGTTTCAGCATTGATTAAGCCTGATACGGCAGATTGATGCCAAATCTGAAAGGGAAGGCCGATGTTCCTGAAACGTGTCGATGGTCCAAGGCAGATCACTCTGCCGGACGGTAGCATTTTGTCCCGCGCTGACCTGCCCGCACCGGACACCCGGCGTTGGGTGGCCAGTCGCAAGGCGATCGTGGTCAAGGCGGTGGTCTATGGCCTGATCCCGCAAGCCGAAGCGCTTGAACGCTACGCATTGTCGGAGGAAGAGTTCGCTTTGTGGCGCGCTGCTGTCGAACGGCACGGCGACCAGGGCCTGAAAGTCACAGCAATTCAGAAATTGAGACAACTTTAAATTGTTTCGCGCTCCCGCTCTGGCAAAGTAACCGTCGGTTAACCATTGCCACCCAATGTCGTTAACGATGTAGGCAATGGAGCGGAGAATCCGAAATATGCGCATCCTGCTTGTGGAAGACGACCCAACGACCTCGCGCAGCATCGAACTGATGCTGACGCATGCGAACCTCAACGTTTACTGCACCGATATGGGTGAAGACGGCGTCGATCTCGCGAAGCTTTATGATTACGACCTGATCCTTCTGGACCTCAACCTTCCGGACATGAGCGGGCATGACGTGCTGCGCCAAATCCGTCAGGCCCGTGTAGAAACGCCGATCCTGATTCTCTCCGGCTCGGATGACACCGAAAACAAGCTCAAGGGCTTCGGCTTCGGCGCAGATGACTACCTGACCAAGCCTTTCCACCGCGAAGAACTGGTGGCGCGTATCCACGCGATCATCCGGCGGTCGAAGGGCCATAGTCAGTCGATCATCAAGACTGGCCGGGTTGCGGTTAACCTTGACGCCAAAACGGTCGATGTTGAGGGCAAGACCGTTCACCTGACCGGCAAGGAATACCAGATGCTGGAGCTGCTTTCCCTGCGCAAAGGCACCACGCTGACCAAGGAGATGTTCCTGAACCATCTCTACGGCGGCATGGATGAGCCGGAGCTGAAGATCATCGACGTCTTCATCTGCAAGCTGCGCAAGAAACTGGCCGAGGCGACGGGCGGGGCGAACTACATCGAAACCGTCTGGGGCCGCGGCTATGTGTTGCGTGACCCGGTTGGTGCGATTGTCCCGAAGCTGGCTGCAAGCGCCTGACTTGTCCTGACCCCGTCGCACCCCTAAGGATTGGGCATGGCGAAGGGGGTCAGGATGAGCGAGGAAGGCATGCGTCCGGTCACGGAGCTTTCAGAAGCGGAAGCGGTCGCCGAATGGGCGAATCTTGTGCATATCGTGCTGGCGGCCAATCAGGCCTACCATGGCGACGATGCGCCCACGATCTCGGACGCGGAATACGACCGGATGAAGCGTCGGCTGGCCGAGCTTGAGGCCGCCTTCCCGGCTATCGAAGCCAGCATGACCCAGCAAAGCCCCACCGCAATGGTGGGGGCCGCGCCGTCCGAAGGCTTTGGCAAGGTGGCGCACCGGGTCCGCATGTTAAGCTTGGAAAACGCCTTTTCTGACGAAGAGGTGACGGAGTTTGACGAACGGGTGCGACGCTTTCTTGGAATGGCCGATGCCGTGGCCTACACGGCAGAGCCGAAGATTGACGGGCTGTCGCTCTCGCTCCGTTATGAAGCGGGTAGGCTCGTGCAAGCGGCCACCAGGGGCGACGGCGAGGTTGGGGAAAACGTCACCGAAAACGCCCGCACCATCCGCGACATTCCGCAAAGCCTGACCAATGCGCCTGCCGTTCTGGAAGTGCGGGGTGAGGTCTATATGTCGCATGCCGATTTCGCTGCCCTGAACCAGCGGCAAGCGGAGGCCGGGGAAAAGACCTTTGCCAACCCGCGCAACGCAGCGGCAGGATCGCTGCGCCAACTGGACGCCAGCATCACCGCCAGCCGCCCACTGCGGTTTTTCGCCTACACCTGGGGTGAGGTCTCCGGTCCCCTGGCCACCACGCAGGCGGCCGCAATTGAACGCTTCAAGGCATTGGGATTTCAGACAAATCCTCTGACTGTTCTATGCGACGGGCCGGTGGAAATGCTGGCGCAATACCGCCGGATCGAAAGCCAGCGCGCCACCTTGGGCTATGACATTGATGGCGTGGTCTACAAGGTGAACGACCTTGCCCTGCAGGCGCGCCTCGGGTTTCGGTCGACGACACCCCGCTGGGCGATTGCGCACAAGTTCCCGGCGGAACTTGCCTGGACCGAGCTTTTGGGCATCGACATTCAGGTTGGCCGCACTGGGGCTTTGTCGCCGGTCGCGCGGCTGCGGCCGGTTACGGTGGGGGGCGTTGTGGTCAGCAACGCGACGCTCCACAATGAGGATTACATCGCCGGGCGTGACAGCAAGGGCAACCCGATCCGCGAGGGTAAGGATATCCGCGTGGGCGATTGGGTGCAGGTTTACCGCGCGGGGGATGTGATCCCGAAGGTGGCCGATGTGGACCTTGCGCGTCGCAACATCACCTCGCAACCCTATGTCTTTCCAGAATTTTGCCCCGAATGCGGCAGCCCCGCCCACCGGGAACCCGGCGATTCCGTTCGCCGCTGCACGGGTGGCCTGATCTGCCCCGCCCAAGCGGTGGAGCGGTTGAAGCATTTCGTCAGCCGCAGCGCCTTTGACATCGAAGGCCTGGGCGCCAAGCAGGTTGAGATGTTCTTCAAGGACACGCTTCTGCCGGTGAAAACGCCCGCCGATATCTTTACCCTTGCCGCAAGAGACGCCGCCAACCCATTGCAAAAGCTGAAGAACCGTGACGGCTTTGGTGAGGTTTCCACCACCAAGCTCTTCGCCGCAATTGAGGCGAAGCGGACCATTCCTCTGGACCGTCTGCTCTTCTCCCTCGGTATCCGGCATGTCGGCGAAGTGGCGGCGGGGCTTTTGGCCCGGCACTACTCCACCTGGCCTGTGTTCGAGGGGGCAATCACCCATGCCACCCCCGGCAGTCCGGAATGGGCAGACCTCACGGCGATTGACGGGGTTGGCGCGGTGATGGCTCAAAGCTTGGTTGAAGCGTTTCAGAACCCGGCCGAACGCGCAGCGATGGATGCGCTGGTGGCGGAACTGCAGGTCCAGCCGGTCGCTGCGCGGGGGGCGGTGGACAGCCCGGTTGCCGGCAAGACCGTCGTTTTCACCGGCACGCTGGAAAAGATGACCCGCGCCGAAGCCAAGGCCCGGGCCGAAGCGCTGGGGGCCAAGGTCGCCGGCAGCGTCAGCGCCAAGACCGACCTCGTCATTGCCGGCCCCGGCGCGGGGTCGAAGGCCAAGGATGCCGAACGGCTGGGCGTTGAGCTGATCGACGAAGACGCCTGGCTGCGGCTGATCGGCGAATGACCCGGCCGGAAGCGCTTTTCCCGCTGTTTGCCGGGCTGGAAACCCTGCCCAGCGTCGGCCCCAAAGCCGCGCAAGCCTTTGAAACGCTTGGGGTGACCCGACCGAAGGATCTTCTTTACCTGCTGCCGCACTCAGGCGTCGACCGCACCCGCCGCGCCTCGGTTCGGGATGTGGTGCCGCCCACCATGCTGACGGTTGAGGTTGAAGTCGGCGCCCACATGCCGCCCCGGCTCAAGGGAAAGCCCTACCGGGTGATGGTGCGGGACACACGGCTGGAATTCATTCTGGTCTTCTTCCACGCCCGCGCCGATTTCCTGCAAAAGCTGCTGCCGACCGGCCAGCGCCGCCTGATCTCCGGCAAGGTGGAACTTTTCGACGGCATCGCCCAGATGGTCCACCCCGACCATGTGCTCCGCCCGGAAGAGGCATCGGAACTGCCCAGCTTTGAACCCGTCTATCCCCTGACCTCGGCCCTGACGCAGCGGGTGGTGGCCAAGGCGGTGGCGGGGGCGCTCTCCCGGGTGCCGGCCCTTGCCGAATGGATCGACCCCAACCTGAAAGCGCGCGAAGGCTGGCCGGACTGGGCCGCCGCCCTGACCATGGCCCATGCGCCCGAGTCGGCCGCCGCTTTGGCCTACACCCACCCCGTGCGCGTCCGGCTGGCCTATGATGAGCTTTTTGCCCATCAGGTCACCTTGGCACTCGCCCGCGCTTCGATCCGCCGCGGTAAGGGTGTGGTGACACAGGGCAATGGAGCGTTGCGGGCCAAGGTCCTGGAAAGCCTACCCTATTCCCCGACCGTCGCCCAAACGCGGGCAGTGGCCGAGATTGCCGCCGACATGGCACAGCCTTTGCGGATGAACCGGCTTTTGCAGGGCGACGTTGGGTCCGGCAAGACGCTGGTGGCATTCCAGGCGCTGCTGATCGCGGTCGAGGCGGGCGGGCAGGGCGTGATGATGGCCCCGACCGAAATCCTTGCCCGACAGCATTTCGAAGGGCTCGCTCCGCTGGCCCGCGCGGCTGGGGTGCGGCTGGAGCTGCTCACGGGGCGTGACCGGGGCGCGGACCGGGCCATGAAGCTGGAAGATCTGGCGATGGGGCAAATTCCGCTTCTGGTCGGCACCCACGCGGTCTTTCAGAAAGACGTGGCGTTTCAGGATCTTCGCCTTGCCGTTGTCGATGAACAGCACCGTTTCGGCGTGGCCCAGCGGATGGAGCTTGGCGCCAAGGGCGAGGCGGTGGATGTGCTTGTGATGACGGCCACGCCGATCCCGCGCAGCCTTGCGCTCGCCACGCATGGCGACATGGACGTCTCGGTGCTGGACGAAAAACCGGCCGGTCGAAAGCCGATCCGCACCGCGATGGTGTCAGATGAACGGCTGGACGAGGTGGTTGAACACTTGCGCAAAGCGGTGGCTGAGGGGCGGCAGGCCTATTGGGTCTGCCCCTTGGTCGAGGAATCCGAGGTGGTGGACTACGCCAGTGCCGAGCAGCGCTTTCAGCACCTGCGCGCGGCCTTGGGCGATCGTGTCGGTCTGGTCCACGGCCAGATGCCGCCCGCTGACAAGGACGCGGCGATGGCACGCTTCGTTGCCGGAGAGACGTCGGTGCTGGTCGCGACTACAGTGATTGAGGTTGGGGTGAACGTGCCCAATGCCACGATCATGGTGATCGAACGGGCAGAAACCTTTGGCCTTGCGCAACTGCATCAGCTGCGCGGCCGTGTTGGACGGGGTGAGGCAGCCTCGACTTGCCTGATGCTTTATCAAGCGCCCCTGAACGAAACAGGGTCGCGGCGGCTGACCACGATCCGCGACACCGAAGACGGCTTCCGCATCGCAGAGGAGGACCTTGCCATGCGGGGGGCAGGCGATCTGATCGGCACCGCGCAATCCGGATTGCCCCGGTTCCGTGTGGCCGACCTTGAACGGCAGGCGTCCTTGATGGCGGTGGCACAATCGGATGCCCGCAAGCTGCTGGTTGATGATCCTAGCCTGACCAGCCCGCGCGGCCTCGCGGTGCGGGCGTTGCTGTGGCTCTTGGATCAGGACCGGGCGATCCGGCTGATAGGGGTCGGCTGAGGGCCGGTTGTCGGCTGCAACTCTGCTGGGTTCCCGCAGTTGCGTTCACAGTCTGAATGGCCACGCCAACCCGGCAATCGCACTTCGTTCTCGAATGTTCTTAAAAAGTTCTTTACAGGTCGGCGGGGGTATGAGAACAATATGGCAACAAGCAGGGAGAACACCATGAAAGCCGCTGTAAAGACGCTTCTGACCCATACCCCCCGCGGTGCTGTGGAAGATACGGTTGGCCTTCTTGCGCTGTTTGTCCTGCTTTTCGCCGTGCTTGCTGTGCCCGGCCTCGCTTAAGGTTTCTGCCCCGCGCTCTGTCCCCAAAGGGTGACCAGCCTCCCCCCATGCCTTGCATGGTCCGCCGGTCCGCCATTCCCAGATGCGCTACTTCCGCCGCCGTCCTTTGACGTGCGGCGGTTTTTTTTAGGCTGCGGCCTCGGCTGCGGCCATCGCCTCACAGACCGCTTCAAGCGCCAAGAGGATCGAGGCGTGGCGATTCTTGAACTCGCGTGCGGGCGACAGGACCTCAAACCCCGCGAACGGGGCGTCCGGCACGGGGCCGCCGTCCTTCAGCATCGCGCGGAGCTGGGTCTGGGCAGTCTGCAACTCGTCCAGGGTCCGGCCAATCACCACCGCCCCGAGGACGGCAGCCGAGGCTTGGCCAAGGGCGCAAGCCTTCACATCCTGTGCGAACTCCGCCACCCGGCCATCTTGGGTGACAACATCGACCGTCACTGTTGACCCGCAAAGCGGCGAGCGCTTCTTTGCGCTGGCTTGGGGGGCGGGCAGGCGACCATGATGCGGGATATCCGCCGCAAGGGCCAGAATGCGGCCCGAGTAGAGAGAGAGAAGGTCGCTGTCGCTCATGGATCATCCCCGGTTGAGACTGTATGTAGTCTTCTCTGCCACCGTCGCCAAGGAGCCTTGCGATGCCGTTCGATCCCTCCAGCCTGACCTATGATGCCAAGGGCCTGATTCCTTGCGTGGCGCAGGACCATGCCTCGGGCGAGATATTGATGGTCGCCTGGATGAACGCGGCCTCGGTTGCGGCCACTCTGGCCACGGGCAAGGTCACCTACTGGTCGCGGTCGCGGGGGGAGTTCTGGGTCAAGGGCGAGACCTCAGGCCACCACCAGCGGCTGGTGGAGCTGCGGGTGGACTGCGACCGGGATTGCCTGCTGGTGCTGGTCGAGCAAGAGGGGCCCGCCTGCCACACTGGGCGGCGGTCGTGCTTCTATACGGCGGTGCGGGGGGGCGAGGAGGTGGAGATCCTGTCGGTGTCCCTGCCCGGGACACCCCACTAAGTCATTGAAAAGCCAAAGGTGCGCTGGGAAATTTAGGGTTCCGTTAACCCTACCATGCGGCGGATGTCGGCGGGGGTAGCACCCTCGGCCCGGTATTTGGCAATCGCGCGGGCATCGTCGCGCTTGGCCAGCCGCTTGCCTTGATCATCGCGGATCAGGCGGTGGTGGTGGTAGGTGGGGGTCGGCAGCCCGAAAAGATGCTGCAGGATCACCTGCACCGGGGTGAAGTCGAAGAGATCCTCGCCCCGGATGACGTGTGTAACCTCTTGGTCGGCATCATCAAAAGCCGAGGCGAGGAAGTAGGCGACGATGTCTTCGCCCTTCCGCGACAGGACAACGTCGCCGATCCGGGCCTGGGCGTCCACAGGGTCGATACGGTGGTGGCCGGAATGGGCGGGGCCGGTTTCAACAAAGCCAAGGTCTGCAGGCAAAACCCGCAACGCGGCGGCAAGATCAAGTCGCAGCGCGTCACCGGGCAGGCGTGAGGCCATCGGGCGGCCCCGGCAGGTTCCCGGGTAGACGTTGAGCGCAACACCTTCTTGCGGGGCGGCAAGGGCCGCGCGGATATCGGAGCGGGTGCAAGAGCAGGGGTAGAGAAGTCCTTTTCCTTCAAGGGCTTCAAGGCGTCTGTTATAGTCGGAGATCTTGCCTGACTGCCGGTGAATTGGCCCATCCCAGGCAAGCCCAAGCCAGTGCAGGTCAGTCTGGATCAGGTCGTCATACTCAAGCTTGCAGCGTTCGAGGTCCGTATCCTCCATCCGCAGGAGGAACTGCCCGCCTGCCGCCCGCGCCATGTCATGCGCAAGGATGGCGGAATAGGCGTGACCAAGGTGCAGGGGGCCGGTAGGCGACGGGGCGAAGCGGGTTACGAAAGCCATGTCGTAAAGGCCTGCTTGGCGCGGTCGGTATAGGCCTTGTAACGGACGGTGCGGCCCCGGCGTCCGCCCTTGGCGTCAATCGGGGGGAAGAGGCCAAAGTTGACGTTCATCGGCTGGAAGGTTTTCGCATCAGCCCCGCCGGTGATGTGGGTCACAAGGGCCCCCATCGCTGTTTCCGGGGGCGGCGGTGGCAGGGTCTCGCCCTTGATCTGGGCAGCGGCCATGCGGCCCGCCAGAAGGCCCATGGCGGCGCTTTCAACATAACCTTCCACGCCGGTGATCTGGCCCGCAAAGCGCAGATGCGGGTGACTTTTCAGCCGCAACTGCGAATCCAGCAGGGTCGGCGAGTTGATGAAGGTGTTGCGGTGGATGCCGCCAAGCCGGGCGAAGCTGGCATCCTGCAACCCGGGAATCATTTTCAAAACAGAAGTTTGCGCGCCATACTTCATCTTGGTCTGGAAGCCGACGATGTTGTAAAGCGTGCCAAGCTTGTTGTCGCGGCGCAGCTGGACCACGGCATAGGCCTTCTGGTCCGGCTTGTGCGCATTGGTCAGGCCAACCGGCTTCATCGGGCCATGGCGCAGGGTTTCGCGGCCGCGTTCGGCCATGACTTCGATGGGCAGGCAGCCGTCGAAGTATCCGGCGGTCTCGCCCTCATGAAACTCGGTCTTTTCAGCGGCGAGGAGGGCGTCGATGAAGGCCTCATATTCGTCTTTGGTCATCGGGCAGTTGATGTAGGCCTTCTGCTCATCTTCGGTCTCGCCTTTGTCATAGCGCGACTGCATCCAGGCGGTGCCCATGTCGATGCTGTCGGCATAGACGATGGGGGCGATGGCGTCGAAGAAGGCCAGCGCCTCGGCCCCGGTGGCGGTCTTGATCGACTGGGCCAGCGCCGTGCTGGTCAAAGGGCCGGTGGCGATGATCCAGTGGCCGGATGAGGGGAGGTTGGTAACCTCTTCATAAGACGCGGAAATCAGCGGGTGTGCCTTGAGTTTCGCGGTCACGGCGGCGGCGAACGGGTCACGGTCAACGGCCAGCGCCCCGCCTGCGGGAAGGCGGTGTTTCTCGGCCATCTCCATCACCAGGCCGCCCGCCGTGCGCATCTCCCAGTGGAGCAGGCCGACCGCGTTCTGTTCGTGGTCGTCCGACCGGAAGGAATTTGAGCAGACCATTTCGGCAAAGTCGCCGGTGCGATGGGCGAAGGTTTTCACGACGGGCCGCATTTCGTGGATGACGACCGGGATGCCCGCATTCGCGGCGGCCCAGGCAGCCTCAGCCCCCGCCATGCCGCCGCCGATGATGTGAAGTGTTTCCATTGGGCGGATGTAGCTTTGTGCGGCTGGTGGCGCAAGGGAGGGGCGCTGCCCCTCTTGGCCCTTTGGGACAATTCACCCCGGGATCTTTGGGGACATAGAATGGGCTTGCCTCTGGGCTTTCGTGAAGGCGATGGGGTCATCCGTCGGATGGCCAAGTTCGGCAGCTTTCTGGAAGAATCCGGGCGCGGGAAGGTGGTCGGGCGACAGGCGCTGGCGGAGGAGAGCGGCGCGAAAGGGTTTTCCCTGAGCGGCGTCTATCTCCATCAGGGCTTCAAGCTGGGCCGTCAAGTCAGCCATGCGGAGGCCAAGCTCTTTCGCGAGTTGGCCGTAAGCGATGGTCTCGCCCGCCGCTGCAAGGGCGGCGAGGCGGGTTTCAAGCGCGCTTTTCAAGGGCGTCGGCGATCCGTTCCAGGGCGAGCGTCTGCCGGGTGATAACCTCTTGCGTGCGCTTTTGCTCCTCGAGCATCGCCTTGGTCGTGTCGGAGTGCTGCTGCAGATAGGTCTGGTAGCGCGCCGACTGATAGCGCGCGAGGCCGATCATCAGCGCCCCCATGATCAGGCCAAAGAGCGCGAGGGGAAGCCAGGCCTCCATCATTCATCTTCACCCTGTTCGGCCACGCGGGCGACAGAGACGACCTCTTCATCGCTGGCGACGTTGAACACCCGGACGCCACCGGCGCTGCGCGAGCGGAAGCTGATCTGGTCAACCGGCACGCGGATCGACTGGCCGGTGGAGGTGGCGAGCATGATCTGGTCTGAGGTGGTGACGGGGAAGGAGGCGATGATGCGGCCGCCCCTTGGCCCAGGGCTGATGGCCTTGACGCCCATGCCGCCACGCCCCCGGACCGGGTAGTCGTGGCTGGAGGAAAGCTTGCCCGAGCCGCCTTTGGTGACGGTCAGGATCAGATCTTCGGCCGCCGACATCTCGCTGTAGCGTTCGGTGCTAAGTTGGCCTGCGGCAACGGTTTCCTCTTCGTCGTCGGCCTCCTCCTCGGTCACGCCGGCGATCAGGCGGCGCTGCTTGAGGTAGGCTTCGCGCTCCTCGGGCGTGGCGTCGAAGTGGCGGATGATCGACATGCTGACAACATGGTCGCCGTCGGCCAGGCGGATACCGCGCACGCCGGTGGAGCCGCGGGACTTGAAGACGCGAATCTCGGTCGTGGGGAAGCGGATGGCGCGGCCGGCTTCGGTGACCAGCATCACGTCGTCCTGATCATCGGCGATGGCGGCGTTCACGAGGGTGATGCCGTCGGGCAGGTTCATCGCGATCTTGCCGTTGCGCTTGACGTTGGTGAAATCGGACAGGTCGTTCTGCCGCACGTCGCCGTCCGAGGTGGCGAAGACGATCTGGAGGGTTTCCCACTCCTCCTCGGGCACGTCCACGGGCATCAAGGCTGCGATCGTGATGCCGGCGGTGATCGGCAGGATATTGACCATGGCCTTGCCTTTGGCGGTGCGGCCCGCCAGCGGCAGGCGCCAGGTCTTCAGCTTGTAAACCATGCCATCGGTTGTGAAGAACAGAAGCCAAGTATGTGTATTGGCTACGAAAAGTGTGGTGACGACGTCATCTTCCTTGGTCTGCATCGAAGCCAGACCCTTGCCGCCCCGGTTCTGTGACCGGAATTCCGCCAAAGGCGTGCGCTTGATGTAGCCGCCGGAGGTGATGGTCACGACCATATCCTCCCGCTCGATCAGGTCTTCGTCTTCCATGTCGCCGGCCCAGTCGACAATCTCGGTCCGGCGGGGGACGGCGAACATCTGCTTCATCTCGGCCAGTTCGGTGGAGATGATGGCCATGATCCGGTCGCGCGAGCCCAGAATCTCAAGGTAATCCTTGATCTTGGCGGCGAGTTCTTCGAGTTCGTCGGTAACCTCCTTGACGCCAAGCGCAGTCAGGCGTTGCAAGCGAAGCTCAAGGATGGCGCGGGCCTGGACTTCGGAGAGGTTGTAGGTGCCGTCTTCGTTGACCGTGTGGCTGGGGTCATCGATCAGCTTGATGTAGGCGATGATGTCGTGGGCGGGCCAGCGGCGGGTCATCAGCTTTTCGCGCGCTTCAGCCGCGTCAGCGCTGGCGCGGATGGTGCGGACGATTTCGTCGACGTTGGACACGGCCACGGCAAGGCCGCAAAGGACGTGGCTGCGTTCGCGGGCCTTGCGCAGTTCAAAGGCGGTGCGACGGGCAACAACTTCCTCACGGAAGGTGATGAAGTGGCTGAGGAAATCGCGCAGCGTCAGCTGTTCGGGACGGCCACCGTTCAGCGCCAGCATGTTGCAGCCGAACGAAACCTGCATGGCGGAGAAGCGGAACAGCTGGTTCAGGACCACATCCGGTGTCGCGTCGCGCTTCAACTCAATCACCACGCGCACGCCGATCCGGTCGGATTCGTCGGCGATGTTCGAGATGCCCTCAACCCGTTTTTCGCGGACGAGTTCGGCGATCTTTTCGATCATCGTGGCCTTGTTGACCTGGTAGGGCACCTCGTCGATGACGATGGCGAAGCGGTCCTTGCGGATTTCCTCGATATGGGTTTTCGCGCGGATGATGACCGACCCGCGCCCCTCCAAATACGCCTTGCGCGCGCCAGAGCGGCCAAGGATCAGCGCGCCCGTGGGAAAATCCGGGGCAGGGATGATGTCCATCAGCGCTTCCATGCTGATGTCGGGATTGGCGATCATGGCGAGGGTGCCGTCGATCACCTCACCGAGGTTGTGGGGCGGGATGTTGGTCGCCATGCCGACAGCGATGCCGCCAGCCCCATTGACCAGCATGTTGGGAAAGCGGGCGGGCAGGACGGTGGGTTCCCGGTCCTTGCCGTCATAGTTGTCTTGGAAATCGACGGTTTCCTTGTCGATATCGGCCAGCAGGAAGGCGGCGGGCTTGTCCATCCGCACTTCGGTGTAGCGCATGGCGGCGGCGTTATCGCCATCCATGCTGCCGAAGTTCCCTTGTCCATCAAGGAGTTTCAGCGACATCGAGAACGGCTGCGCCATCCGCACCAGTGCGTCATAGATCGCGCTATCGCCGTGGGGGTGGTATTTCCCCATCGTGTCACCAACCGGGCGGGCGGACTTGCGATAGGCCTTGTCATGCGTGTTGCCGGATTCATGCATCGCAAACAGGATGCGACGGTGGACGGGTTTCAACCCGTCGCGCAGGTCGGGAATGGCGCGGGAGACGATCACGCTCATCGCGTAGTCGAGGTAGGCGGTCTTCATCTCGGCCGCGATGTCGATCTGCGGGCCGTGATGCACAGCGCGTTCTGGCGTTTCTTCTGTCTTTTCAGTGTCTTCCGGGATATCCGCCACTGTGCTGTCCGCCTATCATCAAATCACAAGATTTAGCTCGCGGAAGGATACACCATTCAAGCTATGGGGTGCAATGGCGGGGCGCTATCTGCTGGCAGCCGTGAGGGGTGAGTGACAACATATTGTTTTCATTGATCTTTAATTCAGTTTTGGCATCATCCGATCAGGGCAGGCTTGAAAGGGGCAAGACATGGCTGCAACTGAGACGGAACGGATGCTGAAGGGCTACGGGTTGACCACGGCCGAACTTTACTACCGGATGCCGGATTATCGCAATGTTCTCAACAGCTTCGTCTGGCAGGAGTATGATCTCGCGCCCGATTACCCGGAACTGTTCCGTTTCATCGAATTCTGGCACGACAACATCGAAGGTCCGCTGCATTCCGTGCGTTTCACCCACCGCAAACTGATTGCGCCGGGAGAGTGGCGCAATGTGGTGGGTGAGTTTCGGCTGCATTGATCGGCGCGCGGAGTTTTTGAAAACTCCGCACCGGAGCCTTTGAAGGCTCCGGTCCGATTTCTTCGAAGAAATCGGACAGCGCGACGGATCACATGGCGCGCAATAGCATCCCGTAAAGATCGCGCGGATCGTCGGGGTCGGCGATCATGTCGAGGCTGTCGAAAAGGCCGGTCGCCTGGCTTTGGGCGAGGATATAGCGCAGGGCAGCGAAATCCTCGATCGCGAAACCGACGGAGTCGAACAGGGTGACCTGATCGGCGGAGGTGCGGCCTGGCGTGGCTCCGGTGATGACCTGCCAAAGCTCGGTCACCGGGTGGTCTGGGGCAAGCTGCTGGATTTCGCCCTCAATCCGGGTCTGCGGCGGGTATTCGACGAAGATCTTTGACCGCATCAGGATATCGCTGTGGAGTTCC